>Ga0070713_100001706_pt1 | contig 14138 bp, 17 predicted proteins | sample LARL82metaG_FD_65465 | JGI IMG/M metagenome (GOLD analysis project Ga0070713, IMG submission 65465) | Corn, switchgrass and miscanthus rhizosphere microbial communities from Kellogg Biological Station, Michigan, USA - LAR L8-2 metaG | ecosystem: Host-associated > Plants > Roots > Rhizosphere ... | reverse complement strand
ATGTGTGCGCTCCTGTCCCGACCGAACAGCCTATTTCGCTCCTGAGCCTTAGAAACCACCAGATCACATCGCGGGCTTTCACGACCTTCAAAGCGAAACATGTTTCAGGCATCGATGTGATGCAGGCCGAGTCAGGTACGCGCGATCTTGCGCCGGGAGAAAAGACGACGGGTGTAATCAGCATTGGAACTTCCACGGACAACCCTCCACAGATTTATCAGTTGAACTTCGGTGCTGACCAAAACGGACCTCTGAAGGTCGAGGCGGTTCTCTAGTCATGGACGCACAGGGCTATATTTCGCCGGACGTAGTGCGCCATGCACTTAGACAGATCTACTTGAGCGATGTCGAAACCAATCTCGAAAGCTCCCTCCTCGAATCCCTTTCCGATGAACTCAAACCCATCGACGAGAATGGCCGCTGGAAACCCAGTCCGCTGCTCATTCTCACGATTCTTCTGCTGTGTGCTTTGCTCGGGGTTTTTGTCTATTTCTCGGTGGGAGGGCGCGGATGAGCCCCTACTACGATCAGCCTGCGTTGCGTCAGAGAGGGCCAGAAGATGTCGCAGGCGTTCTGGTTCTGCTCGCCTGCGCGGTGCTCGCCTTCGCGTGGTACGTTGCTGTTTCACGCCTCCATCTCGGCAACCAACAGTGTCTTGAAATCTTCCTGTACGTCGCCATCCTGTTTTTCGGCGGAGGCCTGCTCTTCGCACAACTGGTTGGTCGGAGACGAAAGAGAGAGGAGAACTGGCCACACCCCGCAATCTTGATTCCTGCATCGAAAGACGCGGCAACGGTCCGTGACATCAATCAAGGCGAAGCTACATTGCTTGGATACAACGTGCACAAGGAGCCTTGGCTCTGGCCCGATATCGTGCGCACGAAACACGGTGTCATCGTGGGCGGCACGGGTTCTGGCAAATCAACGTTTCTCGAAAACATCATCGCGCAGGATGTAATGCGGCGCTTCGGCGCGCGTAAAATGCCGATGATCATCTTTGATGGCAAGGGAGAACGAGAGTTTCTTCATCGCCTTCTGCCGCATATTGAGGCTGCCGGCCGCCTGCAAGATCTGCGCGTGATCGATCCAACCCATCCCGCGGAGTCGGCGCGATACAACCCGTTTTATGCACTCGACGACGCTTACCAGGAGCATGTGAATTTCATTTTCCGGTCCTTCGGGCTGCGCGAAGACTTCTTTAAGGGACACCAGGAGGCATACCTTTCGGATCTTGTCCGCATACTCCAGTACACCGGAAAGCTGTTCAACGTCTACGACGTGCTGGTGATGGCGCTTGATGAGAAGGTGCTGGAGGAACAGATCGGGATTGCGAAGGCGCGCCTGGCTTCGGTGCCTGGTATCTCCATGCAGAAGCGGTTGAACTTCGAGATGTCGGTCAAAATGCTTCAGCGATCGCTTGCGGACCGTGAACGGGTAGAGAAGATTCAGGGGCTTTTGAATGAACTTTTGAGCTTCCTGGAGGACGAGCTGTCGATTGTTACCGGCTCCTATCAGGACCTGCTTACGCTCGACGATGTGCTCGAAAAGGACCTAATCCTGTTTGTCTCCCTCAACGCCAACCGCAATCAGCGTGCGGTCGAAGCCTTGGGAAAGATCCTGCTCCAGAACATCCAGTTGATGGTAGGTAAGCGTTACGCACAGCCGGCCAGCGGCCGGGATGTAGACGAGCCAATGCTCTCGGTGATCCTGGATGAGTTTTCGCCGTTCGCCTATCCCGGGTTTACACAGGTGCTTCAGACGGCTCGCGGGGCGCGTGTCTCATTCCTGTTTTCGTTCCAGAGCATTCCCCAATTGCAGCGTGTGAGCCAGGCGTTTGCGGACGAAGTGTCCTCCGCCCCGGGAACGAAGATGATTATGAACGTTTCGGAGGAACACACGGCCCAATGGTTTTTGAAGGCATCGTCCCGAATTGCGACCAAGCGCCGCAGCCTGTCGGTGCGTAGAACCGGGATCTTTTCTACCAAATATACAGAGACCGGAACTGGCAGCGAGAGCGACATCAAGGAAACGCGTGCGCGCGAGGACCACATCAAGAACCTGCCTGTCGGCCAGATGGAGATCCTGATGGTGGACAGCCGCGAAGGTACCCGCTACTCCCATTTGCACGTGCGGCGTGTTCCTCGATTTCAGGTGGAGGGCCTTGAGCCTTCCCTCTATCCGAAGATGCTCAGCTATTTCAACCCTGAGGTCGGCGTGAATCTCCGCTTCAAAGAGGCGGAGAACCGGAAGCAGCGGCGTAGGAGGACGGCGGGATTGTTTCTCGGCGAGGCAGGCGGAGAATGAAGATTCGAGGAGCAGATGTCATCCGATGGATGGTTATCGCGATCGTGCTTTGCTGCGTTGCCGGCCCATCCTTCGGCCAGACTCAGAGCGAACCGGGCGCTCGAACGGCGCAGTCGGCGCCGAAGCGCCAAGGTTTCTTTGATTACGCTTTGGGCAAGGCAAATCCACGCGACACGGACTACGGCTCCAAAATGGCATCCGCGCGGACTGCCGTCGTTGGATACACGATTAATGATCTCTTCTTTTGGTCGAATGTCATGACGCTTCTTTTGCTCTGCGGACTGGTCGCAATTGTTCTCTTTCAATGGCGCGCTATGGACAAGCGCGAACTCATCGCAGCGTCTCTTATCGCGCAGCTATGGAACGGCCGCGTCAGCGACCGGATCGAGATAGAGCGTCGGACCCAGCAGTTCAATCAGCTGGTCGAAGCGCATAACACCGAGGCTGAAGCAGCCCTGTCCCACAAATCAAGGCCCTCGGAACAGAAAATTGACGCGAACGGGAGCATGACAAGGAGCGTTCGCACTTTGGTGGACAGCAAAGGAATCACGCCAGCAGAGGCGGAGAAGATTGCCGCCGTCGCGCCGGATGCGACCGCAGCGGGCCTCGAACAAAGCAATCTCTTGCTGCAGCGGCGTGTTGAAGCGCTGCAGAACAGCGAACAGAATCTGAAGCAGCGCCTGAATCAAACGACTGTTCTGCTCGACCAGGAGCGGCGCCGTAATGCAACTCTGAAGGGCGCATAAGAAGGCCAGAATGACCAAGAGAATCCCATCCGATTTTGGAAGCCATGAAGATTGGCTCGCGCATGTCCGTAGTGAGATTCCCCTCCCGGAGCAGCCTTATGCGCTAGCCATCGGCCGCATGGAACTCTTCCGGAGCTTCTACCGGATGCAGGGGCTTCCGTTCCCAACTGAATTCGCTCATGAATGGGGACGTGTCGAGACGCTACTCGATCCCGCGCGGACAGTCGCATTGGAGGTCCTGAACGACGCGATCTTCGGAACTCTGACAATACATCTCTTCAATCGGGCGCAACCGACAACTTCAATCGACGAGTGGCAGAAACCAGGATCTCCGCGCAAACAGATTGAGGAACTGTTCAGCCATCTCGCACAGAAGAATCCCTACTTCGCGCAGTGGGCAGCGTACAAAAGAGGTGTCTCCGATCGCTCGGTTGCCGAAGAGTGGGAGGAGTATCTCCTTCAAGAGCTCGGGACACAGTGCGCCGAGGAGATTGCCTTTACACATGCAATGGTCGAGTTGGACAGGCTCCTTACGTTCTTCCATGACGAGAATCTGCATCTCCCCAGGCTTGCCTTCGAGCGTATTTGGTTCCTTCACTACCTTCGGGGACCCGAGCGAATGGCCCAAACGCGCGCTGTTCTAGGAATGCTTATGGCGGAGTTGGAGGCATGTACATCCGCGTAATCAGCTTCGGGACGAACTGGTGGGCCATGCGCTCACACGACACGAGCGATCCGTTGTGCTTCCGGCGAAGGGCAGCCTACTTCAACGCTGCCGCCCTTATGTCGGGAAGACGTCTCCATCACAGCGCAATTTTCCCCGGACAAATTCGCTTCAACGCGAAGAGTGGATTTGATCCGGAGTTCCCGTTGCGCGCGATCGGCAAGACATTTCTTTGCTCTGCGCCACGCTTATTCGCCGGGAAAATGCACTTGCTTTTCGAGCGGCGCGCGGGTGAGATGACGCCGGACGCCTATCTAGTCACTCTCAGATCCTCCGAGCATGGCGCAATCCAGTTCGCCAAACCGGGCTGGAAGTCCGTCGGCGTCCGGCCAATCTCAATCAGCTTGCGCGGTGAAAAGTACGAAGCAATGCTGCTGTTCGGAAGCCGAGATTGGGTCGAGAGCGACCTTGGACTATGGCAGCTTGATCAGACTGAATGCCGAACCCGACTCAGCGAAGGAGCGCTCCAATGAGGTATTACAAGGGCCATATCGCACTCTCAGATGCGCGCGACGTGCCGATCTTGCTGCATGTGCGGAACGCGCGGGCCATCTGTTTTGATCAGTTGTGCGATCTGTTGTCGCTCGAAATCATCACTGAACGTCCACGGTCGCTTCGTTGGAGGCTGGCGCGCCTTGAGAAAGCCGAGCTGGTTACAAGGCTTCAAGGACAGACGCATCTTCGAACGCCAGTCTTCGGAATTACACAGCAGGGACTCATCTTTCTCGAATCCCGTGGCCATTACTTGCTCTCGCTGCCGAGCGCAACGGAGGCGACTCTCCATCCTTCCCAGGTTCCCCACGCTCTTGAGATGGTGAGTATCCGTGTCGCCTTTGCCAAAGCAGGCGTACTTCATTCCTGGAAATCAGAACTCGAAATCGCGTCAAAGAACCTGGTGTTGGAGAATAGAGCAGCAAAAGATTTCGACGCCGTTGCCGGGTTCGAGGTCGACGGAAGGAGCCGCACCATCGGCATCGAATACGAGCGGAACCCAAAAGCTGCCGCCCGGTACCGCGCAATTCGGGAAGTTTTTGAGCGTGACGAGACGACAGATGCCGTCCTATATCTCACCGCAAACGACGACATCCTGTATCTGCTCGCCATGGAATTGCGCGCAATGCGCAAGCGGATCGGCTTCGTTTTGAGCGACGCATTCCGTCGATCATTGCTCGAAACTCGCACGTTGACGAACTCAAACAACTCCGAGGTTGTGCTGCTGCGAGACTTCCTGAGCGGGAATCAACTCTAGTGCTCACGCGGCGTTTTCGCATCCCATTGCCGCCCCATTGACATCTTATTGCGATCCCATTCACGATCTTTTGACCTGCTTTGCCGACCTATTAAGAAGAATCGGTCTCGTTTAAGTCGAGGCTCATCAAAGACTTGCTTCTTGACTATCCCCCTGTACTGGACCTCTGAGTGCAGGCCTCGGAAGGGTGAAGATAAGCAGATGAGCGACGCGACCGAAACTAGAGGAATGAACCGTGCGAATTGACAGCCCGATCTAGAATCGCGGTGAACATGTCCCCGAATTCTCCGTCACTTCACCTGTAAGGGAACAGTGGGCGGTGGCACATGTCTCGATTTTGAGACCTTGGGATTGTGTGGATGGCCAGACGTGGATCGTCCGCCCCGACTCCGTCACTTCGCCGGGTTGGCTTTGGTTTCATTCTTCGACATGGCGTGACGTGCCTCCATATCGCTGTTGACGGTGGTCATTCGCCTGGTCAGAACCTCCCAAGGGGTAAGGTCGATCTTCACTACACCGTAGTTACAATCTTCTCCGTCGAACCTGCCCTCCTTTGGCTCGTCGCGATACTCGAACCAGTGGTAGCCCACAACTCCGGGAATGTCTGCAAGAGCATTTGCGTACGCAGCGAAGCCATCCGCGCGGTCCGCTTGTGTTGGCACGGGCTTCCCGCCTCCCATGGAATTCGGTAGTCCGCTATCCATCGCTTTGAAGCTGAACTCCGTGAGCATCGCGGGCTTGCCGGTAACACGCGTAATCTGCCGGAGCTGCTCCACTGGCGGAACCGCGTTGTAGCTGTGAAACGAAATCACGTCGAAGTATTCGCCCACCGCACCCATTACGGCATCTCCGGGGTACACGGCGAACCGGCATCCGAGTACCAAGTGGTTGGGATCGTGGCGCCGAATCGCCTGGCTGGTTACACGCGCGTACTCCGCGGCAACAAGACCGTCGAACTTCGCTTTGTCCTCTTCCGTAACGTCGTGATTGAGCGCCTTTACGAATGCGCTTGCCTTGATGAAGCCGGGCGCCTGGTGAGGCATTTTGAGATAGCCCTCAAGCAGGCTGTCTTTTGATCGCCAGTCCTTGCCCCATCGGAGTTCGTTATCGGTAAAGTAGCCAAGCAGCCAAGGATCCTTTGAGTGAGACGCACACTTCTGCGCTGCGACACGGTCTGCGGCATTCCGAAACTCGGTACTGAAATAATCCACGACCCCGCCTTTGAGCCAAAGATCTTTTTGGGTCGATGCGGCCATATCGAGTATGACGGTATAGGCAATTCCTTGCCGGCTAATCTCATTTGCCGACCATGCTCCAGCGGTGTTGAAGTTCCACCCTCGCAACTGCTTCGCTGCGGTCGCCGCCCATGCGTCGGGATCGGATGGAGCCCTGGGGCTCGATGCAGCCTCAGGTTTGTAGCTGATGTTATTCACCCCTTTTGAGAAGAAAACGTTGCCATCAGGCGTGACCAGCCACCAGCGTCCGTCAATCTTTTGCGTGTGAAAGAAACCGGTCTTTACGCCGGTCAAGTCAGGCCAGCCGCCAAATCGGTCATTGTGAGGAGCGCCGCCTGCGAACACTGTCAACACGAGTGCCATAAGGATTTTCATTTTCCACTATTGAAGCACAATTTGCCGAGTGACCGATGTTTTGAACTTGAGACATGGATTGCTCGGCATGGCAGCGGGCAGGTGGGAGCGTTAGGCGAAGCCGATGAAGCGCGCTAGTAATCTGGAAATTGGGGGACCAGCAATTCTAGCTGCTTAGCGGCGGGGACATCCGCTGTTGGTCTACGGCTGGGATCGCGGCGTGCGATCTCGCGTCCCAACAACCTCTCAAGGCCGGTGACGAACTCGGGCGCGCCCAGCGGGCGTCCGTTGGCTTCGGCACCGCGCAGGTCGCTAAAGTCCTCGTCAATGTGGTTTCTCACGTTACGAGCCAACCGCGATAGTCAACAACAATCCCCACCAACCCCAATCCCAAAAGAGAGGAGAATTGCCATGCAACCCAGCTTAGGAAAGATGTCCGCCTACAAGATGTTCAGTTGGCGGGATCGGGCCGCGGGCTCAATCGAACAAACGGTCACGACGTTCCTGGAACTTGGGGAAGCCGTCGCTACGCGTTGGATTGAGACCCGAAAGGGTGTCCTGCTCCTCCAGATGGTCCCGGACGACCGTGCATCGGGAGCAATCTACCTCTTCGATCGAGAGCGCGAGCAATGGTACATGCTGTCGTTCGAAGATTGCGAGGACCAGTTCACTTCGGAGAAGTTCGACCGCACGTTCACCGAGTACGACCTCTTCCGATTCGTCGAGCAGCCCGGACTGCTGCTAACCGAGTTCCAGCCAGCCAACGCCTAGTCCACCTCGTTACAACCCCAACAACGAATTCCATCCCAACTCCAGGAGGAGCCGCCATGCGTCTGTCCGCAAATCGTATCCGCTCGATCAACCGCGCGATTGCCAGGGTTCAGTCGTCCGCCTGGCCCGCGTCAGGAAGAACCCACGGCAACTCGGCCCTCAGCCCGGCACCAGCTGTTCCTGTAAGCGCGGCCAAGTTCGCAAAGATCGTCGCGGTACCAAGGAGTGCAGTATCGTAGCGTCCGCAACCGGAATCGGCGAGCAAACTCAGGTGATACGCTCGTTTCGCTCGCCCGCCTTTCCGAAATTTGACCAAGATTTGGACCCGGGATACAACCACACAACGGATGAAGGAGGCAGGACGCGATGTATGCCAAGTTCTGTGTAAACCGTGAAACGGCAAACAACTTCATACGACTGTTCGTGAACCGGCGCGCTTACGCGATTCAGGGTGAGCGGCCGCTGCCGAACGGTTCCGTCCCCTATTACCCAGCACGGGATTGGAAGACCAAGGAACCAAAACCGCTCGATGATGGCGTGGCGCGTATGCACATCAACGGCGACATCACCATCAGTCTGTACGCGATCAATCCGGAAACGCAGCGCTCGAAGTGGGTTGCAATTGATGCCGATTTCGATGGAGCTTTGGAGTCCCTGTTCCAGCTGCAATGGGAACTCAAGCAAGACGGAGTCGAAGCTGCCCTCGAACAATCGCGCCGCGGCGGTCATCTCTGGATTTTCGGTGCCGAGCCACTGCTGGCGTCCGAATGCCGGATCTATGTCTACAACCTGGCGCTCCGGTTGGGCGTTCCAGTCAAAGGTGGTGGTCTGAAGGAAGGCATCGAAGTCTTCCCGCGCCAGGACCGGCTCGAATACGGAGAGTACGGTAACGCCATCCGCGCCCCGCTCGGCATACACCGGAAGACGAATCGGCGCTACTGGTTTTACGAAGCCGAGCCCACTCCGGAAGCGCAGCTTGCCTATGTCGACAGGTTGGCGAAGCTCACGGAGGTTGAACTCAGGACTTTTATTGAAGGGATGAGTCTGCCCGAAGCGTACAGGCCGGCGGCCTCGGCCTCGTACATTCCGCCCGCTTCATCTCTCCGCTACCCGGAGTTCCGAATTCTCGACTACGTCCGGACGACGCGCAAGGACAGTCGGAACTGGTGGGCAAGATGTCCCTCCTGCGCGGGAGTCGGGCGCGACCGCTCAGGCGACAATCTCGCCATCCAGATCAAGGATCCTCGCTTCTACAAATGTTGGGCAGGCTGCACCAAAGAGGAGATCCGCGCCGCGCTCGGTCAACCCGTCCGAAAGCGCGCGATCGTTTAGGGAGCAAGATCGATGAACATCTCCGCAAAAGTACCCCGACTCGCGACACCTCGTCACGCTCATCATGGACTCGCGCTCCCGCCCAGCACGCTCAAGGCGCTACAAAAGCGAGGCATCTACTGCACGCCGGGAGTCTCGCTGGAGCACCAGCACCTGGCGAGGCGCTACGTGCTCCGCGGCGTGGAATCGGGCGGCGCAGTCACCGACATGGGGAGAGCCTGCGCTTTCGTCACGGAGGACGGGTCGCCATTGCCATGGCTACAGTGCATCCACTCGATTGCCGTGAATGGCCGTCATGCCATCTTGCTGGCGGAAAGCATGGTGCGCATTGAGATGCTTCGCTGCGAACGAACTTGGGAGCTAGCGATCACGCTCCATACTCTGTCGCGCGTTTCGGAGCGAGCGCGCCCACAGATAGTCTCGAAGTCGCTCTTTCGTGGAAGGGATGGAGTTCTCTCGGTCGATCTCTGGAAGGAAGAATACCGGGCGCTCCGCGGAAAGCTGGCTCCAATCTTCTATAGCCGTGCCGGCGAGGTGCTGCCTCTCCCACCGAGGTTTGAAGAGGCGATGAGAAAGATGACAGCGGCCGTCTGCTGCGTCGGCTGCAATCACACGCACGTCGGAGTACCCCCGGTCGTGGTCAATCACGTTACCAACAAGGGACAACTAGCATGACAGACCCCAATCAAGTTGCGGTTAACGTTGGAGAGCCGAACTGGGCTCCCCTTGAGCGTGCCGTTCCGGCCACGGAACTGGAGAACTTCATGTATATGGGCTGCGCCGGAGAGATCGAGCTCTATAAGCACCGGTTTACGCGGCGCTACCTCAACATTGAGCAGAACTCAGAAAGGTTCTATCGGCACCTCAACGGAGAGTACGTCGAAATCTCTCGAACAGCGGCGCTCGAATACGTGCGCAGCTGAACCCTCAGCAAAAGGAGAACGGCTATGTCAAAAGGTGTCAACAAAGCAATCTTGCTAGGACATGTGGGCAAGGACCCCGAGATCCGCTCTACAAACGGCGGGACCATCGTTGCTTCATTCTCACTCGCTACCGCCGACCGCCAAAAGGACGGCCAGGGAAACTGGCAGGACAGGACGGAGTGGCACAACCTCGTCGCTTTCAACCGCACCGCCGAGATCATTCGCGATTATGTTAAGAAAGGCTCGCAGCTTCTGATCGAGGGCAAGCTCCAGACCCGCACGTGGGATGACAGAGAATCTGGCAAGAAGAAGTATCGAACCGAAATTCTCATTTACGACCTCACACTGCTGGGCGGTCGTTCGGAAGACGAAGGCTGGGCCTCCAATGGGAGAAGTCATGCCCGAACGGGAAGCGTGGGCTATGGTCATGCGCGCCCTGTGAATGGCGAGGACTACTCCGATCCGGGCATCACGCCGGACGACATCCCATTCTAATGGGACTTTCACGTCAGCGACTGTGGCGCTCATCGGAGCGCCATTTCTATTTGAGGAGATACGATGATGGCAACGGAAAATGTGAAGCCGAACCCGGAACCGGACGCCCTGTTCACGCAACTGGCGGAGCCCTTTGATCCCTCAGAGATCAAGTGGCGCGTCACACACACAAATCGGGATGGCAACCGTGGAGCGGTCATCGCATACGCTGATCCGCGGGCATACACCGACAGGCTGAACCAACTCTTTACTCCTACGGGCTGGACCCGAAGCTACCAGGTCTCGACGGTTTCGTCTGTGACCCGGATGAAACGGGACAAGCTCATCCAGACGGGCAAGGTGCTGGTGATCTGCACTTTGACGATCACCGGCTTGGGTTGTCATGCGGGCAGTGGAGAGGAATGGGCTGATGAACAGAACGCCATGACAACGGCGGAAGCGCAGGCGTTTAAGCGGGCCGCGAGTTGTTACGGCCTCGGACGCTACCTGTACAACTTCGCCGAGATGTGGGTGCCGCTCAACGAACATCGCCAACCTGTCGAATTCCCAAAGCTTCCAAACTGGGCGCTGCCCAAAGGAAGTGTGCCCGCAAAGAGCCATCCTGCATCTGGCTCACGCCCCCCGGCGGCGCAACGGGGGCCGATCGATCAGAAGGCAACGGTGAAGATTGAAGGATTTCAGCGCATTCTTGGGGATCCAATTTATGGGGAGATCCTCTGGCGCATCGCGCATGCGCGCCAAGCAAACGCCATTCCGAATGCACAGTTGCAAGCCAATGTTGCCGAGGTGATGGAGCGAGCCTCCCGCGGAGTTAGCAAGGCGCACTCTCTCGCCAACCAAATTGGCGAGACGCCCTTCACTGCGATCCTCGACAGGTTGCGAATCGAGTCCATGTCGACGATTCCCAGGCTCGAAATGCTGAAGACTCTGGTGGCCGAGCTTGAACGCGAAGCGGCCCGAACTGTCGCCTAATAGCACGAACTTTCCACCTTGGACCCGCCGGAGGATACATGCGGAATGTATTGATGATTCGCCGCGAGCCGGGCCTGATTTCCATTCCTGTGGAGAACGCCGTCTATTGCGAGAACTGTGAAACAGTCTCGACGTCATCTGGGCGGCGCTGCGGACTCTGCGGATCGGAGGACATAGCTCGATTGGTTCCTTCGATTCCAGGGCCATGGGATCCGAGCCCGGCCCCCGCCGTGGCCTTGGCCGCATAACAACTCTGATTGATTCGCGGCGACATGGGGCGTTTCTCAGGACCTATAACTCGTCACGATCCCGAGTACAACCAACACTGTTGGTCTTTGCCATAGCACGTTGGAGAGATCCGATATCATTCCTTGGCGAAAATGTGCACGGACCAGCTTGCAAGACTGATGGACAACTGGCCGTTATTGGAATTCAGAACATAGCCGGGATTGCCGACCGTGCTTATCCCGCCGTACAGCGGAGCCTGGGAGTTGAAAATCTCTCGCCAGGAGCCGGAATCCCCATCGAGGCCCACGGCATACTCGGTGTTGTCCCACTGCCCGTCGCCGGCGTTGACGACGACCAGGAGGACATCGCCGGCATTGTTCCAACGTTTGAACGCGACGACGTTGTTGACACGGTCGGTGTGGGTAATCTGGCCTGAGGGCGAGCGCAACGCCGAGTGATTCCAGCGAATGTTGTTTACGTCGCCGACCATACGCTGCATAGGCGAGCCGAGATTGTCGCCAATACGGAGCCAGTCCAGCCGATTGTCGATCTGCCAGCCAACCCATGGATTCCAGAAGCCGTCGATATGGCCCTCCGTACCCATGAAGAGCATGGGCGTTCCGGCGAGAGTCGCGTTCAGGGACCAGGCTATGCGGCTCTTGGCGAGGGCGTAGCCGTTCAGCCGTCCCCCGAAGCGTTGCGTCAGGTAAAAGCCGCTGGTGTTATTGGGGTCGTTATAGGTCTGGTCGTGCGAACCGGTCAGGTAGTTGACCAAATGCCAGGGATTCGGATCGGAAAAGCTACCGATCCGACCGCAGAGGTTGTCGACGACATTGATCCCGTTCAAAAGGTCAAACGTCCTCCAAGGGCTGTCCATGTCCCACGTAGCGCAAAATCCCAGGATGCCGTAAGGATCATGCCAAGGGGCGACGGAGGTCCCGCCGTCGTTCGGGTTGTACTCGGCGATGAGGTATTTGCTCGGAAAATCGTTGCGGAGGGACCAGATGATCTCGGAAACGGCGCTGGGATCGATGGCTTGCACCGCGTCGAAGCGAAGTCCGTCGACACCATAATCGCGTAGGAACATGCGGGCGTTGTCGAGCAGGAAGTCCTTCACCTCACTTTGCCAGGTGGCGAAGCCCTCGCCCCACGGCGTGTGATGGCCGTGGACGTGGTAGATCCCCCCGGGGATTCCGTTGTCGCCGGAGCAATTGCCGTCGTACTGCCAGTAGCGGTTGTTGTTCTGGCCGGCGTGGTTGAAGATGAGGTCGAGGATGACGGCAAGGCCGATGCTGTGAGCTGCATCGATCAGCTGGATGAGTTCCGCTACCGCCTGATCAGGGCTAGTGGCGTACAGGTTTTCCGACGCAAACATGTCGGAGGGTCCATAGCCTTCGCCGGCTCCGCCTGCGGTGTCAGCCTGGAAGTTCGAGATGGGAAGCAGCTCGATGGCGTTGAAGCCCAGATTCCGTATATAAGGAAGGCGATTCTTGAGTTCAACAAAAGTGGAGGTGGGGACGGGCAGATTGAGGCCGTCATTGCGGCCCGTGAAAGATCCGACGTGGAGCTGGTAGACAAGAAAATCCTCGAATGGCGGCGTCGTAAATGGGGCGCGGTTCGTGGTGAACAGGGCGGGGTTGACGATATAGCCCCGCGAGGTGCTGGCAGAGCCTTCGACCTGGAGGGCACGGGCGTCGGTGCGCCAGTGGACCACGGAGGTGTCGTTGTCTTGCCCAGGGGCGGTGGTGATGACGTACTGGTAACGTGTGTTTTCGACGACCGGAATGCCGTCGGCGGACCAGTTCGGCGTACCGGGTTCATTGGCCAGCGCGATGGTGGTGGTACCCGGTCCGGGATCGAAGAGGACGACGTTGACACCGGACGCAAACGGCGCCCAGACACGGAACCGGGCGGTATTCCCGGGATAAAGACGGCTGCCCATTCCGTCTTGATTTTGGGACGGTGCGTTCATGGTGTCTCCGTGAGGCAAAGGAAACGCGATGGGGCATAATAGCAAGAATTTAGTTGAAGGTTGGATAAATGTTCAGCCTTTTCGGCCACGAGCAAGTGCGGCTTTCCCATCCCCTTCGGGAGCTGCAGGTCGAAAACCCGCCGTACGGAATTTTAGAGGGGGTTATGGAAACGACGGCATCATTCGAAGCCCGCTCAGCGCCATAGCCCTACTCGACTGCTCGAGAATCGGCGCCGCCATGGGCGTTTGCCAGGACTGATCGTGGCGGCCTAGTGCTCAAAAACAACGCTGCCTTTGTAGAAGGTCATAAGGCACTGCATATCCTTCAGCGAGCCGGTCGGAACGGTATAGGGGTTGCGGTCCCACACCGCAAAATCAGCCCACTTGCCTGGCTCCAGAGAGCCGGTGTTCTTCTCTTCAAATATCTGGCGTGCGGCCCAGATCGTATAGCTCTTGAGGGCGGTATGAACATCGATCGCCTCATCCGTTCCGAAGGGCTGAGGCCCGAAGGTTCCCTTCAAAGGCTGGCGAGCCACAGACGACCATAGTCCATAGCGAGCTGGAAGGGGAGTTACGCCGAAGTCCGAGCCGCTCGCGAATACGATGCCACGCTTGCGGTAGGTTGCCAGCGGCATCAGGTGTTTCGATTGCTCGGGGCCGAAGGCTCCGGGGAGCACATCACCCAGCCACCATAGAAACTCGGCCTGAGTTTCGGGTACGCCCGAGTCGTAGCGCTTTTGTAGATCGGCCATCACCGACAACGCGTGCTCGGTTGGCTCATGCGCGTGGATGATGCTGTGGCGAAGACCTGTGGCGGGATTCTGCCGAAGTGC
>Ga0070713_100001704_pt1 | contig 14142 bp, 12 predicted proteins | sample LARL82metaG_FD_65465 | JGI IMG/M metagenome (GOLD analysis project Ga0070713, IMG submission 65465) | Corn, switchgrass and miscanthus rhizosphere microbial communities from Kellogg Biological Station, Michigan, USA - LAR L8-2 metaG | ecosystem: Host-associated > Plants > Roots > Rhizosphere ... | reverse complement strand
TAGATGAACGGCTCGCTACGACCGGTGTCCTCCTGCCCGGCACCGTAGAAGCGGCCGATCTCCGTACGGCTGTGCACGCCGCTCTGCCAGGTGTTGCCGGCCCGGAAGCGAAACTGCGCGAGCTCCGGCGTGGCCTTGGGGCGACGGCCGCAGCCCGTGGAAGGTCACCGGAAGGACGCGTCCAGGTGAGGGTGTGCACGGGCGGAGCGATCAGCACCGAAGAACGGCTTCGACCGTGATCTCGGGCGCCGAGCTGGTGTGACCATCTGGTTCGAATCCCGTTGGGGGCACCGTGCTCGACCTGCAGGTTCTCTGGCGGCTGCAGCGACTGTGCCCGCTCGTGGGATCTGTTCGTCAGGCCTGCGGCGACCGGCGGCACGAGCTGACCCGCCACCTGCGCACCGGCCGCGCCATGCGCCGGCCGAAGGACTCCCGGCTGCCCGACGGCCGCGGCCTGCGGCCGAACACGCTGAACATCGGCTGATCAGCCAGCTGCCACGACCGGCCTGCTCGCCAGCGGCCGACCCGACTCACCAGGCAGCCGCAGCGTCGGTCATACCGTGTCCCTCTCCGAACCGCCTTGGGCGGCTCAGGATCGGGCCACATCGGCGATTCAGCCGGGATCAGGCGGGTGCGACGGCCAGGATGCCGTTGAGGGTGAATCGGCGTTGATCGTCGCGCAGCCGGCACCAGGCTTCGATCGCGCCGTGGTCCAGCTGGAGCTCGTCGATGATCCGGCTGGTGGTGGAGCCGGTGCTGCTCAGGTACTCGATCCGTACCGGGGTGCCGGTGTCGACGGCGTGGGCGAGCAGGCGCGCCTCGCTCGCGGTCAGCCGGGCCGCGCCTCGTCTGACCGCGGCCAGCGTGGCGGAGATCGCCGGTACGGCATTGTCGGGCCGTGCGAGCAAGGTGCTCGCCAGCTGCCGCGGTTCGACTGCCGCAGTCCGGTCCTGCGCCGGCGCACCTGACGGGCGCGGGCCGCCGCGCCGCACACCTGGGATGGCGCCGCGACGGGTCACCTGGCGCTCCCATACCGGCTTGCCCTCGGCGTCCTCGGCGAGCGGGGCGTATCCCGCCGCCCGCAAGGCGGCGAGCGTCTCGGCCAGCGGCCGGTCGGCCAGCAGAACCGCCGGCGCGACCAGCCGCAGCCCGAGCGCACGCAGTCGCCGGTCGGCAGCCGCCTCGGCGAGCAGGGCTTCGTCGTCCGAGCGCAGGCAGCAAGCGGCAGCCTGCGCGCGGATCCGGCCGTGCCGGCGCCCGGCATCGCGGATCAGATAGACCAGCGGCTGCGGCATTCCCGCCGGCGCGAGTTCGGTCAGCGCAGCCTCCAGCTCCTGCGGGGTCTGCCCGGCATCGAGCGCCCGCCGCACGCTGCGTGCGTCGAACCGCCACACCGACGCCACCCCCGAGGTCTCCCGGTCGGCGGCGGCATCCAGGACAGCGGCGAGGCGGGCGGTCGGGGTGCCGGCAACGACAGCGGTCAGGTCGGCCTGCAAGGCGACGGTGTTCACTGCGGCGCCGATGGTCGCGAGCGCCGCCGGCAGGCCGCCGAACTCCTCCCGTAGCAGCGCCTGCCCGGCCGTGCTGACACAGCCAGCACCGGCCGCACCGACCAGGGCCGCCTCGGCCCAGGTCGCCTCGAGCCGAGCCCGCGGATCGGCTGCACCGAGCCCGTACGGGCGGCGCCAGCGGACCAGCGCGGCCAGGTCACCTGCAACCGCGCCGGGCTCCCGGCCGGCCTCGGTCAGCACTGCGGCCCGAAGCGGGACCGCCTCCTCGTCCGCCGGGCGCCAGGCGGCGTCGAGGTCGGCACACGGCACGTACGGCAGCGTCCACCACGCGGCGAGCAGGGCCGCGAGGCGCTCGGGAGGCTCCGCGGCCAGCCACTCGTCGTACCGGTCCGATGGCGTCGCGCCGTCCTCACCTCGTCCGACTCGCAGCCGAGGAGCCTTGTCAGCCGGCGCAGCTCCCGCAGTCCGACCCCGCCGGTGCGCAGCACCGCGACTGGATCGCGCCCCGCCGTCTCCAGCAGCCCGGTCACCGCCCGCAGCAGAGAGCCACCGGCGGCCGCCGCCTCCCGATCGACCGCCGGCTGCTCGACCGGAACCCGGGGGACGACCGGCGGGTCCGGATCGAACGGCGCGGTCCACTCGGGCCCGCGCAGCGCCAGGCCGACCTCGGCCGGCATCGCCAGCACGTCGCTCCACGGCCCGGCCGGCAGGAGCAACCCGCGCACTCGCGCCCAATGCTGGGGTCGGGAAACACGGGAAGTGCGCAGTGAGAAGTACAGCGGCTCCTCGACCGGCCTGCCCGTGCGGGCGACCTCGTCCAGCAGTTCTCGGACGTCCGGCGGTGCGCCGGCCAGCAGGGAGCGCAGCCGGTCGGCGTCCCGCAGCGTGCCGGCGACCACCGCAAGGACCTCGGCCTTCCGGCTCGGCGGCCGCAGGCCGAGATTGCGCGCGAGGATCCGCAGGTCCTCCGCGGTCAGCGGTGCCAGCAGCTCCGCCGCCGGCGGACCCAGCCCCAACGGGCTGCCGAAGGCGTACCGGGCCGACTCCACCAGGCTCAGCACGGCGCCGCCCGCGAGCAGGCCCAGATCAGCCATGTCAGCGAGGATCCGATCCACGTCCACCGACCGCGCCGGGCCTAGCAGCCGCGCCACCTTCGCACGGTCGACGTCCACGCCGCCGAGCGCTGCCAGTACCTCGACGACCTGCAACGCGGGCCGCTCCAGCCGCCGCAGCGCCGCGAGGACCGCCGCCGGCTCGACCAGCCGCTCGGCCAGCTCCGACAACGCCAGCGGCACCGGCTCGCGACAACCCTCCGGCCGCCGCTCCAACAACCTGGCCAGCCCGTCCGCGCCCAGGCTCCGCAGCCAGCCGACCTCGACCACCAGACCGCACCTCCGCTCCCCGAACGCGACCGAGAGCGTAGGCCCCAACACCGGTAACTGGGGTCAGCAGTAGCCTGCACTTCCGAAAGTACCTTCCCGTGCGACGGGACGTGGGACCCTCGACAAGCCCAGAATCCCATACTGGCAGGCACTTTCTCGTTCCTACACGCCGACACCTCCACCAGGATCATGAAGTGCCGGGCTCAGTCTGCGGTGTTGATTGTGGGTGTCGTCCCGATCAGGACGGGGCCGCAACCGGAAGGCCCAACTCCTGGGCCGCTGCCGCCAGGTCTGCGTCGTAGGTCACGAAATCTGTCAGCTCAGCCAGGAACGGATCGGCGGTCGCCAAGTGGACGGCGTCCAATGACCCGAGTCGCCGAATCCCATAAGACCGAGCTCGAGTCAGCACCGTACTGGTGACATCGACCAGGAAGAGCCCGCGCACAGCCTGCCCCACCACATACGGCACACGTTGGTAATCCACACCGGCGCGCAGAAGAGTGCGGCTGATCTCCAGCACGGCGAGTTGACTCGTCACCAGTTCGGAACCAGTCGGTAACGCCACTCGCCATTCCCGCAGCGCCTGCGATTCCTTCTCAGGCTTTACGAACTTGAGCAGTGCACTGGAATCGAAGTAGATCACCGCTCGCGGGCCCGCTCACCCAGCAAGAGGTCGGTCACGCTCTCGACCTCTGGAACCAGATCTTCGAGCAGCTCCGGCAGGCCGTCCTCGGCCGGCGCGGTCGCCGTCCCTTCGGCGACCATGCGACTGAGGACTCCCGGCGACTCGACCTCCGGCACCATCCGCAGCACCGGCTTGCCTCGATCGGTGACCAGCAACGACTCCCCTGCCCGCACCCGGGCCACCGCCCGTGACGGGTTCTGGTTCAGCTCCCGCAGGCCGATCGTCTCCACTCCATCAATGTACCTACCTGATGTAGTTACTTCAAGGTAGTTGCTGCTGGAGGGACGCTTCGACCACGAGCTGCTTGGCGAGTTCACCGGGTCGCCGGAGGCTCGGAGCAGCGCGTCGATCGGGGCTGCATTGAGCGAGGCGGTCGGTGCCGAGCCCGCGCTTGTCGGCTACCTGCGACGGCTTCTGGTGGACGGGGGCGGGACCGCGGCGCCGCTGTTCCGCGCGTTGTTCGAGGTGACGGTCACCAGCCTGGCCGACATGGAGGCCGCTGGCATCGCGAGGCCCACCGCCGACCCGGCGGCGCGGGCGGCGTTTCTGCTGGCGAACGATCTCGCCGTCATCCTGCTCCGCGACCAGGTCACCGCTGTGCTCGGCGTCGACCCGCTCGGCCGCGACGGGACGGCCCGGTGGAGCGCGGCCGTCCTCGAGGTGTACACGGGGGGCGTGTTCGACGTCCCGCAAGAGGGAGCTGACTCATGACCGGGGTCGTTGAGGTCGACTGCCTGACCCGACGGTTCGGGTCGCGCCGCGGCGTGACCGACGTGACCTTCGGCATCGATGCCGGGGAGGTCTTCGGCTTCCTCGGCCCGAACGGGGCGGGCAAGTCGACGACCATCCGACTGCTGCTCGGCCTCTATCGGGCAACGTCCGGGCGGATCCGGGTCTTCGGGCTGGACCCGGTCCGTGACGCGGTCGCCGTCCATGCGCGGGCCGGCTACCTGGCCGGTGACCTGGCGCTGCACCCTCGCCTCACTGGGCGGCAGCACCTGGACCGGCTCGGTCACGCCCGGGGTCTGGACGACACCGCGTACCGGGACGAGCTCGTTGAGCGGTTTGGAGCCCGGCGTCGACCCGGCACGTTTCACCGCGCTGGACGGAGTTCGGCTGGTGAGCGCAGCGGACGGGCAGGTGACCCTCGGTGTCCGAAGTGGACACCACCCCGGAGGTGCATCGCCTCGCCCGTGGCGTCGAGCACGGAGCGCAGGGAGTCGGCGATCAGCGTGACCCGGCACCGGGCGCAGTTCCCCGGCCGGTCATAGTGGATCTCCAGCCGGAAGGCGTCGAACAGCGCGAGGGCCTGCAGGTCGGGCAGCCGCGCCAGGTCGAGATTTGTGACCGGCAGCGTGTCGAGCAGGGCCGGCGTCGCGACCGGGTCGCTGCCGGCTTCGACACTGTGAACCGCACCTGCGACGTATCCACCAAACGGCGGTTCATTGCGCCGCTGCGTGCGAGTGGGGCGACAGGAATTCCGACCCCACTCGACGCGCGGCGGCTGGATGACTCAGCGTGCCGACGGGACGTGCACGTTGAAGAAGTTGTCGATGTCGTTGATCTGCTGGTACCAGCCGACGGTGCAGGCCCCTGACGCGTCGCACGAGCCACCGACGGTGGTGCCGACGACCTTCACGAGTGCCGTGTTTCCCTCGTGCTGGATCCAGGGGCCACCGCTGTCGCCCTCGTGGAGGATCACCTGACCGCCCTTGGACACCCGGGTGAGAAACCTCGTCGTGGTGCCATCGCCGAACGTCACGGACTGGTTGACCGCCTGCACGGTGATACCACGAAGCTCACCGGTGTACGCGCTGTCGTTGGTGACCAGAGACGCGCTCCCCTGATTCGGCTGGGCGAACAACGCGCCGTCCTCCACGTACGTGGTGGCGCTGGTGCGGCCGCCGCCCCAAACCTCGCCGGCGTAGCTCCCGTTCACCGTCTCCGAGTCGATGCACGGGCTGCACAGGCGGCGGTTGGTGACCTTGCCCATCGTCACCCCGTGCGTCTTTATGGTGTCACCCACCCGGGCACAGTGGCCTGCGGTGAGCATGAAGTTGTTTCCGGACGCGTTCCCGACCACGGTGGGTCCCGACGTGCAGCCGCCCAGGGGCGTGGTGATGAAATCGCCAGCGAAGAATGGGGTGGTGTCGTTGCTGCGGCTCAACCGGGTGGGGCGAGGCATCGACTCGGTCGCCACCACGACGTCCGAGCCGTATCGCGCCAGGACCGCGAGACGGGCGGCATCCGTGTAGTGGGTTAGGTAGACCTTCACCTTCCCGGAGGCCGGGTCCGGACCCCACTGGGTCAGTTGGAGGCCTTGGGCGGCAAGGCTCGCCTGGTCGCTGTCGAGCCGAGCGGTGACGGACAGGTTGGCGGCCGCGCGACTCGCGGTCGCTCCCCAGCCCGCCAGCGAGGTCGACCCGGCCGGCTGCGGTCCGGCGGCGACGGCCGCGGCTGGGGGGATCACTGCGACGGCCAGTGCGACCAGAGCCGCGACCAGAACCGCGCCGACGTGGATGATATTACGAATCATGTGAACCTCTCCTGAAGAATGAATGTGGGCCGAGGTTGCTACGAGTGCCTGGTAAGGCCTCCTGATCTGTTGCGGCCGGCAGAGTTCATGTGGCGCGATGCATGCACAAGAAGCGCCAAGAATCGCCAATGCCGACGCCGGGCGGTGACACGTGGGCGGGGGCCGCTACTACTGCCGGGCAGTCCGGTTGACGTCGATGGTCGGATGTCCTGATTACGCTCCTTTGGTGGTGGCTGCGGTGAACCGTGGTGTGGGGAGCCTGGCGGGCCGACCTGGAAAATGACCTGGACGGTGATCTGAAAATCTGTGGCGATCACAGGCTGACTAGGCTCAGACTTGCTACCTCGGGTCGGGCGTAGAGGATCGGCGATAGCCGTGGGGGCGACGGACGTCCGCGTGTTGGGTCCGTTCGAGTTGGCGCGCGACTGTCAGGTCATCCCGGTCGGGGCCCGGTCGGCAGGCGATCCTGACCGTCCTGGCGGAGCCCCGACACGAGGGTGTCGCCGGCCGAGCTGATCACCATGGTCTGACGCGGCCAGCCGGGGACCGTTGGGTTGACAACCTGACGCTGGCCGCCGCCCCGCCGAGTCGGAGGCGCGCCGGTTGGATGCCGAGGAAGAGCTGGCCGAGATCGACTTGCGCCGGGGCCGACCCGATCTACCAGGTCGAGCCCGACACGCTGCTGGTCGACGCCCGGGCGCCGGCGTCCCGTGTCGTGCTGCTCAGGTCTGTGCAGCCGGACCCCCGCCAGGGATGGGGAAGGTCGTCTTCCGCCCCGATGGAAAGCACTTCGCCGGCGGCGATCGGAAGGAGGCCGTGCCGGATCAGCCGTGCTCCCCGGACGGCCGGTTGGTCGAGTCGATGTCGTGTACGTGGGTGCGGATGGCGGCGGTGGTGACGCCGGGTTCTTCGGTGTGGTCGGTGCCGATGCCGGTGAGCAGGTCCAGGGCGGCCTGCCAGTGGCGGCGGGCTTGGTCGGGGTCACCCAGGGCGTGGTGGGTGTGAGCGAGTCCGTCGTGGACGCGGGCCTGGTCGGCGGGTTGGTCGAGCTCGACGGCGAGTTGTAGGGCGGTGTGCTGGTGATGGAGGGCGTCGTGGCGCTGGCCGGTGGCGTGGTGGACCCGGCCCAGGCCCTGGTGGGCCTCGAACTGCCAGTTGCGGTCACCGGTCTGGCGGGCGACGGCCAAGACATGCTCGAAACAGTCGGCCGCCGGCCGGTGTCGGCCCCGCAAGTAGTGGACGTAGCCGAGACCGGTCAGCGCGTCCTGTTCGGCGGTGTGGTCGCCGGTCCGGCGGGCGCCGGCCAGGGCCTGTTCGAAACAGCCGGCCGCAGGCTCGTACCGGCCCTGCAAGTAGTGGACGCCGCCGAGGCCGCGCAGCGCATTCTGTGCGGTGGGGTGGTTGCCGGTCTGGCGGGCGCCGGCCAGGGCCCGCTCGAAACACTCGGCCGCCGGCCCGTACCGGCCCCGCACGGAGTGGACGGTGCCGAGACCGACCAGCGCGCGCTGTTCGGCGGGGTGGTTGCCGGTCTGGCGGGCACCGGCCAGGGCCTGCTCGAAAGACTCGGTGGCGGCCCCGTACCGGCCTTGCACGTAGTGGACGTAGCCGAGACCGGTCAGCGCGTCCTGTTCGGCGGTGCGGTTGCCGGTCCGGCGGGCGCCGGCCAGGGCCCGCTCGAAACACTTGGCCGCGGGCCCGTTCCGGCCCTGGATCCGGTGGACGTAGCCGAGACCGCTCAGCGCGTCCTGTTCGGCGGCCTGGTTGGCGGTGTGGCGGGCGCTGGTCAGGGCCTGCTGGTGCAGTAGGGCGGCCCGACTGTAGTGGCCGCGGGTGCGGAGGTGTCGGCGCAGGGTGGCGGACTGGTGCAGGGTGTGGTCGGCCCGGTGGCCGGTGGCGGCGTGGTGCGCGGCGGCGAGCAGGTTGTCGGTTTCGCTGTCTAGCCAGGCCTGCGCCTCGCGTTCGCCGGTCAGGGTGGGTACGGGGGTGTGGGTGGCCGGTGGGCGGGGTTGTTGGTCGGCCTCCCACGGGTAGGTGAGGTTCATCGCCTGGGTGCTGGTGACCGCGTAGTGGTCGTACAGCCGATCCAGGGCGGCCTGCCGGTCGGGTTCGGGTAGGTCGACGGCCAGGGTGGCGGCGTAGGCGGCGACCAGGTCGTGCACGGTGTAGCGGCGGTGAGCGGGTTGGTCGAGCAGGCTGGCCGCGTACAACTGATCCAGCAGCCGCGCAGCATCCCGTACGGTGGCGTCGGCGAGGGCGGCCAGCGCGTAGGGTTCGATGCTGCGGCCGGGGTGCAGGCCAGCGAGACTCAGCGCGCGTTGCTGATCAGCGGTGAGGTGCCGGTAGGACACGGCCAAGGCGGTGCTGACGGCGCGGTGCCCGTCCGACAACCACTCCAACCCCGACCCGACGCCCAGCGCGTCGGCCAGCTCAGCCCACACGGTGGCGGGGCTGCCGGTCGGGGCCAGCCGCAGCCGGGCAGCAGCGATCCGGACCGCCAACGGCAGCCGCCCGCAGAGGGCCACGATCCGCTCGACCGTGACCTGGTCGGCCGAGGTCACACGGTCGCCGCCCAGGCCGCGGAACAGGTCGGCGGCCTCGCCCGGATCCAGTACAGGCAAGGTCAGGTGGGTCGCATCGTCCAAGCCGGCAAGGTGCCGGCGGGAGGTCACGATCGTCCGGCAGCTCGGCGTGGCCGGCAGCAACGGGTCGACCTGGGCTTCGTCGGCCGCGTTGTCCAGCACGACCAGCACCCGGCGGCGGGCCAGCACACTGCGATACAACCCCACCCGCCCGTCCAGGTCCGGCGGGATCTGCGGCCCGGGCACCCCCAGCCCGCGCAGCAGGTGGTCCAGGGCGTGCTCCGGCGCGGTGGGCTCGACCTGCGGGGTGAACCCGCGCAGGTCGGTGAACAACACCCCGTCGCAGAACCGGTCGGCCAGCCGGTGCCCGGCGTGCACGGCCAGCGCCGTCTTCCCGATCCCAGCCATCCCCTCCACCGCGATCACCACATCGGGCGCCGGGCCACCCGACCCGGCCGAGCCGTCGGAGCGGTCGGGGTCGGGGCGTAGGTCCAGCAGGCGGGTCAGGTAGTCGGCGCGGCCGGTGAAGCGGACCGTATCGGCCGGCAGCTGGAACGGCATCACCGCTGAAGCCGTCGGATCGGCCTGTGCTGACGGTGAACTCGGATGCCAGCCGGCGCTGGCGCCAGCGCCGGATCCGGCATCGGCTCCGCGGCTACCTAACGCCCGCCGCGCCTGCACCAGCGCGGGGTGCACCGGATCACCGGCCCCGCGGGCGGTGCGCTCGGCCTGCGCCAGCACGGTATGCGCCTGGTCGGTGCGACCGGTGGCCGCCAGCGCCCGCGCCAGCGCGGCGGCCAGCCGGGGTCGACCCGGATGGGTGGCGGCTAAGGTGTGCAGCCGATCCAGCACATGATCCGGCCGGCCCCGGCGCAGGTCGATCTCGGCCAGCTCCTCCTCCGCATCCAGCCGGCGCGCCTCCCAGGCGGCGGCCAACCGGCGGATCCCCGGCAACATCACGTTGTCCAGCGCCGAAGGCCCGCGCCACAGGCCGACCGCCGCCCTTAACCGCTGCCCCGCCTCGTCCGGGTCGGTATCCGACAGGGCGCGGGCGGTCCGCAGCAGCTCATCGAACCGGGCCAGGTCGACCTGCTCGGCCGCCACCGGCAGCCGATAACCCGGCCGATGCCCGACAATCGCCAGCCCCGCAGGGGTCAGCACCCGCCGCAGCCGGGTCACGTGGCTATACAGCGTCTCCGCGCTCGCCGCGTCCGGGGCACCCCACACCATGGTGATCAACTCGGCCGGCAACACCTTCGTGTCCGGCCGGCAGGCCAGGACCGTCACGATCGCCTGCCCCACCGGGCCACCCACCGGCATGACCTGACCCTCGTGCACCAACTCGAACGGCCCCAACACGCGGACGTCCGTCGCGTCCCCGGCCATCGCCCGTACCCCCTCAACCGCCCGGCACGAGGCAGCCAGTCTGGTCCAAGCCGGTCTGTGCACGCCACCAAGCCCGGACAAACGTCTGTGCAGATTTTCAGATCACCGTCCAGGTCATTTCCAGGTCGGCCTGCCGGGCTTCACACACCCCAATTCACCACAGCCACGGGACTCGAAGGTGTAATGAAGCCGCCATGTGCGCCGAACTCCCATTACATGGAGATCCTCAGAAACACCCGGACCGTCAACTTCGGCATAGCGGCAGTCGTGTTCTCAAGGCAGGTCACCGGCGCGGACTCGTCGTGGCGATGTCGGTCGCTGGGCTGGGAACGGCGCTGGCGGTGGTGCCCGTCGCGACACCTAGCGCCTCGGCGGCCACCGGCGCGTCCGCCTTCGAGGCAGCAGCCAACAGCTATCAGAACGCGCAGATCGCCTCGGCACTGGCCGGGCGCGCCTGACGGCGTACGGGTCGGCGCCAACCAGGTCGAGTGGAACGACTATTCGGTCGTTCTCACCGTGCCGGCCAGGGCGAGCGCCTCGGTCACTCCGGCCGACGCGGACACCTGCCCGGCTCCCCTTATCGGCTTCCGGTGGACGTGCCTCTACGATGGGTACCAGTTCTCAAGCCGCCGCCTCCAGTTCAAGGATGCCGGGTTCTTCCAGGACATCCAGCACTACGGCGGCGCCCGCTGGATCACCCTGTCCTGGAGCAACACGCGAGGCCAGCGAACGTGGCTCCAGCAGAACGCCTCGCACCAGGACCACGGCTACGAGATCTGCCTGACCGGCAACTCCCACGCCGGTAGCGTGAGGGCGCCCTATCTCAACGCCCGGTGGATCTACCTGTCCGACAACTACGACCACTGCTGACCGCGCCGGCAGCCGACCGGCTTCGAGAACCGGCGGGCCCGGCCCCAGGCACAGCCCCGATGCCGGCCGCCCGACACGGCCAGCGCCGACGCGCCGGCCGTGCCGTTGGGGCACTCGGACAAGATTCTCGGTTGTACGGTGGCGGTCGTTCACCGGGTCACGGTGCCCCTGCGTTGGCGTGTACGACCGTCGGCTCAGTCAGCTCAACCGGACGAAGCGACTCGACGGTGTGGAGCAGATCGTCGACCGGCTGGTTCGGCGGCAGCACAACGGCCGGCATCTCGGCACCGGCCCGGTACCAGCGGTCCAGCCCGGCACGAGCCTGTGCGGCATCGCCGTGCACGGTCAACTCGTCCACCAGCACCTCAGCGCCCGCGGCGAGCCGGGCAGTCCCGCCGCGGGGTGGCGGTCCGCCGGCCACCACGAGGTCCGCTTCGGTGCCGAACCCGGTCCGGCGCAGCGCGTCACGGTAGAGCGGACCCATCCGGGTGAGGTAGAAGGCAATCCACCACGAGGCCATCGCCGCCGCCCGGTCAGGATCGGCGGAGACGGCGACCGGCACCGCGGGACAGATACGGGGGATCGCCTTACCGGGCACCCGGGCGGCGCCCTCGGCGAGTAGGCCGGCCGACCCGGCCAGACCGGAGATCGGCAACAGGAACGGGTTCCAGGAGTCCGCCAGCTCGCCGCTGAGCCGGACGGCTCGCGGCCCCAGAGCGGCCAACTGGATCGGTATGCGATGCGCCGGCCTGACCGCGAGCTGGAGCGACCGTGTCCGGCCGGCCGCGGACGGCTCCGGCTGCTGTCCGTCCAGCAGCCGACGCACCTCTCGGGTGACGTTCGCGAGCCGGTCGAGGGGCGCCACGAACGGCACCTGGTGCAGACCTTCGGCCAACTGGGGGCTGCCGGCGCCGAGGCCCAGCACGAACCTGCCGTCGGACACGCCGTCGAGGCTGGTCGCCAGCATGGCGATGGTGGCGGCGCTCCGGCCCCAGACGTTCAGCACGCCGGTGCCGATCTGGATGCGGGTGGTGCGCAGGGCGATCTCGGCCAGCAGCACGGAGGCGTCGTGTCCCCATCCCTCGGCCACGAAGAACGCCGAGTAGCCGCACCGCTCGGCGTGCACAGCAACCTCCCGGATCACGTCGCGCCGGGTCTCCATCGGCGTGACGCCGACGGCGAGAGGGCGGGTACGGGTCATCGGTCGACCTTCTTCCTGGCCAGGATCACCGTCGTCACTCCGGGGATCAGCGCCGTTCCGGGCTGGGGATCGAAGCCAGCCCGGCACAGCCGGCCGGACAGCTCGGCGGCTGAGAACGAGGCGGCGTCCGGCTGGTAGGCGAGGTACTGCAGGAACCAAAGGGCCGCCGCGGCGGGACCCGGCCCGGCGTCCTCGAGCATGAAGTCGTGCACGACCAGCAGGCCGCCCGGTTCGAGGCAGTCATGGGCCTTGGCCAGGACGGCCTCGACCTCGCTGTCGGGCTCTCCGTCGCCGAGGGCGCTGAGTAGGTAGGACATCAGCACGACGTGCTGTCCGGCCGGCCACGGCGTGCCGACGGCGTCACCGCCCACCAATTCGATCCGGCCCTGCATGGCCGCCGTGTCCCGGTAGTCGCGGGCAATCCCCACCACCGCAGGAAAGTCCAGGATGGTGGCCCGCAGCGTCGGGAACCTCTGGCAGAGCGCGAGAGAGAAGGCGCCACTGCCGCCACCGACGTCGAGCAGCCGGATCGTGCCCGTGCCCGTCGGCAACCGATCCCGCAACACGCGATCCGCCAGCACCCGCGCGGCCGCGAGTGACCCGACGTGCTGGGCGGTCGTGAACGTGCGGGCATCGTCAGGCGAGGCGAGCAGCGCGCTCATGGTGTCGAACGCGCGGCCGGTGCCGGCGATGCCGGCGTCGAGGTGCAGCAGGGCGGGGTAGAGCTGGCGTCCGAGCTGCAGCCGGAAGTAGTCGCCGAAGTCGTCGGGGCGGCCGCGGACCAGGTACCGATCCGCGGCGGGCGCGTTGCCGAACAGGTCACCATCCCTCACCAGCAGGCCCAGTCCGGCCAGCGCGTGCAGCAGGGTGCGGAGCCGGCGGTCGGCGAGCCCGGTCCGGTCAGCGAGGTCGACCGGAGCCAGTGGGCCGGCGGCGAGGACGGTGAAGAGACCGATCTCCAGTGCCGCGAACAGCGCCTTGGAGGCCATGAAGCCGTACGCGATCGCGGAGATGTCACTGCGCGTGGCTGCCGGTGAGACGGATGTCGTCCGGCCTCCTGGGTCCATGGCGTTACTCTCGCTGCGGCGGGTTGCAGGCCGGTTGCAGCCGTGTCGGGGCGTCGTCCGGAGTGGGGACCGCGGTGGAGTTCGGGATCCTGGGACCGCTCGAGGTCACGTCCGGTGGCGTCCCGGTCCCGGTCGGCGGCTCCAAGCCGCGCGCCCTGCTGGCCGTGCTGCTGCTGCACCGGGACTCCGTCGTCTCGGTCGACCGGCTGGTCGCCGCCATGTGGGGGGACGACCCGCCCGCTGATTCCTTCTCCGGCCTCAGGACCTATGTCTCCCGGCTGCGGCCGGTGCTGAGCGGCTCCGGTGGGAGTCCGCGGCTGCGATTCCAGGCGCCCGGCTACCGGCTCTCGGTTGCGGCGGACGAGCTGGACGCCGCACGGTTCGAGCGCCTCGTCGCCGAGGCCCGCGACTGGACGGCATCCGGAGACGACGACCGGGCCGCGCAACTGCTGGACGGCGCGTTGGCTCTGTGGCGCGGCCCCGTGCTGGCCGACCTCGACCCGGCCGCCCTGGACGTACAGGCGGAGGTGGCCCGGCTGGAGGAACTGCGGCTGGCGGCCCGGGAGCAGCAGGCCGAGTCCCTGCTGCGGCTGGGCCGCACCGACGAGGTCGTCATCGAGCTGGCGGTCCTGGTCCGCCAGTTCCCCGAACGGGAACGCCTGTCGGTCCTGCTGATGCGCGCCCTGTACCTGTCCGGCCGCCAGGCCGACGCGCTCGAGGTCTACCGGAACCTGCGCGGGTTCCTGTCCGACGAGCTCGGCATCGAGCCGTCGGCGGAGACCCGGCTGGCGCACCAGCGGCTGCTCGAGCAGGATCCGGCACTCGCCCCGGTCGGGGCGGCGACCAACCTGCCGCGCCGGAACACCAGCTTCGTCGGGCGCACCGACCAGGTCGCCCTGGTGACGGCCGCGCTCCGCCGCACCCC
>Ga0070713_100001701_pt1 | contig 14150 bp, 12 predicted proteins | sample LARL82metaG_FD_65465 | JGI IMG/M metagenome (GOLD analysis project Ga0070713, IMG submission 65465) | Corn, switchgrass and miscanthus rhizosphere microbial communities from Kellogg Biological Station, Michigan, USA - LAR L8-2 metaG | ecosystem: Host-associated > Plants > Roots > Rhizosphere ... | reverse complement strand
TCGCCGAGATGGATGGCGTGGCCCTTGCCGTCGCCGAGCACCTGGATTTCGATATGGCGCGGGCGTTCCAGGTATTTCTCGATATAGACGGCGTCATCGCCAAAAGCTGCTTTCGCCTCGGAGCGCGCCGTCGAAAGCGCGGTCGAAAGCTCGCCGGCCGACCGCGCGACCTTCATGCCGCGTCCGCCACCGCCTGCGGCGGCCTTGATCAGCACCGGGTAGCCAATGTCGGCGGCAATCCTGGTCGCCTCTGTGTCGGACGTGACCCCGCCTTCCGATCCCGGCACGACCGGAATGCCGAGCTTCTTAGCCGTGCGTTTGGCTTCGATCTTGTCGCCCATCAGCCGGATGTGTTCGGCCTTCGGCCCGATGAACTGCACGCCGTGGTCGGCGAGGATCTCGGCAAAGCGTGCGTTCTCCGACAGAAACCCGTAGCCCGGATGCACGGCGTCGGCGCCGGTGATCTCGCAAGCCGACAGGATGGCGGGAATGTTGAGGTAGCTGTCCTTCGCTGCCGGCGGCCCGATGCACACGCTCTCGTCGGCGAACCGCACGTGCATAGCGTCCGCATCGGCGGTCGAATGCACCGCCACGGTCGGAATGCCGAGCTCCTTGCACGCGCGCAGCACGCGCAAGGCAATTTCACCGCGATTGGCGATCAGGATTTTATCGAACATTCACTCGCGTCCTTGATCCGTCACCCTGAGGTGCGAGCAAAGCGAGCCTCGAAGGGTGACGGCCGTTCATCCTTCGAGGGCCGCTTCGCGGCCTCCTCAGGATGACGGTGAGAATTCTGCGGACGGCTCCCCTCACTCAACAATCACCAGCGGCTCGCCGAACTCGACCGGCTGGCCGTCTTCAAACAAAATCTGGACCACAGTGCCGGCGCGCGGCGCCGGAATCTGATTCATCGTCTTCATCGCTTCGATGATCAGCAGCGTGTCGCCGGCTTTCACCTTGCTGCCGATCTCGATGAAGGGCTTGGCGCCGGGTTCGGGGGCGCCATAGGCAGTGCCGACCATCGGCGATATGACGACGCCGGGATGCTTGGACAAATCGAGCGGCACCGCGGTGGCTTCGACCGGCGCTTGCGGTGCCACTTCGACCCGCAAGGCCGCGGGCGCGGTGGCAACGGCGGCCGCGGCGCGCGCGACGCGCACGCGCTTGCCGTCCTGTTCGATTTCAATTTCGGTCAGGCCGGTTTCATCCAGAAGCTTGGTCAGCTCCTCGATCAATTCGCGGTCGACAATGGTCTTGGGAGGCTTTGCCATGTCCCGGCGCTCAATCTTTTGTCTTGGCGCCAGTCAGGCCGGCCAGTCCGGTGATCGCCAGGACATAACCGTCGATGCCGAATCCGGCGATGACCGCTTTCGCGGCCTTCGAAACATAGGAATTATGCCGGAAAGCTTCGCGCTGATGGATGTTGGTGATGTGGATTTCGACAGTCGGCACTGTTGCCTGCACAGCGAGCAGGGCGTCCATAATGGCAATCGACGTCGTGGTGTAGCCGGCCGGGTTCATGACGATGCCAACTGCCTTCTTGGCATGTGCTTCCTGGATGTAGTCGACCAGCTCGCCTTCCTTGTTCGATTGACGGCAGACGACATCGAGCCCGAAGCGCGCGGCAGTGTCGCGGCAAAGCTTTTCCACATCGGCGAGAGTTGCGTGGCCGTATTTTTCCGGCTCGCGCGTGCCGAGCAGGTTCATATTCGGTCCATTGAGGACGTAAATTGTCTTTGCCATGGATCCCCGTCCGGAGCGCGCTTGCGAGCGCGTGGAACTGTGGCGCTTTATAGGTGGCCGCGGCGTTTAGGGGAAGCCCGGATCGCATCCGGATTCAAGATTTGCCCGCTGCGGATTTACAGATTGGCGGCTTGATGCTGCCCAGAGCCTGCGTTTCGGCGGAGGCCCAATCAACCACCTCCTTGAGCGCCGTTAACCTTCGGCGTCCAGCCTCGCGGGCCTTGCCGAAGATTTCGATCTGGCGGTCGGCGCTGGTGCCGTGCGCGGCGATGGCGTGAAGATGCCTGATCTCAGCCGCACAATTGAGCGCCTCGATATCTTCGGCGATGAAATCAATGACCTGGTCGAGCCATTGCACAAGTGTAAGCGGCGAACGGGAGAACGGCTCGACAAAAGTCGCGGCAATGCCATAGCGCTGGGCGTGCCATTTATTTTCCTGCGTAATGGCACGGCCGACGCGGTCGAACCCTGCGTTGAGCGCGCGGTCGCGATCGAGCGCACGCACGAGACAGCGGAACAACGCCGCAATGCCCACAGCGTCGTCGAGCCTGGTGCAACTGTCGGCAACGCGCAGTTCGATGGTCGGATTGTTGAGCGATGGCCGTACGGCCCACCAGATGTAACTCGCATCCGGAATGATTTTCGCCCAGGTCAGCGCCGCAACGAATTCGCGATAGTCGTCATTGGTGCGAAAGAGCTCGGGCAATCCGGTGCGCGGAAGCTCATCGTAAGCCGCAAGCCGGTAGCCGACGAGACCCGTGAGGTGGCCTTGCCAGAACGGCGAGGACGTCGACAGTGCAAGCAGTAGCGGAAGATAGGCGGTCAGCCGCATGATCAAGTTGATGCGCGTGTCGATGTCCGGCACGGCGACGTGCACGTGCATCCCGCACAGCATGTTGCGATAGCCGATCATCTGAAGGTCATCCATGATGGGGCCGTATCGCGCCTTGCGCGTCACCATCTGCTCGGGCCAGTACGCGAGCGGAAACGTGCCCATGGCCGCGAGGCCGAGCTTATGCTCGGCCGCAGACTGCGCGAGCGTGCTGCGATAATGCGCGAGATGCGCACGCGCTTCCTTCATGGTGGCACAAGGCGGGGTGGCGACCTCGAGCTGCGATTGCAGCATTTCGGTCATGACGCGGTCGCCGAGCTGCTTTTGCACGCGCGCGAGAAACTTCTTGTTCGCGCGACGCACCGCATGGCGCGTCTTCGCGTCGAACACGAAGTATTCCTCTTCCATGCCCACCGTATACATGCGCGCAACAACCTCCGGAGCGGTCCCTGGTTCCCTTGCAGTATCCCCTGGCTTCAGCAAAGCGTGGTGCGTCGATCGACCGGCGAAATGGCAGGTGGCCCCGACTATTAAGGGAATATTTTACAGTTTGCTATGGAATCCAGCGGCACGTCGCGCGCGCACCCCTTGCGCAGAATGTGAAGAATCGCCCCCAATACCGCTCGTGAAATGGCTTTCCTCAATTCACATGCCGTGCGCGGAATGTCATTGGACCGCTCCGAACATCTGATCGCAAAAATCGTCTTCGCGATTCTGCTTGTGGTCTCGCTCAGCCCGTTGCTGTTCGTGGCGATCCCGGCCATGGTCGACTATCCCAACCATCTCGCGCGCATGTACCTCCTCGCGAGCGCGGGTACGCCCGCGGCCAATCCGTTCTACCAGACGGCGTGGGCGGTTTACCCCAATCTGGCGATGGACCTGGTGATTCCGGAGATGGCGCGGGTAACCGGGGTCGAGAACGCGACGCGGCTTTTTCTGCTGTTAAGCGAAGTCCTGCTGGTGAGCGGCACCATGGCCATCGAATGGGTGGTGAAAGGGCGCATCCAGCTCTCCGCCGCCGCGGCGCTCATGTTCCTGTACGCGCTGCCATTCACCTGGGGGTTCCTGAATTTTGAATTCGGCCTTGCGGTGGCGCTCTGGGGCATCGCCTTCGGTATTCTGGTGTTTGAGCGGGGCTGGGCGAGCCGTCTCGCCGTCAACACGATCTTTGTGGCCGTCCTGTTTGCGTCCCATTTCTTTGCGCTCGGCGTCTACGGGCTGACCCTCGGCATTCTCGAGTTGTGGCGGGCGCGCGAGAAGAAAGTGCCCCACGCCGAAACCGCGGGGCGCCTCGTTATCCTCGCGATCCCGGCGGCCATCCTGCTCGCCGTCATGAAACTGACCGGTGGCGCGGTCGGCGGCGGCGAGAATGACTGGCATTTCCAGTTCAAGGCGCTGTGGCCCTACATTATCATGAACGGCTACAGCACAGCGGTATCGGCAGTGACGACCGTGCTGCTGATCGGTTTTCTCTACATCGCCGGCAAGCGCGGCCTGCTCAAGATCCAGCCGGCGGGGATTTGTCTCGCCGCCGGATTTTTTGCGTTTTATCTCGCGATCCCGTCACAACTTTTTGGGACGGCTTTCGTGGATCTGCGGATGATCGTCGCGGCGGCGCTGATCGTGCCAGCTTATTGTTCGCTGTCTTTGCCGGACCGTCAGTGGAAGCTTGCCGCGCTTGCTTGTGTCATCGCCGTCACGCTTCCGAATCTGTTTGTCGTTTACAGGACCTGGCTTTCATACCGCGCGGACTATGCGGACATGATCCAGTCCTTCGACAAGCTCAAAAAAGGTTCGCGCGTTCTGGTCGGCGGCAGCCGGGTGGGCGATGATCCGCCGCTTGACGACCTGACGACCTATCCGATCAGCCATGGGCCGACGCTGGCCGTTCACTACGCCGATGCCTTCGTGACGGATCTGTTTACGTCGGCGGGCAAGCAGCCGATCCGGCCGCGTCCGGCCTTCGAACGTATTGATGACGGCGCGGCGGGGCCGATGCCGCTCTTTATCCTGACCGCGGTCGCGGCAGGAAAAACCTCTGCCGCCTTGCCGGTCTATATCCGGTCCTGGCCGCGCGATTTCGATTATCTCTATTTGCTCGGGCCGCATGTCGACAATCCGCTGCCCAATCTGCTGGAAGAACTCGTCGTCGCGCGGCGCTTCGTGCTCTATAAAATTCGCCGCGCCCCGTGAGGGACGCGGCGAAATCAGTTTTCAAATCTGCAACGGTGTGCGGGCCTAGCAGCTCGGCTTGCCGCAACGCGAGTTGTTGACCTTTTCCTTGAGCGCGTCGATGCCGACCGCGCCGATCACGACATCATCGCCGATCACGTAGCTCGGCGTTCCGTTGAGGCCGAGCGCTTCGGCAAGCTTGAAGCTTTCTTCCAGCGTGGCCTTCACTTCGGGGCTCTCCAGGTCCTTGTCGAGCCGGCCCATGTCGAGGCCGATGTCCTTTGCGACGGCCATCGCGTGGGCCTTGTCGGCCTGGCCGCGGCCTCCGAGCAGCTTCTGGTGGAATTCGAGATATTTCTTGCCGGTCTTGTCCTGCATGCGCACGGCCACCGCAACGCGGGCGGCTTCGACCGAGCCGGGGCCGAGCACGGGGAATTCCTTGAGCACGACCTTCAGCTTCGGGTCGTTCTTCAGGAGCGTGAGCATGTCGTCCATGGCGCGCTTGCAGTAACCGCAGTTGTAATCGAAGAATTCTACAAAGGTGACGTTGCCGGCCGGATTGCCGAGCACCACCTGGCGCGGCGAGCTGAACAAAGCCTGCGAATACTGCTTGACCGCGGCCTTGTGCTTTTCGGATTCAGCAGCGCTCTGGCGCTTTTCGAGCTCGGCCATCGCCTCCTGGAGCACTTCAGGATGCGCGACAAGATATTCGCGCACGATGCGCTCGATCTCGCCGCGCTGCGGGCCGGAGAACTCGTCGGCGCGTGAAATTTGCGGCGCGGCCAGCGCCAGCAATGCCACACTGGCGACGGTGAGGAGACGTGAGCATGAGTACATAAGTTTTGTCCTTGTCACTATTGAATACCGGCGTTTGAGTTTGGTGTTTTGACATTGACGATGTCGTCGGCACGCACCCAGGCGGGCGAGCCGATGGGCAGCCTGGTCTTGGCGCGCGTCGCAAGCTGGCGCGCGGTCTTGATATCGCCGCGCGTAAAGGCGGCTTGCGCCGATGACAGGTCGGCATTGGCAAGGTCGCCTTTGCGGCCATAGGCCATCGCCAGCTGCGAGTAGGCTTCCGGCGACTCAGGTTCGCGCGAGATCGCTGTGCGCAGCAGGCCAACGGCTTCTTCGGCGAGCTTCGGATTGTTGGTGGCGTTGAGCGCCTGCGCGAGCAGAATTTCGATCAGCGGCGTGCCGTGCGCGAGCGCAACGGCCTGACGCAGCGGCGCGACCGCTTCCGCCGGCTTGCCGCCTTCAAGCAAAGCCTGGCCCTTGAGTTCGTAGAAATAGGGATTGTTGGGTTCCACCTGGATCAACCCGTCGATCTGCGTGAGCGCCTGGCGCAAGTCACCATGACGGTAGGTCGAGATGGCGCGCGCGTAGCGCGCGGGCAGACTGTGATCACCAAGCGGATACCGGTTCGCGACCGACTCGGGCCGCTCAAGGAAGCCGGAAAGCTTGGCGCGCATCAGGTCGTGCCGCAATTGCAGCTCCGGCGAATCCTTGCGGTCCCAATATGGGCTCGATCGCGCGAGAGTCTCGAGCGCTGCGACGCGGTCCGCCGGCATGGGATGGCTCTGCATATACGGATCGATATAGCGGGAATTGAACAACACTTCGTTGCTCAGGCGCTTGAAGAGATCGACCATACCGCGTGGCGACTGGCCTGTGGCATTAAGAAATTTCACACCGGCGTGATCGGCCTGGTCTTCCTGCGTCCGTACATAAGCGAGCAACGACCGCATGATCGCCGCCTGCGGCGCCATGATCGCGGCCGCGCCGACATTGCCGGAGCCGCCGCTGCGCGCACCCGCAACCGCCATGCCGATACCGGCCATCAGTGCGATGATCGATGCCGTTTGGGCAGATGCAAGTTGCTCGCGCAGACGCTGAAGGTGGCCGCCCGCGAGATGTCCGGTTTCGTGCGCGAACACGCCAATGATTTCGTTGGGCGTCTTGGCATCGAACAGCGCACCTGCGTTGACGAAGATGTGGCGGCCATCCATGACGAAGGCATTGAACGAGCGGTCGCCAAGAACCACGACCCGCACGTTCTGCTTGGCGAGGCCGGCGGCACGCAGGATTGGCTGGGCGTAATCGCGCAGCAGCTGTTCGATTTCGGCGTCGCGGATGACCGGCAAGCCACGCGTGGCGGCGTCCTGCGCGCGCGCGGGAATGGTCGACGGCCCGGCGGCCGCGCCCACAGCGATCGCGGTGAGCAAAGCGATCGCCCGGGCTGCTGGCGCCCCGCGCCGCGTCCTGATAGTTGTGCCGCTCAAGGACATGCGATTTCCGCCCCCAAATGGGCGTGTAACTACCGGTTTGGCGTGAAACTAGTGACGCCCCCTGGGGCGGTCAACGCGGCAGGCCATCACGACTGTGCCATTCGCAAACAATCCGGCGAATACGGCAGGAGCGGGGCAGGGAGTTGAGGCCCAACGGGCCGGAAACGATGCTTGAGGCGGCAAAACAGCTCTTGAAGCCATCCAAACGCAGCGATGTTCCGCCGTTCATTGTGATGGACGTGATGGCGGCGGCAGCGCAGCGCGAGGCGCTGGGAGCGCGCGTCATTCATATGGAAGTTGGCCAGCCCGCGGCACCCGCGCCGTCGACGGCGATCAAAGCGGCCCAGGCCGCACTCGCGCATGGCCGCATCGGTTACACCGAAACGCTCGGGATCCCGACGCTGCGGGCGCGGATCGCCCAGCATTACAAGGATACTTACGATCTTGTTCTCGATCCCGCGCGCGTGGTGGTGACGACCGGTTCGTCCGGCGGATTCGTCCTGGCATTTCTGGCGTTGTTCGAACCAGGTGACCGCGTCGCGCTCGCCAATCCCGGCTATCCACCGTATCGGCACATATTGTCCGCACTCGGGTGCGAACCCGTTCTCATCCAGACGACGGCGGAGACGCGCTGGGTGCTGTCGGCGAAATCATTGATCGCGGAACACCGGCGCAAGCCGCTGCAAGGTGTGGTGGTTGCGAGCCCGGCCAATCCCACCGGCACCATGATGGATGCGGACGCGCTCTCGCGGCTGATCGCGGTCGCCGAGGCCGAGGGCATTCGCGTGATCTCGGACGAGATCTATCACGGACTCGATTATGCCTTTGCGGCGGAGACGGCGGCGAATGTGTCCGAGCGTGCGCTCGTCATCAATTCGTTCTCAAAATATTTCTGCATGACCGGATGGCGCGTCGGCTGGATGGTTGTTCCGGACAGTCTCGTCCGCTCGGTCGAGCGCTTGCAGGGCAATCTGGCGATTTCGGTGCCGGCATTGTCGCAATTCGCGGCGCAAGCGGCTTTCGACGGGCGTGAGGAAATGGAAACGGTCAAACACAGTTATGAGGAAAACCGCCGGATCCTCACCGAAGGTTTGCCAAAAGCGGGCATCGACCAGTTCCTGCCGGTGGATGGCGCTTTTTATCTCTATGCGAACATCGCGCGCTTCGCCGACGACAGCCTGGATTTTGCAAAGCGCATGCTGAACGAAGCGGGCGTTGCGGCGACGCCCGGCATCGATTTCGATCCGATCGACGGCAAACATTTCCTGCGCTTCTGCTACGCGGGTTCGGCGGCTGACATGCGCGAGGCTGTCGAGCGGATTGGCAACTGGCTTACCAATAAACGCTAGAACTCAACGTCGAGTTCGACGACCTCATCCGGCTCGGCCTGCGCTCCCGCGAGCCATTCGCGCATCGCAGGCATTGCCATGATCGTTGCGCAATAGGCCGCGCAATCGCTGTCGAGCTTCACGTCGTAACTCAGAAAGCGCGTGACGACTGGTGCGAACATGGCATCCGCCATGCCCGGCGTCGCGCCGAACAGAAATGGCCCTTTGTCGGTTGCCAGACATTCGCGCCAGATGCTGATGATGCGTTCGATATCGGCCTGGGCTCCGGCCCAGACCTTGAAGCCGGGATGATGCGCCTTCAGGTTCATCGGCAGTGCAGAGCGCAGGTTGGAAAACCCCGAATGCATCTCGCCGGAAATCGAGCGGCAGCGCGCGCGCGCGGCGAGCGTCTTCGGCAGCAAGCCAGCCGCCGGCATGATCTCGTTGAGATACTCGGCGATCGCGAGTGTGTCCCAGACCTTGATGCCGTTATGGGTGAGGCAGGGCACCAGGAAAGACGGCGACAGCAGAAGCAGTTCGGCGCGCGTTGACGGGTCGTCGCTGGCGACCATCTGCTCCGCGAAATCGAGACCCGCCATCTTGCAGAGCAGCCAGCCGCGGAGCGACCAGGAGCCGTAGTTCTTGCTGGCGATCGTGAGGGTAGCCTTGGCCATGGGGCGCGAATGTCCCTTGTTCATCACGGCCCGGCATTCGCCAGCTTAGATGAAAGCGTTGTTTTTTCAATACCTTCCCGTAGTGCAAAATTATCGTGCAGGCAGTTTGTCCCCAATTTACGGGCATCATCCGGCAGATCGCGAATTTTATCTCGCAGTGCAACATAAAATGCTCTAGCCTTTCTACGCGGTTCGCCGGGACCGCCGGGGATTGGATGCTTTATCAGGCCTATCAGGCCCATACCGACATCATGGTGCCGGTGCGTCGGCTGGCCGAGATGGCCGCCAAGTCGGTAGGGGCGAGGCTAAACGGCTCGGCGCGCCCGACCGTCTTGAGCAATTTGACCGCTGCCTACGAACTGATTGCCCGCGCCGGCCTCACGCATGTGCGCCCGCCTTATGGCATCGACAGCGTCATGGTCGGCGATCGCGAGGTGGCTGTGACGGAAGAAGCGGCCGACGTGACGCCGTTCGGCACGCTGCTGCATTTCAAAAAAGACGTCGTACTGGCGCAGCCGCGGGTGCTGCTGATCGCGCCGCTGTCGGGACATTTCGCAACGCTGCTGCGGGCCACAGTCCGGACACTTCTTCCTGAACACGACGTCTTCATCACCGACTGGCACAACGCCCGCGACGTTGCGCCCGAGGACGGCCGCTTCGGATTCGACGAATACATCGGACACCTGATCCGCTTCGTCGAGACGATCGGCCCGGGCGCCCACATTGTCGCGGTGTGCCAACCCTGTGTTGCCGCGCTGGTGGCCGCGAGCGTGATGGCGCAAAGCGACAATCCGGCGCAACCGCGTTCAATGACCTTGATGGCGGGACCGATCGACACGCGCGTCAACCCCACCAAAGTCAACGAACTCGCCAAATCGAAACCCATCGACTGGTTCGAGCGGCACCTGATCGCGCGCGTGCCTTATCGCTATGGCGGCGGCGGACGCCATGTCTATCCGGGCTTTGTGCAGCTCGCGGCGTTCATGAGCATGAATATCGAGCGGCATCTGAAGGCGCATCACGAGCTTTATGAAAACCTGGCGAAGGGTGAGGCTGAGAAAGCCGCGCAGACCAAGGCTTTTTACGATGAGTATTTTGCGGTGCTCGATCTGACCGCCGAGTTTTATCTGGAGACCGTGCGGCTGGTGTTTCAGGAGCACGCGCTGCCGCTGGGCGGCCTGACCTATCAGAATCGCAAAGTTGAGCCGCAGGCGATCAGGCGGACAGCGTTGTTCACGGTGGAAGGCGAAAGGGACGACATCTGCGCCGTGGGCCAGACGCTGGCGGCGCACGACCTGTGTTCGTCATTGCGTCCGTACCGCAAGCGCCATCACATGCAGGCCGGCGTCGGACACTACGGCGTCTTTTCGGGCAGGACCTGGCAGAACCAGATCTATCCGATGGTGAAGAACATCATCCTGCAGAGCGACTGACTACCGCTTGAACGCGCCGAGGATGGTGCGAATCCGTTCGCTATTGATGGTTTCCGACGGTGTCGTGTCGCGTTCCAGCCGCGCATCACAATCGACGAAGTTCGACGATACGATTTTGCCGGTACGATTGTCGAAGCGTCGCTCTTCACAGCGGCCCTTCTTGTCGGTCTCAACCACGATGGCCGCGGCCCTGTGGGCCGCCGCGCTTTGTTCGACCGAAGGCGGCAACGGCGTGACCTTGGCGACGGAATTGCGTTCAACGCGCTCGGGAGACATATAGGCGCCCGCCGTCACGAAAATTGCCAGAAACAGGATGCCGGCAAATGCGGCCACGGCAATCGCGGCACGCAAGCCGTCGCCGGCCGAAACGCCGTTTTTGGCGCGGCGGTTTTTGCCTTTTGCAGCGGCAATGGCCATGACGCGGTCCGTAATTAAGGCCTTCAGTTTGCTTGAATATTTACCATCTGCGATTTGAGGAAGCCTGAAGAAATCATTTCAATTTGAAGGAAATGCCGCAATCGAAGCGCCATCTTTTATTCATGCTGGCGAATGCCTACATCTCGTGACGTCTCACAACCTCCGAAACCACCATGCTTGATTTTGCTTCAACGACCGATGTCGGGGACATCGGCGAACCCGCATCGCCATCAGCCTCCGACACCGAAATTCTCGACGCCTATTCTCACGCCGTAACCACCGTGGCCGACAGCGTTGGCCCGGCGGTCGTGCGCGTGGAGGTCGGCAAAGGAAACGGCCGCAGCGGCGGCGTCGGGTCTGGCGTGATCATCGCGCCGGACGGTCTTGTGCTGACCAATTGTCACGTTGTCGAAGGCGCCAAACAAATCCGGTTGCAGGACGCCGAGGGCCGCGTCATGGAGGCGCGCAGCCTGGGCGAGGATCCCGACACCGATCTCGCGCTTCTACGCGCAGGCTCGGCACGCGATCTGCCCTGCGCCGCGCTCGGCGATTCCAAGATGCTTAAACGCGGTCAACTCGTCGTTGCCATCGGCAATCCGCTTGGCTTTGAATCGACCGTGACCGCCGGAGTGATCTCGGCACTTGGCCGTTCATTGCGCTCGCGCACCGGACGGCTGATCGAGGATGTCATCCAGACCGATGCGGCCCTTAATCCCGGAAATTCCGGCGGGCCACTGGTCTCCTCGCGCGGTGAGGTGATAGGCATCAACACCGCAGTCATCATGGGCGCACAGGGCATCTGCTTTGCGGTGGCCAGCAACACCGCGCAATTTGTGTTGAGCGAGTTGATCCAGCACGGCCGTGTGCGCCGCGGCTATATCGGCGTGTCGGCACAGACAACCGCGGTACCGCGCCGACATGCGCGCGCCGCGCAGATCGAGAACAGTTCCGGCGCGATGATCACCGCGGCTGAGCCGAACGGGCCGGCATCGCTCGCCGGATTGATGAGCCTCGACACGATCGTGCGTGCCGACGGCGAGCCCGTGACCGGCGTTGACGACCTGATCCGGCTGCTTAACAGAGAGCGGATCGGACGTGATGTGACGATTGACGTGCTGCGCCGCGGCCAGCTGCGGACGTTCAGTGTGAAACCGTTCGAACGTCCCGCCAAGCAATCGGCGGCATAACGCCCCCGTCTGTCGCAGAGATAGCTACTGCGGCTTTGGCGGTGGCGCCGTCATTTTTTTGGCGTTCTTCCTGGCCGGCGGCTCGTAATTGCCTTGCGCCATGCATTTCTTGATGAAGGCGGAGCGCTTGGCGCCTTCGAGCTGCTGGCTTTCCGCGCCGACTTTGCAGGTTTCCATTTTTTCCTGCGAGGTAATGGCGAGTGCCGGCACTGCCGCCAGCACCACGGTGACAAGGGCGATAGCCAGAGTTCGCAGCATTATTGTCGCTCCTATTGCGGTGGTTAGCTCTTGTCGCCGAGGAGGCGTTTGCCCCACCAGCCCCGCTTCGGCGTTGCTGGTTCCTCGGGCCCGGTGCTGGATATCACCGGAGTCGATGGCGCCGCCGGCGAGGGCGGCGACGGTGCGCGCTCGCTGGCAAAAGGAGCGGGCTCACGGATTGTCGAGCGCCGGCGTGACGGCTCCTGCGCGTTTGCAGCAGCTGCCGGTGGCTCCATGGCTGCCGGCGCCGGGCGCTGCTCGATCGGCGGCGCATAGGGCGCGGGCGGGGCCGCGTCGTAACTCGGCGGACGATCCATGTCCTCGACGGCGTGTTGCAGCTCAGGCTCCGGACCATTTTCATTGGGCCGGAATGGCGCCTCGCCGTTGTGCTGCCGGTTGCGCCGGCCACCGCGTCGGCCGCGGCGACGCCGACGGCGCACGCCGTCGCGGTCACCTTCGCCGGATTGTCCGTTTTCCGGACGCGGCTGTGACGGGCTGAAGCCTTCTTCTTCGGGCGAGCCAGCGTCATGATCTTCGTGCACGATTGCATGTTCCGGAACGGTGTCATGCGTGAAGGCCGGCGCGCCTTCGCGCGGTTCGCCACCGCGGCCTCTGCCGCCACGGCCACGCCGCCGCCTGCGTCGCGGACCGCCTTCACGCTCGCCATCGCGACGCGGGGCTTCCTCGTCGGCTTGCGCCGGCGCGGCGACCTCCTGCACGTGCTCGGCCTCTGGCGCCTCGACGACGTCTTCCTCGACCTCATCGACCACGAATTCGTCTTCTTCATCCACCGTCGGCAGCGGAATCGGATGAGCGGCCGCAATGCTTTTTGCGGCTTCCACCGTGTGGACCTGCTCGCCGCGATCGACCACGTAAGATTGCTGTCCGGTCACCGTCGGATCCGCCGACACTGTGAGCGTCACGCGGAAGCGCTCTTCGAGGGCGCGCAGGTGAGCGCGCTTGTGGTTGAGCACGTAGAGCGCGACTTCAGCGCGCGTCCGTACGATGAGATTGTGAGTTGCACCTTTGATCAGCATTTCCTCGATCGCGCGCAGTAATTGCAGCGCGACCGACGATACTGACCGCACGTGCCCGCTGCCGCCGCAGACGGGGCATTTCTCGGTCGAACTCTCCAGGACCGAGGTGCGGATGCGCTGGCGCGACATTTCGAGCAGGCCGAAGTGTGAGATGCGGCCGACCTGGATGCGGGCGCGGTCGTGCCTGAGTGCCTCTTTGAGACGGCGCTCAACCGTGCGGTTATTGCGGCCCTCGTCCATGTCGATGAAGTCGATGACGATGAGGCCGGCGAGATCGCGCAAGCGAAGTTGCCGCGCGATTTCCTCGGCGGCTTCGCAATTGGTCTTGAGCGCGGTGTCCTCGATGTGGTGCTCGCGCGTAGCGCGGCCCGAGTTGACGTCAATGGCAACCAGCGCTTCCGCCTGGTTGATCACGATGTAGCCGCCCGAGCGCAACTGCACCACCGGCGAGAACATGGCGTCGAGCTGGCTTTCGATGCCGTAGCGGGTGAAGAGCGGTTGCGTGTCCTTGTAGTGTTTCACATGCTTGGCGTGGCTCGGCATCAGCATGCGCATGAACTCGCGCGCTTCCTGATAGCCTTGTTCGCCGGACACGACGATTTCCTCGATGTCCTTTCCGTAGAGATCGCGGATCGACCGTTTGGTCAGCGAGCCTTCTTCATAGACGAGCTTGGGTGCGGTCGACTTGAGGGTGAGATCGCGCACGGTTTCCCACAGCCGCAGCAGATATTCGAAGTCACGTTTGACTTCGATCTTCGTGCGGCTAGCGCCCGCGGTGCGCAGG
>Ga0070713_100001700_pt1 | contig 14152 bp, 23 predicted proteins | sample LARL82metaG_FD_65465 | JGI IMG/M metagenome (GOLD analysis project Ga0070713, IMG submission 65465) | Corn, switchgrass and miscanthus rhizosphere microbial communities from Kellogg Biological Station, Michigan, USA - LAR L8-2 metaG | ecosystem: Host-associated > Plants > Roots > Rhizosphere ... | reverse complement strand
CGGCCGCGTCCTACGGCGTTTGCTGGTGGTTGCTCGGCGAGGCGCGCCGCCGCGGCGTGCTCGTGTTCCGGGTGCGCGATAGCGACGGCGAGCTCGTCACGCTCGACGAGCTCGCCGAGCGCGAGGCGGCGCGCGGCGAGGCGGCGTTCACCGCGGCGGCCGCGGCGTTCGCTGGCAAGAGCGAGCCGGGCCCGCTCGTCGACCTTGACGCGCTCGAGCGCGAGGTGGCGCGCCGTGCGACTTCTCCGGGTTGACCGCTCGACGTTCGTCCGGCAGTACTGGGATTACAACCGCGGCGAGCACGTAGCGATCATCGAGCCGACGCAGGGCGGCAAGACGCATCTTGCCGGCGATCTCCTCGCCGATCTCGTCGGCGAGATCCCGATAACCATGCTCGTGATGAAACCGCGCGATGCCACGCCGGCGGCCGTCACGCGGCGGCTCGAGCTCCAAGAGGTCAAGACGTGGCCACCGCCGGCGCGGTGGCCATGGGAAGGGCGGCCGCCGGGCTACACGCTGTGGCCGCATCACACGCTGGCCGATATCGACGTCGACGATGCCAACCTGAAAGAGCAGTTCCGCAAGCAGCTCTATCACGCCTATGGGCACGGCGATCAGATCACTTTCGCGGATGAGGTCTACGGGCTGTGCGCCGAGCTCGGGCTCGAGCGCGAGCTCACGATGATCTGGACGCGCGGCGCCGGCATGGGCTGCGGACTCTGGGCCGCCACGCAGAAACCGAGCGGCACACAGCACGGCGGATCCATCCCGACATTTTTTTACAACCAGTCGACACATTTTTTTCTGGGGAAAGATACCGACCAGAGAAATACCCGGCGTTTCGGCGAGATCGGCGGCATAGATCCGGGCGAGGTTAGCGAGCTCGTGCGACGTCTCCCGGTGCATCGCATCATCGATGACCAGGGAGAACCGCACCACATCTCCGAAAAGCTCTACATCGATAAGCGCGGGCCGTATATGTGCATCGTCACTCCGTGAGCTATGCTTTTCGCGTCACGGAAGGGCCCGGCGCAGGTGGTTAGGCTCGCCTTTCCGTGACAGCCTGCCCCGGGCCTTTCCCGGCTCGAGGGAAAGGCCTATGCATGTGACGCCGGTACTGGTCGCGCATGATCCCGGGTGCCGCTACGCACGCGAGGCGGACGGCGGGCATTCCGACGCCGCCAAGCGGCTCAGCGATACCTACAACCTGCACATCGTGAGCGGCGCGCCGATCGGCGCGGTGTTCGCGTTCTCGCTCGCCGACGCGACGTCGGACCATGTTCTGTACGATTCCCGGCTCGACGCCGTGATGCACCAGCGGCACAACGAAGCGCGGCGCGGCTATGTCCGCATCGGCGCCGGGCGGATGAGCGTGTGCGAGGCGGCCGCGGTGCTGCGGTACCAGCGGCAAGCTACCGAGTTCGCCGCGGCGCAGCGCGGCGAGCGGTCCGGCGGGCTCGAGGTGATCCCGCGGCTCACCCTTGAGGGACGCGAGCGGCAGCTCGCTGCCATGCGCGGCCAAGTCAGATTGCCTATCGCGCTCGGAAGGAGCGACCCACGATGACCACACCCACCATGGCACCGGCGGCGCCGGCCAAGAAGGACCAGGCGCCCGTGGCCGCGTGGCCGTTCAGTGTCGGCGTGCTGGGTACCGAGAACCTCTCGGACTACGACCAGTTGACCGTGATGACCGCGGCGGCTCAGAAGCTGCCCGACGTGCGTATCCAGCCGGACGGGTGGCTGCGCGGTGTCTGGGTTGACGTCAACGGCGTCACCTCGGCCAACGCCGCGACCGTCGCTTTCACTGAGAACGGCGTGCTCGACGCGATCGACACCGTCCTTTTCAGGGACACCGGCGGCGAGCAGATTTTCGGCCCGTTCTCCTCGTATGACTGGTCGACCGTCAACAAGTTCGGCGGCTACCAGGCGCAGAGCGACTGTCGCGCGGATATCAACTTCCTCGCCACCGCCGGCTCCGGCGCGACCGGCGGCAGCTTCCACGTGAGTCTCTACCTGCCGCTCGAGGTGAGCGCGGCCGACTCGCTCGGCGCCGTCGAGAACCGCTCCGAGAACAGCATCTACCGAATCGAGCTCACGCTCGCCGCGTCGACCAAGGTCTACTCGACGCCGCCGACCACGCTCCCCACCGTCGAGATCAAGACGATTCAGGACAGCTACACCGAGCCCGTGGCCGCGATGGCGCTCTCGGGCCGCGCGGTGTCGACGGCGCCGCCGTCGCCGGGAACGCTCCAGTACTGGAAGCAGGAAAACGCGCTCGTTCCCGCGACCACTGCCAGCGTGCTCATCACGAACGGGATTGGAAATGGTTATCGCAATATCATTTTCAAGCTCATCCGCAACTCGGGCACCCGGGCCAACGGCGAGGCGGACTGGCCGGATCCGCTCGAGGTCACGCTCGGCACCAGCCGCACCCGGCTCTACGCCAAGGCCAACTGGCGGGACAAGATGGCGCGCACGTTCGAGCTGTTCAACCTCACCGCCGATACGGCGCTCGCCAAGGAAAACGGCGTCTTCCCCATGTGGTTCACCTCCGACGTGACCACGAAGCCCGGCAACGAAGCGCGGCGCCGCTACCAGCGGACCAAGACCGGCAACACGTACAAGGTGCGCGGCGCATGGGGCAACGCCGGCACGCTGTTCATCACGAGCAACTACGTGGTGCCGCGCGGCAACAACTTCGCCGAGATCGTCGCCTAGCCGCGGCCGCGGCTCGCTTACCAGGAGGGACACGCCACCATGGCAGAGATCACCGATGCCGAGCTCGCCGAGTTCGAGCAGCTCCGGGCGCTCGCCGCGATCCGGGCCAGCGCGCCGCCGATCGGCGCGGACGAGGTCCGGCCCGAGCAGCTCGCCAAGAGCCGGGCCATCCTCGCGGACGGCAGCACCCACGACTACGTCGGCGGTCACCCGACGCACGTCGACAACGGCGCCGGCCGCGTGCCGGTGCTCATGACCTACAACACCTGATCTTTGATTTGTTTCACGGGAAACATCCGCCCGGGCGGATGTTTCCCGTGAAACAAAATGCCGACCAGCCAGCACCGAGAAGGGAACACCCGTGAAGAAGTACCTCCCCTATGTCATCGCGTTCACTGCCGGCGTCGTGCTGGCCGGCCGCGTCCGCTCCCTGCCGGGGCTCAGCAAGCTCCCGGCGTTCTAGGCGGCCGCCGGTGGCACGCTCGACCGGCATCGTGCTCGCCATCGGCGGCATCACCGCGGCGAACGAGGTGCTATTCGCGCCGGCGGCCGGCGGCAAGGTCTCGTTTAACTGGCGGATCATCCCGGCCACCGCAGGCCTCGCGCTCGGGCTCGCCGGGCTCGAGCAGCTCGCGCCGGGCTTCGCTGTCGGGCTCGCGTGGCTCGGCCTGGTGGCCGTGCTCGTGGTGCCGGTCGGCAACGCGCCGACACCGCTCGACAACGCAAACAAGCTCCTCGGATTCGGAGGGAAGTTATGGGCGCCACGATCAAGGCCTATCTAGCCGGCCTCATCGGGCTCGGCGCGCTCTACCTGGTCGGCACGCAGGGCAAGGGCCTAGCGTTGGCGTTCGGCGGCGCGCAGAAGTTCATCAGCGGCACCGAGCACACCGCGATCACCGGAAAGGCCTAGCCACCATGCCGGGCCTTTACGATCGCGTACAGTCGCGCGGATTCCCGTCGACGGTCACCGCCGGGATGAACGCCGCCGGCGCGCTCGACTCGCAAGGACACCCGCGGCCGCCGCAGCAGCTCGGCGAGCTCGAGCACGGCGCGACGTCGACACTGCCCGGATTCGAGCCGGACACTGTCGCCGAGCTCGGCGCCGTGCCGCTCCTCGAGGGATGGTTCGGGCTGCCCGGCACCGTCAACCCCGACGAGACACCGCGGACGCACGCGGCACCCGGGCCCGGGTGGGCCGGCTCGTATGACTCCCCCGAGCTCTGGCAGGTCCACGAGAACAGCGTGGCGATTCACTCGCAGGACTTCGGCGCGCTCGAGGGCAGGATCACCTCGCCCGGCGGGATCAATCAGCCCGAGCTCGACCAGTGGGAAGCGAACGAGCCCGGCGAGAACGTGCTCGAGCCGGTTACCGGGCAGCTTCAGTTCATGGGCGGCCGCGACCGGACGCAGGGCTACAACAAGTCCAACCGCTACGGATTCGACGCCGGGCACCGGCGCCGCACCACGTTTCAGGCGCCGGTCATCAATACGTTTCTGGACCCGAGCGAGCGGCCGTTCGTGATCCCGCAGGCATCGGGCAACTTCGCGCCGACCGATGCGGTACAGGGCCCGGATCCGGTCGGGTACATGCGCGGCGCCGAGAACGTCAACGCCACGCCGCAGAGCTCATACTCGCCGGTGCCGGATCCCGAGCTCGCGCCGCCGGCGCCGCTCGCCGGCGCACCGGCCGGCGCCGGGTGGTGGTGACGTGAGCGAGCCGACAACGCACCATGCGCCGCCGGGCCCGGGCCACGCCGGCAAAGGACAGCTCAACATTCCCGGCGTCGGCAAGCTACCGACCTGGGTCGTGCTCGGCGGCGTCGGCGTGGTCCTGGTGCTCATCATCCGCCACCGCTCGAGCGCGAGCTCGGCGGCCGCCGCGGCGCCGGCGGACACCGCGGCCGCGGCGGACACCTCGGGCACCTCGGGCGACTCGGGCGGCGGCGGCGGCTCGGGCTCGATCGGCGATCAGGTGAGCAACGGGCCGCCGTTCCTGTCCAATGCGGCGTGGTCTCAGTACGCGGTCGGCGTGCTCGAGCAAAGCGGGTACGACGCCGGCACGCTTACCGCCGAGCTCGGGCTCTACCTCGCCGGCGCGCCGGTCACCGCGGCGCAGCAGGGCGATATCAACGCCGCTATCGCGGTGGCCGGATACCCGCCGGTAGCCGGCGCCAACGGGCAGCCGCCGGGTATCAACGTGGCCGGCAGCGTGGCCGGCGGCGGCACCGGCTCGACCGGCGGCGGTCCGGGCTCGGGCTCGCCCGGCAACGGCGCGCCGATCACCGTCGAGCCGGTCAACCTCGCCACCTCGCACGTGTACTCAAACTCGGCGCAAGTGACGTGGCTCGCGCCGACCATCCCGGCGGGCGAGGGACCGCTCACCGGCTACACCGTCGCGTGTTACGACAACCGCACCGGCCACGTGGTGAACGGTCCTTTCACCGTCAGCAAAGGCCAGCTTTACGCCAACATCGGCGGACTGAAAACAAAGACCAGATATCACGTCAATGTCTGGTGCGATCCGGCTAAGACCGGCGGGCCGCACGCCACCGTTGAATTTGAGACGAAGTAAGGGAGAGCCGCGCAATGCTCGGAAAGCTGTTCTCGCCGCGGATCTCCGGCGATAACTCGATCGTGACCAGCCTCGCGGTTGTGGCCGTGGTAACGGCTATCTACGTCAACAAGATCGGCCCGGTTTCCGACGTCCACGCCACCGCGCCGGACGATGGCAACGTGGCCGCGTCCATCCGCAAGGCGGGCTGGCAGTCAATCGGCGTGGTGTCGGCGATAGCGTTGCTCGCTGGTGATCTCAACATTGTGATTCTCGGCGGCGCCGCTGTGGTCGCCGAGGAGCTCGCTTACCGCCATGCCAACATGACCAACCCGGGCACCGGCCAGATCGCGGTTACGCCGCAGGCATACCAGCCGGCCGGCATCCCGGGCACGCCGTAGGCGCGGACGGTAGGCGAGCATCGTGGCGGGCCGGATAGATGGCGTAGCACTGGGCGCGGTGGGGGCCGGTGCTCTGTTCATCTATGCCGGCCTGCGCGGTGTCAGCGTGCTTAAGGCGCTCCAGAGCATCACCCGCGGCCAGGCGCCGCCGACCGGCTCGGGCGCGAGCTCGCCGAGCTCGCCGACGTTCCTCGGGCTGCCCGGCGTCACCGCGGCCGGACTGCCCGGCGTCGGCGGCGCGCTCGGCGGCCGCACGTTCAACGCCGCCGGGCTACGGCAGCTCTGGGTGGCCAACGGCGGCGATCCGGCGGCCGCGCAGAATGCCGCATGTCACGGGATGCAAGAGAGCTCGGGCCGTGCCGATGCCACCTCGGGCAACCCGGACGGCGGGATAAACGTCGGTATCTGGCAACTGGACACGCGCGGTAAAGGCGCAGGCTACACCGTCGACCAATTGAAAGATCCGAACACCAATGCGCGCGTAACCGTATTCGCCACCAATAACGGGCGGGACTGGTCGGCATGGGCGACACCGGGATGCTGATATGAGCGGCAATCCAACCGATGATTTCCCGACCGTCGAGCCGGGAGGTAAGGTCGTGGCCGCTCTTGACTGGTGGGTACTCGTACCCAAGGTGAGCGAGCAGAACGTGGCCGGCACCGTCGCCGATGCGTTCATCGTGTCGACGCCGCAGGGCAGCCCGGCGGATAACACGCTTCTCAATACCGATAGCGGAAAGGTCACCGTTGGCGGCCGGTCCGGCTACCGGCGGGCCGGGCCGTTCCCGAATAGGCCGGCCGCCGTCGCGTACATGAAGGTCGGCGCTCAGAACGCCGCGAGCCCGATACCCGGCGTCGACATCACGCCGGGCGGCGGGTTCACCGCGGCGGGCCCGCTATCGCCGCTCGCCGCGGTGGCCGCTTTCCTGGCCAAGCTCGGGCAGGCCTCGCTGTGGCTGCGCGTCGGCGAGGTGGCGCTCGGCCTGGTGCTCGTCGCGGTCGGCATGGCCAAGTTCGTACCGGCGTTCACGCCGGCTCAGATGATCGCCAAGAAGCTAGGAGCGTGACGCCATGAACGCACGGCCGGCCACCCCCGATGACTACCGGCCCGACGTCGCGCCGGTGCCGGTGCCGGTACACGTGGCCAGCATCGGCGCCGAGCTCGGCGCCGGGCTCGCCGCGGCCGCGCGCTCGGGCAGCTCGCCGAGCTCGCCGACCACGCGCACGGTTTACCGCACTGTCACGCTCACCGCGGCGGATCCGGCGCAGGAGCTCATGGCGGCGAGCGATGACAGGATCGGCGCGCAGATCATCGTGATTGATGCCGACGTGTTCATCGGCGATAACAAGAGCGACGTGGCCAGGGGCACCGGCGCCTATATCCCGTGCGTCATCCCGAACGCGACTAAGCCCAATCTCGCGGCGCCGGTGCCGATCAATGACCGGCGCGTCATCTACGCGGCGCCCGTTACCGCGCTGGTCGGATCCGCCACGCTGCGCATAGCGGTAATAGCGACCTACCGGGATTGACCATGCGAACGGTTCCGCTTAACGAGTCAATCCCTGTCACGCTCGACGGCAACGGCAACGGCACGGCGCGCATCGGGCCGGACGAGCCCGCGGCGATATGGCGCCCGACGCTCGTACACGTCGACGTCAATACGAACGTGAGCGAAGCGCAGGCGACTATCTACGCCGGGCCCGCACCGACACAGCAGTATTTCGTCGACTCCACGCAAACCGCATCGAGCGGCGATTCATCCGACCGGATCACCGGCAAGGTAGTCAGCCGTACGCAACTGCCGTATATCTGGGCGGTATTCAGCGGCGGCGATCCCGGTGCGTCGGCAGTTCTCAACGTCACCGGCACTAAGGACATCCCGTTATGTCGGGGTTCGCTAACCCGGTAGTGGGCGGGCAGGGCGCGCTAGTCCGGCCGCAGATCAAATCACCCGATTTCGATCTCGCCGCTAAAACCGGGTGGGCGATCCTGCGCGACGGCTCGGCGTTCTTTTTCAACGTCACCGCTAGCGGAGTGGTCACCGCTAACAGCGTCATAATCGACGGCGCCGGGCTCGGCGCATTCGTATACGACGGGCCCCCGGCGCTTAACAGCCTGGTCGTGTCGATCACCTCGGCGGCCGGTGTCGACCAGTTCGGCAACGCCTATTCGGGCCCGGGCATATCGGTATCGGCGCCGGGCCCGACCGGCAAGAACGAGATACAGATACGGCCGGATAAGCGGGCCGTACTCATATATGCGGATAGCTGAAAGAGGTTACGGGTTATGCCGACTAGCGATAAATACACGTTCCGGTCCGGCTCGCAGGCTGTTGCCGCGGTGGTGGCTACGCCCGTCCTGTCCGTGATCGGCGCGGCTACCGTGCGTGGGTGGGTAGTCGGGTGCCGGATCAAGGTTGGCGTCACCGCGGCGGCAAACGGGAACGACCTGCTATTCCAGCTCGCGCGCCCGGCCAACACGCCGAACGGCAGCGGTCCGTTCAATGGCGCGGCGCATGATCTCAGCGCGCCGGCGGGCATCGTGCAGGGCTACACCACGTGGACGACAGCACCGACTGTCGGCGTGATCGTGGCCGAGTGGGTACTGCCGCAGACCACCGGGTCATCAGGAGTGGAGTACCCGCCCACTGATGAGGAATGGCAGATCCCGGCTATTGCGAACAACGCGGCGAACGCCGGGCTGCATCTGTTCGTGACGCCATCGGTCAACACGTCGACGCCGATTTTCGCCGACCTGATCGTTTCCATTTAACACGCTCCTCCGCTTGCAGGAGGGCGGTTAACCGTGGCTATATCCGTAGTCCACACCACGGCCGCTAATTCCCTGACCGTCACTATCCCGGCCACGACGGCGGGTAACTGCCTGGTGGTATGCGTGGCATCGCTGAATGCCACGACGCCGGCATCGATCAGCGGTATCACGCTCGGCGGCTCGGCCGATAACTTCGCGCAGGCAGTAGCCAATACCGCGCAGACAGCATCCGCGTTCATCTGGGCGGATCCCAACTGCGCCGGCGGACAGACCAGCGTCGTCATCTCCGGCGCTCACCTCACCGTGAGCGCCGGCAACGGCGGCGTCGTGGTCTACGAGGTATCCGGGCTCGCGGCGAGCTCGCCGGTCGACAAGACCAGCAGCGGCAACGCGGCGAGCGGGACGACCTGGTCGTCCGGCACGACGGCCGCCACGACGCAGGCGGCCGAGTTCTGGGCCGGCGTTGCCGATGCGTTCAACCCGGTTGGGCCGGGCGCCCCATGGAACAACACCACGGCGGGCACCAGTTGCATCGCCGGGCAGCAGATCACCTCTGCCACCGGCACGGCGACATACAACGGCACCTGTACCAATACCGGCCCGGTGGCGGCCGCGGTGGCGACGTTCAAGCCGGCCAGCCTGCCAGGCACCGCCACGCCGGCCGAGCCTATGCCGACACCGCGGCGCAGGCCTCGCCGCGCGGTGGCGTCCTTCCCCGTAGTGGCCACCACGAACGCGGCGCCGGCGGCGCCGGTGCCGGGCACGCTCGAGGCGCCTATTGCGCCGCGGCGCAGGCCTCGCCGCGCGGTGGCGTCCTTCCCCGTGGTGGCCACCGTCAACGCGCCGGCCCGGGCCGCGGGCATCCTGCCGCCCGTCACCACGCCGCGGCGGCGGCGAGCTCGCCGCGCGTGGGTGCGGTTCACGCCGGTAGCCACGACGAACGCGTTGCCACCGCCGAAAACCCTGCTGATCAGCCTCGCATCGGCGGCCGGAACCGATGATTACGGGACACCATTCCCGCAGGGGATTTTCGCAACGGCCGGAGTGATCGAGGGCCCGGAGTTCATCGGCCCGGATTACATCATCAATTCGTCCGGGTTTTTCTTCTATAACGGCACGCCCGCGGCCGGTAACCTCGTGGCATCCAATGCCACCGCGGACGGCGCCGATAGCTTCGGTAATAACTACGTGGCCGGGTGGGCGACCTATACCGGATCGCTGGCCACCGCGCTAGCGGCGGGTACCGTGATCACCTACAGCGGCTCGCTGTTCTTCGGGTGGAATCCCGGCGCCATCATCGAGACGAATACCTTTGGTGACCTGATATTGGCGGCCGCGTCCGGTCGGCAGGTCATCACCGCGAATAACATTCTCGACGGCGGCGGCGGCGGCGCCACATTCCAGGCGGACGTGTCGGTTAACGGCGTGAATCTCAACGTTGGCAACGGCAGCAACGCGAAAGTGAACCTTAATCCGCCGATGGCTACACCGTCGAATACGGCCGCGGTAAAAGCGGGTACCGCCACGCTCGCGCAGACGGAATCCTGCCTAGGCGATCTCATCCAATCTTTGCAGAACCGAGGATTGGTCAACTGATGCACCCGGCGGAATGGATCGCGCTTATCAGTCCTACGATCGTGCTCGGCGGCGCCACGATCGCCGCGGTGGCCAAGCTCACCCGGATCACCGTCGCGCTCGAGCAGGCCGGCCGGGACATCGCCGCGGTGGCCGGCCGCGTCGACAACCACGAGCGGCGCCTGGTCGACCTCGAGCGCAACCCGCGCGGCCGCCACCGCTCACGCTTACGTGTTCTAACCGAGGTCGGCCCGGGCGCCGCGGTGTACGAACATGTGAGCGGCCGCGGCCGCCTGGTCGACCAGGCGGCCGCGGCCGCGCGATACTGGCAGGGCCCGGGCCCTAGCCGGCCACTTCCCGGCTAGGTTCCGGGCTACCAGGGAAAGCGGGGTTTGAGCGACTCCTCGCGCACCGGATCATGGTGAACGCCGCGGCCGAACGTGCGGAATCCGCGGGCCCGGGCCTCACTGCCGGCGCGCACGGCATCCCTGCCGCGCTTGCGAATCGTGCTCATCGGGAACAGCCGCTCGCTCTCGAGGGCGATCACCTCGTCTCGGGTAAGTCCCTCGTCGGCCGGACACGACCGGCCGAACGGGCGCCATGTCATCGCTAGTACTCCCTCCGGTTGTTTCGCTGAATCCTGGTCTGGGATTTCCTGCGGTTCTGTTTCCTTATCCCGAGGTCGACGGCGTGCCGGCCTTTCGCGCGGATGGCGGCGTGTGGGTCGTTCTCCTCCCACGCGGCGTGATTCTCCTCGCGGCGTGATGCGCCGGGCCAGAGATCACCGAGCCTCATCGGCGAGCCTTTGCCGCGCGATTCTCTGGGCCTCAAGGGCCCGGGCCGTCACCGCGAGATAGGCGGACACGCGGCCGCCGTTCTCCTCCTCGAGCGCGGCGAGCTCGCGCTCGCCGGCCCACTCGAGCCCGGCACTGTCGAGCAACATCGACGGATACATGCATCACCCTTCCGCTAGTTTTGCTCTCTGCCAGAGCAAAACGCTTGTTTTTCGCTCGTGCGTTCGCACGATAACAACATGCTAACAACCCGGCGCGGCCGCTACCATCCCGCGCCAAAACGTAGTCACGTTGACTACATGAGTTCCCCGACGTCGGTCCGGCTCGAGCCGGGCCAACCCGAGCGCATCCGCCGGCTAGCGCGCAGCACCAGGCGCAGCGATGCCGCGGTTATCAGGTACGCGCTCGAGCTCGGGCTACGGCAGCTCGAGCGGCAAGAGAACGAATCATCATCACCTGCGGAAAAAGAGGTCTAGACCATGCCGAGCATCGCGCGTCACTACCTGCAATATGAGCCGGTTTCCGGGCACCTCGACGGATGCACCCGGGCGCCGGATAAGTGGGAGGTGGCGCAATATATCGAGTACGGGTTCGGCGAGCAGAGTCACGAGGTGCGCTCGACGTCGCTCCGCCTTTCCTGCCCGGAATGCGGTCAGATCCGGCTCATGGGCGCCGATGGCGCGCTATCCGTCGAGCGCACCGGCGGCGAGGCGATCGGGTGGGGGAGCGCACCCGAGCACGTCGCCGGGCTGTGGCTGTGGGCCGGGCCGCCGCTCCTCCCGGGTGACGGGCCCGATGCTTACTACGTCACCACTCACAAGCTCCGTCCGGCCGCGGCCGGCCATATCGCCGGCATCATCAGCCGCGGCCGTAAGTCGGCACGGTTCAACGCCGCTGAATGGTGGTGGGCCGGGCTCGGCTGTAACGAGCTCGGCATGGCGCGGCAGTCGGGCCCGGCGGATGGTTTCAGGTCTCGCGCGGCGGCCGCCAAGTGGCTCGCCGCGCAGGTGGCCACGCGCGGCGATGATCTCGAGGAGATGATCGGATGACGGGCGGGGCGCCGCCGGACGGCACGGCGTTCGCTGCCTGCGCTAAGTGTCCTACCGGCGAGGCATGCGCGGCGGCCGCTTTCTGCGTGCTCGAGTCACGGTTCGGCCGTGCCGACCAGACCATAGCCGAGCTCACATGCTCGAGGTGCGGCCGCGGCTCAGAAAGCGCATGGGGCTGTCTCGAGACGGGCGACGGGTGCGCGGCTCAGAGTCCGCTCTGGGGCACGTGGTTCCTGGTGCGGCTGTACGCGAACGATGCCCGGGCCGCGGCCGCCGTCGACCAGGCGGCCGCCGAGCTCGCCGCGGAAGATGACTGGGAACCGTGCTACCACGATTGCGACGATGACTGTTACGACGAGTGGGACCAGCATGCTTGCCGGCATCAGCACTGTTTCAATTGCGGCGGGTGCGGGTGCCCGGGCTACTGCGACGACCACCAGACCTACAACTTCCGGCCGGACGAGACAGGAGGATAACGGCGCGGCCGCCGTGCTCTGGGGGGGACGAGCCCGGCGGCCGCGGCCGGCCTCACCTGCGGATGAGGCGCACCGATCATCGCACGAGCCGGCGAGTCATCGCCCGGTTACCGGGCCGGCTCGCCGCCGGCCGGCTAGGTTCCGGCCATGATCCCGCAGACGTAAGGGGCCGGACGGTATCCGCTGCGGTCACCGTCCGGCCCGGGCGCTAGTGGGATCTCACAACCCCGCCAAGGATCTAGAGAGGAGCACTACGCCGATGGCCAGCGTAACACGCGCGCCGTTCAGCAAATGGGACCTAGAGCGTTTCATATATACGGATCCCGCGCTATCGACAACCGATCGATGGGTAGCGGTACAGATCCTAAAGACGCTCGATAACAGGTTCCGGCCGGTAGAGAGCTCGCTACTGTCGCAAGCACTAATCGCGTTCCGTATCCATAAAACGCGCGAGTCTGTTAATCGGGCCGTAAGGAAACTCCGCACGCTCGGGTATTTCCTTACCCGCTGGGTCAGTGTCGACCGTTCCACCGCGCAGGGCATCAAGGGAGTGACGCGCGTCCGGGCAGAGCTCGGGCCGGTGCTGCGGAAGCTTGTGGAAAGGCAGAGCACGAAGCCCGGTATTTCCGCAGGTCAACCCCGAGGTGTGACGCTACATCACCCCTCCCCGACCCCACCCGGGTCTCCGGGCACCGTAGGTAGTTCTGTGGTTGCAAAGAGTGCAGACCGTAACGGCGGGGCGGAAGATCAATCTGAATCTAAACGAAAAATCCTCGACCAGTGGCCGCGGCTCGCCGGCAGCAGGCCACGGCCGACTCCGACACCGCCGGCGTTCGCCGAGCTCCTCGAGCGGCAGCGTGCCGCGATCGCGCTCGGAGACGAGCTCGAGCTCGGCGACGAGGAGGAGCTCGCCCGGCTCGCCGCGCGGGAACGCCGCGGCATCACCGCAGCCACCAAAGACCGGCTCGCCGAGCTCCGCGAGGAGCTCGCCGGGCGACGTCACCAGCCGCGGCGCATGCCGCGGTCCAAGAGATAGGCAGGGATCTAGCTATGTCCAGACTGGTATTGGATGCCGTCAACTTCCGAGCGGTGGAAGCTACCCATTGGCCGCACCTCATCGGCTACGCCAACGGCCGGATTTCCGCGTGGACACCGACGCAGATCGAGCGCACCCGCGGCGCCGGGCGGCTCCTCGCGCTCGTCGACGTGCTCGGCAACGCGCCGCACCAGGCATCGGTGCTCGACTTCGAGCGTGGCGACGTGCAGTCGCCGGCGGTGGTCGCCGCATGGGCCCGGGCCCGCAATGAGTTCGCCCACGATGCCACCGTCTACTGCCAGCCGGCGAGCATCGCCAAGGTGGTGTCGAGCCTGCGCGGCGAGCCGCTCAATCTCTGGGTTGTCGACTTGACCGCGGACGGCGAGCCGCCGTTCACCGTGCCGCATTACCCGGGGTTGCCGGGCAACGTCCGGGTGATCGGCCGGCAGTTCGTTTTCGGGCCGCGGTCCGGCGGCGAGTACGACATGTCGATTTTCTACGCCGACGATTGGCACCCGGAGCAGGCGGCGCCGCATCACCTGTTCGCGGCACGCGCGACGGCGGCCGCCGAGCTCGGGCCGTATCACAACGCGAGCGCGGCCGCCGAGCTCACCGACCCTCACACCGGCCAGATCACCGCGGCGCCGCTCCATGTGGTCACGATGCCCGAACCGTTCGGCGCAACGCTGCCATGCCCGGGATGCCCGGCGCCGCGTGCCTGCGCGGCCGCGAACCAATGCCTAGATCCAGACGGCGGCGAGGCGGCCGCGGCGAGCTCG
>Ga0070713_100001694_pt1 | contig 14164 bp, 21 predicted proteins | sample LARL82metaG_FD_65465 | JGI IMG/M metagenome (GOLD analysis project Ga0070713, IMG submission 65465) | Corn, switchgrass and miscanthus rhizosphere microbial communities from Kellogg Biological Station, Michigan, USA - LAR L8-2 metaG | ecosystem: Host-associated > Plants > Roots > Rhizosphere ... | reverse complement strand
CCGCCAGTGCCGGCGAAAGATTGGCGATCTTGACGCCGGAGAATGGCGAGCGCGACCGAATGACGATCTCGTCGCGCGGCGTTTCCGGCGCGGACTGCAGCGCTACCGTTATCGCCTGCTCTCGCCCGGCCCGGAGCACGCCGAGCTTGGCACTGCCGCCGAGCGGCTTGGTCGCAAAGCGATAGTCGAAGGCGTTTGGATCCTCAACGTCCTGGCCGTCCACCGACACGATGAGGTCGCCGGCCTTCAGGCCCCCGCGCGCGGCCGGGCTGTTGGGTGCAACATTGGCGATGAGTGCACCGGTCGGCCGCTTGAGGCCCATGCTATCGGCGATGTCAGCCGTCACCGGTTGCAATTTCGCGCCGAGCCAGGGCCGCACCACCGCGTTCCCACCGGTCTTGGCGGAGCCGACCACAACCCGCACCATGTTGGCGGGGATGGCGAAGCCGATCCCCTGCGAACCGCCCGATCGTGAAAAGATTGCGGTGTTGATGCCGACGAGTTTTCCGGTCAGGTCGACCAATGCCCCGCCGGAATTGCCGGGATTGATCGCCGCATCGGTCTGAATGAAAAACTGGTAGTCGCTGATCCCGACTTGCGTGCGCGCCAGCGCCGACACAATGCCGTGCGTCACCGTCTGTCCGACGCCGAAGGGATTGCCGATCGCCAGCACAACATCGCCGACTTGCACGGCGTCGGAATCCGCAAAATCGAGTACCGGGAATCGTTCGTGGCTATCCTTGATGCGCAGGATCGCAAGGTCGGTGCGCGGATCCTTGAGCACCAACGTCGCCTCGAACTCGCGCTTGTCCGCGAGCGACACCTTCACCTCATCGGCGCCTTCGATGACGTGGTTGTTGGTGACGACGAGACCTGTCGCATCGACGATTACCCCGGAGCCGAGCGAACGCTGCAACTGGTTGCCGCCACCGCCTGGACCACCGCCGAAGAAGCGGCGGAAGATCGGGTCATCGAGGAGCGGATTGCGGTTCTGCACCACCTTTGCGGCGTACACATTGACCACCGCCGGCGCCACGTGTTGCACAACGGGTGCGTAGGACAGGCGCAACTCTGTTGGCGTCGGCAGCCGCCGTTCTTGCGCTCCGGCGGTGCCAGCGAGCGCGATGATGAAAACGGCAGTGAGGGTCTTCACGTGCATGGCTTTCCCGGCTTCCTCAATCTGTCATGGCCGGGCTCGTCCCGGCCATCCACGACCACAAGCAAGCAAGACGTGGATGCCCGGCACAAGGCCGGGCATGACGATTCAATGATTTCGGCCAGATATATGCCTCTCCCAAGCCCAAATGAAGGCCGCCGCCCGCCTTTCCGGCCTGCAGGATCAGGCGCCTAGTCGATCGCCGGCACGGTGCGCAAATAGGCCACCAGCGCGTCGAGATCGTCGGCTGAGACCGTGGAATAGTACTGGAAACCCATTGGCGGCTTGAGCTTGTTGCCCTGGCGGTCGACACCCGTGGTGATCGCACGCTTGATCTCTTCGTCCGTCCACGCGCCAATGCCCTTCGTTTTGCTCGAGGTGATGTTCCGCGACACCGAGACACCCCACGGACCGGGGAATTCAAACCCGCCGGCCCCGAGGCGGGTGTCCCATTGGCGCACGCCTTTCTCCATCGGCGTATGGCACTCCATGCAATGCGCGATAGTAGACAGGTAGAAGCCCTTCTTCACCTTGTCGCTCATCATCGCTTCGGTGAAAGGCTTCTCGCCGCCTGGAAGCACGTGCTCGACCTGCGGCATTTTATAGATCGGATCCGCCACCTTGTTGCTGACGGGTTTGATGGTGCGCAAATAGGCAACGACCGCGTCGAGATCGCGGTCGGTCATGATGTGATAGAAACCGGTCGGCATGATCATCGCGACATGCACGCCATTCGGGCGAATGCCCGTGCGCATGACCGTCTTGATCTCCGCATCAGTCCAGTTGCCGATGCCGGTTTCCTTGTCCGGCGTAATGTTAGGCGCCGTCACCTTGAACGGCGGCTCGTCCCAGGACAGGCCGCCGGAAAAATCCTTGCCAGCGGTTACTGCCGGCGGGCCCTTCGGCGAGTGGCAGTTTCCGCAGGTCATGATGCCGTTGACCAGGTAGTCGCCCCGCTTGACCAGATCGGCCTGTGCCGACTGTGCGCTCGCCGCGCCTGCCAGGGCCGCCCCCATGACCACCCCAATGGCGGCGCCGAAAGCCAACGTGAAAATCGCCGAACGATCGCTCATGAAATCCCCCTATGCCCGTTACGCCGGTGGTTGAATACAATCATACTCAGCGAAGACAATGCGGCAAACAAAAAGGGCGGCAACCAGGTGCCGCCCTTTCTTAAATTGAAACTTTAGGCGTTAGGCCGCCGCGGTTGCGGGTTCCTCCACCTTGCGCTCCTGAACGGGCCCGGAATCCTTCCCCTTGGCCTCGACATCGCGGTCGACGAATTCGATTACCGCCTGGGCGGCATTGTCGCCGTAGCGGAAGCCCGCCTTCATAATGCGCAGGTAGCCGCCATTGCGCTCCTTATAGCGCGGGCCGATCACCTCGAAGAGTTTCTTGACCTGGGCGACGTCGCGGACTTCCGCGATGGCCTGGCGGCGTGCATGCAACCCGCCCTTCTTGGCGAGGGTGACCAGCTTCTCAACCACCGGGCGCAATTCCTTCGCCTTCGGCAAGGTGGTGGTGATCTGCTCGTGCTTGATCAGCGCGGCGGCCATATTCGCGAACATGGCGCGGCGATGCTGCGGCTTCTTGCCAAGCTTGCGGTGAACTTTGCCGTGACGCATCGCTCTGGTCCTTTTTCCACTTCGTCATTCCGGACGCCGCGCAGCGGCGATCCGGAATCCAGAAACATATTCAGTCGTTTTCTCTGGATTCCGGGTTCGCGCCTTCGGCGCGCCCCGGAATGACAGAGGCCTAATAATGATCCTCGAAGCGCTTGGCGAGCTCTTCGATATTTTCAGGCGGCCAGCCAGGCACTTCCATGCCGAGATGCAGGCCCATTTGCGCCAGCACTTCCTTGATTTCGTTAAGCGACTTGCGCCCGAAATTCGGGGTGCGCAGCATTTCAGCTTCGCTCTTCTGCACGAGATCGCCGATATAGACGATGTTGTCGTTCTTCAAGCAATTTGCCGAGCGTACGGAAAGCTCGAGCTCGTCGACCTTCTTGAGGAAGGCCGGATTGAAGGCGAGATCCGGAATGGTCTCGGCGGCCTCTGCCTTGCGCGGCTCCTCGAAATTCACGAACACGTTGAGCTGGTCCTGCAGGATGCGCGCGGCATAGGCGAGCGAATCCTCGGGCGAGACCGCGCCATTGGTCTCGATCGTCATGGTCAGCTTGTCGTAATCGAGGATCTGCCCTTCGCGGGTGTTCTCGACCTTGTAGGAAACCTTGCGCACCGGCGAATAAAGGCTGTCGACCGGGATCAGACCGATCGGCGCGTCTTCCGGGCGATTGCGTTCGGCCGGCACGTAGCCTTTGCCGGTATTGACGGTGAATTCCATGCGGATCTCGGCGCCTTCGTCGAGGGTGCACAGCACGAGGTCCGGATTGAGCACCACAACATCACCAACCGTCTGGATGTCGCCGGCAGTGACCGTGCCCGGGCCCTGCTTCTTCACCACCATGCGTTTGGGACCTTCGCCCTGCATCTTGATGGCGATGTCCTTGATGTTGAGGACCATGTCGGTGACATCCTCGCGCACGCCTGCAATCGAGGAAAATTCGTGCAGCACACCATCGATGTGCACCGACTGCACCGCCGCGCCTTGCAGCGACGACAGCAGAATGCGGCGCAAGGCATTGCCAAGCGTCACACCGAAGCCACGTTCGAGCGGCTCGGCGACCACGGTGGCAACGCGCGCAGCGTCACTGCCAGCGGCGACCTGAAGCTTGTTCGGCCTGATCAATTCCTGCCAATTCTTTTGGATCACGTCTTCACCTTTTCAGCGGCGCGGCCTTGTCGCGCCTAGCGCACCCCACCCGCCGCGTGGGGAAAACCTCGGCGGTAGCACGAACGCGGGAAAGAACCCGCGTGAAGTAAAATCACACCCGACGGCGCTTACGAGGCCGGCACCCGTTGTGCGGGATCGTGGTGACGTCGCGGATCGAAGTAATCGTAAAACCAGCAGCCTGCAGCGAACGCAGCGCCGACTCCCGGCCCGACCCCGGGCCCGAAACCTCAACTTCAAGCGTGCGCATGCCGTGTTCCTGCGCCTTCTTGGCCGCGTCTTCGGCAGCAACTTGCGCGGCATAAGGCGTCGACTTGCGCGAGCCCTTGAAACCCATGGTCCCCGCCGATGACCAGGCAATCGTGTTGCCCTGAGCGTCGGTGATGGTGATCATGGTATTGTTGAACGAGGCGGCGACATGCGCGACGCCCGACGCGATGTTCTTTCGTTCGCGCCGACGGACGCGGGTGGCTTCCTTACCCATTCTCGATCCTTTCGCGGCCCGCGAGCCTCAAAGAGGCGCGGGCAATCCCTGTTACTTGCCTTCGGCTTTCTTCTTGCCGGCGATGGTCTTCGCGGGGCCCTTGCGGGTCCGCGCATTCGTGTGCGTGCGCTGGCCGCGAACCGGCAGGCCCTTGCGATGGCGCAGGCCGCGGTAGCAACCGAGATCCATGAGCCGCTTGATGTTTAACTGAACTTCGCGCCGCAGATCGCCCTCGACCATGTAATCGCGGTCGATGATTTCGCGGATCTGCAGCACCTCTGCGTCGGTGAGCTGCGATACGCGGCGCTCCGGCGGCAGGTTAACCTTGGTCATGATCTCTTGGGCGGTCTTGCCCCCGATGCCATGGATGTACTGCAGCGCGATCACGACGCGCTTGTTGGTCGGTAGATTGACACCCGCGATACGAGCCACTTAGCTTCTCCTAAATCGACCGGCGGCGCCGGACGCCCCAAATTCTCTTGTCCCTGGAATGGGATAGCGCAAAGCGTAACACGACGCCCGTCCCCCGCTCTATTGGGGCCCGGCATCGCGTCAAACTCCTGAATGTGCAGCTTATTAAGGGATTCATCGCGTCCTCGTCAACCTCCGTCGCGTACGGTTTTTGCGCTGTCCCGACCTGTTTTTGACGCGCTTGGCACGCTTGGCAGCCTTGGGGGCCGGCCGCTTCCGGCGGGCCGTTCCCTTGCGTGAACCTTTCTTCGCCGGCTTGGCCTTGCGGGCAGGTTTGGCGGCACCCTTAGCTGGCCCCTTGGCCCTGGCCGGGCCGTTGGGCTTTGCAGCCCCCGTGGGCCCCAAATGCCCGTCAATGGCCGCTGTGACCTCATCGATAGGGGCCATGCCATCCACGCTCTTCAGCATGTCTCGTCCGGCGTAATAACCGGCAACCGGAGCGGTCTGGGCCCGGTAGGCCGCGAGGCGACCTTTGAGGACCTCGGGATTGTCGTCGGCGCGCGCCTTTTCGCCGTTCGCGGTCATTTCCGCGACGCGCTTCTCGATGCGCTGAAGCAGACTGCCCTCATCAACCTTGAGCTCGACGACCGCGTCGAGCTTCAGGCCGCGCTCCGCCAGCAGCCGGTCAAGCGCCTGCGCCTGCGGGACGGTGCGCGGAAATCCGTCGAGCACGAAGCCCCGCTTCGCGTCGGGCTGGCCAATGCGCTCGGCAATGATCGCCACAACCACCTCGTCAGGAACCAGTTCACCACGGTCCATGGTGCTTTTTGCGCGCAGGCCGACCGGCGTACCGGCGGCAACCGCGGCGCGCAGCATGTCACCGGTCGAGAGCTGGACAATGCCGTGCTTGGCGATCAGGCGCTGCGCTTGTGTGCCCTTCCCCGCCCCCGGCGGGCCGAGCAGGATCAATCTCATCGCGTCCGACCTCGCAGCTTCGAACGCTTGATCAATCCTTCGTACTGGTGCGCAAGCAGATAGCCCTGGATCTGCGCGACCGTATCCATGGTGACGCTGACTACGATGAGCAACGACGTGCCGCCGAAATAAAACGGCACCGCGGCGTAGGAAATCAGAATCTCAGGAATGAGGCAGACGATTGCGAGGTAGAGCGCGCCCAGCACAGTAATGCGCGAAAGCACGTAATCGATGTACTCCGCGGTTCGTTCACCCGGCCGGATGCCGGGGATGAAGCCGCCATGTTTTTTCAGATTTTCCGCCGTCTCTGTCGGATTGAAGACGACCGCGGTGTAGAAGAAGGCAAAGAACACGATCAGCGCGATATAAAGAATCAAGAACAAAGGACGGCCGTGACCCAGCAAGGTCGTGACCGTGGTGAGCCAGCCCGGTCCTTGCCCGGCGTTGAAATTGGCGACGGTGGTCGGCAACAGCAACAGCGACGATGCGAAGATCGGCGGGATCACGCCTGACGTGTTCAGCTTCAGCGGCAAATGCGAGGACTGGCCCTCAAACATGCGATTGCCGACCTGACGCTTCGGGTACTGGATCAGAAGGCGACGTTGCGCGCGCTCGACGAATACAATGAATGCAATCACGGCCACGCACATCACGATCACAAGGAGTATTAGGCCGGTCGATAGCGCACCTTGGCGGCCGAGCTCGAGAGTGCCGGCGATAGCCGACGGCAACTGCGCTACGATTCCCGACAGGATGATGAGTGAAATGCCGTTGCCGATGCCGCGCGAGGTAATCTGTTCACCGAGCCACATCAGGAACATCGTTCCGCCGGTGAGCGTGATCGTGGTGGACATCAGGAAGAAGATGCCCGGGCTTGAGACCACGCTGCCGGTACCCTGCAGGCCGACGCCGATACCGTAGGCCTGGAACGCCGCCAACACCACGGTGAGGTACCGGGTGTATTGATTCATGATCTTGCGGCCCGCCTCGCCTTCCTTCTTGAGCGCTTCAAGCGTGGGCGAAACTGTCGTCATCAGCTGAATGATGATCGATGCCGAAATATACGGCATGATGTTGAGCGCGAAGATCGCCATCCGGTGGATGCCGCCCCCGGAGAACATATTGAACATGCCGAGGATGCCGCCCGACTGCGTATTGAAGATCTGCTCCCACGCGTTGGGATCGATACCAGGCAGCGGGATATAAGTGCCGAGGCGATAGACGAGCAACGCGCCGACCGTGAACCAGATGCGGTTCTTGAGCTCCTCGGCCTTGGCGAGCGCCGAGAAATTAAGATTGGCCGCCAGTTGTTCCGCTGCAGAGACCATGGCCGCTCGACCCTTCCGCTGTTATGCCCCGCGCACTTGAGGCATCTCGCCCTCACAGCCCCCTAGATAAGCGCGGCCGTCCCAAACTGTAGCCCCGCGCCATTCGACCGCAGTGGCGAACGGCGCCGGCGGCTCGCTATTCGGCGCCTTTTTGTTCGCCTTCGGCCTCTGCCTTGGGCTTGCCGCCTTTCGGCTTGTTGCCGCCCGAGGTGCCACCTTTGGCCGCTTCCAAAGCCATGCGCTTGTTCTTGCCGCGCGGCTCGGCATCTTCTTCCTTCGCCGGCGCAAGGATCTTCACGGTACCGCCGGCCTTTTCCACGGCGGCGATGGCCGACTTGGATGCCCGATAAACCGAGAACTCGACCTTGGCCTTGAGCTCGCCCTCGCCGAGGAGCTTCACGCCGCCTTTTTCACGCCGCATCAGGCCCGCCTTGACCATGGCCGCACCATCGACCGGCGCCTTGGCATCGAGCAAGCCGGCATCGATCGCCGCCTGCACCTTGCCCAGATTGATTTCGTTGAGCTTGACCGCGAACGACGTGTTGCGGAAACCGCGCTTCGGCAAGCGGCGGTGCAGCGGCATCTGGCCGCCTTCAAAGCCCTTGATGCGCACGCCCGTGCGCGCGGTCTGGCCCTTGCCGCCGCGTCCACCGGTCTTGCCCATGCCGGAGCCGATACCACGGCCGATGCGCATGCGATTCTTGCGCGCACCCGGCTTGTCGGCGATCTGGTTGAGTTTCATCTTGCGTCCTCGTCCTTACTTCGCGTCGCTGACCACGCGCACCAAATGCTGAACCTTGCGGATCATTCCGCGAGTCGACGGTGTATCCGGGAGATCGCGCGTGCGTCCGATCTTGTTGAGGCCAAGCCCGATCAGCGTTGCGCGCTGGTCATGGTGGCGCCGCTGCGGGCTGCCCACCTGCTCAACCTTGATGGTCTTGTGTGCCTGAGCCATGCGCTAGTTTCCTCAATCCGCCGATGCTTCCGCATCGCCTTCACGGCGCCGCGACTGCAGGGTGGACACCTTGATATTGCGGCGTGACGCCACTGAACGCGGTGAATCCTGGTGCTTGAGCGCATCGAACGTCGCGCGCACCACATTGTAGGGGTTGGAAGAGCCGAGCGATTTCGCCACGACATCCTGAATGCCGAGCGTCTCGAACACGGCGCGCATCGGACCGCCGGCGATGATGCCGGTTCCCGGAGGCGCCGCGCGCAGGAAAACCTTGCCGGCGCCGTGACGGCCGAGCACGTCATGATGCAGCGTGCGGCCTTCGCGCAGCGGCACGCGCGTCAAAGCGCGCTTGGCGGCGTCGGTCGCCTTGCGGATCGCTTCCGGCACTTCGCGCGCCTTGCCGTGACCGAACCCGGCGCGACCCTTCTGGTCGCCGACGATGACGAGCGCGGCAAAGGCAAAACGCCGGCCGCCCTTCACCACCTTGGCCACACGGTTGATGTGAACCAGCTTGTCGGTGAATTCGCTGTCGCGCTCTTCACGACCACCGCGTTCGCGGTCGCGGCGGCCTTCACGTCGAGGTTCTTGTGCCATTTTTAAAACCGATCCGTTAGAAGTTGAGGCCGCCTTCACGCGCGGCATCGGCCAGCGCCTTGATGCGTCCGTGATAGAGGTAGCCGCCGCGGTCGAACACGACGTCCTTGATTCCCTTTTCCTTCGCGCGCTCGGCGATCAGCTTGCCGACAGCCTTGGCCGCCGCGATGTTGGCGCCGGTCTTGGCGCCTTCCCGCATCGGCTTCTCGAGCGAAGAGGCTGCAACCAACGTCGTGCCCTTCACGTCGTCGATAAGCTGCGCATAGATGTGCTTTGACGAGCGGAATACCGACAGCCGCGTCCGTCCGCGCGCCGCAAGCTTCACCTTGCGTCGCACCGTCGCCGTCCGGCGCGCAACCCGGTCTGTTAATCTCGACATAGCGCGTCCTCTACTTCTTCTTCCCTTCCTTGCGGAAGATGTACTCGTTGACGTATTTCACGCCCTTGCCCTTGTAGGGTTCAGGCGGGCGGAAGCCGCGGATTTCCGCGGCCACGTGACCAACTTTTTGCTTGTCCATGCCGGTCACCACGATTTCGGTCGGCTTCGGCGTCGCGATCGCGATGCCTTCCGGAATCGGGAAGTTCACGTCGTGGGAAAAGCCGAGCTGCAATTGCAGCGTCTTGCCCTGCACCGCGGCGCGATAGCCGACACCCGTGATCTCAAGCTTTTCCTCAAAGCCCTTGGTCACACCGGCCATCACATTGGCAACCAGCGTCCGCGAGGTGCCCCACATCGAGCGCGCGCGCTTGCTTTCGCCGCGCGGGGCAAGCGTGATCGCACCCTTGTCGAGCGTCACCGACACGTCTTCGTGCACGACGACCTGCAGGGCGCCCTTGGGGCCCTTCACCTTGACGGTCTGCCCTTCCACATTGGCCGTAACGCCCGTGGGAACTGCGACCGCTTTATTGCCGATGCGCGACATTAGAACACCGTACAGATGATTTCGCCGCCCACGTTCGCCTCGCGCGCGTCGTGATCGGCCATGACTCCCTTGGGCGTCGACAGGATGGCGACGCCAAGGCCGTTATTGATGCGCGGCAGATTGCGAACCGCCACGTAGACACGACGGCCAGGCTTCGAGATGCGCTCGATCTCGCGGATCACCGGCTCGCCGTCGAAATATTTCAGCTCGATCTCCAGCTCCGAGCGGCCGCTGGCATGCGCCACGCTGGCATAGCCGCGGATGAAGCCTTCCGTCTTGAGGACTTCCAGCACGCGCTCGCGCTGCTTGGAGCCCGGCATCGAGACCTTCGATTTATTACGCATCTGTGCATTGCGGATGCGCGTGATCATATCGCCGATCGGATCGTTCACAGCCATTGCGCCCTCCCTACCAGCTCGACTTCACAAGGCCGGGAATCAGGCCTTTGGAGCCAAGCTCACGCAGCGCAATACGGCTCAGGCGATGCTTGCGGTAATACGCGCGCGGACGCCCGCTGAGCTCGCAGCGATTGCGGATGCGCGTCTTGGAGGAGTTGCGCGGCAACTCGGCCAGCTTCAGGGTGGCGGCGAAACGCTCTTCCATCGGCAGCTTCTTGTCGTGCGCGATCGCCTTCAGTTTCGCGCGCCGATTGGTGAATTTCTTCGCCATCCTGCGCCGCCTGTTATTCTTCTCGATCGAACTCTTCTTCGCCATACTTTCACTCCTTGCGGTTCCGCGTATGAGGCCAGAGCCTCACTGCCGGAACGGGAAGTTAAACGCGGTGAGCAGCGCGCGCGCTTCGTCGTCGTTCCGCGCGCTCGTGCATACGGTAATGTCGAGGCCCCACGAGTCGGTGACCTTGTCGAAATCGATTTCAGGGAACACGATATGTTCCTTGATGCCGAGGCTGTAATTGCCGCGGCCGTCGAAACTCTTCGGATTGAGGCCGCGGAAATCACGGATGCGCGGCAGCGCGATATTCACCAGCCGATCCAGAAAGTCGTACATGCGCGTCTTGCGCAACGTGACCTTGCAGCCGATCGCCTGGCCGTCGCGCAGCTTGTAGGTCGCAATCGATTTGCGCGACTTGGTGATGACCGCCTTCTGGCCGGCGATCATCGTCAGGTCGTTCGCAGCATTGTCGACCTTCTTGCGGTCGGCAACGCCCTCGCCGATGCCCATGTTCAGCACGATCTTGGTGATCTTGGGCACCTGCATGCCATTGGTGTAGCTGAACTGCTTGGTCAGCTGCTCGCGCACCACCTGCTCAAAGTGCGTTTTCATGCGCGCGACATAGTCGGAGCGCTCGCGCGGCTTGCGCGCCTCTTTCGGCGCCGCCGCCTTGGCTTGCGCCTGCGCCTTCTTTTCCGCCTTGGCTTCCGCCTTAGCTTGTGCGGATTGCTGCGTTTCAGCCATCGATCTCAACTCCGGAACGCTTGGCGATGCGCACCTTCTTGCGGGCTTCGCCTTCGCCGACAAACTTGAAGCCGACGCGTGTCGGCTTGCCGTCCTTGGGGTCGGCCACTGCCAGATTGGACAGGTGAACGGTGCTCTCCTTCGAGACGATTCCGCCTTCCTGCTGCGCGGTCTGGCGCTGGTGGCGCTTGACCATGTTGATGCCGCGCACCAACGCGCGGTCCTGATCGGGACGCACCTCGATCACCTCGCCGGTGCGGCCCTTGTCGCGTCCGGTAAGCACTACGACCTTGTCGCCCTTGCGGATTTTGGCAGCCATCAGAGCACCTCCGGGGCGAGCGAGATGATCTTCATGTGGTTCTTGGCGCGCAGTTCGCGCGGCACCGGCCCGAAGATACGCGTGCCGACCGGCTCCATCTGCGGGGTGATGAGCACCGCCGCATTGCGGTCGAAGCGAATGACGGAACCGTCCGGGCGCTTGATGTCCTTGGAAATGCGCACCACGACAGCCTTCATCACGTCGCCTTTTTTGACGCGGCCGCGTGGAATCGCTTCCTTCACCGAGACGACGATGACGTCGCCGATGGTGGCGTATTTGCGCTTTGAACCGCCCAGCACCTTGATGCACATGACGCGACGCGCGCCGGAATTGTCCGCCACGTCGAGATTGGTTTGCATCTGAATCATGATGCGGCTCTCTTTGTCTTACCAGGCATAACGCCTATTGCACTTTCTGTTTCTTCTCGCCCCGCACGACTTCCCAGCACTTGAGCTTGGAAATCGGACGGCGCTCCTCGATCCACACCATGTCGCCGACCGCATACTGGTTGGTCTCGTCATGCGCGTGGTATTTCTTAGAACGACGGATGGTTTTCTTCATGGTCGCGTGCGTGAAGCGTCGATCGACGCGCACGACCACCGTCTTGTCCTGCTTGTCGCTCACGACAACGCCCTGGAGCGTACGCTTCGGCATCTCGAACCCCTTATTCCTTCGACTTCGTCTTGGCCGTCTTGGCGCGCGACTTCGGCTTCGCAGCGGCCTTCGGCTTGGTGGATTTGGTCTTCTTCGCGGGCGCCGGTGTTGCGCCCTCCGCCTTCGGAGCAGGCTCAGGCGCGCCCGCCCGCTTCTGCATGGCGATCGTCTTCATCCGCGCGATATCGCGGCGGATCGTGCGAACACGCGAGGTGTTCTCGAGCTGACCCGTGGCGCGCTGGAAGCGCAGATTGAACTGTTCCTTCTTCAGCTTGAGGACTTCGTCGTCCAGCTGATCGAGCGTCATCGCTCTTGCGTCGGCGGCTTTCATGGCGTCACTCGGCGATGCGTTCAATGAATCGGGTCTTGACGGGCAGCTTGGCGGCAGCGAGCGCCAGCGCTTCCTTCGCGACGGCGATCGGAACGCCGTCGACTTCGAACAAAATACGGCCGGGCTTGACCCGGGTGACCCAAAGCTCGGGCGTGCCCTTGCCTTTGCCCATGCGGATTTCGATCGGCTTTTTCGACACCGGCACATCCGGGAAAACGCGGATCCACACGCGGCCCGACCGCTTCATGAAGCGGGTGAGCGCACGGCGCGCGGCTTCGATCTGACGGGCGGTGACGCGTTCCGGCTCCAGCGCCTTGAGACCGTATTGGCCGAAGGCGAGCGTAGTGCCACTGGTCGCGATCCCGTGGATGCGGCCCTTGAACGCCTTGCGAAACTTGGTGCGAACAGGTTGGAGCATGACTTAAAACTCTTTTTCTCCCCTCACGCCGCGGTTTCGCGGCGTGGCCGGCCGGCGTCGCCTTCGGCAAGCTTCTTGTCCTGCGCCATCGGATCGTGTTCGAGGATTTCACCCTTGAAGATCCAGACTTTGACGCCGCAAGTGCCGTAGGTGGTGAATGCGGTGGAAACGCCGTAGTCGACGTCCGCGCGCAGCGTGTGCAACGGCACGCGACCTTCGCGGTACCACTCCATGCGTGCGATTTCGGCGCCGCCGAGGCGGCCCGAGCAATTGATACGAATGCCTTCTGCGCCGAGGCGCATCGCGGACTGCACGGCGCGCTTCATGGCGCGGCGGAATGCGACGCGGCGCTCCAGCTGCTGCGCAATGGATTCGGCGACCAACTGGGCATCGAGCTCCGGCTTGCGGATTTCGACGATGTTGATGACCACGTCACTGTCGGTGAGCTTGGCAACCGACTTGCGCAGCTTCTCGATGTCGGCGCCCTTCTTGCCGATCACCACACCCGGACGCGCCGAGTGAATTGTAACGCGGCACTTCTTGTGCGGACGCTCGATCACGATGTGCGACACCGCGGCCTGCTTGAGCTGTTTCATCAGCTCCTTGCGGATCTTGATGTCCTCGTGCAGCAGCGTGCCGTATTCGGCCTTGCCGGAGAACCATCGCGAATCCCAGGTGCGATTGATGCCCAGGCGCAGCCCGATCGGATTGACTTTTTGACCCATCGTTTACTCCTCAGGCTTCCGCCCGCGCCTCGACCTGACGCACAACAATGGTCAGGTGAGAGAACGGCTTAAGAATGCGTCCGACACGGCCACGGCCGCGCGGGGTGAAGCGCTTGATCACCAGCGCCTTGCCGACATGGGCCTCGGAGACGACAAGATCGTCGACGTCGAGGTCGTGATTGTTTTCGGCGTTGGCGATCGCCGATTCCAGGCACTTGCGCACTTCCTTGGCGATGCGCTTGCGCGAGAATTCGAGGTCGGCAAGCGCGCTCGCGACCTTCTTGCCACGGATCATCTGCGCGACAAGATTGAGCTTCTGCGGAGAGACCCGCAGCATCTTGCTCACAGCCTTTGCCTCGTGCTCGTCGAGGTCTCGCTCGCGTCGGCGCTTGCCCATGACGTTACTCTTTATCCCTTAGCTTGCCGCTGGCGCAGGCGCCGCAGCCGGCGCCGCCGCTGCCGGTCCGCTGGTCCGCTTGGCTTTGCGATCAGACGAATGGCCGTAGAACATCCGGGTCGGCGCGAACTCGCCGAACTTGTGGCCAACCATTTCCTCGTTGACCATCACCGGAATGTGCTTCTGCCCGTTGTAGACACCGAAGTTCAGCCCGACGAATTGCGGCAGGATCGTCGAGCGCCGGCTCCAGATCTTGATCATCTCGTGACGGCCAGATGCGCGCGCGGC
>Ga0070713_100001690_pt1 | contig 14172 bp, 5 predicted proteins | sample LARL82metaG_FD_65465 | JGI IMG/M metagenome (GOLD analysis project Ga0070713, IMG submission 65465) | Corn, switchgrass and miscanthus rhizosphere microbial communities from Kellogg Biological Station, Michigan, USA - LAR L8-2 metaG | ecosystem: Host-associated > Plants > Roots > Rhizosphere ... | reverse complement strand
AGCGCCAATATGCCGTCCTGGAGGTATTGACGCCAGGGTCGCCGCGGAGTCCCGGCGTCAGGCATCGGCACGGGCCGAGCGGCGCCGCCGTGGCGCGTCGTCGGTCCCGTTCGCGGCGCGGCGGCGCCCGCTGCGCCGGCTGGTCAATCCTCCGATCAGGATCAGCAGCACACCCACAAGACCCGTCAGGAGTGGAGTACCCGTCGGGGCGAGACCTCCACCGTTGATCGGTCCGAGGAGCGCCTGACAGCCGGCCACCAGCGGGCGGAAGACGAGCTGGGAGCAGATTGCCGGGACATCTTGGCGTATGGCGCCGGCGCCAGTTGTGTTCCCAGCGACGTCTCCTGTCGTGGCCTGACCGGGCGGATCCGCAACGGGTGCGCTACCCGCAGCAAGACCGGAGACGGGATCCGGGACCGCTGGCAACCCTAGAGGACCGACGAGACTCGTTGCTGACGGCGGCGCGACCGTGACGCTCGAGCCGGGTAGCGCACCTGACGCGACAGCGTTCGTCGTGACCGAGGCGCCGATCGCCACAGGACCGCCGGCGGCCGTCGTGGCGCTGGCGGACGCGGCAGGCAGCCCGCTGGGAGTCGTCCCCAGCGAGGCCGAGACTCCGGCGGCGGACCCTGTTTCGACCGACGCGGACACCGCTGGCACCGTTGCCCCGGCCGGCGCCGCCGAAGCCGCTACCTGAACCGGTGCCGGTGTCGACGGCGCAGCGACAGCAGCGGTGACGCCGGTGGGACCCACGTTCCCGCTGGCGGGCAAAGGGCCAGTGCCCACGGTGGTGCTCGCGGACGCCGTCGGTGCCCCGTGGACCGATGCGTCAGCCGGTCCCGGCATCGGGAGCGGCGCGGGGCTATCCGCAAAGGCAGGCCGCAGCCCCACGGCCGCGAACGCGAGGGCAACCGACAGGAGCACGTAGAGGCCTGCACGAGCACCCTTGTCGGGACTCGTCACCACCCTTTCAACTCGCCTTTGCCGGTCCAATTCCCTGTTTATATCCTACTTCACTACCCCTTTTTCTAGGATAACCAGGATAGATCATGGGTTACCCATCGACTCATCAAGTACGCTGGGCGGCTCCCGGCTGGACCACCTGGGAGAGGGGATCACGGCGCGCCGGCGGCGAAGATGGCCAGCCGGTCCCTGGCGAACTCGCCGGCCCACAGGGGCCAGCAGGTCGTCAGGGTCAGCTGGCGACCGGGTGCGGGACGAAGTACGGATGTGTCGTCTGCGGCCACGATGTGGGTCCCGGTGATGCTGTAGTCGAACGTGCCGTAACGCGTCTGAAGTGCCACCCGGTCACCCGCGCCCAGTTGGTCGAATCGGATCCAGTAGACGTTGTGAGCTGCGATTCCAACGACGCCCATCTCACCCGGCCAGGCGGTGCCGGGATAGTGACCCGGGCCTGCGGCGAGTACGTTCAGGCCGACGCCCTCGCGCACCACCGCATCGTATCCGAGCTTGGGGACGACCAACTTGAAGTCCATACCCTCCACCGGGCGCGCGAGGAAGCTGGCCCGCGGACCCTGGGACGCGGCCGCTGCAGCGATCTGGTTCCAGCGAGTCTCGTCGCCGTGCTGCCGCCAGGCGTCCAGGACGAATCCGGAGCCCCAGTAGACGACCATCAGGACGCCAACCACGATGAGAACGCGGCCGAATCGGTGGACCCAAATTGCGCGACTGCTCCGTTCGGCACCACCTCCAACCAGGCTCACGCTGATGACGATAGCCCGCCGCCGAACGGCGAGGTAGCGCACTGGCGATGTCACTGCGGGAAGAGCTGATCGAGGCGGAGATGATCGACCATGGCCAAACCGCGTCGTGGACGCACGCGAGGTCACGCAGCCAGCGCTGCCCCTCCGGGCCGACATCAGCAGCGGCCCCAGACCTGCACGAAGGCCGCCCCCACGGCTTGTGCCACAGCGACTCGGGACCTGTGTCGCGCCAGAGGAGTCGTTGCGGTCACCGCGCGTAAGGCAGGACACGGAGCGGGAATCGGAGGAGGCGGCAGCCTGGCGGCCGTGCGACTCCAGTGGGACGTGGTCGCCGCTATCTACGCCGCCGCTCTGGAGAGCGCTTCCTGGGTCGCGGCCATCAAGCGCCGCGCCTGAGGCGGCGGGCGGCGGCGAGACCAGCTTCGTCTCGCCGCCGCCGCCGCCTACGGCTGGACGACGAAGTGGCCGCCGGGGCTGATGCGGAGCCCGGAGCCCACGATCTGCTGGACCTCCCTCTCGAACACCGATCCTGCCGGCGCCTCCAACGCCGGGTTCGAGAAGACGATCTGCGCCGTGCCCGACTTCACGTCGTTGATCGCGGCTGACGTGAACGCGTCGTTCACCGCCAGGCTCCAGTTGGGAGTCGACAGGACGCGGTACCCGGCCAGGTCAGCCACCTCCGTGTACAGCGGATTGCTGCCGAAGATGACCGTGTCGAGCGCCGCCGGGGTCGCGGCCGCGCCGCCGCCGCCGAACAGCGAGCCGATGCCCGCGATGGCCGCCCGGCCCAGGCCCTCCAACGGGGCGATGAACGCCGCCATGTCGACGATGCCCATCAGCTCGCTGAAGACGGTGTTGTGCTGGATCGCGTCGTCCGGGAGGTTGAAGGTCGGGCCGGCCTGGAACGAGCTGCTCAGCAGGGGGTTGTCGACGTTCGGCCCGATGCCGAACTGGCTGAGGTCGGCGCCGCCGAAGTCGAGGTTGCTGAACGTGTCGATCGGGGTCGCGCCGGCGCCGAAGGCGTCGGTGCTGAAGGTGCCGGTGACACCGCCGCCGCCGAACGCACCACCGCCCCCGGTGAAGTCGATCCCGGCCGTGCTCACCCCGCTGACCGTGCTCGTGTCGGTGCCCGGCAGGATGTTGAAGTTGCCGCCGCCGCCGCTGAGGTCGCCGATGCCGAACTGACTCAGGTCGACGCCGCCGAAGTCGAGGTTGCTGAACGTGTCGATCGGGGCGGCGCCGGCGCCGAAGTCGCCGCCGCCGAAGTCACCGCCGCCGAAATCTCCGCCGAAGTCACCGCCGAAGTCGTCGTGCCCGCTGGGGTCGGTCCGCGAGGTCGGGTTGCCGCGCGTGTACGCGTAGCGCGACAGGCCCCACGGATCGTAGCCGCCGCCGGGCGTGACCGAGTCGGCGCTCACGAACTGGCCGGCCACCGGGTCGTAGTACCGGGCCTCGTAGAAGTTCAGCCCGGTCGCGGCGTCCGCCCGCTGGCCGGTGAACCCGTAGTCGGTCGGCACCACGCCGCTGCTGTAGCGGACGCCGCCGTAGGGCGCGAAGAGCTGGCTCGCGGTCGCTCCGCCACCCGCGCTCAGGGCGACGCTGGTGCTTCCCAGCGCATCGGACGCGAGGTAGCTGAACGTCCCGTTCACGGCCATCGCGATGCGGGCGCCGCCAGCGGAGTAGTAGGTCGCCGTGGTCGTGGTCGAGCCCGACGTGGTTACCGCCTCCAGGCCGCCCACGTAGACGGTCGTGGTGGTGGCGCCGCCCCGGGTCACCTGCTGCGCGACACGCTGGCCCTGGCAGTCGTACAGGAACTGGTCGGTGGCGCCCCCGCCCTGCCACCTCACGAGCTGGCCCTCGTTGTTGTAGGCAAGCTGGGCGCCGGTGGGCGAGCTGCCAGCGCACGTGGTGGCGCCGCTCGGCGCCCGGCACGTCATGTTGCCCGCCGCGTCGTAGCTGGCCGTGTAGCCGGCGCCGATCGCGGTGGCGGCGTGGACGTGGGCCGCGCTGCCGTACGTGTAGCTGCCGAGCGGACTGCTCGCCATCCGGCCCAGCCCGTCGTACGTGAAGCTCTGCGTGTACTGGGCGGCGCCCAGCGTGCCGGCGGCGATCGCGCTGCCGCTGCACGGCGGGGTGCCGGTCGAGCCGGCCCAGGTCAGCCGGTTCTGCTCGTCGTAGCAGAATGCCTGGTTGTCGGTGCCGCCGGGCAGCGTGGTGGACGCGGTGGCGACGTTGCCGGCCGGGTCGTACGTCAGCGACTGCTCGAACAGCCTGGTGCCGCCGGTGGCGCTCGTGCGCACGTCGGTGGCCTGCCCGAGGGCGTTGACCGTCGCTGCGAACGTGTAGGTGCCGCCGCCCAGGCTGGCGCCGGTCATGGCGCCGAGGGCGTCGTACGCCGCGCCGCTGAGCAGGCTGGTCGTGGTGGTCCCGGCCAGCGTGCTGACGCCCGACAGCCAGCCCTGGCTCGTGTAGGCGACGGACACCGTCTCGCCGTCCGGATAGGTCACGGCGAGGACATCGCCGGCGTCGTCGTAGGCGGTCGACTCCGGATACGTGGCTGCGCCGACCGTCATGGTCTGGCCGACCTGGCGGCCGCGCACGTCGTACGTGAAGCCGTAGCTGCCGGACAGCGAGCCGTTCGTGAACGTCTCGCCGGTCAGCCGGCCGATGCCGGGATTGCCGCCGGCGGTGCCATCGTACGCGTACGTGTAGTACGCGCCGGTCGGGCTGTTGGTGGCGTTGTGCCACAGCGTGCGGTCGAGCCCGTCGTAGCCGAGGAACGTGGTGCCCGCCGCGCCCCTGGCGTCCACCGACTGCACCAGGTTGCCGTCCTGGTCGTAGGCGTACGTCCGGGTGCCGGTGTCGGGGTCCGTCGTCGAGACCTCGCGACCGGCCATGTCGTACTGGGACGTGGTCCTCGTGACGCCGTCCGGGTGCAGGACCTGGACCAGCTCGCCGGCCACGTCGAAGGTGTACTTCGTGGTCGCGTACACGGCGTACGTCGATGGGCTGGCGCCCGTGAAGCGCTGCTCGTAGTCGACGCGGCCGAGGGCGTCCGCGAGGGTGGCGGCCTGGTGGCCGCTGGCGTCCAACGCGAGCACCTGCTGGTAGCAGGTCGCGTCTCCGGTGCCGGCCGCGCCGCAGACCATCGAGTATGCCGTCGTGCTGCGGTGGGAGAGCGCGTCGGTCGTGCTCGTCGTCCGGCCCAGGCCGTCGTACGTGGACGTGGTGCCGGCCTGCGTGCTGTCCGGGATCGAGTAGGCGGCGGCGCCGGGCCCGCCGGTGTAGGCGGCGACGAAATACGGCACGCTCTGGAACGCCAGCCGCCCGGACGGGTCGTAGAAGGAGTAGCGGACGATGTCCTGGCCGCCCGGCGCCGGCGCCCGGGTCTCGACCAGGCGGCCGAGCCCGTCGTAGAAGCCCCGCGAGGTGACCGTGGTGGTGCCGTTCAGCCGCTGGGTGTGGTCGACCTCGAGGCAGGGCGATTGGGCCGCCGTGCCCGAGCACCAAACGGTGTAGGCGGTGCCGCTGGTCGTGAGACCGGCGCCCTCGCCCGGCAGGGTCGCGCCGGTCGGCCGGCCCAGCGCGTCGTACGTGGAGGTCGTGGCCTGGCCGTTGGGGTCGGTGGTCGAGATGGGCCAGAGGCCGAAGCCGCCGGTGGCGGTGCCCGCGGCGGGCGACTGGTAGGAGATCGTGGAGCGCTGGTTCAACGCGTTGCTCGTCGCGGTCGGCAGGGCGTCGAACGTCCCGTCGTACGTCGCGCAGGCGCTGAACGCGGTGCTCCCCACCGTGCAGCCCTGGTGGGCGGTGTTGCCCGCGGTCGCGTCGGGATCGTTCGCGCCGACCGGGTTGCCCGAGGCGTCATAGGCATGGAAGGTGCCGATCGGCCCGCTCGGCGTGAAGCCGTTCGCCGACGTCCCACAGCTCGTGTAGGTGGTGGTGGTCGTCACCCGACCGGCGGCGTCGTAGCTGGTGGAGGCGCAGCGGGACCGGTTGCCGGCGCTGTCCTCCTGGTCCTGGAACGTCGGGAGGTCGACCAGGTACTGGCCGGTCGCCGACGTCGCGGTCGCCGAGACCGTGTTCGTGGTCGCGTAGGTCGCCTTCCCGACGATGGTCGTCGGGCTGGCGCCGCCATCGTTGCTCGTCTCGGTCGCGGTGGTGACCCGCCCGAACGAGTCGAGGGCGAACGTGGTGGTCACGTGCGGAGCCGTGCTCTGGCTGCCGCCGTTCACGAAGTACCGGTCGACCTGCGTGGGCGCGACGTCGCAGACCGCGACCGGGTTGAGCGGGTCGAGCTCGCTGACCAGGTTGCCGGCCTTGTCGCCGGCCACCCCCGAGGGTGGGCAGACGGCCTGGTACCGGGTCTTCGTGACCTGCTGGAGCGAGCCGTCGGGGTTGTACTGGTCGAGCTCGATCTCGCGGCCGTGCTCGGCGTTCACGGGCAGCCACCACGGCGACACGCCGCACGTGCCCGCCGGCGTGCAGAACGTGCCCTCCATCGGGTCGGTCTCGCTGTACACGCCGCGGCCCTGCGTGGACGGGTACTGGTGGACGGTCGTCGAGCCATCGGGGTTCGTCACCGTGGCTGTGGCGAAGCCCATGAAGCGCAGGTTGTAGAAGTCCAGGACGTCCCAGTCGAAGACGTCGCCCCAGTAGGAGTCCAGCGCCGCCATGCGGTAGACGAACGTGGTGGTGCCGGTCACCGGTGTGGTGGTCTGCGCTCCGCTCGGCCCGGCGTGGCTCACCCGCAGCAGCGTGTCGGTGCGCTGGGTCAGCACGATCCGACTCCAGGACGAGTCGTCGGTGACGTCGCACGGCGATGTGGTCTGCATCGTGTTGCACACGAACGGGTTCAGCAGGTCCGCGCCGCTGGGCACGCCGTCCGTGTTGTTGCGAGCGTTCTGCCAGGAGAACGTCTGCGACAGCCCCAGCCCGTTGCCGGCCGCGCTCAGGTAGTAGCTGTTGCCCTCGTAGCTCTGGCTCCACAGGTTGCAGCCCTGGCCGAAGGTCTGGCCGTTGTTCCACGAGGGGCCGCAGTTGTTGGCCGGAGCTGGCGCCCAGACCGAGTCCTCGTACAGCTGGGTCTGCTTCGCGTAGCCGAACGACCGGGCGGGCAGCGCCGTGGCGCCATCGGCGCCGATCTGCGTCAGGCCGGTGAGCAGTAGCCGGCCCGCCGTCGATTGGGCCACGCCGCTGAACGGGTCGGTGATCGTGGCCGGCCCCGTCTGGTCGTAGGCCAGCCGGTAGTCGCGCAGCGTGTTCCATCCGGCGCTCGCGGCGCCCCTCACCTGGACCAGCGCGTCGTTGAGGACGAACGTGCTCTCGACCAGCGGGGCCCCGAGGCCGCCGGCCGCCGAGAGGTCGACCGGGTCGTCGCAGCGCAGCGTGCCGTTGGCCGCGCAGGACGCGCCGGACACGTGTGCCACCGAGTGCGAGGCCTGGAAGCTGACCCGCATCAGCGGCGCCCAGGACGCGCCGGTGCAGGCCGCCTGCGCGTTGTGGCAGCCGGGCGAGTCGTACTCGACCGTCGACATCACCGCGTCTCGCGGGTAGGCGAGGCCGATCGAGGACTGCGTGTCGGTCTGGTACGTGACGTGGATCTGGTTGCCGCTCGGGTCCGTGATCAGGTCGACCAGCCAGTTGGCGATGAAGTCCAGCGGACCGCGCCCGAACTGCTGGGGATAGAACTGGAGGGAGTCCGGTGTGCACCCGAACTCTTCCATGATCCCGCTGGGCAGGAAGACCCGGAAGCAGGGCGGCGCGGTGCTCATCCCGGGCAGCGGGTTGGGACTGGTGAAGGACAGCACCCGGGCGTGGGTCTCCGGCGCCGTGTGCCACGCGATGGGGCTGGCGGTGATCGCGGTCACGTTGTTGTCGTCGTAGTACGTGCTGACGCCGGTGCTCGGCGGGATCAGCTCGGCCTGGGTGCCGAAGCTGTCCACGAGCTGCCAGGTGTCGTTCCACGCCGGGCTCTCACAGGCGTTCCAGCACCCGTCGTCGATGTTCCGCTCGGCCCAGCTGATGGCGCCGAGCGCGAGGTGCCAGCCCTCGCCCACCCAGGGCGCCGCCCCGGCCACGTCGTGCTGGTCGCTCACCGCGGCGCTGTCGTAGCCGAGCGCCAGGGGCGGCGTCAGACCACCGGGCCCGGCCGGGAGGTCGAGCTTCTGCTGCAGCGTGAGCGAGCCGGCGCTCGGGTCGACCTCGGTCAGGTTCGGCGACCCGAACGTCGACACCGGGGCCGTGGTGTCGAACCCGAACGTGGTGCTGCCGTTGGGGGCGACGGCCGACACGGACAGCGTCTGGGCTCCAGCGTCGACCGTTGCCGGCAGTGTGGACATCGGTCCGAGGCGGGCGGCCGCGCCTGCCGAACCTCCGCCGCCGATCGCGGCACTGGCGCCGGCCCTCGCCGCGGCCTGCGGTGCGGGCGCCAGGCTGACCCAGGGCGGCAGCGGCGCGTTCACGATCGCGACCGCGTGCCGGACGTCGAGCGCGGCGCCCCGCTTGCCGAGGCTGAGCTGCACCCCGAGCGGCTGGCGCAGCCCGTGCGGGGCGACGTTTCCGTTCGCGTCCACGACCTGGACCAGGTACGTCCCGAACGAGACGACCCCGGAGCCGCCCGCGCTACCGCCCGACGCCGGCAGCACCTGACGGATGTGCAGACTCAGGGACCCGCCCGCTGCCACGACGTCGCTCGCGCTCACCGCGCCGGCGGGCGCGTCGAGCCGCATCGCCGCGTCGGCGCTGACGAGATGGATCGGCGTCCCCGGGTCGAGCGCGATCGTGACCGGCCGGGCGTCGACGTGGATCGGCGGCTTGACGGCGGACGGAGGGGTTCGCCGGCCGGTCGTGGTGGTGACCGGCGGCGGATGCGCCGCCGGGACGGACCGGGACCGCGACGACGGGTCGAAGCGGTTCGGCGTGGCCCGGCTTGCCGCCTGCACCGTGGTGGCGACGGCCGGGAACGCGCTCTGGATGGTGAACGTGCAGAGCCACGCGACCAGACCGACTGCGATCCCGCCGATCGTCCGATGGTGCCGACGCATCATGACCCCCTTCCTGGTGTCGCAAATGGACAGACAGCGGGAGCGTACGGGGGCTGCGGAGTGCGGTCTACCCACACTCCCACGCTTTCTCCTACAGTGTTTGGCGTTCGGGCACTCCGGATAGTGGGTGGGGATGAGAGAGGGGACCTGGTCGGGAGAGCCAGCGTTCGGCGCCCTGCTACGCCGGCACCGCATCGCGGCGCGCCTCACGCAGGAGGCGCTGGCGGAGCGCGCGGGACTGAGCATGAAGACTGTCAGTGCGCTCGAGAGCGGGGCGCGCCGGAGCCCGTACCAGGCGACCGTCGACCGGCTGGCCGCCGCCCTGCGCCTTCCGCCGCAGCAGCGTGCCGAGCTTGCCTCGTCGGCGCGCCGCCGGCCCCGGAGTGCGGTCCGCACGGAGCGGCCGGCACTGGGCGGGCCGCGCGTGCGGCTGCCACTGCCGCCTACCCCGCTGGTCGGGCGGGGCGCCGACCTCGCCCTCGGCCTGGAGCTCGCGGGCCGGCCGGAGGTGCGCCTGCTCACGGTCGTTGGCCCCGCCGGCGTCGGCAAGAGCCGGCTCGCGCTCGAGCTGGCCCGGGAGCTGGCGGCAGGCAGCGACGAGGTGGCGCTCGTGCCGTTGAACGCGCTCTCCGACCCGGGCCAGGTCGGCGCGGCGATCCAGCAGGTGCTGGCGGTGCCGGACGGCGCGGAACCGGTGGTCGAGCGGCTGTCCGGCAACGTGGGCTCGCGGCGCGTCCTCCTCGTGCTCGACGGCTTCGAGCACGTGCTGCCGGCGGCCAGGCTCGTGGCCTCGCTGCTGGCGGCGTGCCGCCAGCTGTCCGTCCTGGTCACCAGCCGGGCGCCGCTGGGCATCCGCGGCGAGCACCGCCTGCCGCTGCTGCCGCTCGAGGTCGCCGACGCCGTCGAGCTCTTCGTGCAGCGGGCGCGGGCGGCCAACCCGCGGTTCCGTCCGCGGCCCGAGAACGCGGCGGCGCTGGCCGAGATCTGCCGGCGCCTGGACGGCCTGCCGCTGGCGCTGGAGCTGGCGGCGCCGCGGCTGACGGCGCTGTCGCCGGAAGAGCTGCTGGCGCGGCTCGACGACCGGCTGCCGCTGTTGACCGGCGGCCCTGCCGACCTGGCCGAGCACCAGCGCACGCTCCGCGGCGCGCTGGACTGGAGCCACGATCTGCTGGAGCCGGCCGAGCGGGTGCTGTTCCGCCGGCTGTCGGTCTTCCGCGGGGCGTTCGAGCTGGACGCGGCGAGGGCGGTGTGCGCCTGCGGCGACGTCCACGGCCGTCTGGCGCGGCTGGTGGAGGTGTCGCTGGTCGCGGTCGCGCCGGAGTCCGATGCGGGCGGGCCGGCGCGGTACCGGCTGCTGGACACGGTTCGCGCCTACGCCGCTGAGCAGCTCGCCGCCGCCGAGCCGGCCGAGGAGGTCCGCGAGCGACACGCGCGCCATTACCTGCGGGTGGCGGAGGCCGGCCGCGACGTCGGATGGTCGCCGGGACGGGTCGACCTGATCCACCGCCTGGAGGCGTGTCATGCGGACCTGCGCGCGGCCCTCCTGTGGCTGCGGAGGCACGAGGTCGCGCGCTGGGTGCAGATGATCACGGCGCTGGGCTGGTTCTGGGTGACGTACTCGCACCTCGACGAGGGGCGCGAGTGGCTCATGGGCGCGCTGGAGGTGGTCTCGCCCGCCTCCGCCGAGCGGTGCCAGGTGCTCCACCGGCTCGGTGTGCTGGCCTACTGGCAGGGTCACTACGCGGCGGCGAGCGAGCTGCTGAGCAGCAGCCTGACGCTGGCGGAGGAACTCGGCGATGGCGACGAGGCGACGCGGATCAGGGCCTCGATCGGGCACGCCGCGCTGGCCTCGGGCGACCGGCCGGGTGCATGGGCGGCATACGAGCAGGTCCTGGCCGGCCATACCGACGAGGGCCTGCGCGCCTACGTGCTGGTCATGACCGGAGACCTCCACCTGCAGGAGGGCCGCGTCGCCGAGGCGCGGGAGGTGCTGCGGCGCGGCCTGGCCATGGCCTCCGCGGCCGGCCGGATGGACGCGGTGGCGCGGGCCGAGCTGTTCCTCGGGGTCGCCGCGTACTACTCGGGCGACAACGCCGAGGCGCTGCGCCGGGCGGGGACGGGCCTGCGCGGGTACGCGACGATCGGGCACTGGAGCGGCGTGGCCGGCACGCTGGAGGGCATGGCGGTGCTGGCGATGGCGGACGGTGACGCGACCCGCGCGCTGCGGTTGGGTGGCGCGGCGGCGGCGATCCGCCGCCAGATCGGCTCGCCAGCGGGCCAGGGCTGGGAGGCTGCCGTGACGAGCGCCGCGTTCGAGCCGGCCCGGGCGGTCGCCGGCGCCGCGGCGGACGCGGCATGGTCGGACGGCGAGCGCCTCTGGGTGCGCGGCGCGATCGAGTATGCGCTGGGCGGCGACCTGCAGTCGTGCGTCGAGACGCACGTGCCAGTGCGCCCTCAGGAGGCCGTTCGAGGCGCCCCGCGATCTCTCAGCGGCTCAGAGGCGAGTTCGGCCACAGACGATAACTCCCGAGATTCTGGTGGGAACAGCGAACACCGGCCTCAACGCTGGGGCTCGGCGGCTTCCTAAACCGCGTGTCGGGAGTTCGAGTCTCTCCAGGGCCACTTTTGAGTTCAAGTCTAGTCCACATCATTGGACATAGTGTCCAACGCGGACTGTTACAGCGATCGTGGTCTGGTCGTCGCAGCCCTGTGCGCGACGTCGGCGCCCGGGGCCGGGGTGACGTTCGACACGTCGAAGACGCGGACCCTTCGCGTGCCAGTCAGAGCCGTCAACCAGTTGAAGAGCGCCGTGAACCGGTTCATGAAGCCGGTCAGGAAGGTGAGGTGGATCGCGAGCCACATCAGCCAGCCCAGGAAGCCGCTCAGCTTCAGCCCGCGGAAGTCCACCACCGCGTGCCTGCGTCCGATGTACGCCATGCTGCCCATGTCCACGTAGTGGAAGGGCTTCGTCTCACGGCGCTCGAGCCGGTACCTGATGGTGCGCGCGGCGTGCAGGCCCGACTGCATCGCGACCTCGGCGACGCCGGGCAGGTGGTTCAGGCTCATCAGGTCTCCGATCACGAAGACCTCCGGATGGCCCGGCAGCGTGCAGTCCGGCAGAACCTCCACGCGGCCCGCGCGGTCCGCCGGCGCGCCCGACGCCGCGGCGAGCATCCGGCCCAGGGGCGACGCGCTGACGCCCGCGGTCCACACGACCGTCCGCGCCTCGTGTCGGGTGACCGTACCGTCGGCCGTCCGGACGTCGAGGCCCTGGTCGTCGATGGCCGTCGCGAGACAGCCCATGTGCAACTCGACGCCCATCTTCTCCAGCTCCCGCGTCGCACGCTCCGAGAGGTGGTCGCCGAACGTCGCCAGTGGCTTCTCGCCGCCGTCGAAGAGCAGTACGCGGGCGCTGGACGGGTCGATCGTCCGGAACTCCCGCCTCAAGGTATGCGCGGCGGCCTGGCGGACCTGCCCCGCCAGCTCGACGCCGGTGGGCCCGGCGCCGACGATGGCGAACGTGAGCCAGGCCCGCCGCTCCTCGGGGTTCTCGCACGTCTCGGCGACCTCGAACGCCCCGAAGATGCGGCGGCCGACGGTCGCCGCCTCGTCGATGGTCTTCATTCCGGGCGCGTAGGGCGCGAACTCGTCGTGGCCGAAGTAGGAGGTTCGGAAGCCGGCGGCCACGATCACCGAGTCGTACGGGAGGGTCAGCTCGCCGCCGTCGGGCGCCCGGGCGCGCACCTCCCTGCGGTCCAGGTCGAAGCCGACCACCTCGGCCAGCAGAACGCGGACGTTCTTGATGCGGCGGAAGATGGAACGGTGCGGCGGCGCGATCGTCGCCGCCGGCACGACACCGGTGGCGAACTGGTAGAGCATCGGCTGGAAGACGTGGTTCGCCGACCGGTCCACCAGCGTCACGTCCACCGCCGTCCTCCGCAGACGCCGCGCGGCGAAGAGACCGCCGAAGCCGCCCCCGACGACCACCACGCGATGGCGCACCGCCGCCCCGTCTGCGCTCATCGCGTGGCGACCGCGAGCTCCGGCTCGGCGGGCGTGGACGCGTGCAGGCGTTCCAGCAGGTGGTCGCCCACGCGGATCGCGTTGGCGGCCGCCGTCAGCGCCGGGTTCACGGCCCCGATGCTCGGAAAGAAGCTGGTGTCCACGACGTAGAGGTTGTCGACCTCGTGCGCGCGGCAGTCCGCGTTCAGGACGGAGGTCGCCGGGTCGGTCCCGAACCGGCACGTCCCGGCCTGGTGGGCGACGCCGGCGATCGGGATGGTCGTCGCGAGGTAGGCGTGTCGGGGGATCAGGTGATCGGGGTGCATGCCCAGGTGGCTGAGCATCGACTTCATCTGGTGGTAGAGGCGGCTGGCCGGGACGTCGTTGCTGGGCTCGTAGCTGAGCCTGACGCTTCCGTCCCGCTCCAGCGTGACCCGGTTGTCCGGCCGCGGCAGGTCCTCGGTGGACAGCCAGAAGTCCACGGCGTGGCGGGCGATGTCGCGGAGGCTCCACGCGGGCGCCAGCCGCGTCTCCCCGGGTCGCTCACCGCGGAACATCTCGGCCTGCGACTTGCCCAGCATCTGGATGTTGCCCATCGGGTAGTCGAAGTCGGGGCCGCGGAAGTAGAAGTCATTGACGGCGAGTGTCTTCTGGAAGACGGTCGGGTTGGGGCTGGTGGACAGCGCCAGCACCGCCTGGCTGTTGTGGAACATGTAGTTGCGGCCGACCTGGTCGGATCCGTTGGCCAGCCCGTTCGGGTGCCGGTCGCTGGCCGAGCGCAGCAGCAGACGGGCGCTGTTGGCCGCGCCGCAGGAGACCACGACGATGTCACCGGCGAACGTCTCGCGCCGGCCCTCGTCCATGGCCACGTCGACCTCGGTGACCGAGGTGCCGGCCACGTCGGTCCAGAGCCGGATCGCCTCGGCGCCCGTGAGCAGCGTGACGTTCGGGTACTCCAGCGCCGGCCTGACCGCGACCACCTCGGCGTCGGCCTTGGCGTGGACGAGGCAGGGGAAGCCGTCGCACGTGGCACAGCGGATGCAGGTGCTCAGGTGCCGGTTGGCCTCGTCCAGCATGATCCCGCAGGGGGCGTGGAACGGGTGGTAGCCGGCCTTCGCCAGGTCGTCCGAGAGCTGCTGGATGCGTGGCTCGTGCGACACCGGTGGGAACGGGTAGGGGGCGCCGGCGGGCTCGGTCGGGTCCTCGCCGCGGGTGCCGTGGACCTGGTACAGCCGCTCGGCCCTGTCGTAATAGAGCTGCATGTCCTCGTAGCCGATGGGCCAGGCGGGCGAGATGCCGTCGTGGTGGCGCAGCTCGCCGAAGTCCTCGCGGCGCAGGCGGTACAGGGCCGCCCCGTAGAACTTGGTGGCGCCGCCGACGAAGTAGTGGACCTGCGGCTGGAA
>Ga0070713_100001689_pt1 | contig 14187 bp, 9 predicted proteins | sample LARL82metaG_FD_65465 | JGI IMG/M metagenome (GOLD analysis project Ga0070713, IMG submission 65465) | Corn, switchgrass and miscanthus rhizosphere microbial communities from Kellogg Biological Station, Michigan, USA - LAR L8-2 metaG | ecosystem: Host-associated > Plants > Roots > Rhizosphere ... | reverse complement strand
CCCAATCCGAAATGAATCCCGTTCTCAATGAGATTCGCGGCGAGCACCCCGGGAACGAAATCCGTGCTGATTCCCAGCGACTCAAGCCGCGATGCGAATGTTCCGCCCGCAGTCCCTCGATACAGACAAGTAACGAGTCCCGTGCCCGGCTGCTGCAATTCCGTAATGATCGTCCGTAGGTAATCAGGCTCAACCCGGATGTCGCTATCGTTGACGACGAGGAACTCTGCATTCGCTGCCACTGCGAGTTGAATCAGGCTGCTGACCTTGCCATTTGCCCCAAGCCGCTTATTGCAAAGTACCATCCGGATTTTCACCTCCGGGAATTCACGAATCAGTTTTTCGAGAATCGGAACCGCGGGGTCGTCCGCCTCCGTGATGCCGCAAAGCATTTCGTATTCGGGATAGGTCTGAACGCAATGTGATCGGAGCGCTTCGTACATCTCCGGATCGGCGCCCTTGAGTGGCTTGAGAATCGAAACACGCGGGAGGTCGGTCGCAACGGTAGCTGCTGCTTTTCGTCGAGCGAATCTGGTTCCGGCGAACGTTGCCAGCAAACAGTACCCGATACTCGCAAGAGTCGCGATTGCCGGGACCGCCCGCAATGTTTCACCTAGGGAAAGGGGCACGAGCAATTTTCCATGCAGAAGCTCCAGAAACGCAAACTTTGCGCATCTCGATTCTCACGTGCTCGCGATTCTCGCCCTGCTACTATCCAATCGTGGCGTTGGTTGAAGTTCGGAATCTCACGAAGGTCTTTTCGTCGACGGCGACTGCATTCTCAACGCACCGCGCCGACGTCCGCGCTGTCGGTGATGTGTCGCTCGAGATTCATGCGGGAGAAACTCTTGGCCTCGTGGGCGAATCCGGTTCGGGGAAGAGCACGCTGGGCCGGCTGATTCTCCGCCTGATTGAGCCGACCTCGGGCTCAGTCCACTTCAACGGCTGTGACCTGCTTTCCGTCGCCGCGCGCGAAATGCGCACCCTCCGCCGTGACATGCAGATCATCTTCCAGGATCCCTTCGGGTCGCTTGATCCTCGAATGAGGATTGTTGACCTGATTAGTGAGCCACTTGTAATCCACCGACGGGGCAGAAGAACTGAGATTAAGACGCGAGTCGCGGAACTACTTCGGATCGTTGGCCTCGATGCGTCGGCGGGGCCCCGCTATCCCCACGAGTTCAGCGGAGGCCAGCGGCAGCGCATCGTGATCGCCCGTGCTCTCGCATTGCGTCCAAAGTTCATCGTGTGCGACGAGCCGGTTTCAGCCCTCGACGTCAGCGTCGGCGCGCAGATTGTGAACCTGCTGGCACAATTGCAAAAGGATTTTGGTCTCACCTACCTCTTCATTTCGCACTCGATGCCCATCGTCCGCTATCTTTCGACGCGCATTGCCGTCATGTACCGCGGGAAGATTCTCGAGGTTAACTCGACAGAACAGATCACTACCCAGCCCCAGAACGCGTACACCAAGACCCTGCTCGCCGCCACGCCGGAGGTAGTACTGTAAAAGTGCTGAAAAGCGGAGAGCGCGGTCGTTTTGGCCTTCAAAGCTGCGGCCCCAGCGCCAAAAACAAACCAAAATTACTCCCAAGGACTCAGCCGCGCAACGGCGCAAGAATAAAGCCCGGGGCGTCAGCCCCCCGGGAAAGGAAACGGCTGGTGGTAGCCCTGAAGGGGCGAAAGATCTCTAAGGATCTGTTCATCTGGAGGACGTGAACCGACTGAACGGGAAAAAGAATGCCGCTCAATACTCGATCACAATGAACCTTGCCGTGTCGCGCCCGGCGTTCGTCAACGTGCCTGCATTCACATTGCTGAACTCTTGTGCACCCAGGCTGACACTCTGAGCCCCGGTCTGCTCCATGGTCAGGTCATTCAGCGCAACCAGAAGATGTTGCGCCCGATTCACCCGGATCGCCTCGCCTGCCGCCAATTGCACTCGCGAAAACTTCACTCCGCCGGCCACGAACGAAACCGCCCAGGTCGCCTTCACCGACCCGAGGTCAGGCGGAAACATGTCCGGCGCCGAATAATCCATCATCGCGTCATACTCGACCCCACGCCGCAACTCGACCACCAGTTCCCGGAAGGTGTTCCCTGACTCGTTCCGTATTACCTGCAGCTGCGGCTGGTGAACGATCTGCGCTTCCGCTCCTCTCCAATCGCGGCTGAAGGTACCCTTTCCCTCGGGAGTGATCGAACTACGCCCTTCGCCCAGCGCAATGTAGACATAAGGACCGGCATAGCAGAATGACTCTGTACTTGCGATGCGCGGCAATTCGAGCAGCAATACGCGCACTTGTGCGGATTCGAGCACAACCCGATGATGCGATTCCTCTGCCGCGTCGCGGCAAAGCGCGGATTGCGAAAAAGCGGACATAGGAATAGCGACAAGAAATAGTCCGAGGAGTAGGTTTCGCATACCACCATTCTCGGCCTGTCTCAACCTCGAACCAACATTACTTAGGGGGCCCGACCTTCTCGCAAAACTGGACTAAAAACCGCTCCAAATGTCTTGCTCCTCCAAACGCGAAAACCTTCACCACAGAGGACGCAGAGTCTCACAGAGGAAAGCTCAGAGGAAAAGCATCAAAGCACAGCAAATGTCGACCGTTGCCCACGAGTTCCTCTGTGGCGTTCTTCAGTGCACCCCTGTGTCCTCTGTGGTAAAGATTTTCGTTTTCATCTGTTACTTTTATTGATCCTGCAATGGCCCTCAGCCCCCAAATCGTCTCGGCGGCCTATGCGATGGGAGCCGTGTGCACCTGGGGTGTAAGCGACTTCCTCGGAGGCTACGTCGCCCGCCGCTTCCAGGCGTTCTTTCTGGCCGCGCTCGGCCACCTCAGCGGCACCATCTTGATGGTGACTGTCGCCTTGTCTGCTCACGAACCCTTTCCTCTGCGATCGCACCTGGTCTGGGCGGCTGCGGCGGGGATCGCTGGCGGGGTTGCGCTTGCATTTTTCTATCGCGCTCTCTCTCAAGGGAACATGGGAATCGCAGCGCCGGTCGGTGCGATTCTGAGTGCCGGCATACCTACAATCATCGGTATTTCGCGTGAAGGATTCCCCGGCTACATACCCTGCGCCGGGTTCGGACTCGCGCTGCTCGGGATCTGGTTGGTCTCTCGGCCCGAAGGCGACTCCCGTCCAAAGGGCCTGGCGCTGGCCGTCGCGGCGGGGTTCGGCTTCGCGCTCTTCTACATCTTTATCAAGAAGGCTGGCAGCGGTGACGCCTTCTGGATTGCCGCGGTTGCTCGTACCGCTTCATTCGCGATCACGGGGACTATCACGCTCGCAGGCCGCCGGTTTACGCCTTTTTATGTGGGAGGCCTCTGGCTGGGTTTGCTGGCTGGCTGTATCGATGTATCCGGCACAGCCTTCTTCGTCCGGGCGAGCCAGACTGGCCGCTTAGACACGGCTGTCGTCCTCAGTTCGCTGTATCCGGCCATCACCGTTCTCATGGCCCGAATCTTCTTGCACGAACATTTCACTCGCTGGAAGGCGGTAGGAATTCTGGCTGCGTTGGTGGCAATTCCGATGATCGCCCGGCCCTAAGCTATCCGACCTTGGCGTGCTTCCTGGCCTCGCGGCAGTCCTCGCACGGACAGATGTCGCGCAGCCATTGCCAGGAATAAATCCCCAACTCGTGCGAATCGTTCCATTGAAATTTAATTGCGTACTTACCCACTCCCTCGGCGGATAGCGCTCTCACGGCGGGCTTGTACATCGGCAATTCGCCCGGCTTGGGTAGCGCCTGGTGCCCAGGCTCGCGGTGCGACTTCGTGCGTTCCTCATCGCATAGAGCGCAGGGACACGCATCCCGCAGGAAAGGGAATGGATATTTCGAGAGATGCCCATCCTTCCATTCAATCTCGACACCCGTGCCTTCCTTGAGGTGCACCTTCACCGACTTGGGATCAGCGGACGCCATCCCATGAGTATCGCAAAAATTCGGAAGGGAGTTGAGTACGTCGTGGGCTCTCCCACCTCGCCTTGTATCTTCAGGTTCTGCGCGCCGCCGAGGGCACAAGTGTGCAACGCGTGAGCTTCTAGCTTCTTGTGCCCCGGAGGGGCACCCGACAATAGCCCAGCGCTTCAGCGCTGGGAAAGCCGAGAAAGTAATCTAGTCCCGTAGGGACGACTGGAGTGCCGAATATCAAAGCCATCCAACGGCCATGTGTGTTCTGCCGTTTACGGCCTGATTCCGACCGCGGCCATCATTCGGCCTGTCTTCCCCTTCTCCGCGCGATGGGAGAAGAACAACTCCGGCTTGCACGACGTGCACATCCCCAGATCCGAGATATTTCTTGCAGAAACGCCCGCATCCAGCAATTGCCGCCGGTTCGCCTCGGCCAAATCCAGAAATATCTTCTTCGGCAATTCACTGTGCCCGGGAGCTCGCGCCGTCAGAAACAGCAGCGGATATCGTTCATGAATCTCATGCCGTTCTTTCGTCTCCCGGAACAACTCGGCGCCATACGCGAACTGTGCCTGAAAAGTATCTTTCACGTCGGGCCCGACCTGATAACAGCAGTTCCGAATTCCCGGACCGATCGCCGCGCGCAGTTGCGCGGGGTCGCTGCCAAAATGTTTGCGCATCTCGCCGACGCCCTTCTCGACGATGCGCTTCACCGTTCCCCGCCATCCTGCATGAAAAACCCCAACCGCCCGATGTTTGGGATCGACCACAATCACTGGCAAGCAATCCGCCGTGAGCACCGCCAGCAACAGCCCCGGCGTGTTGGTAATCAGGCCATCGCCTGTCAGAGGGTGTTCGGAAGCCTGCGAAACACAATGGATGAGATCGGAATGGACTTGGCGAAGATTCGTCAGTTCCCACGCGCGCTTGCTTCCCCTTGTCACTGCGGCAACGAATGCGCCTCGATTTTTCGTAACCGCTGCTCTTTGGTCGTTAGGCGTGAAACCGAGATTCAGACTAGCCTTGCCGTAGGCGCGAGACGATCCGCCATGCCGCGTGCTGAATCCATGCACCAGCCAAGGAATCCGCTCCAGAGGCGCAGCTTTCAAAATCTCAATCTTCGGTTGGCTTTTTCGCTTGCTTGCGGTGGGCACCATGACATCTTAGCAACTCAGAGTCGTATAATCGGCGATTCGTGCGATTCCCCGTGCCGGAGCAAACATGCGCAGACTGATCTCTCTCCTCGTTTTGCTTTCGCTGTTCGCCTTCCTCGCCGCCGCTCAGCAAACCAATCAATCGAGCTCGCAGCCAGACCAGGCGAAGAAGTCTGACCAGACTCAAAAGAAGTCGAAGAAAGAGGAGTCGCAAAAGAACGAGCCCAAGAAGCCTGAAGAGGCAACTGCCAAGAAGAGCGAGCCTGCGCCCTCGCAGCCTGAGCCGAAACCCGGCGACGACAAAAAGGAAGAGCACTTCGATATAACCGAAGTCCCTCCGGTTGTGACACATCATCAGGCCACCGTCAACGGCACCACGCTCAAGTACACCGCGACCGCTGGCCGCCTCCCTATCAAGCGCGGCGACGGCAAGATCGAAGCCGAAATGTTCTTTGTCGCGTACACGCTCGATGGCGCCGACCCTGCCAAGCGCCCTCTGACCTTCGCTTTTAACGGCGGCCCGGGCTCTGCCTCAATCTGGCTGCACATGGGCGCGCTCGGCCCTCGCCGCGTTGTACTGAAGCCGGATGGCAGCCTTCCCGCCGCTCCTTACCACATTGAAGACAACGCCAACACGCTTCTCGACAAGAGCGATCTCGTATTCGTCGACGCGATCGGCACCGGATACAGCCGCGCTGAAACCACCGAGCTTTCCAAGAAATTCTGGAGCGTGAAGGGCGACGTCCAGGCTTTCAGCGAATTCATTCGCATGTACATCAGCCGCTATGAGCGCTGGAACTCGCCGCTGTTCCTCTTCGGAGAGAGCTATGGCACGACCCGTTCCGCCGGGATTGCAGGCGAGCTTGCGGAAGAGGGGATCTCGTTCAACGGCATCACGCTGCTCTCCATTGCCATTGATTTCCAGACTCTCGAAGACAGCAAAACCAACGACGAGCCTTACATTCTCCTGATCCCGTCGTTCACCATGATTGCCGGCTACCACCACAAGCTGCCCGCCGACTTGCAGCAGGATCCCGCCAAGGCTCGGCAGGAAGCCGAACAGTGGGCCTCCGGCGAATACGCGCAGTCTCTCGCCAAGGGAGACACGCTCACTCCGCAGGAGCGCCAGCAGGTCATCGAACATATGGCGCGCTACACCGGCCTGAGCAAAGACGTGCTCGACCAGGCCAACATGCGCATCGACGTTCCCAAGTTCACGCACTACCTGTTGCTGGACCAGAAAGTCCGTGTCGGCCGCCTCGATGGCCGCTTCACCGGACCTGATCCGGATGGAGTCCTCGACACTCCTTTTTATGATCCGACGGAGGCCGACGTCCTTCCGCCGTACACGTCCGTATTCAACAGTTACGTGCGCAACGAGCTTGGATACAAGGTCGATATGCCCTACTACGTCTTCCCGCGCGAAGGTGGCGGCTTCAAGTGGGAGTGGGGATCGGCAGGCGAGGGCTTTCCCAGCACCGCGACGGACCTGCGCCACGCCATCGTTCGCAACCCTTTCCTGAAGATTCTGGTTATGGAGGGCTACTACGATTTGGCCACTCCGTACTACGCGGCCAACTACACCATGGAGCATCTGGACCTGCCGGAAAAATTCCGCTCCCAGATTTCCTACGCAACCTTCGAAGCTGGCCACATGGTCTATTTGCCCGCCGATCAACTGAAAAAGATGAGAGGAGACGAAGGCGCATTCGTCGATCAGGCAACGGCCGCTCAGTAGTCAAGTGACCACTGGCGTCCGGTTACTTGCATAGCACTGCGCGATGCGGTACAAACGGCCCAAGGCCTATGTTCCGTCGCATTCTTCTCTTTGCCATCTTTGCGGTGGTGTGTGCTGCCGCGCAAGTACCTGCGCCCCCCGCTCCGCCTATGCCGTCTGCCGCTCCTGCGGCCGATCATTCGCAGGAAGCTTACGTCATCGAAAAGCTGCGAACCTCGTATCGCTTCGAGAACGACGGCACCGGCCGCCGCGAATCCTACGCCCGCATGAAGATTCAGAACCAGGCAGGCGTGGAGCAGTGGGGCCAGTTGGTCATGGGATACAACTCCGCCAACGAGCGAGTTGAGATTCCCTTTGTTCGGGTGATCAATCCCGATGGCAGCATCGTCACGGCGACTGCCGACGCTGTGCAGGACCTCAGTATCCCCCTTGAGAAGGAAGCACCCGTCTACACCGACTATCGCCAGAAGCACGTGACCGTCCCCGGCATTCGTCCTGGCGTCGAACTCGAATACGACTTCGTCACTGTCACCCAGACGCCCCTTGCTCCCGGCCAATTCTGGATGCAGCACGACTTTGCTCAGAGTGGCACCATTCTGGACGAACAACTTAGCGTCGATGTCCCCAAGGACCGCAAGATCAAGCTGAAGACGAAGGCCGGCTATGATCCCAAGATTTCGGAAGAGAATGGCCGCCGCATTTACACCTGGTCGCGGTCTCACGTCGACAAAACCGACGAAGAAAAGAAAAAAGAGCAGGAAGCCAAGAAGAAGGCGCCCAAAGAGCCCGAATATGCGACCATCCAGCTGACCACCTTTGAGAGCTGGGAGCAGCTCGGGCGGTGGTACGCGGGCCTGGAGAAGGACCGCCGTCAACCGAATGCCGAGATTCGCGCCCAAGAAGCTTCGCTGGTTCAGGGTAAGACCACCGACCTCGACAAAATTCAGGCGCTCTACGATTACGTCGCCACCAATTTTCGTTACATCAGCTTGTCGTTTGGAGTGGGCCGTTTCCAGCCGCATGCCGCCAGCGACGTCCTGCACAACGAATATGGCGATTGCAAGGACAAGCACACGCTGCTCGCGTCTCTCTTGGCCGCCGGCGGCTACAACGCTGATTCAGTCCTGATCAACTCTGGCCGCAAGCTCGACCCCGATGTTCCCTCGCCCGCACAGTTCGACCACGTTTTCACCATGCTTCCGCTGGGAAAAGAAGAAGTCTGGATGGATACGACTACCGAAGTTGCGCCCTTCCGCTTGCTCGCTTCCGTGCTTCGCAAGAAACAGGCGCTGATCGTTCCTCAGAACGGGACGCCGCACTTGGAAGAGACTCCCGCGGATCCGCCGATGGTAAACCGCCAGCTCTCCGACGTTCAGGCGAAGGTGAATGAACTCGGCAAACTGGAGGCGCACGTTCACTACGAATTCCGCGGTGACACGGAACTTTACCTGCGCATGCTCTTCCGCCGCATCTCGCGCAACAAGTGGCCTGACTTCCTCAAGCAGATGAGCACTTACAGCGGCGTGACTGGCGAAGTTTCCGACGTGAGCGCCAGCGACCCTGCGCAGACCCATGAGCCGTTCCAGCTCGATTACAAAATCGTAGCGGCCAATTATCTTGACTGGTCAAAAAAGAAGAGCGAACTGACTCTGCCCTTCTCCGACATCACCATGGCCGATGCGGATGATGATAGTCCGGATCCCGTGCAGGTGGGCTCACCGGTCGAATACACCTATAAACTCCGCATTGAGTTCCCCGCCAAGTACACCGAGACCGCGCCTCTGCCCTTCACCATGAAGCGCGACTACGGCCACTTCGAGGCGACCTACAAAGCCGAAGGGAATGTCTTTACTGCCGAACGAACCTTGGTCACGACGATGAACGAATTGCCGGCGGCGAGAGCAAGCGATTACATTGCATTCCGCCGTGCGGTTCTCGCCGACGCCGAGCAGAAAATGCAGATCGACAGTTCGGCGGCGCCCACTCCTGCGTTGGCCGCAGATCTGAAGGGCGACGACCTCTACGATGCGGCGAAAGCCGCGTTCCAGCGCGGAAACTTCCCGACTGCGATCGAGCTTCTGCAGAAAGTTGTTGCCGCCGATCCCAAGCACAAGACTGCGTGGATGGACCTGGGCCGTGCCTACATGGTCCAGCGTCAGACGGACAAAGCGGTTGAGGCCTTCAAGAAGCAGGCGGAACTGAATCCCTACGACGAGTTCGCCTACAGCTCTATCGGCTGGGCCTACACTACCGATCGCAAGTACGATCAGGCCGCCGAGGCCTTTAACAAAGCCATCGAAATCAATCCGCTCAGCCAGTACGCGCACGCCGCTCTCGGCAGCATGTACGCGGAGTCGCATCAGTACGAGAAGGCGGTCCCTGAATTGGAGAAGGCGGTTTCGCTGAAGTCGGACGACGCCTCACTGCAGATCAGTCTCGGCGATGCGTACCTGAACCTCGGCCAGGACGACAAAGCCCTTGCCGCATTCGACAAAGCAACGCAGATCTCCGCCACGCCGGATGTTTGGAACAACATCGCGTATCAGCTTTCGCTCAAGAACGCGCACCTTGACATCGCCCAGCGCTATGCCGAGTCGGCTGTCACCGCGGTGGCGAATGCCTCCCGCAATCTTTCGCTCGACCAGGTGTCCGATCGCGATTTGCTGATCCCCTCCGCGCTCGACGCCAACTGGGACACGCTCGGCTGGGTGTACTTCGCGCGCGGCAACATGGAAAAAGCGCAGAAGTATGTGAAGTCCGCCTGGGTGCTCGGCCAGCATGGCGAGGTCGGCGATCATCTCGCGCAGATTTATCAGAAGGAAGGCCGCAAGGACGATGCAGTTCGCATCTATGCGCAATCGCTCTCGGGGCTCAGGCCAGCGAATGAGACCCGCACGCGTTTAGCCGCACTGGTGGGCGGTGATACCAAGGTTCAGCCCGTCGTCGACCAGCATCGCGTCGAATTGCAGCAGTCGCGCACGCTGAAGCTCGGCAAGATCGCGCCCGTGACTGGAACCGCGGATTTCTTTGTGCTGATCACGTCTGCTCCCGGCGGCGCCAAAATCGAAGCGGCAAAATTCATCACTGGTGAGGAGAAGCTCAAGCCGCTCACGGACAATCTGCGTAGCGCGAAGGTTGATTTCGCATTCCCGGATGACGTCCCGGCAAAGATCCTCCGCCGCGGCACTCTCACCTGCACCAAAGACAACGGCCAGTGCGAATTCGTGATGATGTTGCCGGAAGACGTCCACTCGGTGGACTAAATCCGCGTCGCTTGGTTCACCACAGGGTCACAGAGACACAGAGAACAACATTCAAGAACGTTTTTTCTGCGTCTCTGTAGTGATTTTTTACGCGCAATGCTTCTCAAACGCCCGCGCCACTTGCAGCACTCTTGCATCGTGTCCCATCGGCCCGATGATCTGCAGTCCAATCGGCAGCCCCTCCGACGTTCTTCCACACGGAACCGAAATCGCCGGTGTTCCCCACACATTGGCTGGCCGCGTATTGCGCAGCAAAACCAGTTCTGTCGGGCGCAACTGATCCAGGTTCGTGATTAAATCTGACACTCGCGGCGCCGGGATCGGCGTCGTCGGCGTGACCAGCACATCGACATTCTCGAAAATAGCAGCGATCTCTCGCCGAATATTTCCTAACTCACGAAGCGCCGCCCGATACTGCTCGTCTGAAATGTTCTCTCCGGTCCTGATACGCCGCAGCGTTTCGGGATCATAGAGCTCTGCCGACTTGGCGATATACGCACGATGTTCGGCATACGCCTCGGCCGCCTGCAGTGTGCGGTCGGTATCCACTCGAGCCTCCACATCGGCGACGACACATCCCATCAACTCCAGTTCATCAATCGCCGCTTCCACTGCGGTTGCAACCTCAGGGTGCAGGTCCTCGAAAAAGAACTGTCTCGGAATTCCGACTCGCCATTTCCTGTGCTCGGCATCCAGCGACTCCGAAGTCCGCCACTCTGTCCCTGTGAGTGCATCCAGCATGATTGCCGCATCGCGCACGCTTCTTGTGATCGGCCCCGCGTGATCCAGGGAAGGCGACAGCGGAATAATCCCATCGGTGCTGATGAGTCCATACGTCGGTTTGAGCCCGACCAATCCGCACAGGGCCGCCGGTTCCCGCACCGAACCCGCTGTATCCGTGCCAATCGCGGCGTAGCACATCCCGCCCGCCACCGCTGCAGCCGAACCTCCCGACGAACCGCCTGCTATATACTGGAGATCTATCGGATTACGAGGTATTCCAAAAGCGCTGATGGCCGAGCTTCCGCCGTAGGCGAACTCGTGCAGGTTCTGTTTCCCGACCAGCACTGCTCCTGCTTCTCGCAACCTGGTTACCACTCCCGCATCTCTCGTCGGCACCCGTTCGGCAAACACCCGGCTCGCGGCCGTCGTTCGCACGCACGCCGTGTCAATCAGGTCTTTCAGCCCAACCGGAACGCCATGCAGTGGGCCGCGCCACTTGCCTGCGTGAACTTCAGCTTCGGCCCCTGCCGCTTCCCGCAGCGCCGATTCCGCAGTCACCGTGATGAACGCATTCAACTCAGAATTCAGGGCATCGATTTTCTTCAGACACCCACGCACGAGTTCGACGGGCGAAATCTTTCCGCTGCGAACCAACTCCGACACTTCGCTGATCGTCGCAGGTGCTATCAACGCGAAGCTCCATTACGCACGTCCGCGGACCATTTCGGTACGCCTGCAACTTTTTTGGTGCAGCGCAGAAATTTTTCCGCGAAACCCATTTTCAAATTCGCTCGACCTGTTATAATTTCGAGTTTCATAAGCAGCTACACCTTTCGTGGTCGTCTCGGTTGAACAACAACTGTTTTCCCGCAGTCTAAACAACAAATTCTGATCGATGCAGATTTTCCACCGTAGCGCAAATGTAATCTCGCGGGCCTCGATTTACGCAGGGATCTTCACGGCCGCGTTTGTCCTTTGGGCGTGCATTCAGTTGCAGCGCTCGCCCTATGTGACCTACGCCGGCGTGGTTCGTCCCCAGCCAGTGCCCTTCAGCCACCAGCATCATGTGGCTGCGATCGGTATTGATTGCCGTTATTGCCATACTTCGGTGGAGACTTCAGGTTTTGCCGGCATCCCGCCCACCAAAACCTGCATGAACTGCCATTCGCAGATCTGGACCAATGCCGCCATTCTGGAGCCGGTGCGGGAGAGCTTCCGCAGCGGGAAGTCGCTGGTCTGGAACCGCGTCAACGATCTGCCCGACTTCGTTTACTTCGATCACAGCATTCATATCAATAAAGGCGTTGGCTGCAACGAGTGCCACGGCGCGGTTGACCGCATGCCGCTGATGTTCAATCATGCGTCCCTTCAGATGGAGTGGTGCATCCAGTGCCATCGCGATCCGGCCAAGGTGTTGCGCCCGCGCGACCAGGTGTTCAACATGCGCTACCAGCCGCCGAGCGAGGACCAGCCGGTGCTGGTGAACGAAAAAGGATTGAGCGATCCGAACGGTAAGGCTTTTACGGATCAGAACAGTTTAGGCAAGTACCTGGTGAGCACGTATCACGTGCGCTCGGTGATGGATATCACCAGCTGTAGCACGTGCCACCGGTAACGCGGCTTCAGGCGTCAGACTTCAGGCGTCAGGGCTCGCGGTTGTTGTTGATAGATTGATGGTTTTGCTTTGCGAGCTTTGCGTTCTTTGCGGTTAAAAGATTTTGAACCGCAAAGGTCGCAAAGGACGCAGAGAAGCATTGAATCGCTGATGAATAACGACGAACAAAACGGCAAGACGCACCGCGAGGAAGTTTGTCCCGGCAAAAAGGACAAGCTCGATCTCGTCCAGCTCCAGGCCGAAATCGAAAAGAAGAACTCGCCCGAGATGTGGCGCAGCCTGGAAGAACTCGCCGGCAACCCGGAAGTGCGCGAAATGATGCATCGCGAATTTCCCAAGGGCGCCTCGGAATGGATTGACTCGGTTTCGCGCCGCGGCTTCCTGAAGCTGATGAGTTCCTCGCTTGCGCTCGCGGGCATGACCGCCTGCACCCGCCAGCCGCTCGAGCCAATCGTTCCGTACGTTCGTCAGCCCGAAGGCCTGATTCCCGGCAAGCCGATGTCGTACGCGACCGCTTTCACGCTGGGCGGATTCGCCGCACCGTTGCTGGTTACCAGCCGCGAGTTCCGGCCAATCAAGGTTGAAGGCAATCCCGAGCACCAGGCGAGCCTGGGTGGAACCGACGTTCTGGCGCAGGCTTCGATCCTCGATCTCTATGATCCGGACCGCTCGCAGAACGTGCTCTACCTCGGCGAGATCAGTACCTGGGGCACCTTCACCGGCCAGATTCGCGGGCCGCTGACTTCGCAGAAGACGCTGCTGGGTGCGGGAATCCGCATCCTGTCGCAGGCGTTCTCGTCTCCGACGCTGCTCGACCAGATGCAGCAGTTCCAGAAGAATTTTCCCGAGGCCAAGTGGCATGTGTACGAGCCGGTGAATCGCGACAACGTGTACGCGGGCGCGCAGATGGCCTTCGGCCAGCCGGTCGAAACGACTTATAAGCTCGATGCCGCAGATGTGATCGTTTCGCTCGATGCCGACTTCCTCTACGCTGGCTTCCCTGGAAACACGCGCTACGCGCGCGATTTCGCCAAGCGCCGCGATCCCGATTCCGAGAAGATGAGCCGCTTCTATGCCATCGAGAGCACGCCGACGGCCACGGGCGCGAAGGCGGACCATCGATTGGCGGTGAGGGCAAGCGAGGTTCAGGGCTTGGCAGCTCAGCTCTCGGGAATGCTGTCCGGGATGGGTGTGAGAGCTGGATCAGATGCCTCAGTACCTTTTCTCGGCGTTCTAGTTCAAGAGTTAAGCTCCCACCGCGGAGCCAGCGTCGTTATCCCGGGCGAGCATCAGCCGCCAGTGGTTCACGCCCTCGCTCACGCGATCAACGCCGCTCTCGGCAACGTCGGCAAGACTGTTTTCTACACCGAGCCCGTCCTCGGGACCACGCAGAACAACAGCGACTCGATCAAAGAGCTTGTTGCCGACATGCGCGCGGGCAAGGTTGACCTGCTGATCATCCTCGGCGGCAATCCGGTATTCGACGCGCCTGCCGACCTCGGCTTTGCCGACGCGCTGAAGAACAGCAATATCCCTGTTCGCGTTCATCTCGGCCTGCACAACAACGAGACCGCCGAGCTTTGCCATTGGCACATCAGCGAGACGCATTACCTCGAGCAGTGGGGTGACACCCGCGCCTACGACGGCACCGTCAGCATCGTTCAGCCGCTGATCGCGCCGCTCTACAACAGCAAGAGCGTCTACGAAGTAGTTTCTTTGCTGAATGGGCAGGCTGACACGCCCGGCTACGAGTTGGTCCAGAATTACTGGAA
>Ga0070713_100001687_pt1 | contig 14189 bp, 13 predicted proteins | sample LARL82metaG_FD_65465 | JGI IMG/M metagenome (GOLD analysis project Ga0070713, IMG submission 65465) | Corn, switchgrass and miscanthus rhizosphere microbial communities from Kellogg Biological Station, Michigan, USA - LAR L8-2 metaG | ecosystem: Host-associated > Plants > Roots > Rhizosphere ... | reverse complement strand
CTCGAGGATCGCGGGGCGCGTTGGATCGAGGGCTTCGTCCGGCTCAAAGCAGGCGTGACTCCCGACCAGGCACAGGCCGAGATTTCGGCAGTCGCCCAGCGGTTGGAAACGACATATCCGGCCACCAACCGCGGTCGCGGCATCAAGCTTTGGCCGTTGTGGCAAACGCCCTTCAATAATGCCGGCACACTGCTTCCTACGCTATCCATCGCGCTGGCAGTCGTGGTTTTCGTGCTTCTCATCGCGTGCGCGAACGTCAGCAATCTGCTGCTGGTCCGGGCTTTCGGGCGACGGCACGAGATGACCGTGCGTCTCTCGGTTGGCGCCGGACGCGGCCGCCTGCTGAAACAGCTCCTCACCGAGGGCTTTATCCTCGCGTTGCTCGCGGCGGCGGGGGGCCTTCTGGTGGCCAACTGGTGCCGCAATCTTCTGGTGCTGCTACTCCCCGCTCGCGCTGGAGTCTCGATGTTCCTCCCCGGCGATCTGGATTGGCGAGTGCTGGTCTTGAGCGCCGGCGTGTGCTTAATCTCGACCCTGCTGTTTGGCCTAGTGCCCGCGTTTCAAACCAGCAAGATCGATCTCGCGTCCGCGCTTAAGGCCGAATCGGGAGGCGTGGTGGGCGGGAAGCGCCGGGCGCTGGTGCGATCAAGCCTGGTCGTGGTGCAGGTAGCTCTCAGTTTCGTTTTGTTGGCGGGAGCCGGCCTACTGCTTCAGAGCCTGCGCGCCGTTCAGAATACCAGCCCCGGATTCACGCCCCGCGTGCTCACAAGCTATGTTGATTTAGTCGCCGCGGGTTACGATCGCCAGCGTATCAAGAATTTCGACGATGCCCTCATCGATCGCCTCCAATCGGTCAGCGGCATTCAATCGGCCGTCATTTCACGCATGACGCCTTTCAGCTATCGCAGCTATTCGACCGCTCCGATCGCAGTGGATGGTTACGAGACTCCTCCCGATGAGCAGCCAACCGCCGAATTCAACGAAGTCGGCCCCGGTTATTTCGCCACCATGGGCATTCCTCTGGTCGCAGGTCGCGAGTTCACCGCCTCTGACAACGAAACCGGTCCGCAGGTCGCGGTCGTCAACGAAGTCATGGCCGCCCAATACTGGCGCGGGCGCGATCCCGTCGGCAGCCGCGTTCAGGTGAAAGGACGCTGGCTGCAAGTGGTCGGCGTCGCAAAAATGTCGAAGTACCGGAATCTGACCGAAATCGCCCGGCCATTTTTCTACGTGCCGATGCGCCAGAGTTCCATGGGCGTGAACATCCAGATCCGCACCCAACTGAACCCGGAAACAATGCGCAAGGTGCTGGTGCGCGAAATCCATGCCATCGATGAAAACCTGGCGCCCGGTGAACTGATCACCATGCAGGAACAAGTCGACCGCACCACCGCCGCGCAGCGAATTGCGGTCTCGATGCTCGGCGTATTCGGCGGCTTGGCTCTGGTCCTCGCCGCCATCGGCCTGTACGGCGTGATGTCCTACACCGTATCGCAGAGCACGCGCGAGCTGGGGTTGCGTATGGCGCTCGGCGCCAGCGTACCGAATCTGTTGCGGCTGGTGATGTCGCAAGGTCTGGCGTTGACTGCCATCGGCGTAGTCGTAGGAACAGTAGCGGCACTGATGATGGCAAAACTGATCGCGAACTTGCTCTACCATGTGAGCCCTCGTGATCCGCTGGCTTTCGGCGTGGCGTTGCTGGTGATGATGATCGCCGCCACCGCAGCCTGTTTCTTGCCCGCTTGGCGCGCCACGCAAACCGATCCAGTCCGCGCCCTTCGGGATTAGTTATCTTTTTACTTGATCCACGTCCACATCGAAGTTGTGGCCGATCCGGAAGCCGTACATGCCATCCGTGTGGAGCTTGCTCTTCTCTACGCGCGTCACTTCCGTGCCGTTGACCGTAAAGATCACCTGATCACCCTGCACCTGGATTCCCAATGTATTAGTCTGCCTCCCGTCCGCCCCCTGCTTGACGATGGCCGGATGCGCCGTCCAGGTCGTGACGGTCGAGGGCCGCGCGTCACCTTCGCGATTGGCGATGTAGTATTCGCCCTGGTTTCGCACCAGAAAGTAAGAGTACGTCTGCTTCGGGCCCGCCAGATCGCTCCCTCCGATCATCAGTCCATAGGAGATCGGATGCGAGGGCGCCTTCGTCTGCGTCAAGCGCGCCGAGAATTGGTAGCTCCCGGACTTCGTCCAGTCGCCCCGGTAAAACGTTCCCGCCGGTCCCATTGCGAAGTGGTAAACGTCGCCGGCCAGCGTGACATTGATCTGGTTCGCCGTTCCGCGATCCGGGCGCACGCTCCACCCCTCAGGAAGCCCACCGCCCTTTACCGCACGATCCGGATCGCTGTCGCCGCCCTTCTGGAATCGGTGGGCCTGGTGGCAGGCACCGCACTGCTGTTCGATCTTTTCCAGATTGGCCACCTTCGCACCGTTGCCCGCGGCAATCGCTTTAGCCGCGTCGCGCGCCGTTTCCGCGAACCCCACCGCGTCGGCCGTTTGCTTCGCCTTCCAGTACATCGCTACCTGATCGAAGGTAGCGGCCAGTTTGTTGGCAGCCTCGACCATCGCGGCATTGTCCGACGCGTTGCGGATCGCGGCCAGCGACGGCTGCATGGACTTCATCCAAGCCTGATATTGCGGATCGACTACCTGGGCGGTCAGTCCCAGGGCACCAATAATGGCGAAAACAAAAACTCTGCGCATGTCCATGAGTGTATTACAACCCGTCTCATTCCCGTTCAGACTGCGCCGCGATTGTTAAACTGAAGCCGTGCCGCGATTTGTTCTTATCGCGCTGTTCTCCGCATTGCTGTGGAGCCAGTCTTCCACCACCGGAAATCTGCAGGGCATTGTGGTGGATTCCACCGGCTCGCCAATGGCCGGCGCCAGCGTGACTTTACGATCGCTTTTTTCAGGCGCCACGCGCACTCTGCAATCCCAGGACGATGGCCGCTTCAGCGTCTCCAGTTTGCCGATCGGCAGCTACTCCTTACGCGTGGAACAGCGCAGCTTTAATCCTGTCACAGTAGAACCTCTGGATATCTCGGTTGGCCAGACCGTTACGCAGCGCATCGTGATGAACATTGGCACCCTGACTCAAAAGCTGGATGTACAAGAGCAGGCCGACGCCCTTCAGACCACTGCAATCACCGAAAATGTCGCCTTCGGTGGCGACCGCATTGAGGAGGCACCGGCGCAAAATCGCAATTACCTCAACTTCGTCCTGGTTGCGCCAGGAGTGGCAGCATCGCAGGGAGCGAACACCAGCCGTTCCGCCGCGGGCATCCGCAACAGCTCCAACGACAGCGGCCTCGTATTCAACGGCATGCGCGGCCGTAACAACAGCATCTCCATCGACGGCGTGGACAATCGTGACGAAACCACCGGCGGCAATCGCGTGGCGGTCGGTCTTGAAATGGTCCAGGAGTTTCGTGTCGCCGGCACGTCCGTCGATGCCGAGTTCGGTGGTGCCGCGGGCGGCCTCGTCAACATGGTGACCCACACCGGTCAGAATGTCTGGCACGGAGACTTTACGCTCTTTCATCAGAACGAGTATCTGAATGCGCGCAATTCCGAAGCCGAGGTGGCCGGCCGGCCCTACGTTCGTCGCTGGCAGCCCGGTACCAGCACGGGCGGCCCCATCCGGCGCGACACGACATTCTTCTTCACGTCCATTGAGCAGAGTTGGGAATCCGTGGACGAGTGGTCGGATGCGCCTCGCAGCGCCCCACTCATCGACGCGGTCTTGCAGAGTCCTCCATTTGCGCGGCCGCCAGTGTCATCGGTCACCCGCGGCCTTTTTAATTCCGGCGAGAGCGATACCGAGTTTTCGTTCAAGGCCACCCATTACCTTTCACCCGGCCAGAGTCTGACTGCGCGCTACGCGTTTTCCCGCGGACGGGTACGCCAGGACGTGCAATCCGGCTACAATTTCCTGGACCAGTCCGCGCGCGGGAGCAGCCGTGTGATCGATCATTCGCTGGTGGCCGGCTGGTCGGCGGGATTCGGTCCGAATCTGGTGAACGATCTGCGCGTGCAGTATGGACAGCGCGATGCCGATATCACGCCCAACACCATCGGTCCGGAATACGACATTCCCGGTGTCCTGACACTCGGGCAGTCCGCATCGCTCGATCAGGCGCGTACCGAGCGTCACATCGAGCTGGTGGAAAGCTTGCAGATCGCGCGCGGCCGCCATCTGCTCAGTTTCGGCGCCAGCGCACACGGCGTTCTCTTCGATGGCCGGCTGGCCAATCGCTATCGCGGTATCTATATTTTCCCCACCTTGGCCGACTTTGTCGTCGGCAGCCCAGATGTATTCCTTCAGGCTTTCGGCGATCCACGCACCAGCATCAACACCGTCCCGCTCGGCTTCTGGGCACAGGACCGCTGGCAACTGGCGCCGGGCATGAACATTACCGTTGGACTGCGCTACGACCGTCAGTCGCTGCCACACGAGTTCCCAGTGAGCAATCGCAATGTGGCTCCGCGCGTTGGCATTGCGTGGCAACCCGGCGGACGATCGGGCTGGGTATTTCGCGCCGGCGCAGGCCTGTTCTACGATCGCTACCCGTTGGAGTTTTTGAACTACGGCCTGCAGAAAAACGGTGGGCAAGGATTTGAACAGTATCTGACCGGGGCGGATGCGCAGCTCGCTTTCACCCTGGCGATGGGCGGCGCATTAGTCCAGCCTCTAGCAGAGCGTCCGTTGCAGACCTACACCGCAGTTGCTCCGTTCCCCGGCACCTATAGCCGCAAAATCGTATTGGGCGCGGAGCGGCGCATTGATAAAGATACAACCGCTACCATCGAATACAGCGACGTCCACGGGCTGCACCTGCCGCGCATCCGCAGCAATTATCCGAACGGCTACTGGCTCGAGCAGAGCGCCAGTTCCACCTATCGGGGCGTCTCGCTGACCGTCAACCGCCGCTTCAACAAAGAGATTGCCTACCTGGCCAGCTATAACTACAGCGTGACTCACGACGATGCATCCGACTATGATGAGCAGCCGCTTGATCCGCGCAATACGCAGTTGGATTGGGCGCTCTCACGCCAGCACCAGCCGCATCGCCTAAGTTTCAGCGGTGTGTTCGATCTGTTCGAGCAGGGCTGGTTCAAGAACATCACTCTCGCGCCGGTATTCACCTGGGGCAGCGGCCGGCCGTTGAACACATTGCTTACCAGCGATGTTTACGGCATCGGTGCTTACCCAATCTCAGCGCGGCCTGTGGGCTTCCCGCGCAATATTGCGTGGATGCCGAGAACCGTCTCGGTGGATGCGCGCCTGATGAAGACCATCAAGGTAAACCACGAACGCGCTCTGTTCCAGTTCGGGGTCGAGGGCTTCAATCTTCTGAACCACACCAACCGCTTGCGCGTGAGTCCCTATTACACCTCGAGTTTCGGAGGTCTTATCGAAGCCCAGATCCCGCGCCAAGTGCAGTTGATGGCGCAGTTGGAATATTAAGCGGCGTCCGCGATTACGCGACTCACGCCGTTAGTCGCGCTCGAAGCCACTCCATCACCATGCGACCTGTGCGGCCGTTGTCCCGGCTCCCCCGACCCATATGCGCCCCATCGGCCATCAGCCGCGCTGTCTTCGGCTCGCCCGTCTCAAGCAGTAGTGGAATCTCCTGCGGCGAGATCCACGGATCTTTTTCACCGTTGACCGCCAGCATCGGCGCACACGGTTTGTCGAGCCAACCCTGCGCCTTAAGCGACATCGCCGGCGCCGTCTTCACCAGTTCATCGTAATCTTTGACGTGATTCGAATAGATCATCGAATCCAGAAGCGACCAGAAATACTCTTTCTCGTTGAGCAACGCTCGCAGCCACGTCTCTTGAAACGTGTAATGGATGGGCCCGCCCCACTCCACCGACGCCCGCAGCCGTTTGCTTTCCACGTAGGCCATCTTCGCGCCCCAATAACCCGCGTAGCTGCGGCCCACAAACCCCATTCGCTGTCCGTCCAGATCCTGGCGCGTGAGCAGATAGTCGATGGTGGCAGTGTAGAGACGCTCCGCGTCAGGCGTGTTCCACACTGGGCATTCTCCGGCGCCCGGCATGTCCATCGAGAACGCCGCCAGCCCCACTCCCAGCAGATCGTTGGTACTGCGCTCTTCTTTATAAACGTCCACGCCGCCGGTGGCGATGACTATTGGCGGCCGCGCCACACCCTTCGGTTTGCGAAGATAACCGATGATCTGTTTGCCTTCGAACGGGATCGCGACGCGCTCCATCGGCGGATCCTGAGACCGCGCGGCCTTCAAATAATTCTCGACAGCCTTGCGATAGGCCGCCTGTTTAGCCGGATGATTGATGACCGGGAATTTGGCGATCCCGTAGTAAGTGGCCGCCATTTGATAAGCCTTGTTGGCCTGCTCAAGCTTTCCCAGCGACTCGAGCTCCTCGCCTTGGCGCTCAAACGGAACGGCCAGTTTAGTCCACTCCGCCACCCACGGCTCCGCATCCAGGCTCGTTAGCCGGCTGAAGATTTGGGCGGCCGCATCCGGGTCGGCGCCGCGTCCGGTAAATTCCCGAAGCCTCGCCTTAGCGCCGGCTGCGAAAGCCGGGTCCTGGAACGGATTTACGGCCGGTGCAGCTTTCAGTTGGAGCAGCGCGCCCGCGCCGGCGGCAACTTCGAAAAACCCTCTCCGCGTCGACCGCATCAATGGTGGCATGTGTTAACGTGTAGCACTCAACCGCATCGGGCCGCAAGAGTAGACTTGTTAATACCCGTATGAAGAGACCCGGCACCAAGCCGAAGAGCGTGGATGAATACCTCACAAGCGTACCGGAGCCCGCGCGCGGCACCTTGAACAAAATTCGCTCGACAATCCGCTCCGCTGCTCCATCCGAAGCCACCGAGGCCATCAGCTATGGGATCCCGACCATCAAGTACAAAGGATCGCTAGTGGCGTTCGCCGCGTTTTCGAAACATTGTAGTTTGTTCCCGATGAGCTACGCCGTGATAACATCCCTCAAAGACGAACTCAAGCGTTTCGAAGTATCCAAAGGCACCATTCGCTTCCCTGTGGACAAACCCCTGCCTGCCACTCTTGTGAAGAAGGTGGTGAAGGCGCGAATCGCGGAGAAAGAACGCAAGCAACAGCGCTGATCTTAGGCATGCTTTTATGCCCCGTCCGAAACTGCCACCAGCCGCTAGTACGTGAGGAGCGGCGTGTGGTTTGTTCACGCGGACATTCGTACGACATCGCGCGTAGCGGATACATTAACCTGCTCCAGCCCCAAGACCGGCGATCTAAGCAGCCGGGCGACACGGATGCTGCCATCCAAGGGCGACGGCGATTGCACGATCTCGGCGTGACCGAGCCCCTGTTGCATGCCATCGCGGATCTCGCGGCCCCATCGCAGAGCGATATCGTTCTCGATGCCGGCTGTGGCGACGGTTTCTATCTCGGCTCCCTTGCCCGCCAGTCTGGCTTCGATGCGCATGGTGTCGACATCTCGGGTCCCGCAATTGATGCTGCGGCGCGCCGCTATCCCGGCTGCGAGTGGATCGTGGCCAATGCCGATCGCTTCGTGCCCTACGCCGAGCGGTGGTTCTCCTTCGTCCTATCGATCACAGCCCGAATGAATGCTGGCGAATTCCGGCGAGTCCTCCGCGATGATGGACGACTTCTGGTTGCCCTCCCCGCCCCTGACGATCTCATTGAACTGCGAGGCGAGGGCCGAGATCGTGTGGAACGGACGATTCAGACCTTCGCGCGTGATTTCACAGTGGTCGACCAGCGTCGCGTCACCACCGCAGCCGATCTCGACGCCGCCGCGGTTCAAGATGTGCTCCATTCCATTTACCGGCCGATGCGATCGCAGCCGGTCCATGCTATGCGCATAACGCTTAGCCTCGATCTGCTCCTCTTCCGCCCTACCTCACTAGCCCGCACGACGAATCTCCTCCCGAATTACTCGGCGTAGCAGCTTCCAAAGGCTCCCGTGAACGCGCAATGTGTTCGAGCAGTGCGCTGTTAATCAGGCTCTGGTAGTTGCCGCCGCCAGCATTCGCGACCTGATTGCGAAACCAGGCGATCACTTCCTCATCCAGCCGAATGATGATTCTCGTTTTACCCTTCGGAATGGACATCACCGGTCCGCGCTTCGCTTTTGAAAAATCGTGCTCACGCTTCACGTTCTGTTATCCAGCGTTCCTCTTCATCTGGGAGGGATCACGCATTGTCAACGCTCGATCGTCCTCGAGAACGGCTACCGCGTCGGCAAAATAACACCGTGGTTGCGAGACTCACGCTCACTTTCAGCGGATCCGTTGCGAAAGCGATGGCCTGGCAGAGGTGTTACGCTGAACACATGCCGGTTTGGCCAGACATTGTCATCACAAAGCCAGACTCGCCCGATGTACTACTCGCCATCGAAGTGAAGGCTGAAGTTGCTGGCGCACGTGGTGGAGAAGCACAAATCAAGGATTACATGGTCCACCAAAGCTGCCCTGTCGGGATGTTAGTCACGCACGAGGATACTTTTTTTTCCCGGAACCGTTACACGGGCTATGAGCCCGAGACAATCCAGAAAATTGGACAGTGTCGCACGAATGAACTCTTAAGTGCGATGCCAGACGTGCCGTTGGTTACGGAGGACTTGGTGCGGCGCGTTGAACAGTGGCTGGAGAACGTGCAGGTCGGCAGCCGTCAACCATGGCCGCCTTCCGCTCTAGAGGCGATCGAGACATGCGTGCTCCCGGTAGTTAGGTGTGGTGTCATTCGTGCCGCAGGGCCTCGTTGGCGCCGAACTGGCTCATGAGCAAATGCGGCACGTTTTCGTGGAGACTAACTGGGTTTACGCCTATGCGGCACCGGCCCATCATAAACGTCTTGACGCCGTAGATCTGTTGCAGCGGGCGCGAGCAGGTGATGTACAGCTCCACCTTCCTGCACCATGCCTCACTGAAGCTCGACAGCCAATCTTGACGAAATGCCAGCCACGGAACGAAGCCGATGCTATTCGGCGTTTCCTGTTGCGAGCAAGAGCTGAACAGACAGTATCACCCGAGCATGAACGGATGACCAGAGAAGTGCTGGATCGTGTCGAACGGCAGGTGCAGGCAGAACTCAGGCAACTCGACCATACCATCGGCTCCCTTCGGCGAGAGTTGTGCATTGAAGTTTTCCCTCTAAACGAAAACATGCTCGATCGGGCGGTCAGTCTATGCACGCTAGATCTTTCACTTAAGCCGTTTGACCAGGCGATTCTCGCGGCAGTTCTCGTCCGTGCCGAAGAACTGCGAATTGGCGGCCCAGCGGACCTTTGTTTTTGTGAAACGGATAGCGACCTCCAGCCTTGGGACAGACTCGGGAACGCGAAGCAGCCACTGACAGATTTGTACGACGCGGCCACTGTGTGGGTATATGGTGATTTCGATCTGCGCGCGCCGGAACGACCCGAGAATTGGCCGGGGTGATGCTGGTTTGGTCCCAAAGGCGAACTGCCTCCGTAACCGTGCTTCTAGAAATTCCTTCTGTCGCACCAGATCACGCACCCATTTCCCCGAAATCTAATGCATCAAGCCGTAAGCACACTAATTCCGCCCTCTGAACACGCACGAACCTTCCAACTCCCGGCTCTCCGCCGACCACATCTAGTACGATAAAAGTATCCCCATGGGCGCGACCAGCGTGGACTTTAAGAAAACTGTCAATCTCCCGCGTACCGACTTTCCGATGAAGGCCAACCTCCCGCAGATGGAGCCTAAATTGTTGGCCCGCTGGGAAACCGAGAACCTCTACGCCAAAATTCGCGCCGCCCGCGCCGGCCGTCCCATGTACGTGCTGCACGACGGCCCGCCCTACGCCAACGGTGAAATCCACCTCGGCACCGGCTTCAACAAGATCATCAAGGACTTTGTCGTCAAAACCAAAACCATGCAGGGCTACGATTCGCCCTATGTGCCCGGTTGGGATTGCCACGGTCTGCCCATCGAAGCCAAGGTTGACAGCCAGCTCGGCTCCCGCAAAGCCCAAATGACCGCAGTCGAGATCCGCGCCGAGTGCCGCAAGTACGCCGCCAAATACGTCGACCTCCAGCGCCGCGATTTCGTCCGCCTCGGAGTTTTCGGCCGCTGGCAGGATCCTTATCTCACCATGAGCCCGCAATACGAATCCATCATCGCGGGTGCTTTTGTCGAGTTCCTGGATCGCGGCTATGTCTACAAAGGTCTGAAATCCGTCAACTGGTGCATTCACCACCGCACCGCTCTGGCCGAAGCTGAAATCGAATACGAGAACCACAACAGCACGTCCATCTGGGTTCGTTTTGCCCTGACTTCTGACCCGGCGCTGATCGATCCCGTGCTCGCGGGCCGCAAAGTCTACGGCCTTATCTGGACGACTACACCCTGGACCATTCCCGCTAACGTTGCCATCGCTTTCCACCCGAGATTCGAGTACGTCGCTGTTGAAGTTGGTACCGATGTCTACATCGTCGCGCTCGAGTTGCTCAAGACCGTCGCCGAAAAACTCGGCTGGAGCGATACCAGGGTCATCGCCGGTTTCAAAGGCGCGAAACTCGAAGGCGCGATCTTCCGCCACCCGTTTCTCGACCGCGATTCGCTCGGCGTTCTAGCCGAGCACGTGACACTCGATCAGGGTACCGGCGCGGTCCACACCGCTCCCGGACATGGCGCGGAAGACTTCGAGGTCGGGGCCAAATACGGGCTTCCTGTATATTGCCCTGTCGATCCCGCTGGAAAAATCTTCCACGCCGAAGGCGCGGCCGGCCGGCTGCCCGAAGAGTTAATCGGCAAGACCGTCTGGCAGGCAAATCCGATCGTCAATGAAATTCTCAAATCGCGCGGAGCGCTACTCGGCGAAGAGAAAATCACACACAGTTATCCGCATTGCTGGCGCTGCCACAATCCCACCATCTTCCGCGCTACCGAGCAGTGGTTCATCGGAATGGATCGCAACGACCTGCGCGCGCGCACCCTCAAAGCCATTCAGGCCGTCAAGTGGATGCCGTCCTGGGGCGTAGAACGCATGTCCAACATGATCGCCACGCGTCCCGATTGGTGCATCTCGCGGCAGCGCATCTGGGGCGTTCCGATCATTGTTTTCTATTGCGAGAATTGCCAGGAGCCGCTCACCGATCGCAAGGTGCTCGATCGCGTGGTTGTGCTCTTCGCCAAGGAAACCGCCGACGCCTGGTACGCCCACTCGGCCGCCGATCTGATCGGCCCCGGCGTCCAGTGCTCGCGCTGCGGCCACAAGGAATTTCGCAAAGAGACCGACATTCTCGATGTCTGGTTCGACTCCGGATCCAGCCACCTCGCCGTGCTGACGCCGGAGAACGGCCTGCCTTGGCCCGCCAACATGTATCTGGAAGGCGGCGATCAGTATCGCGGCTGGTTCCACAGTTCACTGCTGGTCGGCGTCGGACTGAAGGGCGAGGCGCCTTACCGCGAGTGCGCCACCAATGGCTGGACGCTCGATGAGCAGGGTCGTGCGATGTCGAAATCGCAAGGCATCGGCATCCATCCCGATCAAGTTATTCCCAAACATGGCGCCGATGTTCTGCGACTGTGGGCATCCTCGGTAGATTTCTCCGAAGACGTGCGGCTCTCCGATACCATCCTCGCGCGCCTCAGCGAGGCTTATCGAAAGTTCCGCAATACTTTCCGTTGGGCGCTCGGCAATCTCGGTGATTTCGATCCTGTCACCGATTCGGTCGCTCCCTCCGAAATGCAAGAGATCGACTTGTGGGTCCTCTCGCGTACTGAAAAGCTGGTAGCGGATTGCCTGGCTTCCTATCAGGAGTTCGGATTCCACAAGGTCTATCGCGCCGTTTACGACTTCGCCACCACCGACCTCAGCGCGATTTACTTTGACGCCGCGAAAGACCGGCTTTATACGGCCGCTCCCAAATCGCGCAACCGGCGCAGCGCCCAAACCGCCGTCCATCGCATCACATACGCGCTGGTGCGTTTGATCGCGCCTCTTCTCGCATTCACCACCGAAGAAGTATGGAGCTACTTGCGGAAGCCGGAGGGCAGCCCGGATAGCGTGCATCTGGCATTGTTCCCTCAAGCCGAAGAGCTGACGGCCGGCTTTACAGCCGAACAACGCAGCCGCTTGCGGAACTGGGATGAGCTGATCGCCGTGCGCGACGTCGTCCTAAAGCAACTAGAGGTCGCCCGCCAGGAAAAGTTCATCGGTGCGCCACTGGAAGCTAGAGTGCGCCTGAAAGCCGGTGACAAAATCTACCCGCTTCTCGAAGAATACCTGACCGAATTGCCGGGCCTCTTCATCGTGTCGCAGGTTGCGCTGGATCGCGCAGCGGGCGATGATCTATCGGTCGAGATCGAGCGCGCCCAAGGCGAGAAGTGCGAGCGTTGCTGGAAGTACACCACCGACGTCGGCGAAGATCCCGACTTTCCTACCGTGTGCGCGGCCTGCAAAGATGCCGTTAAGGAAATCCTTGGCGAGTGACATGAAGCAGCGCGTTGTGCCATTCTTCATTGCCGCTGCGGTGGTCCTGCTTGACCGTCTCACGAAAGAGGCAATTAAGAGTCACTTCTCGCCCTGGGACTCGCTGGCTGTGATTCCAGGCTTTTTCAACATTGTCCACACCGAAAACCCCGGGATCGCTTTCGGCCTGCTTGCCGATGTGTCGAATCCCTGGCGCGATGTTCTCTTGATCGGGTTTTCGCTGGCGGTGCTGCTGGTGATCTCGGCAGTCCTGGTGCGGCCTGATCCCGCCGGAGCGCATGGACCGCTTTTACGAGCCGGCCTGGCGCTGGTCCTGGGCGGCGCCTTTGGTAATCTTTACGATCGGCTTGTACACAAAACCGTGACCGATTTCGTCGAAGTACATTGGGGGCCCTATTATTTCCCGGCCTTCAACGTCGCCGACAGCGCCATCACCGTCGGGGCCTGCCTCCTGCTGCTGGACATGTGGCGCACCCGAGAACGAAAATCTGAAGCAGTCGATGTGCCGAGGTAACCAGAAATGTTTCCCAAGCTGATCTCCATCGGAAAGTTTTTCATACCGACTTACGGCACTCTCGTCGCCCTTGCTTTCCTGTTCGCGCTCTGGGTCACTGTCCGGCTGGCGCGCAAAGCCAAGCTCCCTCCTGAGCCCGTCACCAATCTCGCCATCTATTGCGCACTTGCCGGATTGGCCGGCGCGAAGCTATTCATGATTCTGTTCGACTGGCGATCGTATTGGAACGATCCCGGATCATTGTTTTCACTTAGCACTCTACAAGCCGCGGGCGTTTACCAGGGCGGTTTCTTGGTCGCGCTGATCACTGCCATCCTGTATATGCGCCACAACCGGCTGCCAGTGCTCGATACTTGCGACGTCTTTTCGCCGGGCATCGCGCTTGGTCAAGCCATCGGGCGCTTGGGCTGCTTCTCAGCCGGTTGCTGCTGGGGCGTGGAATGCCATCTGCCTTGGGCCGTGACTTTCAAGAACGTCGAAGGGCATGACCTCACCGGTGTTCCGTTGGGCGTTCCGATGCATCCCACGCAGCTTTACGAGTCGCTCGCTGACGCGGTGATCTTCGCTTTCCTCTATCGCACGGTCACCAAGTCGCACGCCCCCGGATCAGTTCTCGGCTGGTATCTGGCGCTCTACTCCAGCGCTCGCTTCATCATCGAGTTCTTCCGCTTTCACGAGCAGGGCCTGCATTTCGGCCTCTCCTACACGCAGTGGATTTCGCTCGCGACACTCGCCGCTGGGATCGGACTTCTGCTGTTGCCGCACCGATCGATCAATCGTCGACGTGAATTCGCTTAAGGTGCGAGGTCTCACCCGAGACGATCCGAACTCTCGATTTTGCGACGCCCAGCTTCTTTGCCAGGAATTCGCACAGCGCGCGATTCGCTTTGCCCTTCTCGGGTGCGGCTGCGACCTTGACTTTCCATGTCCCGTCCGGCAAGTAGCCGGTTAGCTCGGTCTTCGAACTTTTCGGGGTCACCTTAACGCGGATGTCCATACTTGGCCGGCTGCGATTTCCTGCGGAACGGACAATGTCCATACGTTCGAGCCCGGCTTGTAATTGCGATCCAGGAAGAAGCACTTGGTTACGGCCTCGACGCGACAAGCGGAATCGGACGATGCTTTTTCGGGGACGATGCACTCGAATCCTATCTCGGCTATCTGATCCGGCGTAGTGCCGGGCGGCAACTCGACCGTAGTCCGTACAA
>Ga0070713_100001685_pt1 | contig 14195 bp, 9 predicted proteins | sample LARL82metaG_FD_65465 | JGI IMG/M metagenome (GOLD analysis project Ga0070713, IMG submission 65465) | Corn, switchgrass and miscanthus rhizosphere microbial communities from Kellogg Biological Station, Michigan, USA - LAR L8-2 metaG | ecosystem: Host-associated > Plants > Roots > Rhizosphere ... | reverse complement strand
GGTGGACCTTGGTTTCCAGCCCGAACGCGTCCTCACGCTGCGCATCAGCACGACCACGAGCGGCGACCATGGCGACTCACTGGCGACATTTTACCAGACGCTCCTCACGCGGCTCCGAGGATTGCCCGGCGTGGAGAGCGCTGCGCTCGGAAACTGTCCGCCGCTCACCGGTGGATGCTCGCGAACGATCGCCTGGGTCGGTGGTCACAACCCGGGCGAAGTGAACAAGGGCAACGAACCGCCCATCGGCGTCGAGATCGTCACGCCGGAATGGTTCAAGACGCTGCGCGTGCCGCTGCTCGCCGGCCGCCTCCTCACGAATGCCGACCGCGGTCCCGCGAAAGTCATGGTCATCAACGCGACGGCGGCACGCCGCCTGTGGCCTAACGAGTCGCCGGTCGGCAAGATGGTCGGGATCGGAATGGGCGGCTTCGACAGCGTTACGGTCGTCGGCGTCGTCGGTGACATCCGCTTCAACAGCATCGACTCGCTGCCCATGTCGGACGCGTACGTCTCGTACTATCAATCGCCGCGCTCGCAGGCGATTGTCTTTCTGCGGACAGCGATCGATCCGACGTCGCTCGCGGGCCCGGCGCGGGCCGCGATTCGTGAGGTGGCTCCGAGCTCGCCGATTTATGAGATTCGCACGCTGCAGTCGCGCGTGAGCGACGCGATGGCGCAGGCGTCGTTCAGCGCGCTGCTACTCTCGCTCTTCGCGGCCGCGGCGCTGGTGCTGGCGGTCCTCGGCATCTACGGCGTGATGGCCTTCGGCGTCTCGCAACGCACGCGCGAGATTGGCATCCGCGTCGCGTTAGGCGCCGAGCGGCGCGACGTCATGCGCCTCGTCGTGGGGCAGGGCGCGGCGTTGACGGCGCTCGGCCTGGGGCTGGGGTTGATCGCGGCACTGTCGGCAACGCAGCTTCTGCGCTCGCTGCTGTATGACGTCGCGCCATCGGACCCGACTACATTTGCTGCGGTCGTGGCCATCCTCGGCATTGCGGGCGTCATCGCGAGCTGGCTCCCGGCGCGGCGCGCGGCGCGTCTCGAGCCGACGGACGCATTGCGAGACTAGTTTGCGCCGATGATTCCCTTCCTGCAGCGAAGCCACAACGTCCCGTTGGTGCAGGGTCGGTGCAATCGTTATTCACTCTGAACGAAGCGTGATCAGCGGGTCGACGGTAACCGCGCGGCGTGCTGGCAGAAGCGTCGAGGCGATCGCAACGGCAACCAGCGCGGATATCGCCGCGAGCAGCGCCGGAACGTCGTACGGGCTGACGCCATAAAGTTGCGAGCTGACGGCACGCCCCGCTACGACCGCGAGCGGAGCGCCCGCGAGTACACCGACACCGACGATCGAGAGCGACTGCGTGAGCACCATCGTGACCACACCGTGTCCCGATGCACCGAGCGCCATGCGAATGCCGATCTCGCGCGTGCGCTGCGTGACCTGATACAACATCACGCCGTAAACGCCGACGGCAACCAGCGCGAGCGCGATCGCGCCGAACAGGGTAGCGAGCTTCGCCGAGATGCGTTCGCGCGCCAGAGAGCCGTCGATCGCGGCGCCGAGTGGTGACGGCCCATTCACTGTGATACCTGGCGCGATGCTCGCGAGCGTGCGCACAATCGACTGTCCCGCGGTTGCATCGCCGCCGGATACACGCGCGACAAGCTCGAGGTACGGCCAATCGTGGTCCGCGACGGGGACGAAATACATCGGCGTGACCGGCTGGCGGGGATTGACGAATTTGGCATCGCCAACGACACCCACGATGCGATCGACCGTGAAAGTCGTGTCACCGTCATCGGCGTCGTGGAAGAGCTGCCCGAGCGGGTCGCGACCGAAGAAGAACGTCTTGGCGAACGCCTCATTCACAGCGACGTCGCGCTCGTTCGAAGCAGCCTTCATGGCGACCGAAGGGTCGACATCGGTGCCGCGCTTCACCGGAATGCCGAGCGACGTGAAGTAGCTGGGCGTTACAGCAACGAAGCCGGTCGATGCCGGTCCATCGGCCGGCGTTGTGCCGCCGGGTAACGTCACGTTGTCAGTCGCCGAGCGACCGCCGAGGATTGGCACGTAGGAGGCGAATCCCGCCGCGCGAACGCCAGGCAGTGCTCGAACCGCGCGCAGCATCTCGTCGGCCATCTGCACGGTCATTCCCTGCCGTTCGTACGCGGTGCGACGCGTATCGACGCCGAACACGAGGCGGCGCTCGGGCGTGAAGCCGAGCTCCGTCTCGCGCAGGTTGCGGAGTGTTTGCGTCAGCAGGCTCGCGCCGCTGACGAGCAAGAGCGCTAGTGCGATTTGCAGCGCAACGAGACCGCGATCCAAGACGCCGCTGGATCGGCGCGACGACCGTCGTCCGACGGCTTGCATCGTGGCGGCGAGGTCGGCGCGGACGACGCGCGAGGCGGGAATGAGACCGAAGACGAGGGCGGCCGCGATGCTGACGATCGCCGTGAAGGCGAGTATTGTCGGACTGAGACTCGCCGTCCCAACGTCGACGAGATCGCCGATGTCATCGCCACGCGCCAGCAATCGCGATCCCCACCAGGCGACGAGTAGTCCTCCGACCGCCCCAAGCAGCGCGAGTTGGAGACTTTCAATGAGCAGTTGCGTAACGAGTCGCGCGCGGGATGCACCAAGCGCGACGCGCACCGCCAGCTCGTGAGCACGCGCGCTGCTGCGTGCGAGGAGCAGACTCCCAACATTGACGCACGCCGCCAGCAGTAGAATGGCGACGCCGGCCATGAGCGCCATGAGAATCCGTGTATACCGTCCACGCAGGTCGACTTTCAGCTGAGGAATGCCGCGACTGACGTCGACCACGGACAGCGTCGCCGGGGACATGACTTGCCCGCGCGGCGGGCGAATGTGCTCGCCGGTTGCGCAGCAGCGAGTCCAGGTTAGCGCCAGCGTCGTTTGCGTTTGCGCGAGCGTCCAGGCGGCCGGCCGACGACCGACAATCTCCACGACCGGCGCGTCGGCCCTCGGCTCGCGAACGATTCCGTGTGCGAGCGCGGTGCGGAGAGGAATCATCACGTCGGCCATCGCGGGGAAGCGCACGCCGGCGAATCCTCGCGGCGTGACGCCGATGACGGTGAACGGCTGACTCCTGATCTTGATGACGCGACCGAGCACGCCAGGATCCGCATTCAAGCGCGCGCGCCAGAATCGGTCGGTGATGACGACGACGGGATTCGCCTCGACGTTATCGCGCGGCGACAAGATTCGGCCCAGTTGCGCGCCAATGCCGATCAAACCAAAGTAGCCTTCGTCCACCGCATCGACCGAGAGGGTCGCGGCAACTCCGTCGATATCGACGCTGGCAGCCGCCGACGCAAACATCGCGAGCGAAATCGGACCGCCTTGCATCGCCCTCAGCTCCGCGCGCGAAAACCGCGGATCGACGCCTCGCACGCCGACGACGCGCTCCGGCTGGATGAGCTCCTTCGCAAATGGAACGGGAAGTCGCGCGAGCAACAGTCCGTCGATCAAGCTGAAGATTGCCGTGTTCGCACCGATGCCGAGCGCCAGCGAGATGACTGCGACGAGCGCGAAGCCGGGCGATCGCCGCAGGCCACGCCAGGTATATCGCGCGTCTTGGAGGACGTTGTCGAGTCGCATCGGAAGCCAGACAGCGCGGGCGTCTTCCCGCATGAGCGTCTCGTTTCCCATGATGCGTCTGGCCGCGTTGCGCGCATCAGTCGGGTTCAACCGGCGCCGCTCAGCATCGGCGGCGACAAGGTCGCGATGCAGCGCGAGCTCTTCCTGTAGCTCCTTCTGGTGCCGCGCGAAGCGCAGCCAGTACGCGATGCGGTTGAGCCAGCGCATGACATCAGTCTCCTGACGTGGAGTTACGCGTAGCGGAGCACAGCCTGGATTGCCGCGAGCATTCGCTCGAGCGACTCCGACTCGGCACCGAGCTGTTTGCGTCCGCCGGGAGTAAGCGCGTAATAGCGCGCGCGGCGATTGTTCTCGGACACGCCCCATTCGGCGCGCACGTATCCATCGAGCAACAGGCGTTGCAGCGCCGGGTAGAGGGAGCTCTCTCCGACTTGCAGGACGTCGTGCGAGACTTCACGCAGGCGTTGCGCGATGCCGTAGCCATGCAGCCGCCGGTGCCGGAGCGCGCGGAGGATCAGCAGGTCGAGCGTGCCGGGCAAGATCGCGAGCGAATCGACGGAGCGCGAAATGGGACCTCCCATCGACGGACGATGGGAAGTCTGCGATCGGCGGCGCTGCGTGTCAAGTCCCATCGACAAACGATGGGAAGCCGAGCACGGCGGAAGCGCTCCTCGGCGGTTTGAGGCGTGAAGAAACACCACCGACGCTTGCAAATCGCGGTGCGGGACGCATGTTGGCAGCACTAACCCTCGTCCTTAACCCCCTCGCCGATGATGCTCCGTTCGCGTTTTCTCATTGCATGGATGTTGATCGCGGGCCTCGCGGGCGCGACGACCGCCGCCGCGCAGCAGGCCGTCGTGAGTCTCGCGCGTTCGGCGAGCAGCGTGCCGATGACGGGCCGGCTGTTCGTGATCTTCGCGCGCTCCAGCGATCGCGAGCCGAGATTTCTCGCGGGCAGCTACGGCGGCAGCGTGCCGTTCTACGGTATGTACGTCAGCACATGGAGTCCCGGTACGACGGTGACGGTGGGCGCGAAGGTTCTCGGCTTTCCGTTCGACGATCTGGAAAACATGCCGGCAGGCGATTACTACGTGCAGGCGTTGCTCAACGTCTACACGCAGTATCAGCGCGCCGACGGTCACACCATCTGGGTTCACGCCGACCAGTGGGAGGGGCAGCACTGGGCGACCTCTCCAGGCAACCTCGTGAGCGACGTCGTCAAAGTCCACTTCGACCCTTTGGCGCACACCACGGTCCGGTTGGAGTTGACGAAAGCATTGCCGGCAATCGCGCCGCCGGGCGACACACGATGGGTCAAGCGCGTGAAGATGAAGAGCGCGTTGCTCTCGAAGTTCTGGGGAGCACCGGTTTATATCGGCGCGACGGTGTTGCTGCCGAAGGACTTCGATTCGACTTCGAGCCAACGATACCCGGCGATCTATTCGCAAGGGCATTTCGGACTTGGCGCGCCGTTCGGCTTCACCGAGAGTCCCGCCGAGAACAGGCGTGGCGGCGCGCGAAGAGGCAATGGCGACGCGAGCGTGTGGGATCCGACGCCGACATCGGCGCGCGAGAGCGGTTCAGAGTTCGCGAAATCATGGATGAGCGACGACTTCCCGCGCTTCGTCGCGATCACGTGGCAGCATCCAACGCCGTATTACGACGATTCGTATGCGGTCAACTCGGCGAACAACGGCCCGTATCAGGACGCGCTGCTCACCGAGCTGGTGCCCGAGCTCGAGCGACGCTTTCATCTCATCCCCGATGCCAACGCGCGCTTCCTCACGGGGGGATCGACCGGTGGCTGGGAGTGCGCGGCGCTCCAGATTCAACGTCCCGATTTCTTCGGCGGAGCCTGGTGTCTCTATCCCGACCCGGTGGATTTCCGACGCAATCAGACCGTCGACATCTACGCCGACAGCAACGCGTTCTTCCCGAACAATGCGCAACCGCCGGTGCCGGAGCGTTCGATGAGCCGCACCACCGAAGGCCAGGACTTGCTTTCGTTTCGTTTCATGAGCCGGCTCGAGGCGGTCCTTGGCGACAAGGCGCGTAGCGGCCAGCAGTTCGATGCGTGGGACGCAGCGTATGGACCGGTGGGCGCGGACGGCTATCCGCGCCGCCTCTGGAACCGCCTAACTGGAGCGATCGACAAGGATGTTGCCGCGTACTGGCGCGACCATGGGGACGACCTCACGTGGAACCTTCGCCAGAACTGGGCGCGCATCGGACCGTCGCTTACGGGCAAGATGCACGTCTACGTTGGCGACATGGACAACTACTACCTGAATCTGGGCGTCTATTTGATGCAGCAGGAGACGGCGAAGCTCGACAATCCGAAAGCGAATTTCACGTTCGAGTACGGACGGCCAATGAAGCCGCACGGCTGGCAACCGTTCACAAACGCCGAGCTGGTGAGAATGATGGATCGCTTTCGCCGCAGTCGAATGACGACTTCCTGATCGTTAGGTGCTACTCGACGCGCAGCGCGACGGCGGGATCGATCGCCGCTGCTCGCGCGGCCGGAATGGCGCACGCTATCAGCGCCGCCGCAGTGACGGCGAGCGCCGCGCCTGCGTAGGCCATGATATCATGCGGCGTCACGCCAACCAGCCAGGTGCTGAGCAGGCGGCTCAACGACCACGCGCCGACGAGGCCGGCCGCGACGCCTAACGCCGTCGCCTTCATGCCGCCGCCAATGAGCTCACCCGCAACCCGGATCGGCAGCGCACCGAGCGCGATGCGAAGGCCGATGTCGCGCGTGCGCCGGGTGACGAGAAATGCGATCATACCGTACAATCCGATTGCGCTCAAGATGAGCGCCAAACTGCCCGACGCGAGCAGGACGTTCTGGCCGAGCCTGATCTGTGGATAGCTCGCGTCCATCTGACGAGAGAGCGTCATCACTTCCGCCACCGGCACGTCGGGGTCGATGTCGTGCACCGTTAGGCGGAGGATGCCGAGCATGCGTGACGGATCGCCGTGCACGCGAACGGCAAATCGCGCATCGCGCTCGGGGCCGAACGCATTCTGCCAGAACGCGAAGAACGCCATCGGGGGCGCCGCCTCGTGTGCTTCGCGCACGCGATAATCAGGCACGATGCCAACGATGTGAAATGGCTTGCGGCCCGCGTATATCGTATTCCCGAGCGCGTTTCCGCCCGGGAACAGCGTGCGGGCGAGCGACTCGTCGACGATCGCCACGAGCGGCGTGCCGGCAATGTCGCCATCTGAGAACTCCCGGCCCATGACGGGAATCTTCAGCGTCTCGAAGAAACGCGGCGACACGAAGTGGGCGTCGCTGCGGTGCGTGCTGTCGCCGCTGGAGGTGCCGACACCGACTTCGGTGGGCGAGGTCCCCCAAGTAAGGCCGCTACCTCGCGCGAACGCCACGCGCTCCACCCCGGGAAGAGCGGCAACACGATCGGATACGGCGCGCACGTACTGCTCCGAGCGCAGCGTGTCGTACGTCGCCGCCGCCGGCCTGACGCGAAACAGGGCGACATGATCGGACTCGAACCGCTGTGCGTGCAGCAGATGACTGAAGCTGCGTGACAGCAAAATGGCGCTGCTGAGGAGCACGGATGTCAACGCGACCTGCACCGCAATGAGCTCGAACCGCGGCCTGGCCCGGCCGCTACCCGAGCTGCCGCTCTTCAGAACATCGGCCGGCTGCGCGCGCGCCGCGACGAGCGCCGGCAGCAGCCCGAACACCAGCGTCGACGCGAGCGAGATGGCGAGGGCGAACCACAGGATTCGCGCGTCGAGGCCAGCGTGGAAATAGGTCTCGAAGCCCTCGCTATCGGAGATGAAGAACGACATGAGCTGTCGCGACGTCCATAGCGACAGTGATACGCCCAGTGCGCCGCCCAGCAAGGCAAGCAATCCGCTCTCCACGAGCAGCTGTCGCGCGATGCGGAGCCTCTGCGCGCCGAGGGAAAGGCGCAGCGCAATCTCGCGCGCGCGCGACATCCCACGCACAATGAGTAGACCGCTGAGATTGGCGCACGCTATGATGAGGAGGAGGCCGGCGATGGCGCCGAGCAGACGTGCGAGCGGTGAGTACTCTCGCTGTGTGGCAACGGACGCGCCGGTGGCGCGAACGACGACTGGCCGACGCACGCTGTCGTCACCAATCGCCAGCCGCGACAGTTCTGCTCCCAGATTCGCTATGCCGAGCTGGGCTCGCGCGATGCTCACGCCGGGCGCGAGCCGCGCAAGCGCATCACCATCGTCGTCACAGGGAATTGCCGGCGTGCACCCGATGCCGACCGTGCCGGCCATCGTCGTCGGAAGCCAGATCTCGGTGCGCGTGGCCCCGATGCCGATACCGTCGAAGCCCTCGGGGGCCACGCCGATGATCGTGAAGTTACGCCCCGGTGGCGGCGTCGTGACATTGATGTCCTCACCGAGGACACTCGGGTCGCCCGCGAACACGCGCTGCCATAAGGCATAGCTGATCACGGCCACGGGCTCCGTGCCCGCCGTGGCGGTCTCCTGCGGGAGGAAGAATCGGCCGAGGCGCGGTGCGACGCCGAGCATCGGAAAGAATTGAGAGGACACGAACGCGGCGTAGCGTTGATCGAGCTTGCCGCGTTCGCGCACGAATTTGACCCAGCAGCATCGCTCCGCAGCGACGCTCGCGAAGATGTCTGATCGCGTGCGTAGCAGTGCGGCGCCGGCGGAGCCCACCGCGGTAAGTCGGCCGTCGTGCCGCGGAAGGTAGACGTGCGCCAATCGGTCCGCGTTAGGCGCCGGCAGCGGCCGCAGAAACATCGCGTCGACGAAGCTGAATGCGGTGACGGCAGCGGCGATCGCGAGTCCAAGCGTCGCGACGACGGCGATGGCGAACGTTGGATGCAGCCGAAGGGTGCGGGCAGCAACGCGCAGATCGTGCGACAAGCCGGTGGTCACGATGCGAAGCTCCTCTGAACGTTCCCGCGCGCGCATGCGACTACCGCGATGCGCGGCGGTGGCAGCGAGCCGTTGACGTGCGGTCACGGGATCCCCGAACCGGCGCAGCGCTTCGGCGCGCGCCTCATCCGCGGTCATACCAAGCCGCTCGAGCTGCTCGGCGCGCGCCGCGAGATGCGACGCGATTTCGTCGTCCAGCTCACGGTCGAGCTGATCGGGGCGAACGGGCGGGTGCCGGAATAGCCGGCGAAAGCGACGACGCATGAAGGCTGACGCGGCTTACGCTGGTTTGCGCGAACCGCGCATGATGCCGAGCAGCAGCTCCGCGTACTCGGCCCAGCGGTCGGTGTCGGCCCGGAGCTGCGCGCGTCCCGCCGCGGTGAGGCGATAGAATCGCACGCGTCGATTCTTGTCGCTGACACCCCACTCGGCGTCGATGAGCTCGCGCTCCTCGAGGCGGTGGAGCGCCTGGTAGACGGCGCTGTCGTCGATGTCGAGGCGGCTGGCGGAACGTTGCTCGAGCCACTCGAGGATCTCGAAACCGTGCATCTCGCCCCAGGAAAGCGCCTTGAGGACGAGCATGTCGAGGTTCCCCTTCAGGACCGGCATCGCGTCGTTCATCGAAGATACTCTACTAAGAGTCTTCGTTGAAGAATGCATGACGGACGGCTGATGTCAAGCGATCGAGTCAATTTGTCGTCGGAAGCATCTTTCTCGGCGATCCATTGTTCCCTCGTCGGGGAGCTCGTCGACCGTCCGGAGGGACATCGTCACTTCTCGCCCGCGAAGCGCGTCGCAGAGCACGATTCGCAGGCGTGAGCTCAAGCACGGAGGCTCACGCCTGGACGCCTTTCGGCACTCCTTGTAAGGCGGCTATTAGAAGGGGCAGTTACCGGGGACATCCGACTCGATTCGGCGGGGCTTGCCAGCAGGTACGATGAAGATTCCGATTATCTCGGATGTGGTCGAGCCCTCGTTGCGCACGATGTGCGGCGTCGTTCCCTCGATGAAAGTTGATCCGGCGGAATATGTCGTACCCTGGCACGCGGGGTCGTCCGCATGATAGACGGTCAGCGCGCCCGTCTTGACCAGCACCAGCACCGGTCCCGGATGATAGTGCCAGCCAGTATTGCCGCCGGGGTCGGCGGCGCCGCTGGTGACCTCGACGTCGGCGTCATCGTGCGTCTTGAGATCGACATTGAAGCCATTCAGGTTCGTGTGGTAATTCAGAAGCCCGAGGTTCGTGCGACCAATGGTCGTGTTCACGTAGCCGGTGGCCGCACTCGCGTTTGGACCATCGATGCTCGGGATTCGTGATGCCGTCGGCATCGATGACGGTTTGTCGCATGCGGCAACGAACGAGGCGATCAGAGCGAGTCCCAGTGCGAGACCTGTGTGGTTAGGCATCCAATCCTCCGATGTGAGGGTGTCGCGTGCAGCTCTCTTACCTCACTCAACGAGAAGCCGCGGAAACACCCGACAGCCCACCCTCAATGTCGGGCGGCCGAGCCAGATGTCGTATTACTTGTCGGGTGGTAGCCGAGATGGCGTACGTCGCAGGTCGTTCCCCGAACGGAGGCGCACCGATGCAATACGCCCCAGATTGTCGCACGCGCTCGCGGGTGATCCTCGTTCTGGCTTTGCTCGTCAGCGCGCCACTGAAGTCGTTCGCCCAGGGTTGAATCCCGATCAGGTACACGTCACCCGGTCTGGGTGCGCTCGACAACTCGTACCTCGCGGCAAATCACTGGCAGATCGGGTTGCAATACCGCTTTCTGCCGGCTGACCGTTTCTACGTTGGTCACGACTACGCCCCGAGCTCGATTCCCACTCCGAACAAGCTGCCCATTCGGTATCGGATCAACACCCTTGGTGCGCGGCTGGAATACGCAATCAGCGACCGCCTGAGCGTTGCGCTCACTCTCGCTGGAGCAATGGGCACCGAATCGCGGGAGGAGGGCGACGCGCAGCGTCATACATTGTCAGCGACTGGACTCGGCGACGCGGCGGTCGTGGGGAGTTTCTGGCTCCTCGATCCGCTCGATCATAGTCGCGGTAATCTCGGGATCGGTCTGGGAGTAAAAGCACCTACGGGGAGCTACCGCTCGAGCGACAACTTCTACACGGCCACCGGTGTGGAGCGTCGCCCGGTGGATCCGGCGATTCAGCCCGGCGACGGCGCCTGGGGAGAAATCGTTCAGGTCCAGGGTTTTCAGGCGATAACAGGCCGAGTCGTCGCGTACGCCGCCGGGAGTTATCTCGCGAACCCAAGCGGTCACACGAGCGTGATCATTCGTCCGCCTGCGGGAGGCACCGACTTCGTCTCCGTTGCCGACGAGTACTCCGCGCACGCAGGCATCTCATACTTCGCGCTGCCTAACGGTGGACTGTCGTTGAGCCTGGGCGGCCGCATCGATGGCGTTCCGGTGCGGGATCTCCTGGGCGCCAGCGACACCTCCTTTCGGAGGCCCGGGTATGTCGAGTTCGTGGAGCCGGCAATCAGCCTCACGTTGATGCGAAATCCATTTTCTCTCCAGGGCAGCACGTTCACCCTGAGCGTGCCCATCGCCGTCGATCAGAATCGCAAGGCGAGCACCTTCGACATCGCGCACGGGAAACATGGCGGCGGAGACTTTGCGAGGTTCCTCATCTTCCTCGGCTACGCCAAGCGGCTCTGAGCGCAGTGCGGAGGCGTGGAGTGACGCGGACGAGGGCGATTGCGCCTATGCAGGATACGGGAGGTTGATCCTCTTCAGCAGGACTTCGTAGCGTGGGTCGGAGCGGATCAGGTCGAACGTGGCGTCCTGCAGGTAGATGCGCATCGAGTGATCGTCGAGCGCTTTCCCGAGCCAGTAGAAGGTCTCGTCCTTCTTCCCGAGGCCAGCATACACCACGGCAAAATCCAACGCCGGCACGTAGGCATGCGCTGCTCTGTCCGTCAGGACCCTCAACTCCTGAAGCGCATCGTTAGGCTTCCCGGCGACTGCGTACGCGTTCGCGAGGTAGGCGTGCGCCCTCGAGCTCCCGGGCGCAAGTCGGACCGTCGTTTTCATCTCCGAGATGGCGGACTCGTACTCGTGCTGTTGCTCCAGGACTTGACCCAGAACGAGGTGCGCTCGGTACTGCGTTGAATCCCGGGCGAGTGTCCAGCGAAGCTGCGTCGCGGCCGCATCGTAGTCACGAGCCAGAAAAAGCGCGCGTCCGAGCTCGGTGGCGGCCAACATACTGAGTGGGTTGAAAGCCACATCCATGCGCGCTTCCTTCACCGCGTCGTTGAACTGAGCGGTGAACTCGAGCAGCACGACGTTCCACGTCCGGGCCGGGCCGTAAGTGGGGTCCAGCTCCAGCGACCGCTTCAGCTCACGTTCTGCTCCCGCCCAATCGTGGTCGTCGAATATCATGACCAACGCGACGGACGCATGCGCGCGGGCGGAGGTGCTATCGAGCGAGCGCGCACGCAATGCGGCCGTTTTTGCTCTCGGAAAGTACTGCCGCGGATCATAATCGCCGAGGTTGCCAATCCCGTAAAAGAGATACACGTCGGCGAGGCCGCTGTAGGCATCCGAGTAGTTCGAGTCCGCGGCGATCGCCTCCTTGAACAACCGCTCGGCACTGTCGGCCCCGTTCGGAGTCCGTTTGTCCAGCCACCAACTGCCAACGTTGTAGCGGTCCAGAGCCTTCTGGTTCACCGTCCGCTGCCGCGCCGTGACGGTGACCGTTCTGTGGACAAATGCATTCCCGGAGACGATCAGGAATACCGCTGCAGCGGCAGCCCCGGCAACGCGCAGCGCTGCTCCTCGCTTTCTCCACCAGGCTGTCTTGCTTATCCCGGCGCCCGAGGCAGCAGCGAGCGCGAGCGCCGCGGTGAATTCGCCTGCGCTGGGATAACGATCCGACGGCGATGACGCGATGGCACGCGCGACGACGCTGGCAACAGCGGGCGGAATGGGCGTCGCCGCCGCCATTGGGCCGCCGCTCGTCAGCATCTCCTGGACGACAACACCTAACGAATAGACGTCAGCGCGAGCGTCCACGGCTCCGTCAGCCGCGGCCTGCTCTGGGCTCATGTACCTCGGTGTGCCCACGATCAGGCGCGGTATCGCCGAGCGCGCGCTTGCGGCCGCGCTCAGCGCGAGGGCAATACCAAAGTCCGCCACCAGCGCTGCGCCATCCTGGAGAAGGATGTTCTCAGGCTTGATGTCGCGATGGACCACGCCGCGACGATGCGCCGCGTCGAGCGCGGTTGCGACATCACTGGCTATCTGGACGACTTCGGCGAGAGAGATGGGCTCCGCCTGACTGAGGCGCTGGCGGAGCGTACCACCTGGCACGTACGGCATGACATAGAACAGGATCCCGCCCGCATCGCCGGAATCATGAAGGGGGAGGATATGTGAATGCTGAAGTTGGGCCGTGGTTTTGATCTCGGCGAGAAAGCGCTCGACGCCTAACGCCGCCGCGAGCTCGACGTGCAAGACCTTGAGCGCGACCTGACGCTCGTGTCGCAGATCATCGGCGAGAAAGACGGTCGCCATGCCACCGCGGCCGAGTATCGGCCCGATGCGATAGCGCTGATCGACGACCGGCGGCATCTGCGGCGGCCCGTCGTCGAGAAGGGAGGCGAAACGTTGCGCCGCCGGGACATCCAACTTCGTATCCGGACCGTCATGGGCCGCCAGGAGCCGCTCGACATCGGCGCGGAGCGAATCGTCGTCGGCGCACGCAACGCGCACGTAGGCGCCACGCTCTTCTCGCGCAAGATCGAGCGCCGCGTCGATGATCGGCTCGAGCGTTCGCCATCGACTGGGTGTCAGCTTCGGTGGCATACGATGTCGCTCAGGAGGCCAGCGTGTCGCGCAGCAGCATGCGCGCCTTGGCCCAATCCCGTTCCACGGTGCGCACGGTAACCCCAAGTGCCTCGGCGATCTCCTCCTCCGACAGACCGGCGTAGAACCGGCATTCGACGACGCGAGCGAGGCGAGGGTCTATTTCAGCGAGCCGCGTGAGCGCGTCATCGATGGCGAGAACCGATTCCGCATCGCTATCGATCGCCACCATATCTTCCTCGAGCGTGACTCGACGCCGCTCACCGCCGCGCTTGAGTGCCGTGCGCGCCTTTGCCCGATCGATGAGCACCTGTCGCATGGCGACGGATGCGACGGCAAGAAAGTGGGCCCGGTCGGACCATTCGGCGCGTGACTGATCAACGAGTTTGAGATAGGCCTCGTGCACCAGTTCCGTCGTCGCCAGCGTTCCGTTGTCGCGTGACGCGACGTGACGATGGGCCATGGCGCGCAATTCGCGATACACGATCGGCAGCAGGCGATCGAGGGCCTGTCTTCCGCCAGATCGGAGCTCTTCCAATAGATCCGACTGCGTTGTCACGACCACCGCGACCCTCGGGGACGACGCCTCTTCCTCGGTCGTGTGTTCCCCATGTCGGGTGAACCCACGCGACGTCGTGATACCCGATAAGAGAATTCATACAGCCGACGCGCCGAGCAGAAGATGCGGTCCGGCGATCGGGCGCGCAATATCGCGTCGGCGGGCTGCTGCATCCCGTGCGGGCCGCGGCGGCCCTTGACGCAACAACAAAACTTGATATATTGCGATCATGGCCTCAGCGACCACGATCGATCTGACCCGGGCAGCG
>Ga0070713_100001683_pt1 | contig 14204 bp, 23 predicted proteins | sample LARL82metaG_FD_65465 | JGI IMG/M metagenome (GOLD analysis project Ga0070713, IMG submission 65465) | Corn, switchgrass and miscanthus rhizosphere microbial communities from Kellogg Biological Station, Michigan, USA - LAR L8-2 metaG | ecosystem: Host-associated > Plants > Roots > Rhizosphere ... | reverse complement strand
TCGACCGGTCCGAGCCGCACTACATGTCCCCGGAGGAGCTGGCCGCCGAGCTCCGCCTCACGACCGAGGCCGGGCGAGAGATCGTCCGGGAGAACATCGACCACCTGTTCGCTAACCCTCACATGGGCGAACCGAAGGAGTAGCAATGGCAGACCAGCCGAAGAAAGAGAACCGGAAGCCCTGGGACCACACCATCCGGATCGGCATTAACCACGTCCTTAATGTCGAGGGCCAGCCCGTGTACGGGAGCGAGGTCCAGGGCATGGTAGCGACATGCACCTGTGGCGAGTTCGCTTTTCCGTTCGCGGAGGGAACGGACCCAGAGATGGTGATCCGGTCCACCGCGCCGCACATGGAGTCCCACCCGCTGCCGCCCGTGAGCACGGCTGCCCTCGGGGACGATTCCGTCGTGCTCGTGATGGCCATCCCTGGCTCCGGTGACAGCCCGGTGCACATGTCGATTACCGTGAGTATGGAAGTGTACGAAGACGGTGCGAGGCTAGCGAGGCACCTGGGCTCAATCGGTAGTCCGCAGCACTTCCAGATCTTCGAGCAGCGCCAGGAACTGACCGACCGCATGCGCGGCGCAGGATTCCATGCCATCTCGCTTCCGAGCGGCATCGGCGGCATCGAGAAGATCCTCGACATGCTGCGGAACACCGGCCACGAGATCCAGAAGGTCGAGTACATGGATCCGGACGGCACCGTCCACCCCCTGCTCAAGCCTCCGGGCGATCATAGCCCGACCATCGCCACCGACATCCACCGGAACGATGGCGGCGAGCTCGAGTTCGGTATTTCCGGCTTTCCGGTTCGGCAGCCGGGCGAGGGTTACTTCCCGACTATCGGCAAGAAGCCCGCGAACTGGCCCGGCTTCCAGTTCGGCGGCTCGATCATCCCCGAGTCCTGGGGTCCGCCCGACCCGGCCGAGGGCGAATGGAAGGGTGCGCCGGGCTCGGCTGCCTTTAACCCCGGCGCGTCCATCCCTGCCTTCCCGTTCCAGTCGGTCGTCGGAGCTCCGCGGATCGGCGAAGAGGAGCGCGAGGACCAGGACAGCGAGCACAGCGACTGGGATGATGACAATCTCAATCGAAAGGATCTGGAGTCATGATTAGAAAGAGTTTTCGCGTCGCCGCGTCGATCACGGTGGGCGCGGCAGCGCTCGCTACGATCGCGGCCATTCTTGGGAGCGGGGGCAGTAGCCCTTCGAGTACCGCCGCCGTTCCTGCAGCATCGGTCACGGTGACGGCGACCCCGACAGCCGTGGCTACGATCCAGGTTCCGGGGCCGACCGTGACGGTCACGGTAACGAAGTCCAGGGCGGCAGCAGCCGTGGCGAAGTCCGCGCCGGTGGTTCCCGTGGCCGCTGTGACGACGCCATCACAGGACACGGCAGCGCAGACCGTCTCCGAGGGCCAGGCCGTCTCTCAGGCGCAGAACTACCTGTCGCTGGGCGCGGGGTTCAGTCGTCTGGGTCTGATTGACCAGCTCGAGTTCGACAAGTTCTCGTCCTCCGACTCGGCCTATGCGGCGGATCACGTGGGCGCTGACTGGAATACCCAGGCCGCCCTGAAGGCGAAGTCGTACATGAGCCTCGGGACCGGCTTCTCGTACGGGAGCATGGTAGACCAGCTCGAGTTCGACAAGTTTACGCCATCCCAGGCCGCCTACGGTGCGAAGTCTGTGGGCCTGTAATGAAACCCATCATCGCCCGAACAGGGGCAGTCCTCTACTGGTGGGGCCTTGCGCTACTCGCGACGGCGCTCATGATCGCCATAACCGACCCGCACCCGCGCGATCTGAACAGTTCGGTTCTGTACTGGACCCTTCTTACGTGCGGCCTTATCCCGTTCGGAATTGGCGGGGTGATCCACTTTATGCTGGACGTGCCGCCCCGGACGCCGAGGGGTCCGCTGTCATGAGATGGTTCCTGAGCTACGCCATCCCGATGGGAATTGCCGCTCTCCTATGGCCGGCGAGCCATGCCGCAGCCATCGTTGTCGAGATCGTGCTCACTGCCCTGATCCCGATTGGCATGCGTGGCCAGGCGGAGCCGTAATGCTCCTCTGGATCATAGCAGGAGTATCGTTTATCGGATGCTGCGTCTCCGTCGGGGGCACGGTGATCTGCCTGCGGGTGAATCGCCGGATCCGGCGGAGATAAGCAGCGAAAAATCTTTCTAGAAACCCTACGCGCCCCCGCGTTCGTAGGGTAGGCTACTCCCGGCGGATGGAAATTCCAGCCGCTACTCCAACAGGAGGCAGTAATGCGAAGTGCAAGGACCAGGGCGCGGCTTATCGTCGCTGCCCTCGCGGTCACCGCTCTGACGGTGATGGGTCTGGGGACTGGCTATGCAGCACATGCCAGTGTTGGCGGTCATGTGACCGGCCTGTCGTCGAATACCGGCCAGACGATTGCCGGGTGGTACGCGACGGCGAACGATGCGACCGTGTTCCCGACCCACCTGAGCGCCACGCTGGGCTCCGACGGGCAGCCGACCCTGTCGAACCTGACGCCGTGGGACGGCTCCTCGAAGATCAACGCGGCCGAGGGGATCGGAATCGGCAACTCCAACACCGGCGTCTTCGCCGAGGTCGGGCTGGTGAATGTTGGCCACGGGCTTATGGACGTGGTGGCCGACGAGGGCCTGCTGAGCGCTGCGAACGGCGACACCCAGACCTCGTTCGGCTGGGTCGGACTGGTGAACTCCCGCCCGCAGATCCTGCTGGCTGACCAGCCGATCACGGAGAGCGTTGATGTCGACCTCGTGCTGAGCCACACCTTCTCCTTCGGTCCGGTGAGCGGCCTGACTGCCAGCGCCCGCATCGCCCACTACGGCAACTGGCACCGGGCGTTCCTGAACTTCGGCGAGGGTCCGCAGCTGATGGACGAGGTGCAGTCTGGGATTGTGAACGGGAACCAGCCGTCTGTGGCGCTCAGTGTAACGCCGTCGCAGATTCCGCTCGCCAACACGAGCAGGACTGGCGTCCCGAACGAGCTGGGCCGCCTGGCGCATGTGGACGTCTCCGCGAACGTGCGCGGCGGGCACGAGTTCCGGGGTGCCTCCGCGACGGGTGGCGCGCCGATCTCGACGTCCACCGCATTCACGGGCTACCCGGTTTACACCTACACGGCGGTGACGGCCGGCGAGCAGATCGACCTGGCCCCGACCTCCTGGGCGAGCGACAACTTCGCCGTTGAGGGCGGGCTCCCGCTCGCTAGCTAGTCCCGCAAGTCGCCCTGTCGGGGCCTGCGCCCGGCCGTGCACCGGTGGACATGCACGGTTTGGCCCCGGCAGGGCCTCCCCATATCAGATGACAGAAGTCCGAAGCCAGAGGAGACCCGATGAGGATGCCAGGAGACTACCGCGCCTTGACGAGCGACGACCACCACCGCGACACCTACCCGATGGGCCGCCCGTTTGACGGGTCCGTCCCGCGCTACCGCGACGAGCGTGACCCCGGCCAGGGCTGGCCGGCCGCCGACACCTACCCGTACGGGCGCGTTCCGCGCGGTCCGCGCCACGAGATCCCTAGCCGTGTTGTACAGATGCCTCTCAGCCCGACCCCGCCCGAGCCCGCTGAGCCGCCCGAGCCTTTCATTGCAAGTATTGCTACTGCCAGGAATACTAACAACATCTGGAAAGAGATCCGCTTTATCAAGTGGGTTCTGGTGGTGATCATGTTCCTCATGGTCTTTACCACCTTCGTGAACCTTCTCGAGCTGCTCAAGCTGAGCAGCGTCATGTCCATCACAACCGGCAGTTTCTAGGAGAACACAGCGATGGGACAGGGCAAGAGTAACAGCCAGGGCGCGGGGAATAGCCAGTACAATGGGCCGGGCGTCTCCTTCCTCCGCCACAACATCCTGTACGCGGAGATCTACTTTAGCCGTCCGCACCAGGTCAACCCGTAACCCCTGATCGTCCTGCCCGGGGCCAGACCAAACTGGAGAGAAAAGGGCGCCGAAAGCAGAGGGATGTGCAGGCTCCTCTACTCCGGGCAGGACTCCATTCAAGATCACCAGAAGAAACCCCATTAAATCAGGAGGCACCTGAAATGGAAGAACTACCCATGTCCAAGCAGATCGAGATCGTCGAGACCCCGATCACCGGTCTGCCGGGACGGACGCCCCGCGAGCAGATCCTGGACGAGAAGCCACTCGTCAGTGGAAAGAAGGAGCCGATCTTCCTGATCGACCTGTCAGGCTCCAACTTCTTCGAGGGGCCGCAGGGCCAGGCGGGGCCGGACTCGCCGATGACCAAGAAGGAACTGCTCATGATCGCCGTCCCGCTCGCGGCCGGCAAGCTGGGCAAGGACGACTCCATGGCGGCGTCCGAGGTCGGCACCGATAAGGGCGGCGTGCGTAGCTACGGCTTCAACGAGCCGGACAGGTTCGAGGGGTGGGACGAGGAGGAAGAGGAGTTCGACGACCCGCGTGACCTCGGCGACCTGTCTGAGGCCAACGTCCAGGAGAAGCTGGGGAACGCGCCCTGGGGCGGGCGTACCTTCATCATGCCGGCGATCCGCGCGGCGGTGAAGGCGTTCGTGAAGGAGTTCCCGGACGGCGACACTACCGCCGAGATGGTGATCTGGACTGACGGCCAGCTGAACGACCAGGACCAGTTCGAGCACTGGCTGGAGGGTGTCGGCAAGGACGCCTCGTTCAAGGCGGTCGTCGCTGTGGCTGTGCTCGGCTACGGTGACGGGCACGACCAGGCGGTCAAGGAGTACAAGAAGATCGCCGACAGCAACAACCACATCTCGGTCGCGGCGCTTACCGGCGTCTCCGACCCCAGCGAGGTCGTCCTCGACGTCCAGCTCATGGCGGCCTAATAGCCATCTAGTGGGGAAGCGCCCCGCCCGAGTCTACCGACCGCCAACGTCGGATTGCCGCTGACTCGGGCGGGGTCTCACCATCTACGGGGGTGGATGTGAAGAAGCTCGGAACTGCGCCAAGTCTCCGATGGTTCCAGGCCTGGCTGATGGACCAGGGCGAGAACAGGGATGACTGGCGCTATATCCACAATGTCCGTCATCTAGAGCGGGGATACCGCGATGCTGAGATCCATGTCATTGTCGGGTACCCCTCGGGATTCGCGAGCCCCCACGGCTGGGAGTGGGCGAGGGCTGTAATGGAGCAGCACAACATTACCGAGGTCCGGGAGGTATGATGAGCGTCGGTATAGGGAGCCCGGTAACCGCGTCTGCCTGGATCGCTCAGGACGATGCGGCCGAGCTCCGCGCGGCAGTGGCCGTCCTCCGGCGGCGCGCGGAGGATACTATGGTCCTGCGATTCATCATCCGGGCGCTTCTAGGAGCCGCAAAAGGCATAGAATCGCAAAGTTAGACAAAAACACAAGCTAATTCTATAGGCTACCTGCGGGAACAAGAAAGCTAGGCGTTTAAGTAGCTTTTGCTCCGCAGGTAGCCTATCATTGTCTCATGGCAGGACGTGCTCCCCGGAGGGTAAGGACGGCTTCTGACGCCCCCGAAGAGGTGCGCGAGGCCAGCAAAACATCCCTCGGAGCCCAGCCCGTTAGCACTCTTTACCGGGGCCGTCTCCGGCTTGAGCTGATTCGCCAGCTCGCCATGGGGGAGTGGTCCAACGCCAGTATCGCTAAGCAGATGGGTGTCGATACCGGCGACATTAACGCCTTCGAAGAGCATTACGCTCAGGATATCGCCGAGGTTCGGCAGGCGCTCGCAGGACAGCTTGCGATTGAAGCCGCCGGCCTATGGATCTCGAAAAAGCAGAACCGCATCGCTGAACTCCAGGCGGATGTTGATGAGCTGAACGAGGTCCTCGGGCAGATGCGCGAGGGCAGCTACAAGCCAACCGATAATGACGGAACCAACCTCGGTTCCCGGCGACACCGAGCAATTATCAAGTCCAAGATGGACCTGCTCGCTGCCGTAGCCGACGAGCTTAGCCCGCGCGGCGCGGGTACCGGGGCCGGCAGTGCCGCTGACCCCAATATCGTCCACTACGTCATCGACGCGGGCGATATAGGGGAGGCCCTCCGTTGAATGAACCCCAGGTTACTGCACAGAACCCGGCTAGCTCGCCCCAGCATGAGAAGTGGCACGTCGTGGTCGCTAACTCGGCTGACGAGGCGCGCCAGGGCACCGCTCCGATCCTCGCGATAACTGGCCTAGCGATCTGGTGCATTCAGCAGTACGTCTTCAACGGGAATACGCCGCTCCCGGTAAGCGCTGCAATGTGGACCCTCATCCCCACCCTGGTCGGCTGGCTCAGCACGCACGTCGCCTTCCGGAAGGTGACGCTGTGAACGTCAAGTGGCACCCGGACGCCGCGAACGTGGTCCTGAACGATCTTCGGTCCAGCGCCATGGACCTCGGCATTTACACACCGACCAAGGATGCGTTTGAACGCTGGGACCGCCTGACGGGCGGCTACGAGATTCCGCTGGTGGTGAAGCCGTTATGGCCGAAGTCGATGCGAGCACCCTGTGCGTCAACCTGAACCTGACCGGATGCAAGCGGGACGCCACGATCCATGTGTTCTGCAAGGTCGAGGGGCGCGACACCCACTTCTGCCAGCCATGCTGGGCTGAGTGGTCCCGGAGCGCGGCGGGCGACGAGAAGCTAGCGCTTCACTGTCCGCGCTGTGCGGCCGCGTACGTGGCGCGTAGGGCGGCGACGGCGGCCCACGCGGCGATCACCCTCGCCGATGAGCCGATTACCGGCCCCCTCGCCGACGCCATCGATCACGCCATGCATGCAGCAGGCATTCTCAAGCCGACCCGCGATGAAGTGCTCCGGCGGCTCGCGGCGAACAACGATGCCTACGTGGCCAGTGTGATGAGCCGGCAGGCGGGTGTGATGGCCTTATGCCGAAGGTAGAGCACCGTTTCACGCCGATCGGGGCCTGCAAGGACATCTTTACCTGCAGGGACCCCGAGGTACTGGTTGCTGGCCCCGCCGGCACCGGAAAGAGCCGTGCATGCCTAGAGAAGCTCCACATGATGTGCCTGATGAATCCAGGGATGCGCGGCCTGATCTGCCGGAAGACGGCGACCTCGCTAAGCAGCACGGCACTTGTTACCTGGAGAAAGTTTGTTGTTGCGGAAGCGCTGAACGCCGGCGTTGTGCACTACTATGGTGGCTCCGCCCAGGAACCGGCGAGCTACCGCTACGCCAACGGCTCTACAGTGGTTATTGGTGGCTTGGATAAGATCGAGAAGATCATGTCCTCGGAGTACGACCTGGTGTACGTCCAGGAAGCGACGGACCTAACGGAGAATGACTGGGAGAGCATTACGACCCGGCTCCGTAACTGGCAGGTGAGCTTTCAGCAGCTCCTGGCTGACTGCAACCCGTCCCACCCGACGCACTGGCTGAAGCAGCGCTGCGATAATGGCCTCACAACTATGCTGCAGTCGACCCACGAGAACAACCCGATCCTGTTCCAGAACGGCGAGATGACGGAGCGGGGCCGCTCGTACCTGGACAAGCTAGACCGGCTGACCGGCGTTCGGTACCAGCGTCTCCGCCTCGGCAACTGGGTGGCTGCAGAAGGGGTCATCTATGATGAGTTCACTACGGACCATGTTCTCTCGGGTATTCCGGAGGAATGGCGAAAGGGCGAAGCCCTTGACCATGCCGGGATTCCTATTTCCTGGCGACGGTACTGGGCCGTGGACTTTGGTTTCACTAATCCCTTCACCTGCCAGTGGTGGGCTGAGGACGGCGATGGGCGTCTATATCTGTACCGCGAGATATATTACACCCGACGTACCGTTGATGAACACGCAAAAACCATTCTACGAGCTGTGGCCCCTCATGGTCGCTGGCTTGAGCCTAAGCCCACCGTCATCACGGCCGATCATGACGCTGAAGGGCGTGTAGTCTTCGAGCGGGAAACCAGCCTAAGTACCTCCAATGCGCACAAGGCGGTAAGCGAGGGCATCCAGGCGGTTCAGCGTCGACTGAGGGACGCGGGTGACGGCCGGCGGCGGATCTACTTCCTCCGCGACACCCTGGTCGAGGAAGACCCGGAACTGAAGGACGCGGGCAAGCCCGTCTGCCTACTGGACGAGCTCCCGGGCTACGTCTGGGCCCGAAAGGTAAAGTCCGGGGAATCGAAGGAGCAAGACGAGCCGCAGAAGGAGAACGACCACGGCTGCGACGCTATGCGTTATGTGGTCGCCGAGCGTGACTTTGGAGTCCGAGCACTGTACAGGAGCGTGGGCTAATGGCTCTCCGAGTCGATGGGCGTCATCCGTCAACGCAGCACTTCGCTCGGATGTTCGAATGGGAGCACCTTAGCCCGGATCTCCAGCCGATGGTCATCGCGATCGCCGGTCTTGCCCAGGGCCTGATCGATCTCCTGGGCGATGGTCCGGAGCTTTCCGCTGGACTCCGTAAGTTCGTCGAGGCGAAGGACTGCTTCGTCCGACAGGCGATTATCGATACAAGAGGGAGTGTGTAATGGCCGCACCAGAGCACATCACGGACGAGCAAGTCAAGGAGCTGGGCCTTGCGATCCAGGACGAAGTAAAGGGCAAGGCCGCGATCGTCCGGCCGGGCGACAGCATCATCATCTCGTTCGGATTCTCCCTGACTCAGGCGCAGTACCACGAGCTCCTCGAGTTCTGCAAGACCGCGATCCCCGGCGTCAATGTCCTGGCGCTCCCGGAGGTCAAGGACCTCCGCGTCTTCCGGCCGCACGACCCGGAGGGCATGTGATGCAGAAGATATTCCAGGAGTACGTCGGCGAGGCCAGGGAAGAGATCAAGAAGAACCACCCGCTGGCCGCCCAGTCAATCCCCCTGCTCGCGGCGCTCTCCGATGCTATGGGATACCAGGCCTGGCGGGCCACTCGGGCGTACGACCACATCGAGGTGATGTTCGGCGTACGGATGCGGGACGGCTCCGCCGGGTACTCGATCGACCTGCACGAGGCTCCCGTTGGCGCGCCAGGTCGGATCACTACGATCCAGCTTTCCTCCGGCGAGCTGAAAGAACTACACGACAAACTTACGAAGGTACTGGAGGGTGAGACGTAATGGCACTCCGAGCCCTGACCGCGCCGCCCCCGGCTACCTCCGCGAACTCAAGGTGGGGTTCCTCGCAGCGCATCCCCGCCTTGGGCGGCAGGCTGAGGTCCGTTGGTGCGGCCTTCCGGACCTCAGCCGCTGTCGCTGCTGCACACATCCGGGAACACGGCTACTTCTTCGCGGCGATGGGCTGCGCGGACGCGGCCGGGTTCGACCACTCGACTTTCACCGGTCTGATCGTCTCGGCCGCGAGCTTCCTTGCAATTGAGTGGAGGGTCAGCAAGAATGCCTAAGACTTCGGCAATCGGCGAGCTGGGTAAAGCGTTTCGCAACCTAGCTGCGAACACGCCCATCCCGTTCGCAGATCGCTGGAGTGGTACGGGCAATGGGCTGTATGGCTCTGGTGTCCAGGATCGCCAGACTCAGATCCAGGCCATGAACGGCCAGAGTACCCTCTACGCAATCGTCCAGCTCCTGTCGACCGGGAGCCAGGCGTACGGCGGCTGGCGTATGTACAAGACCGACCGGGATGGCCGTGTCCGGTACGCCCGGACCGACAAGGGCAGCGACCAGCGGATGGAGGTGCTACGCCACCAGGCACTCAAGCTGTGGAAGCGGCCCAACCCGTTCATGACGGGCGAGCACTTCCGCGAGATCGGCTGGCAGCACATGGAGCTGGTCGGCGAGTGGTACTGGGTCCTCAACCGGGGGCCGACGGGCAAGGGCATTCCGCTGGAGATGTGGCCGGTCAGCCCCGCTCGAATGGAGCCCGTTCCGGACAAGAGGAAGTTCCTGGCCGGCTGGGTCTACACCGGGCCGAATGGCGAGCAGGTACCGCTTAGCATTGACGAAGTCATCCAGATCAAGTACCCCAACCCCGGTGACATCTACCGAGGACTGAGCGCGGTTCAGTCGCTCCTGGCTGACATCGACGCCACCAAGTACTCGGCGCAGTGGTCCCGCAACTTCTTCCTTAACTCGGCGACGCCCGGCGGCATCGTCACCTTCGAGAAGCGGCTGACCGATGAAGAGTTCAATGAGTTCACTGCGCGCTGGCGTGAGCAGCATCAGGGAGTGGCTCGAGGCCACCGAGTGGGCGTTCTGGAGCAGGGCGCTACCTGGTCTCCCAATACCTACACCGTCAAAGACATGCAGTTTTATGAACTGCGTACTCTTGGACGAGACATCATCCGCGAAGCATACCGAGTGCACCAGGCAATGCTGGGCCAGAGCACTGACGTCAACCGCGCCAACGCCGAGACGGCCGAAGAGGTCCATATCGCATGGCATGAAATTCCGCGCCTTAATCGGCTGCGAACGATTGCCAACGAGTTCTACCTCCCGATGTTCGGTAGCACAACCGAAGAGCGGGAGATGGACTATGAGGACCCGAGGCCGTCCAGTGCGAACGACGCGAACGACGAGCTGACTGCCAAGTCCCAGGCGCTCTCCCTGCTCGTGGACGCCGGATTCGACCCCGAGGACGCCTGCGAGGTTGTCGGACTCCCGCCCATGCGCTGGGATGGTCCGGTCATGAGCGGCGGGGCCGATCCGGGTGAGGTTCCGAGCCCGACCAACCTGCCGAGGCCGGGGGCTAATGCACCGACCCCACGGAAGCCTACTCCTAAGTCCGCGCTGCCTCGCCTCGGTCACCCGGAGGATGTTGACGAATTTGACTTCGAGTCCAACGTTGCGTCGTGGGTCCGGGAGATCTGCGATTACTCCAAGATGAAGGAGCTGGTGTGAAGGGGAAGGATGCCTGGCGTGAAGCCAGGGGCAGAACGCTAGCTCTGGCTAGCACCAAGAAGGACTGGTACAGCATCAAGAACGCGGTGGCCACCGGCACCCGTTCCCAAGTACACATATACGACGAGATCGGGTTCATGGGCAAGACCGCCCATGACTTCATCCAGGACCTCTCTGACATCGAGGGGCCGATCGACCTCCACCTCAACTCGGGTGGTGGCGAGGTGTTCGATGGCGTGGCCATCTACAACACGCTCCTCGCCCGTGAAGACGTTGATGTCTACATCGACGGCATTGCGGCGTCCATCGCCTCGGTGATCGCAATGGCCGGGGACCATGTGTACATCGCCCCGACCGGCCAGCTGATGATTCACAACGCCTTCGCGATGGCCTGTGGGGACGCGACCGACCTCCGCGAGATGGCCAACCAGCTGGAGCGGAATACCGCGAACATCGCGACTATCTACGCGGCGCGGACCGGGAAGCCGGCCGAGCACTGGCTCGCCCTGATGGACAAGGAGTCCTGGTTCACCGGCCAGGAGGCGGTGGACGCGGGGCTGGCTGACGACGTCATCCCGACCAAGGCGGTTGTGGCCAAGTACGACCTGGCTCTCCCGCCCAAGGTGAACAAGATGGCGGCGGCCCTGGTGGGCGGTGCGGGGAAGCCGGGTGACACGGCGGAGAGCCCAGAGAACGCGGCGCACCACCCGTACCACGGCCACTTCGACATCCACCACGAACCGATGACCGGCACGCACTCCCACAACCACGCTGAGTTCGGCTTCGGTGATGGAGATGATGGAATCCACGCCCACTCACACACGCATGACGGCGACGCCCACCACAGCCACGAGCATATGTCACACTCGCACAGCCACGGGCGTGATGCGCACCACGATCACGCGCACGACGCCGGCAGCGAGCACTACGACACCACCGAGCATACCCACACCCACCATGCCTACGACCCCGACCATGATGGCGACAACGACGCCACGGCGGCCGGGGACACCGACCATGACTACGTGAGGGCCGACGGGTCTCCGGGTCCCAAGGCAATGTGCCGCTGGGGCCACTCGCTCGTGAATGGCGTCCACGCCGAGTCGTTCATCTTCGGCAAGGACAAGTACACCCAGGCCGAGCGGGATGCGATGGCAAAGGACGGCCGGGCAATGCCCGACGGCTCCTACCCCATCGACGATGCGGAGGACCTGTCTAACGCGATCCACGCTGTTGGCCGGGGTAAGAACAACAGCCACGATGCCATCCGCAAGCACATTACCAAGCGGGCGAAGGCCCTCGGCAAGTCCTCGGAGATTCCGGAGGGCTGGTCGAGCTCGGGGTCCTCAGACTCCACAACCACCCAGTTGTTCAATGACTCGGACGCAATCGCGTTCGTCAGCGCCCTCCGGGGCTGAAAGGAATAATGGGAATGGCTCCCACCATCGCGCTCCCGGACACGCTGGAGCAGCTTGAAGAGTTCCTGGGCGACCCGTCCCAGGTCCGCGCCATGATGAACGAGAAGGGCAAGTTCAAGGAGTTCATCGGGCTGTACGCCAAGAAGACCTGGGAGAAGGACAACGATCTGCAGCGGCAGATCAAGGACCAGGTCCAGATGGCGATGGCCGACTTCGCCACCCAGAACGGGCTTGGCGACCGGCGGCTGAACTTCTCCAATGCCATGCCGGGCGAAGTCGCGACCATGTTCGGCGGCTCGAATAGCAAGCAGGTCTCTGGCGGCAAGGGCGCGGTCTACAACAAGTCGTCCTACGGCGCGCGGCTGGAGCAGGGCCTCGGCCCGGAGAACAGCTTCGAGAGCTCCGCCGAGTACTTCCAGTCCATCTGGCCGAAGTACGAGACCCTGCGCAACAGGCAGGCGCTCGGAGCCAAGCGGGCCAAGCTGCTCGAGGTGCAGAACTCGTTCGGCTCGGAGGTTCCGGCTGACGGTGGCTTTCTGATCCCGGAGCGGCTCCGCTCGGAGATCCTGCAGGTTGCCCTGGAGAGCGCCGTGGTTCGCCCGCGCGCCCAGGTAATCCCGATGGACTCTCTCCGCGTCCCGATCCCCATGATCGACGTGACCAGCAACGTGTCCTCGGTGTTCGGCGGCATCGTCTGCTACTGGACCGAAGAGGCCGCGCAGCTGACTGAGTCGCAGGCGAGCTTCGGCCGCGTCGTCCTCGACGCCAAGAAGCTGACCGGCTACGCGGAAGTGCCGAACGAGCTCCTGGCGGACGCGCCCGCGTTCTCCTCGTTCTTCGACACCATCTTCCCGCGTGCGATCGCGTGGTTCGAGGACATCGCCTTCATGACGGGCACGGGCGTCGGCGAGCCGCTGGGCTTCGTCAACTGCCCGGCCTCGGTGCAGGTGAGCAAGGAGTCCAACCAGGCGAGCACCACGATCGTCTGGGAGAACGTCATCAAGATGTTCGCCCGGATGCTCCCGACCGCGCTCAGCCGCGCCGTGTGGATCTGCTCCATTGACACCTGCCCTGAGCTCGCGACGATGGCGCTGTCCGTCGGCACGGGCGGTGGGCCGGTCTGGATGGGTAACTACACCAACCCGGGTGCGGCCACCCCGCCCGTCACCATCCTGGGCCGCCCGGTGTTCTTCACCGAGAAGACCCCGGCGCTGGGCACGACCGGCGACATCTCCTTCGTCGACCTGGGGTACTACCTCATCGGCGACCGGCAGATGATGCAGTCGATGTCGTCCGAGCACTACAAGTTCCAGAACGACAAGACGGCGTTCCGCGTCATCGAGCGCCTCGACGGTCGGCCCTGGATCCAGTCGCCGATCACCCCGCACAACAACAGCTCGAACACGCTGACCCCGTTCGTCCAGCTGCAGAGCCGTTAACCGTTCTGCCCCGCCGATGCTTCCCTGTCGGCGGGGCAGATCCCAGTTGAAAGGAGTGGCAATGAGCTACTCGATTCGAGTCGACGTCAAGGATGGCGTAGCCACCGTGTCGGAGGTCGGCACCACCACCGGTGCTGCCGCGCCGCCGGACGGGATGTACAACATCAACGGTCACGTCCCGACCGATGGCACCTGGCAGGCCGAGAACATTTCGGTCGCTCGCTCCGAGAAGGACGAGCAGGGCCGTGACCAGATGGTCATCCAGGCCGCCAGCACGCACCACCGCGTTCGTCCGCACTTCCCGCACCTATAGGAGTAGGGGGCCGGCATTAACACCCCGGCCCTCCGAGTTAGCAGAAGTGCAGTAACGCCCACTTCCAAGAAAGAAGTTTCACATGGCAGGAATGGAAGCCCTCGGCCGCCTCTTCAACGCGGTCCCGGTGGGCTCTGGAAACCCGCTCAAGGTACGCGGCGCATCAGGCGTCGCTATCCTCGCGTGGAATGCGACTCCGTCTACCGCGACCACGCTGACGCTGACCCAGGACTCAACGTTCGGCGGCTCGTTCTCCGGCGGTCTGT
>Ga0070713_100001682_pt1 | contig 14208 bp, 13 predicted proteins | sample LARL82metaG_FD_65465 | JGI IMG/M metagenome (GOLD analysis project Ga0070713, IMG submission 65465) | Corn, switchgrass and miscanthus rhizosphere microbial communities from Kellogg Biological Station, Michigan, USA - LAR L8-2 metaG | ecosystem: Host-associated > Plants > Roots > Rhizosphere ... | reverse complement strand
CCACGTTTGTTACAACGACGGTGCTGAACTCTTTGCCCGTGAGATAGCGGGCGATAGCACGGCCTTCTTCAGCGCTCAACCCGGCCGACTGCGCCATCATCGCGCCTTCAAACATAGCTTTATAGACGAATTCCGGAGTGCGGCTCGCGATCTCGTCGCGGGACGGCGTGCGCGCTTGCGTCTTGCCGTCGTGGCAGATGCCGCAGCGTTGCTTGTAGAGAGCCTCTCCATCGGGCGCGGCCGCGAATGCCGTACTCAGCGAAACAAGGGTGAGTGGAACTAAGGTGGTCTTCATTTTAAAGGCTACTGTTATTCCAACGACAAATATGCCATGCGTTTAAACTGATCTCCGGCCGGAATATCAGTCGGAGGCAGAACCTGGATCAGGAAGACGCCGATCAGGTGCTCTTGCGGGTCGATCCAGAAGCTGGTTCCAGCAGCACCACCCCAGTGATATTCGCCCGCTGAACCCACTGTCGCCGTTTTCCCCGGGCCGGGATTCACTTCGAATGTCAATCCGAAGCCGTAGCCCTCGCGCATTACTCCGGCGCTCGGCAAATTGCCGAGATGATCGCTACGCATCAGTTCCACTGCCTTGCGGCTGAGCAGACGCGCGCCATCGAGTTGCCCGTCATTCAGCAGCATCTGGCAGAAGCGAGCGTAATCATCGAGCGTGGATACTAGACCTGCTCCGCCCAACAACAGCGCCGGCTTTTTCTTATAACTATCCTGCGCCGAGCCCGTGAAGCGCTCGATGCCGCCGTCTTTCTTGGGCCGATACAGCACCGCCAGCCGATTCCATTTTTCCTCGGGCACGAAGAAAGCTGTGTCCTTCATATCGAGCGGACGGAAGATTCGCTCTTCGAAGAATTTGTCGAGGGTTTTCCCTGAGAGTACTTCCACCAGCCGCCCGAGCACATCGATCGAGTAGCCATAGCGGAACTTGGTGCCCGGTTCGTCGTTCAGGGGAGCCGTCGCCAGTCGCTTCACCGCTTCCGCCAGATCGAAGGGAACCTGCGGAGCGCCGCCCAGCATTTCAAGTTTCTTATATGCAGGATCGCCGTTTTCGTCCTTGGGTCCGGCATAATCGAGACCGGTGGTGTGGCGGAACAGATCGCGCACCGTGATCGGGTGGTCAACCGGTACAGTATAGACGATCCGCTTTCCCGCGGCATCGGTCGCTTCGCGCCCCACCCGCATGTTGATGAAATCCGGCAGATATTTCGACAACGGATCGGTGAGGGAAAACCGGCCTTCCTCGTAAAGCATCATCGCGGCGACGCCGGTGACCGCCTTGGTCATCGAGTACATGCGGACTATGGTGTCGGGCTTGTAGTCGCCCCAGGTTTCCTTGAAGACGATCTTGCCGTTACGGGCGATGAGACCGGACGCCCCCGCCAGATCTCCTTTGTCGATATGCTCGCGCATGACCACGTTGATCCGGTTCAGCCGGTCGCGCGATACACCGGCCTGCTCGGGCGCGCCGGTTGGCAGACTGGCGCCGAAAACTAGCGACAAGGGTAGTGCGAAGGCGATAAGTGTCCGCATGACAGCTAATCTACCAAAATTAGGGACAGCAGTAGCTTTCGGGCGGCATTGCTCCCGCGCCGGCACAGCGGTGGCGTCCCGGATCACATGTCCCACCAGACGGTCACGATAGACTCTCGCAATCACAGTGGCCCGCATCTGTTCGACCGAGTCACTGCCGGACGACTCCGAAAACACGCTCTCGCTGGGCACTTGCTGAAAACTATTCCATCCGCATAACTGCCGCAGGGCCCGGCCGTGGCGGAGCTGTTGGAGAAATCCCAATTTCGCTCCTGTCCGCTAGTACGATAATGGAATCCAATATGCCGACGCGCAGCAAGAGCAAAGCCAAAAGCAGCCGCAAATCGAATACGGTCAATCCGATAACCCGTAGGTCGCTGATCTCGGCCGGCGGCGCCTCGCTGCTGGCTAATCAAGCCGTGGCCCAAACCTCCGGATCCTCCAAGCTGCGCCTTTCCTTGGCCTGCTGGAATTACGACCGTACGCGTCCATTGATGGACGGCCGCGTGCCTGTGGACGGCGTCGATCTCACCTATCTCACCTTGCCCGTCGAAGAAGCCTTTTTCCGTATGTTGCGCCATCACGAATTCGATGTGGCCGAGCTCTCTCTGTCCTCCTACGTGCTGTCTCTGTCATCGCCGAACCCGCCATTCATCGCGATCCCGGTTTTCCCCTCACGGTTTTTCCGGCACTCCTGCATCTACGTCTCGAACCAGAGCGGCATTCGCGAACCAAAGGACCTGGTCGGCAAACGCATCGGAACGCCAGAATATCAAATGACCGCGGGCGTTTGGATTCGGGGCATTCTAAGCGACCAATATCAGGTTCCTGCCCAGAGCGCGTCCTACTTCACCGGAGGCGAAGAGGAGCCGGGCCGCGACGAGAAAATCGCTCTTTCGCTTCCACTTGAATTCAAGGTTCAGCCCATCCCCGCCGACAAGACGCTGTCGCAGATGCTCGAAAGCGGCGAACTGGATGCGTTCCAGACCGCTCGCGCGCCGTCGTCATTCACCAACGGCTCCGGCAAAGTGCGCCGGCTTTTTGAAAACTATCCGGCCGTCGAGCGCGACTACTATCTCAAGACGAAAATCTTTCCCATCATGCACACCATCGTGATTCGCCGCGACGTGTACGCCAAGTATCCCTGGGTGGTGCAGTCTCTCTACAAGGCCTTCGTGCTGGCGCAGCGGGAAGTTTATCGCGAACTCCACGAGACTGCGGCGCTGCATTACATGCTTCCATGGCTGCTCCCGCATGTCGAAGAGACCGAGAAGCTGATGGGCCGCGACTTCTGGCCGTATGGCCTGGAGCCGAACATGAACACTTTGACCACCTTCCTGCGCTACTCCCGCGAGCAGGGCCTCTCTAAACGGCAACTTAATCCGCGCGACCTCTTCGCACCGGAATCGCTCGAGTCGTTCAAGATTTGAATCGTGGACGCATTTACACTCTCGTCACTTCGTGCCATCCACCGCCGCATTCTGAACTGGTACCGGAAGAACCAGCGCGATCTACCCTGGCGTCGCACGCGCGATCCGTATCGCATCTGGATTTCCGAGATCATGCTGCAGCAGACCCGCGTCGCCGCTGTCATCCCTTATTACGAACGCTTCCTCGATCGGTTCCCGGATATCCACGCTCTCGCCGCGGCCGAAGAACACGATTTGCTCGCCGCCTGGGCCGGCCTCGGCTATTATTCGCGCGCTCGGAATCTCCAGAAAGCAGCCAGGAAAAGTCTGGACCTGGGAGGATTTCCGAAAGACTACCCCACTCTAAGGGCTCTGCCGGGCGTTGGAGACTATACAGCGGCGGCCATCGCAAGTATTGCTTTCAATCTGCCCCACGCCGTACTCGACGGAAACGTGATTCGTCTCTTGAGCCGTCTCACGGGCGAGAGCGGGAACGTCGATTCGACCGTAGTGCGGACCCGGCTTCGCGCCGTCGCGGATTCTCTAATCGATCCGCGGCACCCCGGCGAGTTCAATCAGGGCTTGATGGAACTTGGGGCAACCGTGTGTCTACCGAAACTGCCGCAGTGTCACTTGTGTCCATTGGCCCGCGATTGTCGGGCACGGCAGTCAGGCCGGCAATATGAGCTGCCGGTGAAGTCCGCACGCCCCGGTCCTGTAGAGGTGGAGATACAACTTTTGGTGATCGAGAAGGCAGGCAGAATACTGGCGTGGAAAAGACCGGCTGAAAGCCGCAGACTAGCCGGGTTCTGGGAGTTACCAGAGCCGGCACAACTGCCGCGCGCCCGCGTCGAATCTAGAGTCACTGGATTCCGCCATACCATCGTCAATACAAACTACTCATACAATGTCTTTCGAGCATCCTTGGTACGCATCCCCTCAAAATTCCAATGGCTGTCCAAAGACAAATTGCATGAATTTCCTTTAAGCACCGCGGCGAAAAAGGCGCTGGCGTGTTTAGAGAAATAGTGATGGTGATAAGTAAGAATGAGTAAGACCAACCGACTGGTGGCCACAATTGCGTGCGTGGCTCTCTCCGCCGTATTGATTTTTGCGTATGCGACCGGCCCGGACCCGCGGCATACGGGCGCGCCTGGTGATGATGCACAGGCCTGCGCCACATCCGGCGCCGCATTAAACGGCGGCGGCGGAAACGTTGTTGTTAATTTCCAAAATGGCCAGACTTACACTCCCGGCGCGCAGCAAACTTTTACCATGGTCATAGTGGACTCCCGCGCCAGAGTCTAGGGTTTTCAGATGACAGCTCGCCTGGGCAGCAATCTGTCCAACGGCCAGGCCGGCGATTTCACTGCCGGAACGCAGCAGATCGTGCTGTGTGACAACGGCGACCGTCAGGGAGTCGGTTTACCTAACGCCGGCCGAACAACCACAACACCACCGACAAGATCAAGCTGATCAGCAGTGAAGTCACAATGGGAAAGTAGAAGACCGAATTTTTGCCGCGTATGACGATGTCGCCCGGCAGGCGCCCTAAGCGGATCGGAAGCCTTTCGCCGATGGAGACGATCAGGCCCAGCGCCAGGACGAAGAGCCCGATGATAATCAGCATCCGCCCGAAACGCACACTTCATTTTCCCACCCATCCAGCATGAACTTCCGGCTTCCCCTATAATCAAGGCGGGCAAAGTTGCCGATCCGGTCTCTGTAGGACCAATTGATAATCATGCGCTCCGTCGCCGCATGGGTGATTAGTTTCGCACTCGGTTGTGCGCCCGGTGCTACTGTTGCACCGCGTGCGATACCTGCATCACTAACGGTCGTCTTCCAATTCGACGGTCCCCACTCCGAGAAATCCTTTCTAGAAATGAAACAGGAGCTAGGTGGCATTCTCAAGGATTCTGGAATTCAGATCGACTGGCGCGAGCGCGATCAGGTCAGTTCCTCCGAATCTTTTTCCAACCTGGTAGTAGTGAAATTTCGGGGTGTCTGCAAGATAGATACGGCCGCGGATGGCGATGCTCAGCCAGGACCGCTGGCATTCACCCATACATCCGACGGCGCCATCCTTCCCTTCAGCGAGGTGGAGTGCGATCGAGTGCGGTCCACGCTACTCCGCGCCACGCCGCGCCAGACTAACGGCCACTCCGAAGTCGTCTTTGGACGAGCCCTGGCTCGCGTCCTGGCGCACGAGCTCTATCACGTGTTGGCCGGCACCCCATCCCACTCCCGCCAAGGTCTCACGCAGCGCGCGCTTTCCGGCTCGCAGCTGGCATCCGATCAGCTCGAACTCGATGCAGCAGAACTCGACCGTATGCGCCACTAGCTTCTGAGCCGCGAGAGCGCCCCGGCGATCAATGCAGACCGCAACGACGCACACCGGGTCTGCAGCAGTTGCGCGAGTGCCTGCGCGGGCCGGCGTTGCGGAGTTGTTATGCACGGCGAAAGGCATTGGTCGAGCCGGTCTTCGGAGTCCTGAAGCAACAACGGGATGCGTCAATTTCGACTTCGAGGCCTCACCGGCGTAGGCATTGAATGGTCGCTCTCGACCACCGCTGCCTTTCCGCTACAGTATTGGTTGGCCCCTGTTTTCACACAGACTCATCAGGCGGCGCTTGGCTACTTTTCGGTGTGCGTGCGCCACGTGGCGCTGCTCCTATGCTTCGCCGTTATCGCGCCGGCCGAACCTGCCGACTGGATCTACAGCGCCCGCTATGTAGTCACCATGGACGCCCAGCATGGGCTGATAGACGACGGCGCGGTGGCGATCCGCGGCGAACGCATCATCGGAGTCGGGAAGCGCGCCGACATTAGCCGGCAGTTTCAGCCCACTCACCGTCTCGACCGTCCCGAAGCCATTCTGATGCCGGGGCTGATCAACACCCACACGCATGCAGCGATGTCGCTGCTGCGCGGTATCGCCGACGACTTACGATTGCAGGACTGGCTCGAAAAATATATCTTCCCGGCGGAAGCCAAGAACGTCACCCCGGATTTCGTTCTTTGGGGCACGCGTCTGGCTTGTCTGGAGATGATGCTTTCGGGCACCACGACGTTCGTCGACATGTACTATTTCGAAGACCGCGTGGCGCAGGCGGCCAAAGAGGCGGGCATGCGCGGGGTACTGGGTGAAACGATCCTCAGATTCAAGAGTCCCGACTCCGCCACGCCCAAAGACGCTCTCCAATACACCGAGAAATTCATCCAAAAATATAAGAACGATCCGCTAATAGTTCCCGCTCCCGCGCCGCACGCCATCTTCACCAACGACGACGGAGATCTGCGGGCTTCCCGCCAGCTTGCCAACAAATATGGTGTCCCGGTCATCATCCATCTGTCGGAAACCAAGGTCGAGAATGACGATGCAATGCGCACGCGCGGGATGAGCCCGACCCGTCTGCTGGATATTCTGGGCGTGCTGGACGGCCCGACCATCGCCGCGCATGGCGTATGGCTGGACGATGCGGACATGAAGATCCTCAAGGCGCACGGCACCGGCATCGCTCACTGCCCTTCCAGCAACATGAAACTCGCCAGCGGTGTGGCGCCGGTCATGAAACTGCTCGGGCTCGGGATTCCAGTGGGGCTCGGTACCGATGGCCCGGCGGGCAGCAACAATGACTTCGATCTCATGGAAGACATGAACCTGGCCGCCGATTTGCAGAAAGTGACTACCGGCGATCCGACCGCGCTGAATGCCGAGCAGGCCATCGCCATGGCGACGATCCTGGGCGCGCGCGTCGCTGGTCTGGAGAAGGAGACCGGCTCTCTTGAAAAGGGCAAGCGAGCAGATCTGATCACACTGCGTTTGGACCGGCCGCATGCGGTGCCGCTCTACAACGTCTATTCGCAGATCGTCTATGCGCTCAAGGGGTCGGATGTAGAGGACGTGATGGTGAACGGAAAGCCGATCGTGCGCGAGGGCCGGCCGCTGACGTTGGATGAAAAGCTGATTCTCGTCAAAGCGAAGGAATACGGCGCCAAGGTGGCGGCGTCGATTAAATAGTCCTCAAACATCCGTAGGGTTGGCCGATATGTTTGGCATGAGTCTATTTCAATGGAAAGACGACTATCTCGTCGGTCAGCCGGAAATCGACAGCCAGCACAAGAGATTGTTTCAGCTAGCCGACCAACTGCATGCCGCCATGACTGCGGGAAAAGGGAAAGACGTGATGCTGAAGACGCTAGGCGACTTGATCGACTACACCAAGCGTCACTTCGCCGCCGAAGAAAAGCTGATGCAGAAATCGAACTACCCCGACTATCTGGCGCACAAAGTATTTCATGACAAGCTTACCGCGCAGGTGGTCCAATTCCAGGCTGAGTTCGCAGCCGGCAAGTCCACGGTGACCATCCAACTGTTGCAGTTCTTGAAAGACTGGCTGCAGCATCACATCGGCGAGACGGATCGCAAGATCGCCGTGTTTTTGAGTCAGCGCGCCGCCTAGGCCCTGCTGTCGAAACATTTCCTTGTTGTCCTGAGGAATAGGCTCTAGCATCAGGGAATAGTCTGCTTACACAAAAGATTCTTCGCGATCCTAACTTCGCTAGAGAGCAGTCGCACTTCGTTCGCACTTACCAGTTTCAATCTGCAAATATTGCTGCAGTGAAAACTAGTAGCCTGGCGAGTTGTATCTCTCCAGGACTATTCCATCGCCGGATGGAGCTCGCGAACGGAGAAAATAATGCTGAAACATTTTCGAGTCCTGATGCTTCTCGCTCTGGCCGCGCTGGCCTGGAACGTCACGCCGGCCTATTCGACGGTTCTCACGACGTACACCGACTTGGCTAGCTGGCAGGCAGCGACCAGCGGAGTGCTCACCGCCGATTTTGAAGGCTTGACCCCAGGCGGGCCAGTCACTAACTACAACACGGCCTCTGGAATATCCAGCTATCCAAACGTGCAGTTCATCGGACTAAGTTCCTCGGGCTCGAACCTCCTCGACGTGGAGGATACAAGCTACGTTGCCTGGGCAGCTTTCCGCAACTTTGGTACAGGCGCGGCTATGTCGCAGCTATTGGACCGGCCCGGCAATGGTTCACCCTTGCCCTACATTCACGTCATATTCTCTACTCCGGTGACAGCGTTCGCCTCCGATCTGTTTACTTCGGGTCCCAACGGGCTGAGCTTCTCTATCACGGTAGATGGTACTCCGTTCACGGTGGCGGCCATTGCTTTACCGAACACTAAGTTCTGGGGAGTCACTTCCGACACGCCCATTGCGTCTGCGGATTTTACGCTGCAAGGGACGAACTTTAACGACGGGTCACACGAATTCATTGACAACTTCCGCTACGGCACCGCCCAAACTCAAGGGCCGCCGCCGGAAGATACGCCCGAGGCCGCAACCATGCTGCTGATCGGCTCCGGCCTCATCGGTCTCGCTTATCGGCGAAAACGGATCAAACCGATGCAGACAGCCTGAACCCACACTCCGCGATCTGTAATCACGCCCTGACGGTGATGACTCGAATGAGACATCGATCGTCGGGGCGATTAGCTTTTCTGCCGGCCCAGCCAGCGCAGCCGGACCACGAAATGCCGCGCGGTGCTGCCGTAGAACGTCAGGAAATTTGGTGAGCCCAATGTATTATTCACTACCGTGTAATTATGGTGGTCCGTGAGATTGTTGAGGCCTCCGCGCAGCGCGAACCGATAACCGAACAGGCGCGTAGTCCACTCCAAATGGAGGTTCAAGTTCACGTAGTCTGGAAAGCGGTCGGAATTTGGCGGACCTAGCACCCGGCCGATTTCATCCTGGACCGAAAACGGGAAGCCGGTGCGCGTCTCGAAGAGATAGGCGATCGCCCAATTCTTGAAGGGCGTCGGAAAATAGCCCCAGGTCAGAAACCGATTGGGTGAGTCCCAGGGCAAGCGACCCACGTTGTCCGAGATTAAAGTCGGTTGGTCAACAGTGACGTCGGACACCGCATTGGAAAAAGCACGCGACCGTGTGTAGCTGGCCATCCACTCGTAGCCCTTGCCAAAGGACTGATGCAATCCGATCTCGGCCGAGTCGTACACATCCATACGCTGGTTCTCGAGCTGGTAGATGGATTCGAACTGCGTGGTGTGATAGAGCGCCACCAGATCAGCCGGTGGCGGAATGTCGGGATCGAAAACATTCACATAGGTGAATCCGTGGTTGCCGCGCCGCCGCAGTAGATTGACACGCAATAGGATCCTGGCGGGCAACAACTGCTCCAGCCCAAGACTCCAGTTCTGGTAACGCGGCATCCGCAGACCGCGGCGGTCGATGGTGAACACGGTAGCCGCCGGTCCGCTTAGAACGCTGCCATCGGGATTGTGGATGGTGGTCAGCGAATATTCATCCTCGGGTCGGCTGAAAAGTTGGGGCGTGACCGGATCGTACAGCACGGCATAGCCGCCCGATAACTTCGTATTCTTCCATCGGAAGGGCGCATACGAAACGGAAACGCGAGGTGAGAGAACCGCCTCCCGCACCAGCTCGTTCCAATCCTGGCGCAGGCCGGCCTCTAGCACCAGATTGGGCCGGATCTTCCAGTTGTCCACAATGTAGGACGACAACTCCAGACTGGGGCGCGCCAGTACGCCGCTTCCAGCAAAGGTCACCTGACGCAGCACGTTACCAGTGAGCCCGACGTTTTCAAAACCGGTGCGGCGCGTGTCTTGTGAGTAGCTCAAACGATCCACATCGACGCCGGTCTTGAACTGATGGGTTCCCATCCAATGCAAGGACGGCAGAAACAAGTTGGCCAAAAGCTGTTTTCTCTGGGAAGTCTGCGTGGAATCGATGTAGTAATTCCCCTGCCGGCCGTTGGGCGTAAATATGTACAAGGCCTGGCCTTGAGGAACTTCGCGGACGAAGCTTCGCAAGTCCGAGAAGCCGAACTCTAGCAACGTTCCGCGCGTGAGATACACCTGGTCTTTAGCGCTGAAGAACCACTCCCGGCTGCGCTGATCGATGGTGGTGGCAATCGGATCGAGCGCGCCCAACCCCGAGTTGGGCGTGACGCTGACATTGACCAGGAAGTCGGTGAAAATGATGTTCGATGGCGTCAGGTTGATCTGGGTATGCAACAGGTTACTGCCGCCGTAACTGGTCCGGATATTTTGCCCGGCGGGCAGGTCAGGAACATAAAGCTGGTTGTAGCTGGTATCCACATTATCGGAGAACCAGGCTCGGCCTTTGACGAGCGGCCCGGAAAAATTCAATCGAGGCGTGTAAGCGCCAATGTGGACTCCTCCATTGGTATCGATGCCCGGAACAAAGTTCGTGGCTGAGTAGCGTAATGTGTCATCCCCTGTTTCGGTATGAATGGCCAGGACGCCGGAGGAACCCTTGCCATACTCGGGCGAGTAGCGGCCGCTCAAGAAGTCCATCGATCGCACGCCATCCACGCTGAGATGCGTGCTGAAAGTGCCGGTCAGCGGGTCGCTGATGTTGAATCCATCCAGCAGGTATTGCACCTGGTTTTCCCCGCCGCCGTCGAAATGCAGTTGCCCGCCGGGACCTTGCAGCACTCCCGGCATCAATGGCATGGCGTTGCGCAGATCATGAGTGGAGGGATAGGGCACGTCGAAGATCTCCTTCCCGCTCAAGCGCCGCTCGGAGTTGGTTTGATCGATGTCGATCGGAGACGGTGAAGACCGCACATCAATCGACTCGGACGTGTTACGGATGTGATTCAACGACAGCAGCATTTCGTTGGGGCCTTCATGGAGATCCACAGGACGATCGACCAGGCGGAAGAAGTCGGGCTGCGAGACCGTGATCAAATAGCTACCTGGCTGTGGCAGGGTCGCGCGAAAGGAACCGTTCGGCTCGGCAGTGCTCTGGATGGCCGGTCCGGACGGCGAAGGCTGCCCAGCAGCGCGAAGTAAGATGACGGCGCCTGGAACCGGGGCGTTCGCTTCGTCCACCACACGGCCGCGCAAGGTTACCTCAGCGGCGAACAACCTGGCGCCGAGGAAACAGAACACCGCGCACTGGGCTCCGCGCGCCCCCACAGAAAACATCTACTAGCACTATAACCCGGCTGCCACGAGCAGGGTCACTAAGTTCTATAATGGTAGGGATGACCAAGACGAATTGGCGGCCTGTTGCTCTGTCCCTTACTGCTTTGGGCGCGATTGCTCGTTTGTTGCCGCATCCACCCAACTTCGCTCCTGTTGGCGCCATGAGCCTGTACAGCGGCGCGCGATTATCCGGTTGGCAGGCGTACCTAGTTCCGATAGCGTTGATGGCGATTACGGACCCGATTCTCGCGGCCTTTTACGGCGTCCCGGCATTGAGCAAATTCCAGCTCTTCATGTACGCGAGTTTCCTGATCAGCGTTTGGCTGGGACGGCGTCTGCGAGGCACGGAGAGCGTATCCCGCATTGCTGCGTTCACGGTGGTGAACAGTATTCAGTTCTTCCTGATCACGAATTTCGGAAGCTGGCTGTGGTTCCAGGCATATCCGCGCACAGCCGCGGGGTTGGCAACCTGCTACGTAGCGGCAATTCCATTCTTCGGTTGGACGCTGGCCTCGGATCTGGTCTACACCGCCGTCCTCTTCGGATTGCACGCCTGGCTCACGCGGACCGTCGCCACGCGGGAACGCGTCGCCGTCACGGCTTGAAGTCCACTGGACGGACCCGTTGCGCGCTTTCCTGGTCCAGCGGCAAGGATAGCGCTTGGTCTCTGCACCTGCTCCGGCAAGATCCTGATATCGAAGTCGTCGCCTTAATTACTACCATCAACCAGGAGTTCGACCGCGTCGCAATGCATGCGGTGCGATGCCGTCTTCTGGAACAGCAAGCCGAGTCGGCTGGGTTGCCGCTTTGGACGGTACCGCTGCCTTGGCCCTGCTCGAATCAACAGTATGAGGAACGAATGCGCGACCTTTGTGCCCGCGCGACCCGGGAAGAAGTGCGGGCCATGGCATTTGGTGATCTGTTTCTGGCTGACATCCGCGCCTACCGGGAGAAACAGTTGGAAAGCACCGGTCTGCAGCCGATTTTTCCAGTGTGGCATATCCCTACGCGCGACTTAGCGCTCCAGATGATGGAGGCGGGCCTCCGCGCCAAGGTCACGTGCATAGATCCGAAGGTTCTCGCGCCGGAATTCGCCGGGCGCGATTTCGACGCCAGCTTTCTGTCGGATTTGCCGGAAGGTGTAGATCCATGCGGCGAGAATGGGGAATTCCATTCCTTCGTCTACGATGGTCCGATGTTTCGCAAACCTGTACCAGTGCAGGTAGGCGAAATCGTGGAGCGCGACGGTTTCGTTTTCGCCGACTTAGTCTGAATTTCAGCCCCGTCCTGCCTGGCTTATCGTCCAATCACCCGCAATTCTGAATTGTATTTAGCGCGTCTCTCACCACCGCTGCGCTCGCCGATGAGCCCGGCATGGAAAGACGTTTTTGCTTCCTGGGACTCGGCTTTTGCCTGCTGCTGGGCACCGCAAAGGCCTCCGAGAATTCGTCCGGCTCTTACTGGCCTACCTGGCTCCAATTGGGTGGGCAGCTGCGCGGCCGTTTTGAAGATCTCTCTGCTCCCGCACTGGCTGGAACGGGTAAGGATGATTTCCTGTATCTCAGCCGCCTTCGTTGCGATGTGCGCCTGCGGGCTCAATCCTGGCTCCGATTCTTCGCGCAGGTGCAAGACTCGCGCGTATTCGGCTACAACGGCCCGGCGCCCACTTCAATGCAGGATCCGCTCGAACTGCGGCAAGCTTATGTCGAAATCGGAGGCGAAGGTGAGAACACCATCCGGGCGCGGGTAGGCCGGCAGGTGATCGCGCTCGGTTCCGAACGGCTGGTCGGCCCCAGCAATTGGGGGAACGTCGCTCGTTCGTTTGACGGAGCTCGGTTATCCATTTATGAACCCGGCATTGCGCTTGATTTGTTGGCCGCTACGGTGGTCCTGGCCGATCCGTCGCGCTTCGACCGGCACAAACCCGGCGAGCACCTTTACGGAAGCTACCTCGGCCTGAGCAAACTGCTGCGCGGCGCGTCGGTAGAACCCTACGTCTTCATCAAGCAGACACTGAACGTCGTGGGCGAAAAAGGCCGTGTAGGAGACGCCCTCACTGCCACCATCGGAGCGCGCGTCATCGGAAAGGCGGACTACAACCTCGATTACAGCGCCGAGATCGCCGCCCAGCGAGGGTCTTATGCCACCGATCGCGTGTCTGCGCTGGCCGGCGCATACACCGTCGGTTGGACCCTGGCGAGTGCTGCCTGGAAACCTCGCTTCATCCTGGAATATAAGCATTCCTCGGGTGATCCAGCCAGTAAGGATGGGGTACGCCAAACCTTCGACCAGCTTTATGCCAGTTTGCATGGCTTCACCGGCATCGAGGATCAAGTCGGTTGGAAGAACCTGCGCAACCCCAGAGCGGCGATCGAAGCCAATCTAACTAAGAATCTGAAGCTCCAAGTCGATTTCAATGACCTGTATCTGGCAACCGTGCAAGACGGGCTGTACAACTGCAGCGGAACCCGGACCATCCTGAACCGTAACGCGACCAGCCGCCACATCGGCCGGGAAGCCGACATGTTTGCCACCTACCAACAGTCCAAGCACCTGCAGTTCGGAGCGGGGTTTGGACACATCTTCGCCGCCCAATACCTGCACGAATCGACCTCAAAACAGGGCTATTCGTACCCGTTTTTGATGTGGATTGCTGACTTTTAGGGGCTAAAATGATATCCCTGGAGATCCTCCTGTGGGTTTTGACACCTTTGCTGACTTTGGCGCTTCTAAAGGGTATTGGCCTCTTCTTTCGTCTAACTCGCTGAAAATAGTAACATAACCTACTCTTGCTAGTTTTGCATACTGATGGTATGCTGATATTAGTTGATAACCAAACGCTAAGATCTAGCGTCTCGGAGAGTAGGCCCCATGGATTTCAACCGGTTCACCGAAAAATTGCAGGAAGGCGTGCGTGCCGCCCAGTCGGTCGCCATCAGCCATGGAAATCAGCAAGTAGACGTCGAGCACCTGCTATTAGCCCTTTTGGAGCAGCAGGGAGGCTTAGCGCCCTCGATTCTGAATAAGGCGGACGTTAAGGCAGAGACGCTACGGAGCCGCCTGCAGCAGGAGATCGACCGCATGCCCAAGGTCTCCGGAGCCGCCGGTGGCCCGGACCAGGTCTACGTCACGACGCGGCTGACCAAGCTGATGACCCAGGCCGAGGAAGAAGCCAAGCGTCTCAAGGACGAATTCACCTCGGTGGAGCACGTTTTGCTGGCCGCCACGGAC
>Ga0070713_100001681_pt1 | contig 14208 bp, 12 predicted proteins | sample LARL82metaG_FD_65465 | JGI IMG/M metagenome (GOLD analysis project Ga0070713, IMG submission 65465) | Corn, switchgrass and miscanthus rhizosphere microbial communities from Kellogg Biological Station, Michigan, USA - LAR L8-2 metaG | ecosystem: Host-associated > Plants > Roots > Rhizosphere ... | reverse complement strand
GCCGACCTGAATCTCGTCCAGGGTAGAGTTCAAGAGGCTCATCGGCTGGCGCAGGAAGCGATCGATGCATATGCTCCTACGCATGGCGCGTACGGTTACTTGTCCATGGCAATGCTGGAACTCGGGGAAGTATTGCAGGCCCAAGGCGACATTTCCGGCGCGCGGGCCCAATTTCAACAGGCGCTCGCGACTCAGCAAAAAGTTGGCATGCTGGAGCTTGCCGGCGAAACTCAGTCGGAATTGGCCGCCCTCGCAATCGAAGAGGGACATGGTGAGCCCGCTGAAGCTTTGATTCGTACCGCGCTGGAGCAATTTGAGAAGGAGAAATCCGATCCGGATTCCAGCAGTGCCTACACGCTGTTGAGCCGCGCCTTGCTGCTCGAAGGCAAGGTTGAGGACGCACGAAAAGCTGCTCAGCGGGGATCCGAATTGAGCCTTACCAGTTCTGACCCTGCCTTGAAATTGCCGTCCGAAATTCAACAGGCGCGCGTCGAGATAGCAACGGGCGGCGAGGCGAATTGGGCATCGGCCCAACGACGCCTGCATTCCGTTATTACGACCGCCAGTCGACTCGGCTACTACAATCTCGAGTGCGAAGCACGCCTTGAGCTTGGTCAATTGCAACTCAAGCTCAACTCTTCCTTGGGCCACAAGCAGCTCAAAGCTCTTGCGTCCGAGACGCGGACTCATGGTTATGAACTCATCGCTCGCCATGCCGACGAGGCTCTCTCCAACGGCACCGTAGTCGCTGAGAATCGTCCCAGTCGCTAACCGTCCAACCGAACCTGCCGGAAGCCACTCCTCTCTTTTCTGCATCTGATCCAGCGGGAAAGCTCGTTGATCCGTGGTCCCAGACGTGCCGACGGATTCGGACAACGAGGTAGAACTCCTCCTTTGTTTCTTCATGTGAGCGGGTAGTCGTTCACACTCTTCAACTGATCTCGATGATCTAGTTGTGTCATCTCTCATTGCAACCTATTCAGACAGCGACACTTGTTGTGTCAGGCGCATTTCACTTGCGTTTCCTTTGACCGCTCCGCATTGGGCGGAGTATCCCTGCTCACATGCAAGCCGAAAACACAGCAGGGAGCGCTTTGATGAAGAAATCATGGCTGATGAACTATGCGTTGATGGTGGGTTGTGCGCTGGTTGTCACAGGCGCAGCTTCAGGTCAAGGCCCGGCGCAAAACCGCGGAATCCTCCTCAAGCCACAATCCGGCACGCTGTTGCAACGTAGCGGTGGCTGCACGGTGGGGCAGCTCAACCTCAGGATTACTACCGGAAACGACGACTTGCGCGGCGGGAAAAACAATCTCAATGTCGAGATTCACTTCGCGAACGGCGACATGCAGACGGCTTCCAACGTCAATAAGGGAGCCGACTGGCCGAACCATAGCGTCAATGTCGTTGGAGTTCACCTCAACCACCCGATTGCTCCCAACGAAATAAAGGAGATTCGTCTCGTCCATTCGGCGCAGGGCGGCTATAACCCTCCTTCCGCCGGACAAGCCGCTTCATCAGCCTTTCCCGTTGCAGGGCCTGCGCTGGCGACGATTCATGCAGCGCAGGGAATTCAGAGCGAAGACAACTGGGATATGGCTCAATTTCAGGCCTTCGGCTTGGGAACCGGAGTCAATCTTCCCATTGCGTCTTTCGGACCTCACAGGTTCACGGGGAGCAATCCGTCACTCGATATCGCCGCGCAACCCGCAGGATGTCCCAGCCCCAATCAAGTCAGCAGAATCTCTTTCACCTTCTGGACAGCGGATGACGATCTTCGCGGAGGCAATGACAACCTCGACGTAACCATTCGATTTGCCGACGGCACGAGCCAAGCGGAATCCAATGTCAACCACAGTCAGAATTGGCCGAACGGGAGCACCAAAGGTGCGGAGATTCTCCTCAACCATCCCGTCACGATGGATCAGATCCGTGGCTTCACGCTGGAGACAACATTCACCGGCGGATCCGGCGGCGACAACTGGAACATGAATTCCATGCAGGCAGATGCTGTTTTGATGGACGGCAGTTCTCACACCATCGCGAAATCGGGATTTCACAGATTCAGCGCCGACTGGAGCGGTCCGAAAGCCAAAGAAATCAGCATTAAAGCGCAGGCGATCAATTGATTGCTGGTTGAGCGCCGGAAAGGAGGAGAAGTGGTGAAACGACATTTAGCTTCGGTCTTATTGACGATCGCATGGTGCGGCGTGGTTATCGCGCAGGAAGACAGTGGGCCAGTACAGGGAAGAACGGCTACCTCATTGATGCACGCAAGGCGTACAAATTCGGGGCCGACAAACAGTAATTGGAAGTCGAACAACCTGGTCACGTCGGCGATGTCGCATTCCGTCGTGACCGGCCCAACGGGCGCCGTACCGGGCGGAACCGCGACCTCTGCACTCGTTGCTATTTTGAGAAAGCAGAGCATGGCCGCGCAGTCGCTGCTGCTTCCCGCGGTTCGACCTGTCTCCGCAAACAACGGCCCACTCCTGAGCGGCGGGACCTCCCAGATGTTGAATGCGCCTGCCAACAGTTCATCCCCGCAAATTGGTGCGACGCACATCATGAACTCTCCGGGATCTGGTGGTGGCGTATCGAACGGGCGTACCGTGCCACCTACGATGCAGCAGGCGCCAACCGTACAGGGGCATCCACAGCAGCCGCAGAAGCCGGGGGCGCAGGTCATTCCTACTCAAGTCTGCATGGGGGGGATTGCCACTGTGGATGGGCAAAAGTCAGGTGTCTGGTTTAGCCCCGTTAGTGGGCCAGATGGGAGCTTCGTCATACAAGGTTGTGGTTTTGGAGCTACTCCAGGGGTTGTGTATTTGACCGGAGTCCCGGTCGGGCCACCGCCTGCGAGCGCGGGCAACAAAGCAATCTCCGTTCAGAACCAGGTGACATTTCAAGTAGCACCCAACCAGTGGAGCGATCGTCAGATCGTCGCCCAGATTGATCCCAATGCCAGCGGGTTCTATGACAGCAACAACGTCACGCTCGTTGTGAAGACAGCGGGTGGCCAGCAATATCAAGCCGCGGGATTCAACTTCAGCGCGGCAAGGGCCGATCAGGTGCTGAGCTGGATCGTTCCGCCCCCGAACGGGTTCAGCAGTTTCGTGATGAGTACAGCATTTGTCACGAATCCAACTGCGGTCGTTCACCTGGCAGCGGTGACCGATTCCAGTGGCAATCTGATGCTTCCGACAGTTTCATCACCATCGGCGGGCACCATATGGTCTTCCGAAACGGTTGGAGCTATACGCGCCAAGCTCGGGCCGTCCACCCCCTCGAAAGTAACTTTCCCCGGCGGAACGGACAATTATCAGCTCAATCTTGCTCCTGGATTCCAGTTGGATCCTCAGACCGGAGTTCAGATGCGGCATACGCAAATCGATGTGAACCAGTGCCAGCAGTCTTTCAACGGGGATTACCTGACGAGCGGGAGCTGGGCGATTAACTACACCTCCAAAACCGCGTTCCAGATTTCGTGGCAGGAGCAATCTTGCTGGCCCAAGGCCGGAACGCAAGGGGTTAGCCCGCTGGACTACGGAAGTGTTTCGGTCTATGCGCTTCAGGTCACCGTGCTTGGGCCGCGCGGGGTAAGTCCGTGGGCGAGCGGGAATATGAACCCGCTAACGATCAAGCAAGGAACGCAACAACGCTTGTTGCTGGGAAACTGAGCGGGAAATGCCTGGAGGAATCGCCATGAAGAAATACGTTGCTGTGTTCGCAATTGCGTCAGTCGTCGCTGCGATGTGTGGCGCTGTTTCAGCCCAGATCCCCGCGACCAAACCACCGGATACAAAAATGACTCCGCTCGGACCGCAGGCACATCGGCCGCCTGGGCAACAGCAGGTGATGACCGGAACCATTTACGGATTTGTGTATTGGGACTCGACGCTTACCTCTCATTTTCCGTCTCCGGTGTGCAACGCACTGTCAATTACGGTGGCTGCGGCAAGCAAGAGTCCATACACGCCTTTCGGGGCTATGGGAACTCAGAGCCATTTCACCCCCATGGCGACGGCACACCCGCCTCTTACGTCGGTAAATACAACGTCGTACGACGGCTGTGCATACGCGTACGATAATGCGCCTCTTGGTCAAAACCTTTACGTCAAGCTGAACCTTACACAGCCGCTGGGGACATTGATGCCGGCCACAGTCATGAAGAACCCGGCAGTCGGCCCGATACAGTTCAGCAACGCCCCATGCAGCACGCTGCCACCATTGACCAAAGCCACAGTCGCAAATCTCCTCGGGAATTGGGGCTCCTGTCAGAACGTGGCCTACGACGTGAATCTGCCACTGGTAATTCGTCAGTCGTTGACGCCTTTGAGCGCCGGCGGCGGAATGGGAGCAAATCAGGGTTCCCAATCGCGTCCGCTGCTGAACCAGACTCGCCCTGCAGGAATGCTAAATAATGCGGCACCGCAAAACACAAATCCCGGTTCGTCTCCCGCGAATGGGATGCTTCTTCCGGCGGTTACTCCAGCACCGGCGCAAACGCCTTCGCAACCGGGCATCGCAGCGAGTGGTTCCGCACAGAACGTTCAGCTGAACCCGCAACCCTTACCCCCCAAAGGCACCGGCCCAAGCCAAACAATGAGCGCCGGGTCTATGGCTTCCTCTGGCATTAACTCCTCACCTGCTCAAAGAGGCAATCCTCCGGTGGATGCGGTCCTATACTCGGGCACCGTCTCTGGATTCATCTATTGGGACACGAGCAAGACCGGGTTTCCGTCCAACTGCAATGGAGTAGAAGTGTATGCAAATTTGGATCATGGAAACTGGGGCTCCTGGCAGGGTACCTCCGGTAACCTCACCTATTCGGCGAACGGCCCACTAGCAGTTTGCGCTTACACAGTCACGGGAGTGCCGACCGGAGTCGCCTTGGACATCAGTCCTGAGGTCGGTTGGCCCTATACGGCTTTCGGCGTGAACTTATGGTCGCTCGCGGCACCCGGAAATCAGAGTGGTGGGTCCGTCGCATGGGGCGGGGAATTCCTCGGCGAATACGACGTCATTACTGTCCAGAAAACATCCTGCAAGGCGCTCGTAAGCTCGAAGAATTTTGGCTCGCAATCGAATCTGCAGTCGGGGCCGCGCAGCTGCGGGAATCAAGCTGCGAATGTGAACCTCATTCTCGTATCGAATGCTCCCCAACTCTCCAGCATTACCTCTGCTGGCTCCGGAAACGGCGCAGGAGCGAAACGGGGCGGACCGAACAGAATTCTGCTTAACCCACAGCCGGGTTCGTCGGCCCAGAAATAGGTTGTGTGCAAAGTTGAGCGAGCTGCGACGAGGAGGAGCGTAATCATGACGATTCGAAGAATGAATCTGCTGCTGAGCGGTAGCCTAGGGCTTGTCTTATTCCTGGTCTGTCAGGTGGCCGGTGGTCAGGGCGTCCTCACCGCGGCATCGGTCCATTCGGCATTGTGCTCCATCGCTGCGTGTCAAAACGCAAAGCCCACCATCACCGGATTCGACTTCAATTCGGCGTTCACTCCCGGCGGACAATTCGTGCTGCAAGGTACAAACTTCAATTCTCCCGATGGGCAGCCTGGTTCCATCGTGCTGAAAATCGGAAGCAAGGTGGGAATAACTGTCATTCATCTGGGGCAGCAGTTTTACCACGAGCCTTACGTTGAACGGCAGACCACCGTGCTCGGCTGGGCCGACAGCCACGTTTTCGGGCAGATCCCAGCCGACATTTCCGGCGTAATGGATGGGGTGGCAACACTCGAGATTCAACGTCACGACGGTTGGAAGAGCGCCCCCTTCATCATCCACTTCAAAGCAACGAAAGACCTGCAGATTCTTCCGATGACCGATATCGTGGTGAAAACATGCGCCACGCAAGCCGACACCAATCTCTGCAACAACTGGTCGGACTCATCTCAGCTCAGTATTCCAACGAATCTTCACCCAATTCCAAGCTTGTACGGCTCCCACGCGCTGTTTATTCCCGCGACATCAAGCTCTAACGTGTTCGGACAAGACATATTCACGCTGAACCTGCAAAACGGGTGGGTAATAGACAACTCATATTGGCTCGAAAACGGAATCACCTACTCCGGCCAAGGTTGCAATAACCATTTCGCAGATGTCGACCCGCCGGACAAGTCGGTTCCCAACAGGGCGGTCGTGAGTTGGGATACGTCCTGCAACGTCCAGTATCAAGTATCTCTGCATATCACTGGTCCGAAAGGAGTGCCATGGAAATGAGGCGACAACACGAGCAGCACAATTTCTTCGCGGTACGGGTTCGACGCCTGTTTGGAGCATGCTGTCTAGCGTTGTCGCTGTGTGCCGCTAGCTCAGCGCAAACTGCTCCTCCGTCCTCCACGCGCAAGGCAGCCCCTACTTCCGCGCCACCGTCGTCCGCGCCGCAGTCGGCTCCAGGAATGCTGTCGAATCAAAACAATGGGACGTTGCTTCAAGCTCCCAAAACCAGCCCGCGCGGTTTGATGACTCCCGCACTAGGTGGGGCCGATGTCGAGAAGATGTCGCATGACCAATTTCGGGAATTGCCCGATGCGGCCGCGATTCGCTATCGAGGGCAGAGCATGAGCAAGGGGACATTCATTCAACAGCGTGTGCGGGAGCAGAATGCCGGCCCGTCAAGCATGGCGCGCAAACCCATGATGGATTTCCAGACCCTAAAAACTCAGTTTGAACAGAAACAATCCGCAGATTTGAAAGCACAGAATGCCCGCGTGCAGGCGGTAGCTGAGCGTCTCACCCAACGTCTGAAACAGGTGCAGACTTCACCGGAATATTTAGCCCTCTTAAAGGAAGCAGGGGATCTGCAACGGCGCTATGCTGCCGCACCGCCAGATGAGAAATCCCGACTCAAAATGCGCGCGTTGCAGATTCATGAGGAATTAGCCAGGCGAGAGCGAGTTGAGTAACCCCAATTTCAGGATCAGCAAAAGGACGATCGATGTCCGAGGAGACAAGAGCATGAAACGAATGTTGCTGCCGATCAAAGGACTTCTGCTTGTGATGGCCGCATGTGTGCAGCTTATAGCTCAGCAAACCCACAAGCCGCTCACCAACGATGACATCATCGCCATGGTGCACAAGAAATTGCCGGAGTCGGTGATTGTCTCCGCAATTCAGGCGGGACCAAGCAAGTTCAACACTTCGAGCAATGAACTTATCCGACTGAACGCCGCGGGTGTTACTGAAAAAGAACTGAATGCGATTCTTGCGGCTGGAGGCGCGGGGGCGCCTGCTGCGGCTCCAACCAAGGAGAAAGAGAATTCGTCGGAGGCCGCACCCGATAATATGCCGCCTTCGAAATCCCGTATGCCGCGCGTAGTCGTCACGGCTGGCGGCGCAACGCAGGAACTGAAGCTCGAAAAAACGCAGCTTGCAGAAACCAAAACCAAACCCTCGTCGATGAAGGCCTTGGCCGGCGACTCCGCCGTAACCCAAGCCATGCAGGCAGGAGTCAATACTGCCGCCTACAGTGCCGCGACCCATATGAATTCGGGTGTTGGAGGTTCTATGGTGCAGCAGGCGGGCGGTATTTTCTCCGGAGTAATGTCGCATCGCACGCCGACCGTCACATACGTCTGGGGCGTGCCGAGTCCCAACTCCAGCAACGTCCTGCAAAACACCAAGCCGACGTTTACGGTCGATTTCTCGCGAACAATCGGAGTCAATGCCGACGACTACGAGCCTGCGATGGTGAAGCTGACTCCCGCGCAGAACACCTGCCGGATTGTCGGGGCGACTCAAGGGAAGGAAGACATTCGTTCGAGTCCGGCTGCCGACTGGCAAGTCTATTCGCACTTCCTCGAAGAAAGAGTCACCACTAAGAACGAAAAGCTGGCTCCTGGGAAATTCAAGTTCTCGCCTGCTTCGGAACTGTTTCCCGGCGAATACGCGGTGGTGTTGCGCCCAGTGGCGAAGACCAAGCCATTTTCAGGCGGGGATGTGGCGCGCGCCCAGGGTGATGGGTTGATGTTTGACGCAGTGTGGACGTTCCAGGTGTCGGACTCAGCGGAGTAGGGGGGAAACAATGTATCAACGCGTGCAATTGGTTTCGATCCTGCTCCTCGGCCTTGCGGCTGCTCTGCCCGGCGCGGCCCAATCCTCTCCTCAGTGGACCAAGAACACTGTGGTGGTGGACGGGAACACGGCGCAAAACGCACTCAAGAGCGTTAGCACCGACGGCCACGTGCTTGTCTTTAATACCTCGGACACCCGCATCGTAAATTTAACGGCGGGCCAGGTGTTGCTGCTTGAAGATTTGGGAGCGCGGCGCGTGCTGGGCACATTGCGGCAAGGTCCGATCACGGCGGTGGCAACCAATGCGGCCGCCCTCACTGATTTTATTCAGGACGGCACCATTCAGTTCCCGAACAACTCCCATCAACCTACGATCCTTGACCAGCAGGATACGAGCTTTGGACCGGGAATGGACCATCTCACCGGCGAAGTCAACGATTGGCATTACACGGTCAAGGGTGACAACAACAATAACGACCTCGATTTTTCGTTCGACGCTGCCAAGCACCTCAGCGGCCTGGACGCTTCGGTGAAGGGCGACGGTCACCTGGAGAACAGTGGCTTCTCCTTTATGGCCGATATCCATGGGGCAAAACTGCAGAAGCTTTTCTTTACGGCTCCGGTGGAAGGCAGGCTCAAAGTCAATTGGAATGCCATTACCAGCGGCGCTAACAGCGGCATCGGCGAGCGCCGCCTGCGACTGCCGTCGTTTTTCAAAGAACTCTTTGTGGCGAATCACTTGCCGTTCTTGTACGAAATCAGCGGCAACCTGATTTTCATTCCGGGGCTTGGCGGCAAAAAGGACGCGGTCTCCGGAGGCTTCGAAGTTGCTTTCAACGGAAAGGGCGGATTCACCGCCACCTCGAAAGACAGCGCGCCGATAAAGGAGATGAAAGCATCTCCGAAGTCGGTCGAGAAAGTCACCACCTCGGCTTTGGCGCCGCACGGAATCGTTCTCGCAGTGAACGTGCCGAAAATCGCCTTCAGCTTTGGAACCACAAGCTTTATGGAGGCTGTCCACTCGTCGATACCGGCCGCCCTCAAGAACAGTCGTAGCGCTGACGCGTATGAGCCGCGCCTTTCGAACTTCCTGTCGAAAGAGGACCCTGATTTCTTCAGAACCCAAGGCGGAGCCTATGTGCAATGGGTGAACGAATACGACTACACGGGCTCGGGGCCGATGAGCGTCGTTCCCGACTGCACCACCACCCACTTCAATCTGATCGCGTCAGGCGGCGTCGACGCGAAATTGCTCGGGCTTGACGGCAAAGGAACTTTCGATCTTTACGACAACAAATCGACGAAGACAGAGCCCGATGTTCCGGCTTGCAAGATTGCGCAGAAGTGATTGGAACAGTTCGGAGAGACGATGGCCCTAGCAGAAGTAACGGAATGCGCCGGAATCGCTAATTAGGAGGAACGCTATGAAGTGGCACATCCACGGGTGGACAAGACGAAGCGTTTGTTTGACCATCGGCCTCGGTTCGCTGATGCTTTTCGCCTGCAACTCCGGGTCAGGGTCGAGCAGAACTCGCGGCGAAGGAGCCTCGGAAAGCGCCGGAGGGGCGGACACTCACGTTGAACTTTTATGCGTGGGCGACCGCATTAACAATCCGACGGAGCCATTCCACTATTCCTACAAGTATTCCGGTGCGGCGGGCGCTATCGATAACGAAGCAGATATCACTCCGCAGGCTATGGACATCACCAGCAAAAACAGCTCAGGAACTCATACGTACCACGGCGTTCATTCGGATGAGAATAGCTGGAACGCCGCTGTCCTCGACCTCTCGAGTCTCCGCTTCACCGGCCTGTCTGCACGGGTCGATTCGCTGAACGGTACATCCGCGCTCGTCCCGCAAGGGGCGGAGTCAGTCAATGGCTACAACACAACCAAGTATGCGATCGATACGACACGAGCTAACGCTTCAGACAAGCGGCAATTCGAGACAATGTTTGGCAAGGGCAGCTTTGAAAAAGGCACCGTTTGGGCTCCCTCCGACGGCTGTGCCGTAAAACTCTTTCTGGATGAAGCGATTGTTCAAAACGACGGAAGCGTTGATAAGGGTCATTACGAACTCGCGGTAATGAAGAAATAGCGCGATTGGGCCTCTGGATCAGAGGGCAGAGTCAAATACGAAACCTGGAACTTCTTCTTGCAGGTGGTTCCTTCGGGGGAGGGAAACACAAGTGAGAAGCGTGGGATGCGCGACACGAGATCACGCATAAATTCAGACAGGAGCTAAAGAAATGGCATTCTGCGCGAAGTGCGGTGCGACGTTGACCGAGGGATCAGCTTTTTGTGGCGGATGCGGCAACCCAGCTGGAAACGTAAATCCGGCGGCGGTTCCCGGTCCGCAGGTAGTAGCGGCAAGCCCAACCGTGAGTGGTTCAGGACTTACATCGAACGTAGCGGCGGCGCTGTCGTATGTTCTCGGATTGATCACCGGGATTGTTTTTTTGGTGCTCGATCCTTACAAGCACGATCGGTTTGTTCGCTTTCACGCCATGCAATCCATCCTATTTTGCGCGGCGGCAATTGCGTTTAGCATCGCATGGAGCATTCTGGTTGAAATCATGGTCAATATCAGCGGCTGGACAGCGGTGGCATTGACGCCGATTGGATTGCTGATCTCTCTGGGCTTCTTTCTGTTCTGGCTGTTCCTCATGTATCAGGCTTACAGCCAGCGCGAGTTTCGCATACCATTCATCGGCGCGATCGCGGCTAAGCAACTTGCATAACGACACGTTCGATTTGCCTTTCATGGAGGACTATAGCTATGGACCCATTTTGCAGATCTCCCCGGGTGAGGATGTCTTCTGCTCTGACTACATTCGCCTTGGGGCTGGTCATCCTTGTGATCACTTCGTGCACCTCAAGACAAGGCACAAACACGCTGACCCAGAGTGGCGCGAAGAATGTGGCGGCTACTGCAAACGCCAAGACGGATCCGGGAATCGATCTCAACTGTGTTTACGAGCACTTGCAGAACCCGCCGGAGTCCTTCCACTACGTCTACAAGAAAGACACATCTGACAATGACCACGTGGACCAGGAGGCTGATGTCACACCGCAGTCCCTCGACGGATTCAGGCGAGACCCCGATGGTTCTCAACAGCCCCTTCACGCGAGTCGCTCTGATGCTCAGAGCTGGCAGGCCGCACTCACGAGTCTGACGGGGATTGCCGGAATGTCCAGCGCAATCGCTTTAATCCATAACGGCTCGGCATTGCGCAAAGAGCCGGATGGTGGGTCGGTGAACGGCTACACCGCAATCCACTACTCGATTGACACCGCACGGTTCGACGCTACGGAGCAGAGCATGTTGGGCCCGACGATGGGGCCGGGCGGTTTCGAGAAAGGAGACGCGTGGGTTACCTCCGATGGATGCCCCGTAAAGCTGGCGTTAGATGACGAGATGCATAAGAAAGATGGAAGCCTGCTCGAGAAGGTGCATTACGAGGAGGCGATGGTCAAGAAATGAGCGCACGACTTGAAAAGGGGCATCTCGATGAGCAGCACCATTTGTGAAAAATGCGGAGCCCTCGTATCTGAGAACAACGCATTCTGCACGAAATGTGGGGCGCGCCGCGTGAGTCCAATCGAAACCGCCGCCCCGAGCAACTTCTGCACCAAGTGCGGCTCGCGAATGATCACCGGGACGAAGTTCTGCGAGAAATGCGGCGCACCTGTGGCGCAAGCCAAAGCCCCAGGCGCTTCCGTTTCGTCTGCCGCCGCGCCCGCGCTGCAAGCCGTCTCCAGCCCTGCTTCGGCCCCAACTACCACCCCCTCGCCCCGCGGTAGCAAAACGCTGAAGCTGTTGATGATTGCAGTCGCGCTGTTCATGTTCTTGCTAGTTCTCGTGATGGGCAGTTGCGCCTACATTGCTTACCGAGCAAAGCAGAAAGCGCACGCGATCGAAGAAGCTTATAAGCAAAATGACGTCAAGAAAATGGCGAGTGAGTTGGGGATCAACAATTCCGCGGGTCACGAGAACCGGGGAACATCTTCTTCATCCTCATCGAGCGCTACCCCAGCCCCATACGGATGGACCCTGCAAAACGGCAAGCTCGTACCCGCGCAGGCACCACAGGCACCGGTTCCCCCTAAGGCCGACCCCGTCATACCCGTTGCTGCTAGCGGAAACCAGGCAAAAGACTGGGCTCTCAAGTACGAGCGAACCGAAAATGGGCCCGAGGCCGACCTTATTGTACGCACTGGCGATATCAACAATCTCGGCTTCGGCTGGCCGCAAGGCTTCGATCCATTCTCCGGTAATTCCACTCCGGCTCATCGATGGCCCGACATCAACCATATCCCCGCCGGAGCACCCGACGGCACCGACCGGATCATCATTGGTACGGGAGTGATTCCGGGTGGTGGAGACGGGTACAGCGGTTCGATAGGCGACTGTGGATTGTTGCGCGACATGACAACCAATGGTCCCACGCCGTCTCCCGAGACTGTCGCGAGGCTCGATGCCTTGTGCAAACGCGAGCGCGATCTGACCGCACCCAATCCTATCGTGCTTAGCGTGGGGCAATTGCCCGCTAAGATGAACTCCGTCCTAATTCAAATTTTTGCCGATGATTTTCAGCCGGGCCCATTGCACTCGCATTTTCAAGCCAGCCTCAACGATACCCGCATCCCCAGCCTCGAATATGCAATCAATTCGCTGGATCAGACCGGTCCGATTGGGAAGCTGGTCAGCGTACAGCTGCTTCCGGAATACTGGCCCTTACTGAAATCGGGCACCGTGAAGTTGGTTATTGACGATCCCACCACGCACATGCCCGATGGCTACGCGATCGATTTTGTGCGGATTCTTATTAACCCGCATGATTTCAAGTACAAAGTGTCGCTTGCCGTCTCGGTCGTAGACGCTGACAAGAACACTCCCATCGCGGATGCCAATGTGACGGCCGCACTCCAATCTGCCGCAACCGACAAAGCGGGCAAGTGCCAACTGACGGGAATCCCCGCAGGTCTTGTAACCGCAACTGCTGCCGCTCCCGGCTACGACGAAAATTCCGTTCCCGTGGATCTTGTTGCGGGACAGAGCGGCACCGCCGTCATACAACTGCACGCTCACCAGGAAAACACCGCAGCGTTGGAAAAAGAACTCGCGCAAAACGGTTCCGCAACCATTTATGGAATTCACTTCGATACCGACTCTGCGCAGCTGCGTGCCGACAGCATGCCGGCGCTGAATGCGGTGCTTGGGTTAATTAACAATCATCCCGGCTCGCACTGGATGATTGCCGGCCATACCGACAATCAAGGAAGTACCACGCATAATCAAAGCTTGTCCCAAAATCGTTCGGCGTCGGTGATCGCATGGTTGCAGAATCACGGCGTGGACTCAACTCGACTGCTTCCCGAAGGATTTGGTGCCAGCCGTCCGCTGGCCGACAATAGCACTGCCAACGGTAGGGCTCTGAACCGACGAGTCGAAGTGGCGATCGTGAAGTAAAAGCGCACCAACCGATCCACAGTTGCTCATCGCGCCTTGACAACACGAGACTAATCGCTGCTTTCAAGTGTATGGGATCCCTGAGCATGACTAGGTGTTAGCGTAGTCTGGACTCACCTCGAAAAAGCTGAATGGACGAAATGTGCGACGGGGTGAGGCGCAGCCCAATTCATCGCTTCATTGCTTCGATGAGCAAGATTTGGTGGCAGGCGAGACATGTCGGAATGCGAGAGGTTTCCGTCACCGGCCAAGGACGGCAGCTTCGTGCGTTTCTCAATTCGTGGTGAGATCTCCTCGAACGAGATCTGGAACCAACGAAGGTTGCATGGCAGTTCCGTTGTGTCTTCCGGAGCTCTGGACATCAGTGTCAGTGCCGCAGATTTCCTAATACTCACCACTAAATGACCCCCGTCAGACAGTCGCAATGCCAATTTGAGACATCCCCAACTGAAATCTGGTGGGAGCATTTGCGGCGTGATCCCCTAGCGCCTGCCCAGGGGTCAATGAGCTGAAAATAAGCCACTGACCATCACGAAACCCGCATTTTTGCTACATATTTGGAATTCCGGACTAGCAGAATCTTATGGGTGCCCCCAATTAGGTGCCCCAGCTGTCATCCAGCAACGAGACCTAACTAATGTGGAAACCAATAGTTAAGTTGGGGCACCCATAAAACGAGCACCAGGGGCTCAATTTGGATGGTTTGGAAATT
>Ga0070713_100001677_pt1 | contig 14228 bp, 10 predicted proteins | sample LARL82metaG_FD_65465 | JGI IMG/M metagenome (GOLD analysis project Ga0070713, IMG submission 65465) | Corn, switchgrass and miscanthus rhizosphere microbial communities from Kellogg Biological Station, Michigan, USA - LAR L8-2 metaG | ecosystem: Host-associated > Plants > Roots > Rhizosphere ... | reverse complement strand
TATCGTCTGACGCCGGGACTGCGTCGAGCGCATCCATCACGCCTTTGCCGATGCCACGGGCCGGCACATTGACGACGCGTCGCAGGCTCACGTCGTCGTGCGGGTTGATGACGAGCCGCATGTAAGCCAGTGCGTCTTTGACCTCTCTCCGCTCGTAGAAGCGCACGCCGCCGATGACCTTGTAGGGCAGGCCCTCGCGCATGAGCGCGTCTTCGATCGTCCGCGACTGCGCGTTCGTCCGGTAGAGGACGGCGGCCATGGAGTCGACGTCATCCGCCAGGGATTTGCGGGCAGTGCGGGTAATGAAATCCGCTTCCTCGAGCTCGTCATTCGCCCGGTAGTACACGATGCGCTCGCCGCCCTTGCGATCGGTCCAGAGATGCTTGTCTTTCCGGTTCCGGTTCTGGCTGATCACGGCCGAGGCGGCGTCGAGGATGATCTGCGTCGACCGGTAGTTGCGTTCGAGTTTGACGATCGTCGCCTCGGGAAAATCCTGCTCAAAATCGAGGATGTTCTTGAGGTCGGCCCCCCGCCACTTGTAGATCGACTGGTCAGGATCCCCCACGACGCATAGGTTCCGGTGACGGCCGACCAGACGGCGTATCAGAAGATATTGGGGCCGGTTCGTATCCTGGTACTCGTCGACCATGACGAATCGGAACTGGGTCGAGTACTTGTCGCGAACGCGTTCAGACTGTTCGAACAGCTCGACCGTCTTGAGAAGGAGATCGTCGAAGTCGAGCGCATTGCTCTCCTTCAGCGTCTTCAGGTAATGCGCATACACCTTTGCGATGTGTTCCTCGCGCCGGTTCCAGCTGGCGGAGGCGGCGACAGCCTCCGGTCCTTCCATGCGGTTCTTGGCCGTGCTGATCCGTGACAACGCCGCCCTCGGCTGGATGAAGCTGTCGTCGACATGCAGCTCTTTCAGGGCCTGCTTGACGACCGCGAGCTGATCGGATGAGTCGTAGATGACGAAATCGCGGGTGAGGCCGATCGCAGGCGCCTCGCGGCGCAACAATCGCGCGCACAGAGAGTGGAAGGTGGATACCCACATGCGGCTGCAGTCGGAGCCGAGGAGGGTCTCCACCCGCGTCCGCATCTCTTCGGCGGCTTTGTTGGTGAAGGTGACGGCCAGCACTTCATCAGGCGCCGCGTGACCGTCGCCGACAAGGTACGCGACACGGCTCGTGATCACGCGGGTCTTGCCGGATCCCGCGCCGGCGAGAATCAGCAGTGGACCTTCGACGTGAAGAACCGCCTGACGTTGTTCAGGATTGAGGCTATCGAGAAACTGCAAGCCTCTATTCTACTGTCACTGACTTCGCGAGATTCCTCGGTTGATCGACGTCGCAGCCGCGCCGGACGGCGATATCGTAGGCAAGAAGCTGAAGCGGCAGCACCATCACGATCGGCGTAAGCAGGTCTGAAATCCGCGGCACTTCGAGGACGCAGTCTCGGGAGCGGTCGAGAATCGAGCGAAGCTTGTCGTCGCCCCGGGTGGTCAACGCGATCACAGAACCACCGCGCGCTTTCACTTCCTGCATGTTTCCGATCATTTTTTCATACACGTGGTCGTGCGGTGCCAGCGTCACGACCGGCATTCGCTCATCGATCAGCGCGATCGGCCCGTGCTTCATCTCGCCGGCGGGGTAACCCTCGGCGTGGATATAGGAGATTTCCTTCAGTTTCAGTGCGCCCTCGAGGGCAATCGGATAGTTGATACCACGGCCGAGATACAGGAAGTCTGTGCGGCTGTGGAAGCGTCCGGCAATTTCTTCAACCTCAGGCGCAATCTTGAGCGTCTCCTCAAGGACGTGAGGCAGTTGAAGCAGTGCATCGACGTGGGGCTTGGACGCCTCGGGTGACAGCGTGCCGCGGACCTGACCGAGCCGGAGCGCGAGGAGGTACAGCGCCACAAGCTGAGAAGTAAAAGCCTTGGTCGAGGCCACGCCGATCTCTGGACCGGCGTGCGTGTGGATCGTTCCATCCGTTTCGCGCGTTGCCATGCTGCCGACGACGTTGCAGATGGCGATGCTCGAAGCGCCCTCGCGCTTTGCCTCGCGAAGAGCAGCAAGCGTGTCCGCAGTTTCGCCCGACTGCGTGATCACGACAGCCAGCGTGTTCTTGCCGACGATCGGGTTGCGGTATCGATATTCAGAGCCGTAGTCGACGTCCACCGCGACACGAGCGAGCTGCTCGATCATGAACTTGCCAACCAGCCCCGAGTGCCACGATGTGCCGCACGCGAGAATCGTCACCTTGTCGATCGACGCGAGCTGCTTCTCGGTGATCTTCATCTCATCGAGAAACACACGCCCAGAGTCCTGCGACACACGGCCGAGAATCGTCTCGCGCGCGGCGGTCGGCTGCTCGAAGATTTCCTTGAGCATGAAATGCTTGTAGCCCGACTTTTCCGCCATGATTGGATCCCACAGCACGCGCTGCGTGACCTTCGAAACCGGCCGATCGAAGAAGTCGGTGAACTGCACGCCTGTCCGCGTGATCACGGCCATTTCCTCGTCACCGAGGAAGACGACGTCGCGCGTGTGACTGAGAATCGCGGGAATATCCGACGCGACGAAGAATTCGCCGTCCCCGAGCCCGACAACGATGGGCGGGCCGTTTCGGACCGCCACGATCTTCTCGGGATCGTCCGCTGAGATCAGCACGAGGGCGAACAGCCCCCGCATGAGGTGCAAGGCGCGCCTGACGGCGTTTTCGAGGCCGTCCCCCCGGCTTTCGCGTTCGACGAGATGAGCGACAATTTCGGTATCGGTTTCCGTGACGAACTTGTGGCCCTGACGCTGCAGCTCGTGCTTCAGATCCAGGTAGTTCTCGATGATCCCGTTATGCACCACGACGATCTTGCCGGTGCAGTCCCGGTGTGGATGCGCGTTCTCTTCGGTCGGACGCCCGTGAGTCGCCCAGCGCGTGTGACCGACGCCGTACTCACCGGTAATCGGATGGCCGCTGATGACATCTTCGAGGCGCGACAATTTGCCGGCGCTGCGACGCAGTTCGACCTGGCCTTCGCGCACGACGGCGACGCCCGCTGAGTCGTAGCCGCGATATTCAAGGCGACGCAGTCCGTCTATCAGAACCGGGACGACGTCTTTGGGTCCGATATATCCAATGATCCCGCACATGGTGTCAGCCTTTTGTCTCGTTTTTCTTTCTGCCCGCCCTCTTATCGACCCATCCCTCTAGATTCCGTTGCTTGCCCGCGCTGACCGCCAGTGCACCAGGGGGAACGTCTTCACGGATCGTCGTGCCGCTGCCTACGTAAGCCCCCTTGCCGACCCTTACCGGGGCGATCAGCTGCGTGTCGCTTCCGATAAATGCACCGTCTTCGATTGTCGTCTGGCTCTTGACCGTGCCGTCGTAGTTGCAAGTAATGGTGCCCGCCCCGACGTTCACGCCGGCACCAATCGTCGCGTCACCCAGGTAGCTGAGATGCATCGACTTCGAACCCGCCCCAAGGGCAGTCTTCTTCAACTCGACAAAATTGCCGACCTTGGCCCGCTCGGCAATTGCGACGTCTGTCCGGAGGTGCGCAAACGGGCCGACACGCGCATCGTCGGCCAGCGTCGAGTTGTTGATCAGACAATGGTTAAGAATGATGACGCGGTTCCCGAGACGCGAATTGACGATTCGAACGCCGCTGTGAATCTCGCAGGCGCTGCCGATGGTCGTCCGTCCCTCGAGAGAGACGCCGGGACGGATGATGGTATCCGCTCCGATTTCGACATCGGAATCCACGTACGTCGTTGCTGGATCCTCGATGGTCACGCCTGCCGCCATTAGCTCCGCGTTCTTCTTCTGTCTCACGATTCCACTCACTGTGGCCAGCTCCAGACGGCTGTTGATGCCCCGCGTTTCGTCGGCATTCGGGACCATGACCGTTTCGACAGGAAACCCGCTCGTCCGGCAAAGGGCGACGATGTCCGGCAGGTAGTACTCCTGCTGTGCGTTTGCCGCCGCGATGTTCCGGAGGGTTTTGAAAAGCCCGTTCAGACGGAACGCATAGATGCCCGCATTGACTTCGCGGATCGATCGCTCAGCAGCGCTGGCATCGCGCTCCTCGACAATGCGTGCAATTTGCCCGCCAGATCGGACGATCCGACCGTACCCAGTCGGCTCGTCAACGGTCGCCGTGATGACAGTAGCGGCCGCACCGGCGCTTTCGTGCCGATCGACGAGGGCTTTCAGCGTGTCAGATGTCAGGAGCGGAACGTCGCCCGAGAGCAGAACGACTGTTCCCGTCGCTTGGCACAAGGCGGTTTCGGTCATCAGCAAAGCGTGTGCAGTGCCGAGTTGCGGCTCCTGCACCACAGTCTTCACGTCGGACTGTGACGAAAGCGCGGCTTGGACCACGTCACTCTGGTGGCCGACGACCACCGTAATTGAGCGGGGTCGAAGCGCTCGGGCCGTAGCCAGGACGTGTTCGATCATCGGCGTCCCGGCTACACGATGGAGCACTTTTGGCCACGCGGATTTCATCCGCGTTCCCTTGCCTGCCGCGAGGATTACGACGTGGAGATCGGTCATGGACGGCCTTCCTTGGTGAAGGCCGAACCCAATTATCGCGCGGAACGCGGTCGGAGAGGGCGTCGACGCTCGGATCGCATCATCGGCGGGGCTTCGAGCGCCGCGGTAAAGGCGTCGTCGCCTCGGAGGGGATCGAGGTCGGGATCGGTGCGCGCGAGCGCTCGATTTTCCGGATTCATGGCGATCGCCCGTTCGACGTGGGCCATGGCTTCGGCGAGCTCGCCACGCTGCGCGTGAGCGACGGCGAGCATGTAAAGCGCGTGGTCGTTGTCAGGGTCTTCGTCTCGCACGAGCCGTAGATGCGAGATGGCCTCGTCGTATCGACCGCCGTTCAGTGCCAGCGTCGATGCATACAGACGCTCCTCGACGGTCTGGGGCACCGCCTGGTTGTTTGAGGCCTGCTTGCGGCAGATATTCAGATACAGACGAACGCGTTCGTGCAGCTCTTTCTCTTCGGGATAGAGCTGGAGCACGGATTCGAGACTCTCGGCGGCGCCACGGTAATCGTGGCGCTGGAGGCGTTCGAGGCCTTGCTCGTACATGGCGACGGCGTCCACATAGGTCGATCGGCGCTCTTGGGGCTTCGGCGCCGACACCGGGACTGCAGCGACCTCAGGAGGCGTAACTGGGGCGGCCCCCAACGGCTGAAGCTGTCGGGTTGGACCTAAAGCAGCTTTTGACGAACGGGTCTGTGGTCGACGCTGTTTCGCCATCAAACTCCTGCTCGAGAAGTCCGGGCCTCGAAAGCCGGGTAAAGTAGCAGAACGTTCGCTGCCGGTCAAGCGATCGGCTCAGCCAACGTCTCACAGCCGACAGCAAATTGGTCATCAGACCAACTTCTTTCCTCTCTCTACAGCCTTATAGACTTCATTGGGCGATCGACCATGGCGTCGAGCCAGAACGTTAATCGCCTTTCTCTTCGTCATTCCTTCGGACTCTGTTATTTCACCAAATTGAATCGCGAGATCGCGCTCGGACACGGGCTGATCGATAGACTGATCTGTCATTAGACCAACATCAATCACCACGGTCAGCTCCCCATGAGCCTCCGATGTTGACTCGAGAAGCCTCGAAATTGGTCCTCTAACCAAAATCTCGTGTATCTTGGTCAGCTCGCGACATAGCACCCCTGGACGGTCCCCAATCTTGGCAAGCAGCTCTGTCAGCGTGGATTGGATCCGATGTGGTGCCTCAAAGAAAACGACCGTCCCAGAGGTACTGCGAAGCCGTTCGAACCATGTAGTGCGGTCTTTAGACCTAATAGGTGGAAAACCCAGGAACGTGAAAGTATCTGACTCAAGACCGGATGCGGCCAACGCAGCCATGACAGCGCTCGGCCCAGGAATCGGCTCGACACGAATGCCAGACTCGATGGCAGTCCGTATGAGGTGGCGGCCTGGGTCGGAAACAGCCGGTGTTCCGGCATCTGAGACGAGCGCAATGCTCTCGCCACGCTTGAGGCGATCGACAAGCGTCGTCGTTTTTCGATGCTCGTTGTGCTCGTGAAGGCTCGTGGTCGGCGTGTCGATTGAATACCGTGACAGCAGATGCGACGTCCGGCGAGTGTCTTCAGCTGCGATCAGCGCGACCTCGCGAAGAATTCGCAGCGCCCGCGCTGTGATGTCCTCGAGATTGCCAATCGGCGTCGCGACGACGAACAACGTGCCCGGCATCCAACGGAATGTTTATTGTACCATTGAGGATCGACCATACCGGCTATGAACTCGTCTGAACCCCTCTCACATTTTGTCGACGACCTGCTCGGGTATCTCTACGAGACGCATCCTACCCATGCGACCTTCGACGGCGTGCACACGCACGACGATCTTCTCGAAGACCTGAGCCGTTCGGGCATCGAGCGCGATACTCATGCGCTGGCCGGGTATCTCCGGCGGCTGCAGGACATCAATCCCGAGAGCCTCACCGAAGTCGAGCGCCTCGAGCGCCGGATGTTGACCTCGCACATCGAATCGCGGATGTTTGAGCTCGAAGTCGTGCGCACGTGGGAGAAGAACCCGCAGTACTACTCCGACATCCTCGGTTCCAGCCTCGCCGGACAGGCGTTGTTCACACACGCCCCGGCCGAAGAACGGGCGCGGCGCGTGCTGTCGAAGCTGCGGCAGACGCCGCGTCTGATGCAGGCGGCCCGCGACAACATCACCGATCCACCGGGAATCTTCGTCAAGGTGGGCATCGAGACGATGCGGGGCGCTCTCAAGTTCATCGACGATGACCTCCCGAGGGCATTTGCGTCGGTCGACGACCTGCACTTGCTCGGCGACCTCGCGGATGCACAAGCTGAAGCCTCTCAGGCGGTTGGGGCCTTCATCCAGCACTTGGAGACCGAGGTCGCTCCCCGGGCGCGCGGGTCTTTTCGTCTTGGCCGCGAAAAGTTCGAACAGAAGCTGCGACTCGACGAGGGCATCACGTTGTCTGTCGAGCGGCTCCTTGCGATCGCGACGAGGGAACTGAAGGCGACACAGGAGGCGTTCAAGTCGGTTGCGGGACGAATCAATGGTGGCGACCCGTTGGCGGCCTGGGCTCGTACGAAAAACGATCACCCCAAGGCTGGGGAGCTGGTCGCCGTCGGACGACAGCAGGTCGACGAGCTCGTCACTTTTCTGGAGCGCCAGCGTATCGTCTCGATGCCGGACGGCGAAGGAATCACCGTGGCGCCGACGCCCGATTTCTACCGGTGGTCGTTCGCGAGCATGTGGAGTCCGGGGCCATTCGAAACAAAGCCCACGCGCGCGTATTACTACCTCACGGACGCCGAACCGCACTGGCCAGCGGAGCGGCAAGACGAATATCTCCGCGACTACAACCACCCGACGCTGTGGTCTATTTCAATCCACGAGGTGTATCCCGGACACTTTCTTCACTACCAGCATCTGAGGAAGGTCGAATCGAAGGCGAGGAAATCCACGCTCTTTGCGCCGGCGTCCTTCATCGAGGGCTGGGCGCACTACTGCGAGGAGATGATGATGGAGACTGGCTTCGGCCGGAATGAGCCGGGCATCAAGCTCGGACAGCTGGCCGAATCACTGGTCCGCCTGGCGAGGTTTATCACGTGCATTCGCTTACATGCGGAAGACTGGTCGGTGGAGCAGGGCGTGCGATTTTTTCGCGACGAGGCCTATATGGAGGAGGGAAGCGCCCGCCGCGAAGCAGAACGCGGGACGTTCGACCCGACGTATCTTGTCTATAGCGTCGGCAAGCTGATGCTCATGAAACTGCGAAACGACTACAAACAGCAACAGGGCAAAGCCTATTCGCTGAAGACATTCCACGACACCCTGCTCGGTCAGGGTACGGCGCCCCTGTGGTTGCATCGGGCGCTGATGCTCCCGGGCGACGCGGACGATATTCTGGACTAGTCATGCCGCTTTACGAGTACGAATGCACGGCGTGCGGACACCAGTTCGAGGTCATTCGCAAGTTCTCTGATCCGCCGGAGGATAAGTGTCCCAAGTGCGGCGGACCCGTTCACAAGCTGCAATCTGCGCCAGCCTTTCAATTCAAGGGTTCGGGTTGGTACGTCACGGATTACGGGAAGAGCGGACAGTCGGATAACAAGGCCGGCTCGGACAGCAAGTCGGACACCAAGAAAGACGCTGCAACTGAGACGTCTGGGAAAACAGAGTCCGCAAACGCGAAGTCGGCGTCGACGTCCAGCACTCCCACGCCGTCGGGAACGACGTCGCAGAAATCCGGCGACTGATAGGTCAGCTTCGCTTGACAGCCTGAAGATCGAGGGTCGCGAGGTACTCCGCAAAACGGTCCGCCAGGTCCGCTCGCTTCAGCGCGAAGTACACGACGGCTTTGAGAAACCCAAGCTTGTTGCCCGTGTCATGACGGACGCCATTCACCTCGCACGCATAGATCGGCCGCGACTTCAGGAGCTCGCGTAATCCATTTGTCAGCTGAATCTCGCCGGTTCTGTCGCTCTTGATGGCCGCGAGAGCCGGAAAGATGTCCGGCGTGAGGACGTAGCGCCCGATGATGGCGAGATCCGAAGGGGCTTCGGCCCGCGGCGGCTTCTCGACGAGATCGCGCACCTGATAGATACCGGGTCCCAGCTTGCTGTTTGGCTCGACGGCGATGACGCCGTAGCTGGAGATGTCCTCGCGAGGTACCCGTTCCACGGCAAGGACGGGCCCACCCAGACGATCGAACACGTCGATCAGCTGCCGAATCGCCGGCGGTTCGGCGTCGATCACGTCGTCGCCCAGGATGACCGCAAACGGCTCGTCGGCCACCAGTTCCCGGGTCACCAGCACCGCATGACCAAGGCCAAGCGGTTCGCCCTGACGCACATACGCGAAGTTTATGAGGTTTGAGATCTTCCGGATCTCGGCGAGCTGTTCGCGCTTCCCGCGAGCCTCGAGGAAGGTCTCGAGTTCGACCGAGACGTCGAAATGATCCTCGATCGCGTTCTTGCCGCGGCCCGTCACGAGGATGATGTTCGAGATGCCCGCATCGACTGCTTCTTCGACGCCGTACTGGATGATCGGCTTGTCGACCAGCGGGAGCATCTCTTTGGGTTGGGCCTTGGTCGCAGGGAGGAAACGAGTGCCGAGACCAGCCGCGGGGAAAACCGCTTTTCGAACGGACGCGCTCACGCAAAGAATCGTAGCAGATGACGTAAGCAGAGCGCATGTAGAATCTAGCGAGCGGCATGCTGGATCCCGAATTTATACGAGATCACACGGACGAGGTCCGCACCGGGCTGAAGAACCGCGGACTCGACGTTGACAAGGCGTTGAGCGACATCGCGACGTGGGAAGTGCTTCGGCGGCGCCTCATCGGCGAGTACGAAGGTTTGAAACGTCAGCAGAACACGGCAGGCGATGAGATCGCAAAAGCCAAGCGCCAGGGAAAAGACGCCGGTCCGGCGATGGAGGCCAGCCGGACACGGGCGGCGCAAATCAAGACGCTGGGCGTCCAGCTCGATTCCATCGAACATCAACGCGACACAGCGATGGAACAGCTCCCCAACCTGCCGCACGCGAGTGTGCCGGTCGGAAAGAGCTCGGCAGACAACCAGGAAATCTCTAGGCACGGCGAGCCGAAGACGTTCGACTTCGATCCCAAGCCGCATTGGGATCTAGGCGCTGCGCTCGGGATCCTCGACTTCGAGCGCGCGACGAAGATGTCGGGCGCAAGATTTTCCGTCCTGACCGGCGCCGGCGCGCGGCTCGCGCGAGCTCTGATCGGCTTCATGCTCGATCTGCACACTCGCGAACACGGATACACCGAGGTCGAACCGCCGTTTCTGGTCAATGCCGCCTCTCTGCGAGGTACGGGCAACCTCCCTAAGTTTGAAGCGGACCTGTTCAAGATTGCGGGCGAATGGGATCTGTATCTGATTCCCACGGCCGAGGTGCCGCTCACCAACATGCATCGCAGCGAGATCCTCGATGGCCGCGAGCTGCCAATTCTTTACACGGCGTACACACCGTGCTTCAGAAGCGAAGCGGGTTCGTACGGACAAGACGTCCGCGGGCTGATTCGCCAACACCAGTTCGATAAGGTCGAACTCGTGAAGATCACCACGCCGGAGCAGTCATACGACGAGCTCGAGAAGCTGACGGAGAACGCCGAGACGGTACTCAAGCGCCTCGATCTGCCGTTCCGTCGAATGGCGCTCTGCACTGGCGACCTTGGATTCGCATCCGCCAAGACTTACGACATCGAGGTCTGGCTGCCCAGCCAGAAGGCCTACCGTGAGATCTCGTCCTGCAGCAACACCGAGGCGTTTCAGGCGCGTCGAGCGAACATCAAGTTTCGATCCGGTGGAAGCGGAAAGACTGGGTTCGTTCACACGTTGAACGGATCAGGGCTGGCAGTCGGCCGGACGCTTATTGCGATCCTCGAGAACTATCAGCAGAAGGACGGCTCGGTGCTCATCCCGCAGGCGCTGCGGCCATACATGGACGGACGGGCGTCTATCGAAAAGCTGTCTAAGGACAAGACGTAAAGAGACAAACGTCGCGGACGTTTTCTACGTCGCTCGCCTAGCGTCGTCGTTTCTCCCTCGGTGATACGTCTCGAGCTGAGCGTTCGCGGAGAGGACGACCTCCAGGCGCTCGAGGACCTTCGCGAGCGCCCCGCCCGGAACCGTCACGTATAGCTCGTCGTCGGCGAGGTTGGTGTAGACGCGATTGCCGATGCACGCGAAGCTGGCGACGGCGTTTCCTGTGTCGTTTGCGTGCGCAATCATCGAGCAGGCCGGACGGCCCAGGATGTCGGCGCCATTGAAGACGCCTGCCGACCGCGCTGCTTCCGAGATGAGCATCATCTGCCGGACATTGCCTCGGATGATGACGACGTCCGGCTTGAACGTCGCGTTGTCGAGGGGTGCGTAGACCGCAACTTTCAGAGGCTCGTGCCGATGTGGGATGCCGGCGACCTCATCACCCTGCAAGTACTCGAGCTTGATCATCGTGCTGATCAGGCCCTCGAGCTCGATCTTCTGCGTCTCCGGCAGCGTGACGCCGTGTGTGAACGCGCCTACCGGGCAGTTGAAGTGGTCTTCCGGAGTCGTGTAGAAAGAGTGCCCCTCCGAGGCGTACTTCCAATACGCACAGCCGGCAGGAAGGCCATGATCGACGCGCGGCAGCAACGCTGGCGGCGTGGGCATGAAGCTGATGGCCACCGGCTTCCACTGAAGGTTGAGCGCGCGCAGAGCATCGCTTCTAGTCGTCATCCGTTTCGCTCGAGGTCAATTCGGTTACTGGACAGGTGCGGGGAGTTCCGAACTGCCCATGAGGTAGGCGTCGACGCCGCGCGCGCAGCTTCGTCCTTCCGCAATCGCCCAGACGATCAACGATTGGCCGCGCTGCATGTCTCCGGCGGTGAAAATACCTGGCACTGACGTCATCCAATTGCTGTCGCGCCAAACAGTGCCACGGTCCGTCATTCTTACATCAAGTTCGGTCAGCAGTCCGTTCTTTTCGGGTCCCACAAATCCCATGGCTAGCAACACGAGATCCGCGTCGACTGAAGACTCGCTGCCCGGCACCGGCTTGAACGACATTCGGCCACCGCTGACGACCGCCTCGACTTTCGTCCCATGAAGCGCCGTGACCTCTCCATTGGCGTTGCCTGTGAAGCGGTCCGTTGAAATCGAGTACAGTCGCTCGCCGCCCTCCTCATGTGCCGACGAGATGCGAAAGATGTTCGGCCAGAGGGGCCACGGGTTGCTCGTAGCCCGTGAGTCGGGTGGACGGCCGAGCACCTCGAGCTGCCGAACGCTACGAGCACCCTGTCGGTGAACGGTCCCCAGGCAGTCGGCACCGGTATCGCCGCCGCCGATGATGACGACGTGTTTGCCCTCGGCCGAGATGATCGGCCCTTTGTCGCCCTCGCACCGTTTGTTTTGAAGGGTCAGGTATTCCATCGCGAAATGGATGCCGACCAGCTCGCGCCCCGGCACCTTCAGATCGCGAGGCAGCGTCGAGCCTCCGGCAAGCACAATAGCCTCGAAGCCGTCTCGTAGCTCGGACAACGGCACGTTGCTGCCGACGTGACTCCTCGTACGGAAGATGACGCCTTCTTCCTGCATCAGCGCCAGGCGCCGATCGAGATACTTCTTCTCGAGTTTGAATTCCGGAATGCCGTATCGCAGCAGTCCGCCAATGCGATCCGCACGTTCGAAGACGGTCACCCAGTGACCTGCTCGATTCAACTGATCGGCAACCGCCAGTCCTGCCGGGCCGGATCCGACAACCGCAACGCGTTTCCCGGTCCGCACCTGGGGCGGACGTGGAACGACTTGTCCCTCGTCGAACGCCCTCTCGATGATTGTTGCCTCGACCGCCTTGATGGTGACGGCCGAGTTGTTGATGCCCAGCACGCACGATCCCTCGCAGGGAGCCGGGCAGAGACGGCCGGTCCACTCTGGGAAGTTGTTCGTCGCGTGCAGACGTTCAATCGCGGCATCCCACCTGTCGCGGTAGACGAAGTCGTTCCAATCTGGAATCAGATTGCCGAGGGGACAGCCCTGATGGCAGAAGGGAATGCCGCAGTCCATGCAGCGGGACGCCTGCCCGCGCAGGTCTCCGTCGGTGTACGGGACGTACACCTCCTGCCAATCGTGCAGTCGTTCCGCGACGGATCGACTCGGTTGCTTCTTGCGTTGAATCTCGATGAACCCTGTCGCTTTACCCATGCACGACCTCTACATCCGAGAGCACGATGGGTTCGACGGGAATCGCACCGAACTGAGACTTGCCCTCGAGCACGCGCTTGTAATCGCGCGGCATGACCTTCACGAATAGTTTTGCCGTGATCGACCAGTCGGCCAGCAGCCGCGCGGCGAGGGCGCTGTCCGTGTACTTCACCTGCCGTTTGAGCAGCTCGAGCACGAGCGCCACATCGTCGTCGCGCTCGAGTCGCTCGAGATCCACAAACTCCGGATTGCAGCGCCGGGCAAACGTACTCTGTGCGTCGAGAACGTACGCGATGCCGCCGCTCATCCCGGCCGCGAAGTTACGCCCCGTCTTGCCGAGGACGAGGACGCGACCGCCGGTCATGTATTCGCAGCCATGGTCCCCAACGCCCTCGACGACGGTCACGGCGCCGCTGTTGCGGACCGCGAAGCGCTCGCCTGCGAGGCCGCGTATGTACGCTTCACCGCTCGTGGCCCCATAGAGAGCGACATTCCCGATGATGATGTTGTCTTCCGGCGCGAACGTCGCGCCGCGCGATGGCCGCACGATCAGCTTGCCACCTGAGAGTCCCTTGCCAAGGTAGTCGTTCGAGTCGCCCTCGAGCGTCAAGGTGATCCCGCGCGGCACAAATGCGCCAAAACTCTGTCCGGCGGACCCGGTGAGGTGGATGCGAATCGTGTCGTCCGGCAGCCCGGCTGCGCCCCACCGTCGCGTGAGCTCCGATCCCAGCATTGTCCCGACGGTCCGATTGACGTTTCGAATCGGACGAGTGATTGAGACAGGTGTCCTCTGTTCGAGCGCTTCGCGGCACGCGGCAATCAGCTCGTTGTCGAGAGCGCCGGCGAGGCCGTGATCTTGCGCTGTCGTGCAACGGCGCGCTTCCGCCATCGGCACCACCGGGTCGTGCAGCAGCGCCGAGTAGTCAAGGCCTCGCGCCTTCCAGTGATCGACAGCCGGCCGCACGTTCAGCCGATCGACGCGACCGATCATCTCTTCCATCGTGCGGAAACCGAGATACGCCATGTACTCGCGAACTTCTTCGGCGATAAACCGGAAAAAGTTCTCGACGAACTCCGGCTTGCCCGTGAACTGCTTGCGCAACTCCGGGTCCTGGGTCGCGACGCCGACCGGACACGTATTCAGATGGCACACGCGCATCATGATGCAGCCCGATACCACGAGCGGTGCCGTCGCGAACCCGAATTCCTCGGCGCCCATGAGCGCGCCGATGACGACGTCGCGCCCGGTCTTCAGCTGGCCGTCCACCTGGACGACGATGCGATCTCGTAGGCCGTTGAGGCGGAGAACCTGCTGTGTTTCCGCGAGGCCCAGCTCCCAGGGGACGCCTCCGTGCTTGATTGACGTGAGTGGCGACGCACCCGTCCCGCCGTCGTGACCCGAAATCAACACGACGTCAGCGTGCGCTTTCGCGACACCGGCGGCGACGGTACCAACGCCTGACAGCGCGACCAGCTTCACCGAGATCCGTGCACGCGGGTTCGCGTT
>Ga0070713_100001676_pt1 | contig 14233 bp, 10 predicted proteins | sample LARL82metaG_FD_65465 | JGI IMG/M metagenome (GOLD analysis project Ga0070713, IMG submission 65465) | Corn, switchgrass and miscanthus rhizosphere microbial communities from Kellogg Biological Station, Michigan, USA - LAR L8-2 metaG | ecosystem: Host-associated > Plants > Roots > Rhizosphere ... | reverse complement strand
TTGGGGTCCAGCGATGGGTCAGCGCCACCTGCCGCAGCCGGCGGCGCATCCGTGGTGATCGTCCGGCGATCGGAGGACGCCACGATACGTCTCCACTTCAGACCAAGGTCCTGCGGCAAAAGAGATTGCATCTGCAGAGGGTGGACGATTCGAGCTAACCGTCCATTAAGCAAGATCATCGCACGGTCGCTCATGGCATTGTCCGCTGCCGACCCAATCCCACGCCTCAGCGATGCGTACGACCCGCCTGCCGTTATCGGCATGGCCGCGCTGACCACCGCGGCGTTCCAGGGCGCCACCCCTGACGCATTGGCTGGCATGATCGAGCGATTGGACACCGACCCAATCGCCCGGCTCCACGATACCTCCATCGCCTATCAGCTCGCCTTCCGCCGCGCCGAGGCGCTGGGATTGCAGGCTGAGGCGCTGGCCGGGTCCCAGCTATTTCGCATCCGCCGAGAAAGCCGATCCCCCGCTGACATCCGGCTGCTCGCGCTGATGGCGCCCGGTGACCTTATGGTCAACACGCCGCTGGACTTCATCACGAACTACCTGGACGTGCGGCTCGATCTGCTATTCCTGATGCCAGACCGAGGATTGCCGGCAATCATCCCTGATCACGACGTCATGTTCTTCGCCGTAAGCGAGTCCGATGCCGCCATGCTCGCCCGTATGAGCCGACTGTTCACGTCGTGGCCACGGCCGGTGTTGAACGATCCGAGTTTCCAGCCCGCCCTTGCGCGCGACACACTGGCCAGGTCGCTGGCCGACGTTCCGAGTATTTGCAGCCCATCGACCGTCGCGGTCGGCCGCGATGAACTTGCGAGTCTACTCCGCGGCAGTGGTGCGAACAGTGATCTCCTGGCTGGCTCCTCTTATCCCGTTCTTGTACGCCCGCAAGGCTCCCACGCCGGCGCAGGCCTCAAAAAGATCCACAATTCTGGCGACCTGGCCGCCTATATGTTGTTCTCGTTCGCACCTTACTACTTCGTGACCGCCTTCGTGGATTACCGATCCGCAGACGGGTTGTACCGGAAATACCGCGTAGCATTCATGGATCGTCAGCCCTACCTTTGTCATATGGCCGTCTCGCAGAACTGGATGGTCCACTACCTGAACGCGGGCATGACCGAGAGTGCGGACAAGCGCGCAGACGAGGCACAGGCGATGATGCACTTCGATGCGACGTTCGCCGCCCGTCACCGCGAAGCCTTCACCGCTTTGCATGAGCGATTGCCGTTCGACCATTACTCGATCGATTGCAGTGAGCTTCCGGACGGGCGATTGCTTGTGTTCGAGGCGGACACCGCGGCCATCATTCACATGATGGACCCTGAAGCGGTGTTTCCATACAAGCATTTGCACATGCGCAGGGTATTCGCAGCATTCGGCGACATGTTGCGGCGGCGGATGACGTCCGCCAGGTAGCCGCGTCGGCCCGCACTAGCCATCCGCTTTCGGAATCGCGGTCGCGCGCGGTAAACCACAGCGATGGCCGCATCCGCTCGTACGCTGAATGCTTCCGGCGCCACGCCTGCCATGGCGCAATGGTTTGCCGCCAAGGAGGCGCATCCGGACGCGCTGGTGTTCTTCCGGATGGGCGACTTCTACGAGCTGTTCTTCTCCGATGCGGAATCAGCGGCCGCGGCGCTCGATATCGCGCTGACGCAGCGCGGCGAGCACAACGGCACGCCGATCCCGATGTGCGGCGTGCCGCAGCACGCAGCCGAGGCGTATCTCGCGCGACTGATCCGCCGCGGCTTCCGCGTCGCGGTGGCGGAGCAGATGGAGGACCCAAAGTCGCGCACCGGGAAGGCGCCGATCCGCCGCGCCGTGGTGCGTCTGGTGACCCCCGGCACGATCACCGAGGAGGCGCTGCTGGAGGCCGGCCGCGCCAATCTGCTGCTGGGGCTGGCGCAGGACCGCGACGGCATCGGCGCGGCCTGGCTCGACGTGTCCACCGGTCTGTTTGAGACCGCGGCGGTGGCGGAAGGCGATCTGCCCGGCCTGCTCGGCCGGCTGGAGCCGGCCGAAATCCTCGCCCCGACCGGGCTGCCGCTGGGCGAATGGGCCGATAAGCGAGCGCCCGATGTCGTCCCGTCACCGCCCCTGGTGGCACGGCGGCGGCTGGCCGAGACATTCGGCGTCGCCAGTGTGGACGCATTCGGGAGCTTCACCGACGCAGAGGCGATCGCGGCGCTGATGGCGGTGGACTACGTACGAGCCACCCAGGCCGGAACGCTGCCGCGGCTGGCCCGTCCCGCGCCGCAGGGACAGACCGGGGTCCTGGCAATGGATGCAGCGACCCGCGCCAGCCTGGAGATCCACCGGGCGCGCGACGGCGGCGCGCTGCACTCGCTGCTCGGCACGGTGCACCGGACGCTGACCCCGGCGGGAGCGCGGCTGCTCGCGGGCTGGCTGGCCGCTCCTCTGACCGACCCCGCGGGGATCGCGGCACGCCAGGATGCGTGGGCGTGGATGGTCGCGGAGGGCGATGCCGCCGGTCGGTTACGGGGCGCGCTGCGGACGGCGCCCGACATTGCGCGGGCGCTGGGACGGCTGTCGGTGGGGCGCGGGGGCCCCAGGGATCTTGCCGCGCTACGTGATGGGTTGCGCGCGGCGCAGGCGGCGGAGTCGGCTTTGACAACACCTCTCCCGCTCGCGGGAGAGGTCGCTGAGCGAAGCGAGGCGGGTGAGGGTCGATCAGCGGCACAAATACCCTCACCCGGCGCTCTGCGCCGACCTCTCCCGCAAGCGGGAGAGGTGACCGGGTTGTTGCGCACAGCCTGCGCCGCGCTGAAAGTCGATCCATCGCTCGAACAAACCTTGACCGCCGCCCTCGCCGACCCCGCGCCACACCGGTTGGACGATGGCAATGCCATCCTCCCGGGCTTCGACCCCGAACTCGACGCCGAACGCGCCCTCCGCGACGACAGCCGCCGGGTGCTCGCCACCCTGCAGCTTGACTATGCGCAGCGCTACGGCGTCGCCAGCCTGAAGATCCGCCACCATGCCCAACTCGGCTATGTCATCGAGGCCCCTGCTGCCGCGGTGGAAAAACTACGCGACTTTCCGGAACTGACCCTCCGACAGGGTATGGCCAACGGCGCCCGCTTCACCACACCGGAACTTTCGGATCTCGACCGCCGCATATCGGAGGCCGGCGAGCGTGCCACCGCGCGCGAGCGGGCGGTGTTCGCGCATCTGGTGCAGACCGCACTGTCGCAGGCTGACGCCCTCGCCGCCTGTGCCGATGCGCTGGCCCTGCTGGACGCCATCCAGTCCGCGGCGAAGCTCGCGGAGGTAGGTACCTGGTGCCGCCCCCAGGTCACCGACGATGAAGCTTTCCTCGTCCGCGCCGGGCGCCACCCGGTCGTGGAGGCAGCGATCGCCGGTCGTGCCCAGTTCGTCCCGAACGACTGCGACCTTTCGCCCGACCAGCGTGTCCTTCTGCTCACTGGTCCCAACATGGCCGGCAAGTCAACGTTCCTGCGCCAGAACGCATTGATCGTGGTGCTCGCTCAGGCCGGGCTTCCGGTGCCGGCGGAAGGCGCGACGATCGGCGTGGTCGATCGCCTGTTCTCCCGCGTCGGCGCTGCCGACGACCTGGCTCGGGGGCGCTCCACGTTCATGGTGGAAATGACAGAGACCGCCGCCATCCTGCATCAGGCCGGCCCGCGCTCTCTCGTGGTGGTGGACGAGATCGGCCGCGGTACTGCCACGCTCGACGGCCTTGCGATCGCCTGGGCGGTGCTCGAGGCGCTGCATTCAGCGATCCGCTGCCGCACCATTTTCGCCACACACTTTCACGAGCTGGCCGAACTGGCCGACCGGCTACCGCGTCTCAAACCGCACACGATGCGGGTGAAGGAATGGAAGGGGAGCGTGGTGTTCTTGCATGAAGTGGCAGCTGGCGCCGCCGGCCGCTCCTGGGGCGTGCATGTCGCCGAGCTGGCGGGCGTGCCGTCGCCGGTGGTGCGCCGCGCCGCCTCTCTGCTGGCATCGCTGGAGAAGCACGGCGGCCCACTGGGTGCGGCAGGTGCACCGCTCACCGCGCTGCCGCTGTTCGCCGCCTCACCGCCCGAAGTTCAGCCCGAACCGGACCAGTTGGCCGGGGCGCTCGCCGCACTGGAGCCGGACAGCATGACGCCGCGCGACGCGCTCGACGCTTTGTATCGGCTGAAATCGCTGTTGGCAGTTCCCGACAGCGCCGCGAGCTAGTACTCTGGCCTGAATGCTGACCCCTGTCGCCCAGCCGAAGCCGCCCGAGGCGTCCGTATCCGCCCTCTCCGCCGCGCTCGCCGCGTTGGCCGAAGACGGTGCCCCTGTGCCGCGCGACGCAGCGCTGGGCGCGTTCCGCCGCCACCTCGCGCGTATCCAGCAGCACGTGCAGCACGCCTTCGAGCAGGAGCAGATCACCGGCCTGCAGGCAGCCCGTCTGCTCGGCAAGCTGACCGATGGCCTTATCTCTGCGCTGTACGATCACGCCACGTCGGACACCGGCTTTGGCGAACCGGAGCATCTCGCGGTCGCCGGCACTGGCGGATATGGGCGCGGCGTTCTCGCGCCGTTCAGCGACATCGACCTGTTGTTCCTGACCGCCGAGGAACCATCACGTCAGACGCTGCAGGTGGTCGAGTACATGCTCTACTTCCTGTGGGACCTCGGTGTGAAGGTCGGCCACGCCACCCGCTCGATCGAGGACTGCCTGGTCGAAGGCGCCAAGGATACCACGATCCGCACAGCGCTGCTCGACTCCCGACATGTGGCCGGCGACGCGAAGCTGTTCGCGGACTTCCACGCCCGCTTCCGCGCTGCGTGCAAGGAAGCCGGCGTCGCGGAGTACATCGCCGCCAAGCAGGCCGAGCGGGATGTGCGCCACCGCCGCTATGGCGACAGCCCGTTCGTCGTCGAGCCGAACATCAAGGAAGGCCGCGGCGGGCTGCGCGACCTGCAGACGCTCTACTGGATCGCGCGCTACGTTTACGACACTCAGACGATGGGCGAACTCGCCGATGTCGGTGACGTGCTGACGCAAGCGGAAGCGAAGCACGGCCGCCGCGCCTGGGAATTTCTGTGGACCGTACGGTTCCATCTGCACTACGTCGCCGGCCGCGCCGAGGAGCGGCTGACATTCGACCTCCAGCCGGTGGTGGGCGCGCGCATGGGCTACACGCGCCATGGCCGCCAGGACGGCGTCGAACGTTTCATGCGGCACTACTTCCTCACCGCGCGCGAGGTCGCACGGCTGACGCGCATCCTGGAACCGGGGATCCTTCGCGAGGCGCTCGGTCCGCCGGCGATCGCTGCCGAGACCGACCCGGCGCTGTTGCGGTGCGGCTTTGTGCTGGCGGAGGGCCAGCTGCTGCCCATCCCGGGGCACGATTTCGACCGCGAGCCGCTGCAGATGCTCCGTATCCTGCAGGTCGCGCGCGACCGTAATCTGGAACTGCATCCGCTGGCGGTGCGCTCATTGATCCAGAACGAGCGCCGCGCGGTGGATTTGCGCGGGGACCCCAAGGCGGCGGCTCTGTTCATGGACCTGATGTGCGGCAAGGAACCGGAACATCATCACCGCTCCGGTCAGCATCCGGACGGCGCACGCTGGCTGTCGATCCTGAATGAGACCGGCTTCCTCGGACGCTTCATCCCCGATTGGGCGCGCATCGTCGGGCAGATGCAGTTCGATACCTACCATGTGTTCACCGTCGACGAGCACACGATCGAGGCGGTCAAAATCCTGAACACGCTGGAGCGCGGCGAACTCGCGGAGATCGCCCCGGTTGCCAGCAGCCTCGTCGATCACCTGCAATCGCGCCGCGCGCTGTATCTCGCGATGCTGCTGCACGACATCGCCAAGGGGCGCGGCGGCGACCATTCGGAGATCGGTGCCGAGATTGCGCTGAAGGTGGGACCGGAACTCGGCCTGTCGGCGGAAGAGACCGAGACTGTTTCGTGGCTGGTTCTGCACCACCTGCTGTTGTCGGCGGTGGCGTTCAAACGCGACATCGACGATCCGAAGACCATCCTCGATGTCGCCGACACCATTCAGTCACCAGAGCGGTTGCGCCTGCTGCTGATATTGACGGTCGCCGACATGCGCGCCGTGTCTCCCAAGGTCTGGAACGGTTGGAAGGCCACGCTGCTGCGCGAGCTATTTGCCCGTGTAGCCGAGGTGCTGGCCGGCGGACTGTCCACCACCGAACGGGACGTCCGGGTGGAACGCGCGCGTCATGCCGCCGCCGCGCTGCTATCCGACTGGTCGAAACGGGAGATCGAGCGTTTCACCCAACTCGGTTATCCAGGCTACTGGCTGTCGTTCGATCCCGAAACCCATGCACGCCACGCGCGTCTGGTGCGCGATGCGGAGGCGCGCCAGGCACCCCTGACGGTGGACACTCAGCCGCTGCCTGCACGGGCGGTCACCGAGGTCACGGTATACTGTGCCGACCACGCGGGGCTGTTCAGCAAGATTTCCGGAGCGCTCGCCGTGGCCGGTGCGTCGATCGTCGACGCGCGCATCCACACGATGACCAATGGCATGGCCCTGGATACGTTCTGGATTCAGGACGCAGCCGGCGGGACATTCGACGCGCCGCACCGGCTGGCGCGGCTCGCGGTGCTGATAGAGCAGGCGCTCTCAGGCCGGATCCGCCTGGCTGCCGAGATCCGCAAGGTTTCGAAGCTGCTGCTGGGGCAGCGGATGCGGGCGATCCATGTCCCGCCGCGAGTGGTGATCGACAACCACGCCTCCAACACGCACACCGTGCTGGAGGTGAATGGGCGCGACCGGCCCGGGCTGCTGCATGACGTCACCACGGCGGTCAGCGACCAGGGGTTGCAGATCGCCTCAGCCCACGTCACCACATATGGTGTACGCGCGGTCGATGTCTTCTACGTGAAGGACGTATTCGGCCTCAAGGTTGAGAATGAGCGAAAGCTCACTACATTGAGAAGCGCACTGCTTAAGGCGCTGGCCAATCCGGACGAGGCAGCACCAGCGCAGGCCATCCCAGCCAGAAAGCGGCGCCGTGCCGCGGGGGGATGAGGGTTTTGTATTCTCGACGGCGCATCTGAAACGCTTTCCGCTCGTATGAGTCCCAGGAGGGACGGCAGCGACAATTGGCTGGGTTGCCGCCGCTCTGCAAAGCTGCCTACGTTCGCTAATGCTCGACCTACCAATGGAGACAAGAACATGAGTCTACTGTCCAAAACAGCGTTTGCCGCGCTGCTGCTTGGCTCGACAATCGCCGCCCCCGTGTTTGCCGCCTCTCCTGACACCACTGGCTGCCCGGCCGGCATGCATCGTGCCGACTCAGAGGGCGGCCCTGGCTGGCAGCAGCAGGCTTCGTCGGCCCACAAGGCCGATTCCGAGGGTGGCCCTGGCTGGCAGCAACAGGCTTCGTCGGCCCACAAGGCCGATTCCGAGGGTGGCCCTGGCTGGCAGCAGCAGGCTTCATCGGCCCACAAGGCCGATTCCGAGGGCGGCCCCGGTTGGCAGCAACAGCCAGGGGCCCGCAAGGCCGATTCCGAGGGCGGCCCAGGTTATCAACGGCAGGCTTCGGCAACAGTGCCCTGCATCAAGTAAGGGCATCGCCGATCTCTAAAGAACTCGCAGATCCCGGTTGGCGACCGCCAGCCGGGATCTTTCGTTTATGAGCCGGGACCGCCCATCGATAGCGACACCCACCTGGTGGTGCTCTTGCCCCGAAGGAGCACAGCCAGGAATGGGCGCTGTTGCTGGTGCGCCCTCTGCACGGCGCGTCGCACCTCCTCGGGTGTCGCCACGGGAGCGCCCTGAACGGCGGTGACGACGTCGCCTGCAACGATACCGAGGTCGCGCGCCTCGCAATCGGCCTCCACCGAGGCGACCAGCACCCCGTTTACCTTGGTGTCGATCCCAAACTGCTTGCGCGCTGCGTCGGTCAGCGGGGCCAACCGCACGCCGGGATCGGGCAACTTCTGGATCATCGCCTCGGCTGCCTGCGCGCTCATCACGCCACCGCCCGGCATGAAGTTGGGCCACTCGGCGACAGTAGCGGTGACCGCTTGCTCCTTGCCATCCCGCCAGACGGTCAACTGAGCCGGCTGCCCGACCGGGATCTCGACGATCGCCCGCATGAAAGCCCGCGGATCGGTGGGCCTTGCGTCATCGACCGCCATCAGGATGTCACCGGGCCGCAGTCCCACGGCACTCGCCGGGCCACCCCCATCCACCGCAGAGATGATCGAGCCCTTCGCCTCGCGCATGCCCAGGGCCTGCGAGAGTTCCTGCGTCAGATCCTGAAGGGTCAGACCCAGCCAGCCGGGCTTGGGATGGCTGGGATCGAGCAAGCGGTCGACGACAAACTTCGAGGTGCCGGCCGGCATCGCGAACCCGATCCCGATGAATCCACCGCTCTCCTCGGGGTTGTAGAGTGCCGTGTTGACCCCGATTACGTCGCCATTCAGATCCACGAGCGGGCCGCCGGAATTGCCGTGGTTGATGGCGGCGTCGGTCTGGATGTAGTTGTCGAACGGCGTGTCCTGAATGTCACGGTTAAGCGCGCTGACAATCCCCGACGATACCGACTCACCGAGGCCAAGTGGGTTGCCGATTGCCAGCACGGCGTCCCCGACATGCAGGTTCTCGCTGTCACCCCATTTCAGCGCCGGTAGCGGGCGGCCGGCATCCACCTTCAGTACCGCGAGGTCGATCATCGCAGCGACCGCGAGCAGCTTGCCGGTTACGCGGTCGCCGTTGTCGAAGATCACCTTGATGTCGATGGAGCCGTCGATGACGTGCTTGTTGGTGACAATAATTCCACTGGGATCAATGATGAAGCCAGAGCCATAGGTCTTAACCCGCCGCGGCGAACCGCCAGGCTGTTCCGGCTGCTTCACTCTCCACGTCGAGATGTTCACCACCGCGGGCATGGTCTTTTGCGCCACAGCGGCGTCGCCGCTTTCCATGGCGCGGGCGAAGGCTGGCGTCCTTGTGCATGGCGTCGCGATGAGTATGGCCAGAGCCAGGATCAATACGCGGTTCATCGGGCCTCCCCCATTATCGCCCTGTCATACCACGCCATCAGCGTCGCCAGCCAAATTCGTTGAGGTGACATCATCCAGGATCTCTCCGGTGGAGCGGCACGAGGGACGGCACCTCGCGACTGTAATGCGCATAAACCTCGCCGAAATGCTCTGTGAGGAACCGCTCCTCGATGGCGATCTTGCGCAGGAAGGCTGCGGTGACCAGAACGAGTGCGATGACGCCTCGCCACTCGCCGAGTGCGATGGCGGTGCCCAGCACGGCCAGCAGCAGGCCGGTGTATATCGGGTGCCGTGCCCAGCGATAGGGCCCTGTGCGGATCAGTTCATGTTCCTGTTTCAGGGTCACCATGCTGCTCCAGTTGGCACCGAGTGAAAGTCGGGCCGCAACGCTGATCGCAAGCCCCGAAGCGACGAGGATAGCGCCTAGCCACCACCACCCAGCGGCGGGGGGCACGAACCGTGCTGTCAGCCAGGCTATCGGTACGCGCAGTGTGGCGAGCAGCGCAACGCCCACAGCGAGAGGAGCGGTGTGGGACAGCCGCGAGGCGAAGCTTTCCTCCCGGATGGGCGCCTTGGCACCGATCGCGGCGACGCTCCAGTAGAGCAGCCACGCCAGCCACAGCACTGGGATCAAATAGCGGTAGACTTCTTGCGTCACTTGGCGCGAGGCGGTTTCTCTGACGGCGGGGGCGTCTTGTCCGGATATCTGCACCACGGCGCCGCAACGCAACGCCAGCACTCGGGCACGCGCGCTTTGCACACGTACCGTCCATGCAGGATCAGCCAATGGTGCGCGTCGCGCAGCAGCTCCGGCGGGATGCGGCGGACCAACGCGTCCTCGACAGCGCGTGGCGTGGGACCAGGTGCGACGCCGGTGCGGTTGCCGAGGCGGAAGATGTGCGTATCCACCGCCATGGTGCTTTCGCCGAACGCGACATTCAGCACGACGTTGGCGGTCTTGCGGCCGACGCCGGGCAGTTTCTCGAGCGCCTCGCGGTCGCGCGGCACCTGGCCGCCGTGATGCTCGATCAGCTGCCGCGACAACTCGATGACGTTGCGTGCCTTGCCCTGCCAGAGGCCGATCGAGCGGATATGCTTCGCCACCCCGTCGACGCCCAGACGCAGCACCGCCTCGGGTGTGTCGGCTTCCTTGTAGAGCGCCTCGGTGGCGCGGTTCACCGACACGTCGGTGGCCTGCGCGGACAGCACCACTGCGATCAGCAGGGTGAACGGATCGATGAAGGTCAGTTCGCTGCGCGGATCCGGATTGGCCTTGGCCAGCGCCTCGATGAAGCCGCGCACGTCCTCGCGCGTCATGGCGCGCGGCTTACGGCGCCTCACTTTGGGGGGTTGCAGTCCTGTCGACATGGCAGGCGCTTGTCGCGCGCTCGCGTGCGGGCGGCAAGGGTTTGCCAATGCCGTGGGCGCGCTACATGGTGCTGTATGGATGACGAAGCCACCCTGTTCGAGGCGGTGATCGTGCCCCACCGCAGCCTGTCGCTGCGTGGACTGGCGATCCTCATGGTGGCGATCGGCCTGTTGTGCGCCCTCATCGCGCTTCGGTTCTGGCTGATCGGCGCCTGGCCGGTGGCCGGCTTCGGCGTGGTGGAGATCGGGCTGGCGATCCTTCTGCTGCGCCTTAACGCGAGCCGGGCGCGCGCCAGCGAGCTGGTCCTGCTGTCCGAGGATGTGCTGCGGATCGTGCGGGTTGACCAGCACGGCCGGCGGGAGGAGCGCGTGCTGCCGGTCGGCTGGCTCAACGCCGTGATAGAGGAGCCGCCCGGCCGAGTACCGCGTCTGCTGCTGGTCGCGCATGGAATGCGCGAGGAGATTGCGACGTCCCTGGGCGAGGTGGAGAAGCGCGATCTGTGGGGGGCGCTGCGCGATGCTCTGCACCGACTGCGCAGCCCGCGCTTCGATAATCCGCAGCTGAGGGCTGACGGGACCTGACGCGACTCAGGTCTCGGTCGGTCCCATCGACTTGATCAGGTCGAACACGCGCTTGCGCACAGCGGGTTCGGTGATGCGGTAGTAGGCCCGCACGAGTTCCAGTGTCTCGCGTCGGTTCAGTGCATCGTCGGCGAAGCTGTCCGGCGTTTCGGAAAAGCCGGTGCTTCGGCGGTTCATAGGACCGCCGTAGGTGCTGGCAAGGCTCTCCGGCATGTCGTCGAAGAAGAAGCTGATCGGCACATCGAGGACGCGCGACAGGTCGAACAACCGCGACGCACCGACGCGATTGACGCCGCGCTCATACTTTTGCACCTGCTGGAAGGTCAGGCCGAGTGCTTCTCCCAGGCGCTCCTGCGACATTCCAAGAAGCGTGCGCCGCAGACGGATGCGGGAACCGACATGGACATCGATCGGGCTTGGTCGTGCTGGCTCTTTGTCGGCACCAACGACGGGTTCGCCGCGCGCCATGTTCGCATTCCCTTTCAGTTCGTTCAGCATAGGCGGCTCCTGGGGGCGACTGTGGCACAACCGGCTGCTGGACTGTTCATTAATCGAACCTTAACACTACAACCGTTAATTGTCAATGGTGATCTAAAAATATGAATATGGTTTTATTTTTCATGTGCGAACGGGCCAGACTCTCGCGAACTCGCGGGGCGAAGTCAACCGGACGCTGCATTGCGTCTTGCCACAAGCCCCACCCCGAGTGCAACCGATCCCGAGATGGCAGGCAGCCAGAGCCCGATGCGGCCGAATACGGTTTCCGGCAACGGACCGGGCAATGCCACGGCCAACGTGCCTGATGTTTGTAGATCGATTCGGCCGAGTTCGTGCCCGTGCGCGTCGAAGGCGGCCGAGATGCCGGTATTGGCCGCTCGCACCAGTGGCAGCCCTTCCTCCACCGCGCGCATGCGTGCCGCCGCCAGGTGCTGACGCGGCCCGGTCGAGTTGCCGAACCAGGCGTCGTTGGTGACGTTTACCAGCCAGGCTGGCCGATCGCGGCGATCGATGATCTCGCCGGAGAAGATCGCCTCGTAGCAGATCAGCGGCCCGAAGGCCGGGAGGCCGTCGACGTGCAACGTGCGCGGTCCGGGGCCGGAGGCAAAGCCGTTGCCGGGCATCACCATGATCGGCAGCGGCAGCCAGTCCGGGATGTATTCGCCAAATGGCACCAAATGCCACTTGTCGTACAGGCCGCCGATCGCACCGCCGTCGATTACCGCGAACAGACTGTTGCGCGGACGCCTCTGCTCATCGAACCGGACGCTGCCAATGAGTGCCGGGATGCCCCCGATTGCCCGCTCGACGGCCAGCCGCGCTGGTTCATCGACATCGAGCAGGCCAGGAAACGAGGTTTCCGGCCAGATCTCCACGGCGGGCTGTGGGGCGCGGCCGTGTGAACTGAGGTCCAGGTAGTGCCGGAAGATCCGCACCGCGAGGTCCTGGTCGAACTTCTGGCCCTGTGCGATGTTGCCCTGCACCAGCACGACGGTCATCGCCTGCGGCGGAACGGCCTGCCGCAACCGAACCACGCCGAATGCGGCCCAGGCGGCGAGCAGTAACGCGCCTCCGATACGCCACCGCCAGCCGAGGACGGGTGTGGCCGCAAGCAGCAGAGTAGCCAGGGTGAGCCCGTGCACGCCGATCCATGCGGCGGGCTGGATGAACACGTCGCCGATGGGACCCGGTAGTTCCCACACGCTGCCCCACGGGTTCCAGGGAAATCCGGTCAGAACGAACTGCCGCGCGAGATCTGACAGGACCCAGGCGCCGGCCAGCGCCAAGACTCGGGGCCAGCCTGTCTGTGCCAGCCGTGCGACGAAGCAGGCGGCGGCGATGAAGACCGCGAGCGCTGCCGCGGTCGCTGGCACCGCGAGTGGCACCAGCCACCAGAAGCGCGCTGCCTCGAACAGGATCGCCTCGGTGATCCAGTACAGGCCCAGGACGTGGTGGCCGAACCCGAACCACCAGCCGCGCCGCGCCGCGACGGCGGGGGAACAGGCCGCATCGAGGAGAGTGAGCAGGCCCGGCACCGAGATGAGCAGGAGCGGGATGATGTGGAACGGCGGCAAGGCCGCTGCGGCGAGCGCACCCAGCGCGAGAGCGGCCAGATCGGCGCGCAGGCCGCGCAAGGCCGCGAGACGCGACTGCAGGCGTGAGAGCATGCCAGCCGGCTACACGGCCGGCTCCGCACAGGCAAGGTGGGTCGGCTTCGCACTCTCCCCGGGCGCGTCCTAAGGTCTCGCTCATGCAGCCTGGCATCCTGCTCGCCCTATCGTCGGCCGTGCTGTTCGGCGCAAGCACGCCCTTCGCCAAGCTCCTGCTTGGCTCGGTGGATCCGTGGCTCATGGCAGGATTGCTCTACCTTGGGGCGGGCGTGGGGCTCTCCGCCGTCCACCTGGCGCGAGGCATCCTCCAGCTGCCGACTGTCGATGCGCCTCTCCGTCGATCGGACGTGCCGTGGCTTGCATCGGTGATCCTGTCGGGAGGCGTCCTCGGCCCGTTGCTGCTGATGCTGGGCCTGCTACGCACGGAGGCTTCGGCGGCGTCGCTCCTGCTGAACCTGGAAGGCCTGGCAACCATGGGCATTGCCTGGGTCGTGTTCCGGGAGAATGTCGATCGCCGCCTGCTGCTGGGCGCATTCGCCATACTGGCCGGCGCCGCGCTGCTGTCCTGGCAGGGCCGGGCGTCGTTCCAGTGGAGCGGGTTGCTGATCGCCGAAGCCTGCCTGTGCTGGGGCATCGACAACAACCTGACGCGCAAGCTGTCCTCGGCCGATCCCGTGCAGATCGCCATGTTCAAGGGGCTGGTCGCGGGCGCCGTCAATCTGGCGCTCGCGTTGTGGTGGCGGGGCGCGATGTTGCCATCTGTCGGCACCCTGGCGGCGGCCGGTGTCGTCGGCTTCCTGGGCTACGGCGTGAGCCTAGCCCTGTTCGTCCTCGGATTGCGCGATCTCGGCGCGGCGCGCACTGGAGCCTATTTCTCGCTCGCGCCGTTCGTGGGGGCTGTTCTCGCGATCATCATGCTGGGCGAGCCGCTATCGGTGCAGCTTGTCGTCGCCGGCGGCCTGATGGGATTCGGTCTCTGGATGCATCTGGCCGAGCAACACGAGCATCAACATGCACACGAAGCGATGGAGCACGAGCACCGGCATCGGCACGATGCGCACCATCAGCATGAACATGTCCTGAGCGATCCATCCGGCGAGCCGCACACACATTGGCATCGGCACGCGCCGCTTGTGCACCGCCAT
>Ga0070713_100001675_pt1 | contig 14235 bp, 25 predicted proteins | sample LARL82metaG_FD_65465 | JGI IMG/M metagenome (GOLD analysis project Ga0070713, IMG submission 65465) | Corn, switchgrass and miscanthus rhizosphere microbial communities from Kellogg Biological Station, Michigan, USA - LAR L8-2 metaG | ecosystem: Host-associated > Plants > Roots > Rhizosphere ... | reverse complement strand
ACCGGGCGTGTCGAGCGCGGTGTGATCAAGGTCGGCGAAGAGGTGGAGATCGTCGGCATCCGTCCGACGCAGAAGACCGTGGTCACCGGGGTGGAGATGTTCCGCAAGCTGCTCGACCAGGGCGAGGCCGGCGACAACATCGGCGCGCTGCTGCGCGGCACCAAGCGCGAGGAGATCGAGCGCGGCCAGGTGCTGGCGAAGCCAGGTTCGATAACGCCGCATACCAAGTTCAAGGCCGAGGCCTATATCCTGACCAAGGAGGAGGGCGGCCGCCACACGCCGTTCTTCACCAACTACCGCCCGCAGTTCTACTTCCGCACCACCGATGTCACCGGCGTCGTGCAACTGCCGGAAGGCATCGAGATGGTGATGCCGGGCGACAACGTGACGATGGACGTGGAGCTGATCGCGCCGATTGCGATGGACGCGCAACTTCGCTTCGCGATTCGCGAAGGCGGCCGAACGGTCGGCGCCGGCGTCGTCGCCAGCATCACGGCCTAGCGGAGATAAGCGGCACCGGCGCTCCACGGCAACGTGGGGCGCCGGTGGCGTTTGCAGGGGACCCGGAGCACAGCGATGGCCATAGACAACCAGAACATCCGCATCCGGCTGAAGGCCTACGATCACCGCGTGCTGGACAACAGCACGAAGGAGATCGTCAACACGGCCAAGCGTACGGGTGCCCGGGTTCGCGGACCGATCCCGCTGCCGACCCATATCGAGCGCTTCACCGTCAACCGGTCGCCTCATGTCGACAAGAAGAGTCGCGAGCAGTTCGAGATCCGCACGCATCGGCGGCTGCTCGACATCGTCGAGCCGACGCCTCAGACGGTGGATGCACTGATGAAGCTCGACCTCGCCGCCGGCGTCGACGTCGAGATCAAGATCTGAGCGATGGCAGACTCAATGTCCCTTGGGCGCACCGGATTGCTGGCCAAGAAGCTGGGTATGACCCGGATCTTTCGCGACGACGGCACGCATGTGGCGGTGACCGTGCTGCAACTCGACGGGTTGCAGGTGGTCGCGCAGCGCACCGCGGAGAAGGACGGCTACGACGCGGTGCAGCTCGGCTGGGGCCGCGCCAAGGTGAAGAACGTGTCGCAGCCCAACCGCGGACACTTCGCCAAGGCCAAGGTGGAGCCGAAGGCGAAGCTGGTGGAATTCCGCGTGGCGCCGGATGCGCTGCTGGAGCCGGGCGCCACATTGTCGCCGGCGCACTTTGCTGTGGGACAGCACGTCGATGTCTGCGGCACGACCCAGGGCAAGGGCTTTGCCGGATCGATGAAGCGCTGGAATTTCCACGGCCTGGAAGCGAGCCACGGCGTCTCCATCAGCCATCGCAGCCACGGCTCCACCGGCAACCGGCAGGACCCCGGAAAGGTGTTCAAGAACAAGAAGATGGCGGGCCATCTTGGCGTCGAGCGCGTGACCACGCTCAATCTCCAGGTTGCTGCGGTGGATACGGAAAAGGGCCTGCTGATGATCAGGGGCGCGGTGCCCGGAGCGAAGGGTGGTTTTGTGCTGGTGCGCGACGCGGTGAAGCGCGCGCGGCCGGCGGATGCGCCGTATCCGGCAGCTCTTGTCGGTTCGGAAGCAGCGCTTACGGACCAGGCGGGCTGAACGATGCAGATCGAAGTCACCACCCTCGACAAGGCGGCTGCCGGCAACGCCGAGTTGCCGGATGATCTCTTCGCCGCGAAGCCGCGCGCCGACATCATGGCGCGCGTGGTGCATTGGCAGCTGGCGAAGCGCCGCGCCGGTACCCACAGCACCAAGGGCATGGACGATGTGTCCGGCACGACGCGCAAGCCGTACCGGCAGAAGGGCACCGGCAACGCGCGCCAGGGCAGCCTGCGTGCACCGCAGTTCCGCAAGGGCGGCGTCGTGCACGGGCCCATTCCGCGCTCACACGAATACAGTTTGAACAAGAAGGTGCGGCGGCTTGGCCTGATCTCGGCGCTGTCGCAGAAGCAGGCTGACGGCAAGCTGGTGGTGCTCGACGCCGCGAACGGCACGACCAAGACCGGCGACTTGGCAAAGAAGCTGAAGCTGCTCGGCTGGACCTCGGTGCTGATCGTCGATCACGCGGTCGATGTCGGCTTCCTGCGGGCGAGCCGCAACATCGCGGGCATCGATGTGCTGCCGACGATAGGCGCGAACGTTTACGACATCCTGAACCACGATCTGCTGGCGATCACCACCGCCGGTGTCGAGGGCCTGAAGCAGCGGCTCGGACCGAAGACAGCGCAGGCCAACGGCGGAGACGCGGCATGAGCGGCACGATAAAGCGGAAGCCGACGCTGTCGCGCGAGGCGATGTACCAGATCATCCGGTCGCCGGTGATCACCGAGAAGGCGACGATGCTGTCTGAAAGCGGCCAGTTCGTTTTCCGCGTCGCGTCGGACGCCAACAAGCGCGAGATCAAGGCGGCGGTCGAGGGTCTGTTTGGCGTGTCGGTTCTGGCAGTGAACACGCTGGTGCAGAAGGGCAAAAGCAAGCGTTTCCGGGGACGACCCGGCAGCCGCTCCGATGTGAAGAAGGCGTTCGTCAAGCTGGCCGCCGGTCAGTCGATCGATTTCACCACGGGCCTGGCATAAGATGGCACTCAGACAGTTCAATCCGGTCACCGCGAGCCTGCGCGGCACCGTACTGATCAATCGCTCCGAGCTGTGGAAGGGCAAGCCCGTCAAGGCGCTGACCGAGGGCAAGACGGGCACCGGCGGGCGCAATAATCACGGCCGCATCACCAGCCGCTTCATGGGTGGCGGACACAAGCAGGCCTATCGCTACGTGGACTTCAAGCGCCGCAAGTTCGACGTGTCGGCGACGGTGGAGCGGCTGGAATACGACCCGAACCGCACCGCCTTCATCGCGCTGGTGAAGTACCAGGATGGCGAGCTGTCCTATATCATCGCGCCGCAGCGGCTGCGTCCCGGCGACAGCGTGGTGTCCGGCCAGCGTGTCGATATCAAGCCGGGCAATGCAATGCCCATGGCGACGATCCCTGTCGGCACCATCATCCACAATATCGAGATGAAGCCAGGCGCCGGCGGCAAGATCGCGCGCTCCGCGGGCACCTACGCGCAGCTTGTCGGCAAGGACGCCGGCTGGGCGCAGATCAAGCTTGGTTCGGGCGAACTGCGCATCGTGCGTGCCGAGTGTATGGCCTCGATCGGTGCGGTGTCGAACCCCGACAACATGAACCAGAAGATTGGCAAGGCGGGGCGCTCGCGCTGGATGGGACGCATGCCGCACAACCGCGGTGTGGTGATGAATCCGGTCGATCATCCTCTGGGAGGCGGCGAGGGTCGCAGCTCCGGTGGCAGGCATCCGGTGTCGCCCTGGGGTCAGCCGACCAAGGGCCACAAGACGCGCAGCAACAAGGGCACGGACAAATTCATCATCCGCCGCCGCAACAAGGGCAAGTAAGATGGCGCGTTCCGTCTGGAAGGGTCCGTTCGTCGACGGCTATCTGCTGAACAAGGCGGATGCCGCGCGTCAATCGGGCCGCAACGAGATCATCCGCATCTGGTCGCGCCGCTCGACGATCCTGCCGCAGTTCGTCGGGCTGACCTTCGGCGTCTACAACGGGCACAAGTTCCTGCCGGTGCAGGTGAACGAGAACATGGTCGGCCACAAGTTCGGCGAGTTCTCGCCGACGCGCACTTTCACCGGACACGCCGGCGACAAGCGGGCGAGGCGGACATGAGCAAGCCCAGTCATCCGCGGAGCCTCGCGGACACCGAGGCGCAGGCGATCGTGTCGAACCTGCGCGTGTCGCCGCGCAAACTGAATCTTGTTGCCGGGCTGATCCGCAATCGGCCGGCACAGCAGGCTGTCGCGACGCTGACATTCTCCAAGCGCCGCATCGCGCAGCAGGTGAAGAAGGCGCTGGAGAGCGCGATCGCCAACGCCGAGAACAACCATCAGCTCGACGTCGATCGGCTGATTGTGTCGCGCGCCGAGGTGGGGCGCTCGGTGGTGATGCGGCGGTTCCACGCGCGTGGCCGCGGCCGTGCGGCGCGGGTGGAGAAGTGGTTCAGCCATCTGAAGATCGTCGTCGCCGAACGTGCACAGGAAGTCGAACAGGTATCGGGGGCCGCATAGATGGGTCACAAGGTCAATCCCGTCGGGCTCCGGCTCGGCATTAACCGCACCTGGGACAGCCGCTGGTTCGCCGGCGACGACTATTCCAAGCTGCTGCACGAGGACCTGAAGCTGCGTGGCCATCTGCGCAAGAAGCTGCACGGTGCCGGCGTGTCGCGCGTGGTGATCGAGCGGCCGGCGAAGAAGCCGCGTGTGACGATCTATGCGGCGCGGCCTGGCGTTGTGATCGGCAAGCGGGGCCAGGACATCGAGGTTCTGAAGAAGGACCTCAGCAAGATGGCCAACGCCGAGGTGGCGCTGAACATCGTGGAGATCCGCAAGCCGGAGATCGATGCCGTGCTGGTGGCGGAGAACATCGCCCAGCAGCTTGAACGGCGGGTCGCGTTCCGCCGGGCGATGAAGCGCGCGGTGCAGTCTGCGATGCGGTTGGGCGCGCAGGGCATCCGGATCAACTGTGGCGGTCGGCTCGGCGGCGCGGAGATAGCGCGCGTCGAATGGTATCGCGAGGGCCGCGTCCCGTTGCACACGCTGCGCGCCGACATCGACTTCGGCGAGGCGACGGCGAAGACCACCTATGGCACCTGCGGCGTGAAGGTGTGGGTGTTCAAGGGTGAGATCATGGCGCACGACCCTACGGCGCAGGACCGCCGTGCGGCCGAGCAGGCGCCGCAACGCTAGATGGATCGGTAACGTTCGATGCTGCAACCGAAGCGCACCAAGTACCGCAAGGCGCACAAGGGCCGCATTCGCGGCAATGCCAAGGGCGGCGTGACGCTGAATTTCGGAACGTATGGTCTGAAGGCGTTGGAGCCGGAGCGGGTGACGGCGCGTCAGATCGAAGCGGCACGGCGCGCCATCACGCGTGCGATGAAGCGCACCGGACGAGTGTGGATCCGTATCTTTCCCGATGTGCCGGTCTCGACGAAACCGGCCGAGGTACGCATGGGGTCCGGGAAGGGCTCGCCGGAATTCTGGGTATGCCGCATCGCTCCAGGAAAGATCATGTTCGAGGTGGATGGCGTGCCTGCCGATCTGGCGCGCGAGGCGCTCACACTCGGTGCCGCGAAGCTGCCGATCCGCACGCGGTTCGTCGCCCGCATCGGAGACGCGTGATGGCGGACAAGGCGGTGGATGTACGCGCGAAGACGCAGGACGAGCTGAGCACCATGTTGCTGGATCTACGCAAGGAGCAGTTCAATCTGCGTTTCCAGCGTGCCACGGGGCAGCAGGAGGGCGTGGGCCGCGTGCGTCAGGTGCGGCGGCAGATCGCGCGGGTGAAGACCATCATGGCGGAGAAGACTCGCTCCGCGGCGAAGTCGTAAGGAGACCTGCGCGATATGCCGAAGCGCGTGCTCACAGGGCGGGTGACGAGTGACAAGATGGACAAGACGGTGACGGTCCTGGTCGATCGTCGTGTCATGCATCCGCTGTACAAGAAGTTCATCCGCCGCTCGAAGAAGTACGCGGCGCATGACGAAGCGAACCTGTGCAAGACCGGCGACATGGTGCGCATCGAAGAATGCCCGCCGATCAGCAAGCGCAAGACCTGGCTGGTGGTCGAGCGTAACGGATCGCCCCTCGGGGGCGAAGCCATGGCGAAGGAAGGAGTGGCGGCATGATCCATGTCGAGACCAACCTGGAGGTCGCCGACAACTCCGGTGCGCGTCGGGTGCAGTGCATCAAGGTGCTGGGCGGATCGAAGCGCAAGACGGCCTCGGTGGGCGACATCATTGTCGTCTCCATCAAGGAGGCGATCCCGCGCGGCAAGGTGAAGAAGGGCGACGTGCACCAGGCGGTGATCGTGCGCACGGCGTTTCCTGTGCGCCGCGGCGACGGCAGCGCCATTCGCTTCGATCGCAACGCGGCGGTGTTGATCAACAAGCAGCTCGAGCCGATCGGCACGCGCATCTTCGGTCCCGTCGTGCGCGAACTGCGGGCGCGCAAGTTCACCAAGATCATGTCGCTGGCGCCCGAGGTGCTGTGATGGCGGCACGTATCCGCAAGGGCGACACGGTCGTGGTGATCTCGGGTGTCAACAAGGGACGGCGCGGCGAGGTGCTGCGTGTGCAGCCGAAGGCCGAGCGTGCCGTGGTGCAGGGTGTGGCAATGGCAACGCGGCACGTGAAGCCGCGCGGCATGCAGGAGCCCGGCGGCATTCGCGAGCAGGAGGCTGCCATCCATCTGTCCAATCTGATGCTCGTCGATCCGCGCAGCGAGAAGCCGACCAAGGTCGGGTTCCGCGTACTCGACGACGGGCGGAAGGTGCGCGTCGCAAAGGCGACGGGCGAAGTGATCGAGAGCTGATGGTCGGGACAAGCCCGACCATGACGAATGAGGACCGGGCTGACGCCCGGAACGACGCATGAGGTCCAGACCATGAGCGGATCGAAGAATCGACCGAAGGCGCCGCCGAAGGGCGGTGGCAATAGAGGTTCCGGCCCGCCACTGAGGGGTGGCGGCAAGGCGGAAGCACGCGCCGAGCGTGCGCGCGTCGCCCAGGCTGCGGCGGGTGCGGAGGTGGTGGCTGCGTCGCCTGGGGAAATGCCCCGGCTGCAGAAGCGCTACCTCGATGAGGTGCGCGGCAAGCTGCGGCAGGAGTTCGGCTACACGAACCCGATGCAGGTGCCGAAGCTGGAAAAGATCGTCATCAACATGGGCGTCGGCGAAGCGACCGGCGATGCAAAGAAGCTCGATGCGGCGGTGGATGAGCTGACCGCGATCTCCGGCCAGAAACCGGTGAAGACGCTGGCCAAGAAGGCCATCGCCGGCTTCAAGATCCGTAAGGGCCTGCCGATCGGCTGCAAGGTGACGCTGCGCAAGGCGCGGATGTACGAGTTCCTGGACCGGCTGATCACCATCGCCATGCCGCGCGTGCGCGACTTCCGCGGCATTGCCGGCAAGGGCTTCGATGGGCGCGGGAATTTCGCGATGGGCGTGAAGGAGCAGATCATATTCCCGGAAATCAACTACGACCGGGTGGAATCGGTGCGCGGGATGGACATCCAGTTCGTCACCACCGCCAAGACGGACGCGGAAGCGAAGGCGCTGTTGCAGGCCTTCGAGCTGCCGTTCGCCAACTGAGGAATTTGGGATGGCCAAGACCTCGCAGGTCAACCGCAACGCCATGCGCGAATACAAGGCGAAACGCGACAAGGCAAAGCGCGCCGCGTTGAAAGAGATCGTGATGGACCGCACCCTGCCGGTGGAGGACCGCTTCAACGCCACGCTGAAGCTGGCTCAGCTGCCGCGCAACGGCGCTCAGGTGCGGGTGCGGCTGCGCTGCGAACTGACCGGCCGTTCGCGTGGCAACTACCGCAAGTTCAAGCTGTGCCGCATCAAGCTGCGCTCTCTTGCGAATGAGGGGCAGATACCCGGCATGGTCAAGGCGAGCTGGTAACGGAGGGAACGGGCAGATGGCGGTTACCGATCCCCTGGGCGATATGCTGACACGCATCCGCAACGCGCAACGCGCGCGCCACACAATGTGCCTGGCGCCGGCGTCGAAGCTGCGGGCGAATGTGCTGGACGTGCTGAAGCGCGAAGGCTTCATCCGCGGCTTTGCGGCCGAGGAACTGCGACCCGGCGTGGCGCGGCTTCGCATCGAGCTGAAGTACAATGAGGGCGAGCCGGTGATCAAGGAGATCACGCGTGTGTCCAAGCCAGGCCGCCGTGTGTATTCCAAGATCAAGGAGCTGCCGCGGGTCTATGCAGGTCTCGGCATTTCCGTTCTGTCCACGCCGCGTGGCGTGATGAGTGACGCAGAGGCGCGCGCTGCCAATGTCGGCGGCGAAGTCCTCTTCCGCGTATTCTGACGGAGAACGAGCGATGTCGCGCGTCGGCAAATACCCGGTGGAAATTCCGCAGGGCGTACAGGTGGCGATCGCCGGCGGCCTGCTCACCGCCAAGGGGCAACTCGGCGAGCTGAAGCTGCGGCTCACCGAGCATATCGAGGCGGTGGTGGAGGGCAACAAGGTCACGGTGAAGCCGCGCACCGGGGAGCGGCAGGCGCGCATGATGTGGGGCACCACGCGGTCGCTGGTCGCAAACATGGTGCACGGCGTGTCGAGCGGTTACCAGCGGTCGATGGAGATCTCCGGCACCGGCTTCCGTGCGGCCGTGCAGGGCAAGAACCTGGAATTGAGCCTGGGCTACTCGCATCCGGTCGTTTTTCCGATCCCGGACGGCATCAAGATTACCTGCGAGCGTCCGACGGCGATCAAGGTAGAGGGTGTCGACAAGCGATTGGTCGGCCAGGTGGCCTCGGAGATTCGCTCGTTCCGTTTGCCTGAGCCGTACAAGGGCAAGGGCGTGCGTTACACGAACGAGCAGATCCGTCGCAAGGAAGGCAAGAAGAAGTGACGGCGATATTTACCGCGTCATTCCCGCGAAAGCGGGAATCCAGTGGCTGGATCCCCGCTTTCGCAGGGATGACAACGAACCAAGAAGGCATGCGCGTATGAGCACGCTGCAGGACCTGCGGGCGCGGCGGCGCGAGCGCCTGCGTTTCCAGTTGCGCCACAAGGCCGGTGGACGGCCGCGGCTGTCGGTGTTCCGCTCGGGCAAGCACATCTACGCGCAGGTGATCGACGATGTGCAGGGTCGCACGCTGGCTGCTGCGTCTTCGATCGACAAGACGCTGCGCGAAGGTCTGCGTACCGGTGCCGACAAGGCGGCCGCCGCCGCGGTGGGCAAGCTGGTGGCGGAGCGCGCGGTCGCCGCGGGGGTCAAGGAAGTGGTGTTCGATCGCGGCGCCTATCTCTATCACGGCCGCATCAAGGCGCTGGCCGATGCCGCCCGTGAGGGCGGGCTGGCGTTCTGAGGAGCTGAACCATGGCACGTGAACCGAGAGAAGGCGGGCGGGGTCGTGATCGCGACCGGGATCGCGACGATGATGGCCTGACCGACAAGCTGGTGACGATCAATCGCGTGGCGAAGGTGGTGAAGGGCGGACGTCGCTTCGCATTCGCCGCGCTGGTGGTGGTGGGCGACCAGAAGGGCCGCGTCGGTTACGGCGCCGGCAAGGCGCGCGAGGTGCCGGAGGCGATCCGCAAGGCAACGGAGCGTGCAAAGCGCGGGATGATCCGTGTGCCGATGAAGGAAGGCCGCACGCTGCACCACGACATCGAGGGCCGCTACGGCGCGGGCAAGGTGGTGCTGCGGACCGCTGTCGCCGGCACCGGCATCATCGCCGGCGGTCCGCTGCGCGCGGTGTTCGAGACGCTCGGTATCGGCGACGTGGTGGCGAAGTCGCTGGGCAGCCGCAATCCGCACAACATGGTCAAGGCGACATTCGCGGCGCTGCAGCGCTGCGCATCGCCACGCTCGGTGGCGAACCGGCGCGGCAAGAAAGTGTCGGAGTTGTTCCGGCGCGATGCCGCTCCCCCGGATCGTGGTCCGGGGCAGGCGCCTGCCGCACCACAGGAGACCGCCGGTGCCTAAGGTGCGCGTGACGCAGACCGGTTCTCCGGCGGGACGCAAGCCCGGCCAAAAGGAGACGCTGATCGGTCTTGGGCTGAACAAGATGCGACGGACGCGCGAGCTCGAGGATACCCCGGCAGTACGCGGTATGATTCGCAAGGTCGCCCACCTGGTGAAGGTGGACGAGCAGCCATGATGGGCGGGTCTAGCCCGCCCATGACGAATGGAAGGCCGGGCTAGCGCCCGGGAATACGCATGAAGCTGAACGAACTGCGCGACAATGTCGGCGCGCGCCCGAAGTCCAAGCGGCTCGGGCGGGGGATTGGGTCGGGCAAGGGCAAGACGGCAGGTAAGGGCGTCAAGGGCCAGAAGGCGCGCGCTGGCGTGTCGCTGAACGGCTTCGAAGGCGGGCAGATGCCGCTGTTTCGGCGTCTGCCTAAGCGTGGGTTCTGGAACCCGTTCCGCAAGGAATATGCCCCGGTGAACATCGGCACGCTGGACGCGGCGATCGCGGCAGGCAAACTGGATGCAAGCCAGCCGATCGATGAGGACTCGCTGCGGGCGGCGGGTCTGGTGCGGGGCAAGCTGGATGGGGTGAGGCTGCTGGCCAATGGCGAGATTTCGCGCGCGGTGACCATCACCGTGTCCGGTGCGTCGGCGGCGGCGATCGAGGCGGTCCAAAAGGCGGGCGGAAGCGTCACCACCACAGTGGCGAAGGCAGAAGCAGAGACAGCGGCCGAACCATAGAGGTTTCACGTCCTGAACCTTGCTTTGGCACCGCCTCGGTCCGACAATAAGGGGCGATTGACGAGGGACGTTCCATGGCCTCCGCTGCCGAACAGCTTGCGGCAAACCTCAACCTCGGCGTCTTCTCCAAGGCAACCGAGCTCAAGAAGCGCATCTGGTTCACCCTCGGCGCGCTGATCGTCTATCGCATCGGCACCTATATTCCGGTCCCCGGCGTCGACGCCTCGGTCATGACCGAGATGCTACAGCAGCATGGCGGCGGCATACTGGGCATGTTCGACATGTTCACCGGTGGCGCGCTGCGGCGCATGACCGTGTTTGCCCTGAACATCATGCCCTACATCAGCGCCAGCATCATCATCCAGCTGATGACCGCGGCCGTTCCGACGCTGGAGACACTGAAGAAGGAGGGCGAAGCGGGGCGCAAGAAGCTCAATCAGTATACCCGCTATCTCACCGTGCTGATCGCGATGTTCCAATCCTACGGCATCGCCGTCGGGCTCGAGAGCATGCGCGGCAGCTTCGGTGCCGCGGTGATCGACCCGGGATGGTTCTTCCGCTTCTCCTGCGTCATCACGCTGGTCGGCGGGACGATGTTCCTGATGTGGATCGGCGAGCAGATCACCGCCCGCGGCGTCGGCAACGGGACGTCGCTGATCATCATGGCCGGCATTGTCGCCAACCTACCGAACGCGCTGGCCTCGCTGCTCGATCTGGGCCGCACCGGCGCGCTGTCGCCGTTCTTCATCGTGGGCTTCATCGTGCTGGCGGTGTTCGTCATCGCGTTCATCGTGTTCATAGAACGAGCGCAGCGACGGATCGCGATCCAGTATCCGAAGCGGCAGGTCGGCAACCGCATGTTCGGCGGCGACTCGACGCACATGCCGCTGAAGATCAACACCTCCGGCGTGATCCCGCCGATCTTCGCCAGCTCTATACTGCTGATCCCGGCGACCGTCGCCGGCTTCTCCGCGGGCGGCTCGGCCTGGCTGCAGTGGATCTCCACCGAGCTGTCGCACGGCTCGCCGATCTACATGGCGCTCTATGCGGCGATGATCATCTTCTTCTCGTATTTCTACACCGCCGTCGTGTTCAATCCCGAGGAGACGGCGGACAACCTGAAGAAATATGGCGGCTTCATACCCGGCATCCGGCCCGGCAGCGCCACGGCGCAGTACTTCGATCACGTGCTGACGCGGCTGACCACGGTCGGCGGCCTTTATCTTGTGGCGGTATGCCTGCTTCCCGAGGTGCTGATCAGCGACTACGGTCTGCCGTTCTACTTCGGCGGGACGTCCATCCTTATCGTGGTGTCGGTCACCATGGACACCGTCACGCAGATCCAGTCGCACCTGCTGGCGCACCAGTACGAGGGCCTGATACGCAAGGCGCGCGTCCGGGGCCACAGATGATGGCCGGATCGGCCATGACGGATGAAGGCCGGGCTGGCGCCCGGAACCACTTGTGAGGCTGATCCTGCTCGGCCCGCCGGGTGCTGGGAAGGGCACGCAGGCCAAGCGTCTCGTCGATCGCCATGGCATCGTGCAGATCTCCACGGGTGACATGCTGCGGGCCGAGGTGGCGGCCGGCTCGCCGATCGGACGTGAGGCGAAGGCGGTGATGGAATCCGGGCAGCTTGTCTCGGACGACATTATCATCCGCATGCTCGGCGTGCGGGTGGAGCAACCCGACGCAGCGAATGGCTTCATCCTGGACGGCTTTCCGCGCACCGTGCCGCAGGCCGAGGCGCTCGATCGGCTGCTGGCGGAGAAGCGCATGAAGCTCGATGCCGTCATCGAGCTTCATGTGGACGATGCCGCGCTGATTGAGCGCATCAGTGGGCGCTTCACGTGCGCTGGATGCGGCGCTGGCTATCACGACACGTTCAAGCCTACCGCCGTGTCGGGTGTCTGCGACGTGTGCGGCTCCCACGAGTTCACCCGCCGTGCCGACGACAATCGCGAGACGGTGGTGGCGAGGCTCGAGGCCTACCATCGCCAGACCGCGCCGATCCTGCCGCACTATGAGGCCCTCGGTCTGCTCCGCGGGGTGGACGGGATGGCGGATATCGAAGAGGTAGGCCGGCAGATCGACAGCGTCCTGGCGTAGTCTCTTATATATCACAAGGATTTGATGTCGTCGCGTTGACACCACTCCTCCGGTCACTATATTCCCGGGTCCCGGCGCAATCAGTGATTGGGTTGCGCCCCTGCAGGCATTCCCTAGGAGTATCGGCGTGGCACGTATTGCCGGCGTGAACATCCCGACCAATAAGCGGGTGACTATCGGACTGCGCTACATCTATGGCATTGGCCCCTCCAAGGCCGCCGAGATCTGCGAGAAGCTCACCATCCCCGGCGAACGCCGGGTCAATCAGCTCTCCGACGACGAGGTGTTGCGGATCCGCGAGATGGTCGACCGGGACTATCGCGTCGAAGGCGACCTCCGTCGCGAGGTCGCGATGAACATCAAGCGGCTGATGGATCTGGGCTGCTATCGGGGGCTGAGGCATCGGCGCGGCCTGCCGGTGCATGGCCAACGGACCCACACCAACGCGCGCACCCGCAAGGGCAAGGCGGTGGCGATCGCCGGGAAGAAGAAGGTCACCAAGTAGTCTCGCCTTCGGCTATCGGCGTTCACCAGCAGCAGGATTTTGCATCATGGCGAGACCCGCCACCACGCGCCCCCGCAGGAAGGAGCGCAAGAACATCACGTCCGGAGTCGCCCATGTGGCGGCGACGTTCAACAACACGGTGATCACCATCACCGACGCTCAGGGCAACGCGATCGCCTGGTCGTCCTCTGGCAGCCAGGGCTTCAAGGGCAGCCGCAAGTCGACGCCCTATGCGGCGCAGGTGGCGGCTGAGGACGCCGGCCGCAAGGCGCGCGAGCACGGCATGGAGATGCTGGACATCGAAGTGAGCGGGCCTGGCTCGGGACGCGAGAGCGCGCTGCGGGCGCTGCAGGCGGTCGGATTTGCCATCTCCGCCATCCGCGACATGACACCAATCCCGCACAATGGCTGCCGGCCGCGCAAGCGCCGGCGCGTGTAAGGCGGAGCCCGCCCCGAGGGGAAACTTCGGGAGGAAGCGTGCCGATCCCAGTGGGTCGTTGATGGACGTCCGGCTGAGCCGCGGTCCGAAAGGTTGAACATATGAGGCAGAGTGCAGTCATCCAGCGCAACTGGCAGTCCCTGATCAGGCCAGAGAAGCTGGAGGTCGAGCCGGGCGCCGATCCCGCGCAGGTCGCCACCGTCGTCGCCGAGCCGCTGGAGCGCGGCTTCGGCATGACGCTGGGCAATGCGATCCGGCGCATCCTGTTGTCGTCGCTGCAGGGCGCCGCAGTGACCGCCGTGCAGATCGATGGCGTGCTGCATGAGTTCAGCAGCATTCCCGGGGTGCGTGAGGACGTCACCGACATCGTACTGAACATCAAGCAGCTCGCGCTCCGCATGCACGGTGAGGGCCCGAAGCGCATGACGCTGACCGCCACCGGTCCGGGCGAGGTGCGCGCGGGTGCGATCCAGGCGGGGCACGACATCGAAATCATGAACCCCGAACTGGTGATCTGCACGCTGGATGACGGCGTGAAGCTCGGCATGGAGTTCACGGTTAACCTGGGCAAGGGCTATCAGCCCTCCAGCGTGAACCGGCCGGAGGATGCGCCGATCGGGCTGATCCCGGTTGACTCGATCTATTCGCCGGTGCGCCGCGTTTCCTACAAGGTCGAGCCGACGCGCGTCGGTCAGGTGACCGACTTCGACAAGCTGCTGCTCACCGTGGAGACCAACGGCGCGGTGACGCCGGAGGACGCGGTGGCGGTGGCGGCGCGCATCCTGCAGGACCAGTTGCAGCTCTTCATCAACTTCGAGGAGCCGCAGCAGATCCGCGCCGAGGAACCGGAAGACAATCTGCCGTTCAACCGCAACCTGCTGCGCAAGGTGGACGAGCTGGAGCTGTCGGT
>Ga0070713_100001671_pt1 | contig 14261 bp, 13 predicted proteins | sample LARL82metaG_FD_65465 | JGI IMG/M metagenome (GOLD analysis project Ga0070713, IMG submission 65465) | Corn, switchgrass and miscanthus rhizosphere microbial communities from Kellogg Biological Station, Michigan, USA - LAR L8-2 metaG | ecosystem: Host-associated > Plants > Roots > Rhizosphere ... | reverse complement strand
TCTGTCGCTACCATGGCGATGCCGCTGCTCTTCAGCAGCAACAAAGACCCGTTCAAAGTGAAGCGCGATTCCTCCATCGAGATTGCAAAAATAGTCTTTGCGATCATCGACGCCAGCAATCCCACCGGGATCTGCGCCAGCACGGCCGGCATCTGCGGCAGCTCCGGAAAACTCTCGCGAGACATCCCGGCAATCCGCGTACGTGAACGCCCACATATCAGGCTGGCCCACTGATTTTCCTGGAGCTTCACCTCGAGATCCGCATCCGGCAACAGTCGAACATAATCCAGCAGCCGCTTGGCCGGGATTGTTCCAGCGCCTTGCTTTTTCACTTTCGCGGGACAGGAAGACCGGATTCCCAGCTCCAGATCAGTCGCTGTCAGATTGATCCGATCGCCCTGCGCTTCCACCAACACATTCGACAAAATCGGGATGGTAGTCTTTTTCTCCACCACGCCCTGGGAAAGACTCAACTCCCGAACCAGATCCGTCTTGCTGACTGTGAACTCCATCATTTCCTCTCGCCTTTTGTCCTTGCTTCGCCTGGGTCCGGCTAGTTCTATTCCCTCTCCATAAATTGCTAAGTTATAGAACCGTATTAGTAGGAGCTGTTGAAAAGTTGATTTCTCTCTAAATTATACAAAAATCAGAAGCTTCTTGCCACTGAAACCTGTGGATCGGAGGGTGTCCAACAGCGTAAAATTTTAGCGCTTCGGGTTTCATGCACAGTACTCACAAGGCCTCCGGTCTATGCTCTGTGAAAAATACAGCTAACCCTAATGAATTGAATCGACTAACCTGTGGATGAGGTTGTTCAAATCCGAGTCGTGCTCCCGGAGCTTGTCAATCTTCTGTACCGAGTGCAGGACGGTAGTGTGATGTTTTCCGTTAAACGCCCGTCCGATCTCCGGTAGTGAGGCCGGGGTCAGCTCCTTGGCCAGGTACATGGCGATCTGCCGGGGATAGGCGATCTTGCGCTCATTGGTCTTCTGCTTAAGCTGGGCGGGCTGCAGCGAAAACTTGTCGGCCACGGCCTTTGTAATCGACTCTATGGTGATCCGCCGCTCCTGAGTATGGGTCAGATGTTTCAACACCTGCTGCGCCATCTGTAGCGTGATCGGCGTGCCGGTCACAGACGAATAAGCCACCAGTTTTATCAGGGCGCCTTCCAACTCCCGAACGTTCGACTTTGTTTTAGTGGCGATGAAAATTCGCACGTCTTCCGGAAGCCTGACTCCCTCGATCTCCGCCTTCTTCTCCAGGATGGCCATCTTCGTTTCCAGGTCCGGCGGCTGAACGTCCACCATGAGACCCCACTCGAAGCGCGACCGTAGCCGCTCCACTAATCCGGGCGTGCTCTTTGGAGGTGAGTCGCTCGAAATTACGATTTGCTTCTGGTGTTCGAACAGCTCGTTGAAGGTGTGGAAGAACTCCTCTTGCGTACCATCTTTGCCGGCCAGAATCTGGATGTCATCCACCAGGAGCGCGTCGGCGTTGCGATAATGCCGGTGGAAAAGCTGCATGCGGTCGTTCTTGATGCACGTGATCATCTCGTTCATGAACTTTTCGCTCGACGTGTAAATGATCCGCATTCCGGTGTAGCGGTCGGTCAGAGAGCGTCCAATGGCGTGCATCAGGTGAGTCTTGCCCATTCCCACACCGCCGTAGATGAACAATGGATTGTACGATCTGGAAGGAGTGGTAGCGACTGCTTGTGCCGCCGCGTGAGCGAACTGGTTGCAGGATCCCACCACGAACGATTCGAAGGTGAACTTCGGATTCAAGCTGATGGAGGGTGAGAACACGATTTCAGGTTTTTCATCTGTTGCGGTTCTCATTGCGGCTGCGCTTTCTGAAGAGCCCTGGATCTCATACAAGATCTGTTTTACCGTGAGATTCAGTTTATGAGTAGCAGACCAGATCTGCGGCGCATACTCTTGTTCGATCCAATCCCGTGTCGCCGAATCGGGAACGCTCACCCAGAGTTTGGGTCCCTCCGCCTTGAGGAAAAAGGTTTTCGACAGCCAATTCTGGTAGGCGTCGATACTGATGTTCTCGGAAATCAATTTCTTAATTTGTTCCCAGTTATTCATTCTGTTGTCACAATCCGCGCACTTTTTGCACAACTTTTCCACAGCTTGTGGAAAACATATAGTCCAAACTTTCGATTCTGAGGGAACCGACTGATTCGCGAACAACGCGGCGGGCGGCTCAGTGCATCCCGCTCCGTGTTGCGGAAAAGTCAGTCTAGCACAGATAGGACTCTCCGCAACTATTATATTTCGGACCGATATTAGCCTTGTTTTCAGCAGCTTACATAAAACAGTATGGTTCTCAAATGTTAGAATCACGACTCTATGACAATGTGACGGTTTGATAAACACTGGTCCGCCCGAGGCTTGCGGCCCTCCGCCGGCAGAGGCGGACGACATTTGACAGTCTCGCGTTTGGCGCGCGACAATAAAATTCGATTACCGAGCAGCGACCGTAAGGAAGCGGTTGCAACGCGGGAGTAACTCAGCTGGTAGAGTGCAACCTTGCCAAGGTTGATGTCGCGGGTTCGAATCCCGTCTCCCGCTCCATCTCTCCTGGAACTAATCCCAGTAACATGCGTATTCGAAAAGTGGAGGCTTGCGATGCTTGGATTCCTGCTGTGGATCATCCTGTTCATTCTGTGCTGGCCGCTAGCGCTGATCGCGCTGTTCCTTTATCCCATCGTGTGGCTGCTCTTGCTCCCGTTCCGGCTCATCGGCATCGCCGTGGGCGGAGTGCTCGAGCTGGTTTGGGCGCTCATCACGCTGCCGGCGCGCTTGATCCGACGCATCGCTTGAACGCCCGCTTACAATGGGCTCATGGCTCGATTTCCCGGCGTTGATTATTTCCTCATCGATTCACAATTTTCCGAACAAGAGCTTATGGTGCGGCGGACGGCGCGGCAGTTTGTCGACGACCGGGTCATTCCCATTGTGCGCGACTGTTTCCGCGATGCCCGCTTTCCTCGCGAGCTGATTCCCGAGTTCGGCCGGCTCGGCTTTCTGGGAGCGAATCTCGAAGGCTACGGCTGCGCGGGCATGAGCAACGTCGAATACGGACTGGTGATGCAGGAGCTGGAGCGCGGCGATTCGGGACTGCGCAGCTTCGTTTCGGTGCAAGGTGCGCTGGTCATGTACCCGATCCTATGCTACGGATCGGCCGAGCAGAAAGATCGCTGGCTTTCCAAAATGCAGTCCGGCCAGGCCATCGGATGCTTCGGACTCACCGAGCCCGGCTTCGGTTCAAATCCGGCTGGAATGAAGACGCGCGCCCAGCGAGACGGCGATCATTGGATCCTGAACGGCGAAAAAACCTGGATCACCAACGGCACGCTGGCCGATGTCGCCATCGTATGGGCCCGCACTGATGACGGCATCCGCGGCTTTTTGGTGGAGAAGGGCACGCCCGGCTTCACCGCTACCGATATTCACGGCAAGTTATCGATGCGGGTTTCGGTGACATGCAGCCTGGCATTGTCGGATGTTCGCGTGCCTGCGTCAGCGATGCTCCCCGCCGCCAAAGGGCTGAAAGCGCCTCTGAGTTGTCTGACGCAGGCCAGATTCGGGATCGGCTGGGGCGCGATTGGCGCCGCCATGGATTGCTACGAAACCGCGCGCCAGTACACCATCCTCCGCAAGCAGTTCGACGACCGGCCCATCGCCAGCCATCAACTGGTGCAGGAAAAACTGGCCTGGATGATCACCGAAATTACCAAGGCGCAATTGCTGGCGTTGCAGGCCGGCCGCGTCAAGGATGAAGGCAAGATCGAGCCCGCTCATATTTCGATGCTGAAGCGGAACAATGTCGCCATCGCGGTCGACTGCGCACGCCTGAGCCGCGATCTGATGGGCGCCAACGGCATCATCGACGAGTACCCGATCATGCGGCACATGTGCAATCTGGAAACGGTGAAGACCTACGAAGGCACCGAGCATATCCACACACTGGTGATCGGTGAGCGCGTGACGGGGATTCCGGCGTACAAATAGTGTATGCTCCGCCGCTCGCCCATTTTCACCCTCACCGTCGTCCTCACCCTGGCCCTCGGCATCGGCGCCAACACCGCTATCTTCACCGTCGTGAATTCGATTTTGCTCCGCCCGCTGCCTTACCGCGATCCCGCGCGACTGGTCGCCATTTGGGATACATATCAACCCAGCTACCCGAAGCTGGGTGTTTCACCCGCCGAGTATGACGAATGGACCCGCCAGACCGACCTCTTCGAAGAGGTCGCGCGCTATCGCTACGTTGCCATCGGCAAAGAAACTAACCTGATCGGTGGGCGCGAGCCGATCCGCGTGCAGCCCACCTGTGTCAGCTCCAGCTTTTTCTCGATTCTTGGAGTTCACCCCGTGCTGGGCCGCGCTTTCGATGCCGCCGACGATGCGCCCAACGCCGCGCCCATCGCTCTTCTGAGCCATCGCTTGTGGCTGGAATATTTCAACGGCAATCCGAATATGGTCGGCGCGCCCGTTCAGCTCAACGGCCAGGCATTCACCGTAATCGGCGTGCTTCCTCCCGATTTTCGCTTGCCTGCTTTTGCCGACCTGTGGCTTCCACAGTCTCAGGCCGGCGACGAAATCACGAACCCGGTGCGGCATGGCTTCGGTGTGATCGCGCGACTCCGCTCAAACGTTTCGATCCAGCAGGCGCGGGTTCGGCTTGAATCCATCGCCCAGCGTCTGGAGCGTGACCATCCGGCCACCAGCAAGGGCTTTGGCGTGACCATCGCGGGCCTGCAGGAAGACGTCGCCGGCAACCTTCGCCCGGCATTATTAATGCTGCTCGGCGCAGTGGCACTCGTGCTTCTGATCGCATGCGTGAACGTCGCAAACCTGATGCTCTCGCGCGCAGCCACCCGCCGCAGGGAATACGCCATCCGTATCGCACTCGGAGCCGGTCGCTGGCGCGTCATGCGGCAATCGCTGGCGGAGAGCATCCAACTCGCGCTCGCCGGAGGAGCCGCTGGTCTGCTGCTCGCCTACGCCGGGCTCGATTTTCTGCTGCGCCTCGCCCCGCCGGGCCTGATCGATCCCGCCGCAGTTCACATCGATGCCATGACCCTAGTTTTCCTGTTTGCCGTGTCGCTCGTGACCGGGATCATTTTCGGAATCGCACCGGCGTTGCAGGCCTCAAGGCAAGACCCGCAGCAAGGTCTGAAAGACGGAGGTCGAACATTTACGTCGGGCTCTGGCGCAGGCCGCGACGCTTTGGTTATCGCCGAATTTGCACTGGCGCTCGCGCTCCTGATGGGCGCGGGATTGTTCATCCACAGCTTCGCCCGTCTGCTGCACGTCAATCCCGGTTTCCAGCCGGCCAATGTTCTGACACTGCGCCTGCAGCTGCAGTTTTCCGCACAACTTGAGCAGAATGCACAAAAACTTAAAGCCTTCTACGACCGTCTGGAACCGCGCCTGCGCTCACTACCCGGCGTGACTGCGGTCGCCGCCACCAACGCGCCGCCGTTCGCAACTGAGCGCAATAGTGTCATGCGGTTTGCAGTGCCCGGGTCTCCACGTATGCGCCCCGACATGTTTCCCTTGGCGCACCGGCATCTCGTTACACCCGGCTATTTCCGCACACTCGGCATTCCGCTGCGCGGTCGCACGTATAATGCTCGCGATCTCAATGAGCCCTTGGTCATCATCAACGAGACCATGGCGAGCACATTCTGGCCTGGAGAAGATGCCGTCGGCAAGCGCTTCATTACTGGACCGCTTGAAACGCCTCCGTCTTGGTCCACCGTCATCGGCGTCGCGGCGGACATCAAGCAGATCGGCCTCGACTCGGATCGCACCAATGACTTTTATTTTCTCTGGTACGGGCCAAGTTATTTGATGATCCAAACCAAAGGCGATTCGCTATCCCTTGCGCCGGTTGTTCGCCGCGAGATCCAGTCGCTCGACCCGACCGTGCCCGTGTCGGATTTCCGCACCATGGAGCAGTTGCTCGAAAGCTCCACCGGCCCGCGCCGTTTCTCCACCGTGCTGCTTTCCATCTTCGCCGGCTTGGCGCTGCTGCTGGCCGTGATCGGAATCTACGGCATGATGTCGTGGTCGGTGGCGCAACGCACCGAGGAGATTGGAATCCGCTTGGCCGTCGGCGCGGATTCAAGCGGAATCTTCAAGTTGATTCTAGGCCGCGGTCTCAAGCTCAGCCTCGCCGGACTCGCGATCGGACTGGCCGTGACGTTCGCTTTCACGCGCGTTCTGGCCGGCCAACTCTTCGAGATCAGCCCCCACGACCCGTGGGTCCTAACCGCTGTTTCATTGTTGATGCTGTTGGTGACCGCCGCGGCCTGTTATCTTCCGGCCCGCCGCGCCGCCCAGGTCGACCCCATTACGACGCTGCGGTCGGAATAGCCCCGCGCGATCCGCACTTCAGTCCGCCGAATCAGGCGCTCCCAAACTGAATCAGGATCGGAGTGAAACACATTGCCCGCATCGGCCGGCAATACGTGCCAGGCGCCCAATTCCACCTCGTGCTCCAATTGCTCGCGACCCCAACCGGCGTAACCCAGGTAAGCATGAAACAGGCTGGCTTCCACTCCCGCGGCCAAGGTTTTTTCGAGCAGTGCCTTGCTCGAAACCATGTAGACATCGCCGAAAACCTGCTGGGCATCCTTCGGTTTGCTGGACGATTTCAAGAGTGCCAACACGCTGCCCGTCTCCACCGGACCACCTACGTAGATCGGATCCGCGCGCCCCTTGGCTTCTTTCAACTCCGAGAACACGCGGGAGAGCGGAACATCGGTCTGGCGATTGATGATCAGGCCCATCGCCCCGTTTTCGTCGTCGTAGCGCACCAGCAGCACCACAGCGCGGGCGAAATTGGGATCGCCCAGGTCGCGGCTCGCTACCAGAAAAGTGCCGGGCGCAAGCTTGTCCACCTGGCCAAACGTCTGCGCCAGAGCAACCACGAAAAAAGCGGCCACCAACCGCGGCAGCATACTTCACTCCATCTTATATCCGCTCAATTACCGTCGCGTTCGCCATCCCGCCGCCTTCGCACATGGTTTGCAGGCCATAGCGACCGCCTGACCGCTGCAACTCGTGCACCAGCGTTGTCATTAATCGCGCTCCGCTAGCGCCCAGCGGATGACCCAACGCCACTGCGCCGCCGTTGACATTCACCTTCGACAGGTCCGCATGCAGCTCCCGCTGCCAGGCCAGCACGACGCTCGCGAAGGCTTCGTTAATCTCCACTCGATCGATTTCTTCCAGCGACAGCGCAGCCCGATCCAGAATCTTGCGCGTGGCCGGGATAGGAGCGGATAGCATAATCACCGGATCTTCCGCGGCCAGTGCAAACGCGACAAACCGAGCCAGCGGCCGCAGCCCCAGCCGTTCCGCGACGCCGCGCTCCATGATCAATACCGACGCCGCGCCATCGCTGATCTGCGACGAATTCCCGGCCGTGATCACCCCATCCGGTTTGAACGCCGGCTTGAGCGTCGCCATCTTTTCGAGAGTCGTCTCTGCGCGGATTCCCTCATCGCGCATCACGTTCCCGACCGGCACGATCTCATTGCAGAAGCGTCCTTCCTCAGTCGCACGCGCCGCGCGGCGATGGCTCTCCAGACTAAAAGCATCCAGCTCGCCGCGGCTGATCTTCCAGCGCTCCGCCATCATCTCCGCGCCGACGCCCTGATGAAAGACCACATCGTTGTAGCGACGCATTACCATCGGTCCGAAAGGCTTACCTGGCCCTGCGCCATTCGATCCCATGGGGACGCGCGACATGCTCTCCACACCACAGGCGATCGCCACATCATAACTGCCCGCGATTACTCCTTGCGCGGCGAAGTGCGCTGCTTGCTGGCTCGATCCGCACTGCCGATCCACCGTCGTGCCGGGCACCGATTCAGGAAATCCCGCCGCCAGCACCGCGTTGCGCGCTACGTTGAAGGCTTGCTCGCCGGCCTGGCCGACACATCCGGCGACAACGTCATCCACCAGCGCCGGGTCCAACTTGTTTCTCTGGACAATGCTCTTCAACGTCAGGGCCAGCAGATCCACCGGGTGCCAGCTCTTCAACCCGCTATCGCGCCGCCCGACGGGCGTACGAACCGCATCGACAATCACTGCTTCGCGCATGTCCGGCATCGTAGCAAATTAGGGACGGTACACTCAAATACCGATTTTTAGGCCGAAATTCACCGCCGTTGTGTTGGCGCCGCACAGCACTACGCCGACGCGCTCTCCCCGTTGCGGCTCATACCGTCGCGACAAAAGTGCAGCCAAGGCCGCCGCGCCGCCCGGCTCGGAAGCAATTCGCAACACGCTCCACAGTTTCTTCTGCGCCCCCGCGATGGCATCATCCCGGACCAGCACCACTTGGCTCACATGCTTCTGCACGATCGGAAACGTCAGCTCTCCCACGCGCTTGGGCGCCAGTGAATCGGCAGCGATTCCGCCCGCCTCGGCGTCCACCGGCTTCCCGGCTTCCAGTGCCCGGGTCAGCGTCGGCGCGGCCTCCGGCTCTACCCCGATCAGTCGCACCCGCCCGCCAAACCACGATGCAACTCCGCCGATCAGTCCGCCGCCGCCCACCGCCACCAGCAGCGTGTCGAGTTTCGGATCCTGCGCCTCGAATTCGAACCCGACCGTTCCTTGCCCCAGCAGTGTCTCCTCCTGATCGTAGGCGTGCACCGGCATCGCGCCCGAGTGCACCGTCCATTCTTCGCTGGCGGCGAGTGCATCGGCGTAACGGTCGCCCGTGACCACCAGCTCCGCGCCGTAGCTGCGAATCATTTCCATCTTCGCCGGGGACGCCACGGTTGGCACGAAGATCGTCGCGCGCTTGCCCAGCTTCATCGCCGCGTAGGCCACCGCCACGCCATGATTCCCTCCGGAAGCCGCCACCACGCCCGCCGGCGGAGCCTTGCGCAGCAGCAGATTGGTGATTGCGCCGCGTGCCTTGAACGATCCGGTGTGCTGCAAGAATTCAAGCTTGAAGACCAGAGGGATGGACTCCAGCCCGAAATCCGCGCCGTCGATCTCAATAACCGGCGTACGGCGGATGTAGGGCCGGATCAGCCGCTCGGTCTCGGTGATCCGCTCGCGAGTGATGCATTGAGTTTCAATCACCGTTCCAGTATACTTAGGCAGTTGGCTAATTGTCTATATGGCCGGTGAGCTTGTCTTGCGCGCCCTGGCGAACGAACGTCGCCTCCAGATCCTGGAGTGGCTCAAGCACCCCAGAAGGCATTTTCCCGCCCAGGTGGATGGCGACCTGGTCAAGGATGGAGTCTGCGGCGTATTGATCGCCCGCAAGCTGCGCATCAGCCAACCCACTGCCAGCGAGCATCTGAATATTTTGGTGCGCGCGGGGCTCGTGCAGGGCAAGCGTATCAAGCAGTGGACCTTCTATCAGCGAGACGAAGCCCAGATCAAGAGAATCAAGCGCACGCTGCTGTCGCGAATCTAAGAGGAAGCTCCCGGACCCTCGGTCGAGATCACCAGTACCGTGCTACTCGCACCCAGCCCCAGCTCTTGTCTGTGCTCCAGAAGTCCCGCCAGCCCCGCTGCGCCGCACGCGGTAGACGCAACACCGTCGGCAGTCAGTGCTTCCACAGCTTCTTCCGCGCGCGACGTCGGAATCGCCACACACGCGCTCAGTCCACCCTTAAGAAACGGCCACGCCACCAACGACGGACACCCGCAGTTGAGCCCGCCCATCGCCTCATCAAACGGTCCAACGACGTCCGCCAACTTCCCCGCCCTCAGCGATTCCAACACACACGCCGCCCCATTCGGCTCCACCCCAATGACGCGCGCGCCCACGCCCGGCCGCCGATAATGTCGCACCACTGCCGCAGCTAACGATCCCACGCCCATCTGCACCGCCACCACGTCCGGCTGCTGCTCTCCGGCCTCGGCCAACTGCGCATCCGTTTCGCGGAACAGCGTCGAGTAACCATCCACCACCCACTTGGGGACTTGCTCGTATCCGGGCCAAGCCGTGTCGCTGATCACCAGACTGCGAACGCCATCCAGCCGCGCCACTGCCGCCACTGCGTCGTCATACGTGCCGTCGATCATCGTCACGCGCGCGCGCTCGTCCCGAATCCGCTCGACCCTCGCCGGTGCCGCTGACCCAGGTAGCAAAATGTTGGCCGATAGCCCCAGCCACCGCGCCATGCGAGCGACCGCCCGCCCATGGTTGCCCTCCGACGCCGTCGTCAGTTCCAGTCTTCTGTGCGAATACAGTTGCCGCGCCAAATCTTCGATCGTGTCCCAGGGCGCGAACTCCCCGAAGCGCTGCTCCAGCGCGCGATAGGTGGCCCACGACGCGCCCAGAATTTTGTACGCCGGCAATCCCAGGCGTGACGATTCGTCCTTCACCCACACCCGCTGCACGCCCAGTTTGGCCGCAATGCCAGGAGCAGCCACTAGCGGCGTCGGCGCATAATGCGGCAGCTTGCGATGGAACGGCAGCACCTCGTCCAACTCGGGATCCGCGGCGAACTCCGCCGGCGTCGGATTCTGAACAATGCTGCTAGGCACAAAACACCCGAGCGGTTAGTGTCAGAATCTCGCGGCACTTCTCAACCGAACCGAGGTCCACCCATTCTTCGGTCGAGTGCGCGCCCGCGCCATCCGGCCCGATGACCACCGTTGGAATACCCGCTCCCGCGAAGAACGCCGCGTCCATCCAGAACGGCGCTCCGATCATCTGCGGCACCCGGCCCAAAACGCTCGTGGCCTGATTGCGCAGCGTCTCCACAATCGGCGCCTTTTCCGGAACGCTGAACGGCGGCCGCACCAATGTCGTCCGCTGACGTCCCTGAAATTGCCGATCTTTGGATGCCAGATCCTTCAAGATCGCCTCAAATTCGCCTTCCACGCTGGCGGCGGTTTCGTGAGGCAGCGTGCGCCGCTCGATCTCGACTGTGCACGTTTCGGGATAGCTCGACAGCTCCTGCCCACCGGAGATGAGCGATGCGTGCAGCGACCCGTGGCCCAGCAGCGGGTGGGGCGTCCTCGCGCTCAGCTCCGCTTGCAAAGCCTCCAGTCGATTCAGCACCCGGCCCATGTGTGCGATGCCGTCGATCCCCAGGTCTGGCCGCGATCCGTGCGCCGCGCGTCCGGTGGTCGTGATCTCGTGCCACGAAAAACCTTTGTGCGCGATACACATCTCGAGCGCGGTCGGTTCAGTAACGATCGCCGCGTCTGCTTTCACCCGCTTGAGCACCGATTGCACTCCGATGCTGGCGTGCTCTTCGTCGGCCACGGCAGCCAGAATTACATCTCCGCTCAGGCGGCTCGCGCGAATATCAGCCACCGCCAGCATGCACGCCGCCAGCGACCCCTTCATGTCGTACGAGCCTCGGCCGTACAAGCGGCCATTGTCGACGCGTGCGAGAAATGGGTCGGACATTCCCAAGACGCCCACCGTGTCCATATGGGCGTTCAGTACCAGCGACCGCCCGCCGCCTTTGCCCTTCACCCGCGCGATCACGCTCGGCCGACCGGGCGCGGCGTTGTCGATCTCGGCCGGTATCCCACGCTCGGCGCACCAGCCCATCACGAAGCGCGCCATCCCGGCCTCGCCGGCCCCTCCCGGAACCAGGCTGGGATTTACGGAGTCGATCGCAACCAGCGCTTCAAGCAGTGAGGTGACGGTTTCGTGGGCCAAAGATTTATCTTACGCGAGTAGCAGAGGTCTCCGACCTGTGTCAGAAAACCATCACCCTCGCCTTGTGGCCGCGCGAGGCGAAGGCGCGGTCGCAAGTCATCAATGGCGAATCGAGCGCTTCCGCAAGAGCAATGTACGAAGCGTCGTAAGCCGTGAAGTTGTCGCGCAGATCCCAGATTCGCGGCAGTAGGACACCGTGCGGATAACGATTAAGGGGCATGTCTGCGTAATCGTCCACAGCCTGTCGCGCGCGGACCGCGCTTAAAACTCTCTTCCTCAAGTAGCGGCGCAATACCTGAAGCACTTCCAGATCTGTAAGGTGAGGAATGTGAATGGTCTGCCCCGGCGCGAACAGTTGCTCTTCGACCTCCGCGCCGATGGCAGTGCGCAGCAGCACCTCCATTAAGACCGAGGCGTCTGCGACAATCATCGCCGGTCGCGTTCTTCTCGTAAAATCTGCGCAGGCGAGGTCTTATACTGCACCGGCGTTCTGGTTGCCAGGCGCTCGATCAGTTCCTTTAACGAAGGACGTGCGGCCACCTGTTCAATCTCCTTGCGGAGGAAATCGGAAAGAGAAAGCCCTTCTAGGGCCGCGCGCGACTTCAGCCGCCGATGCAACACCTCCGGAACATTGCGGATCTGAATCATCTTCGACATGCTCTCAGCATAGTTACATGTGTCGCACATGTCAATGTTAATGACATCCCAGCTGAACTGCACCGGACTCCGAAGTTATAATGGCGGCGTTACCCGAAAAGCCGACCCGGAGAAAATATGCGTCTGATCCTTGTTATTGCTTTGGCTGGCATCGCCGCCGCCCTGACGATTTTCGCCGGGCCGGCCGAGGACGAAGCTTCCGCCGCCGGACAGAAATGGCTCGCTCTTCTAGACGATCAGAAATATGAAGAGAGCTGGCAGCAGGCGGCTTCCATGTTTCGCGATCAGGTCAAGCAGGAGCAATGGATCGTTTCTTTAAAACGATTCCGCGACCCGCTCGGCCCGCCGGTTTCCCGAACCGCCTCCCGCGTCGACTTCACCAAAACACTTCGCGCGGCTCCGGATGGCGACTATGCCATTATCCACTTCACCACCACGTTCAAGAACAAGAGCGACGTCACCGAACGCCTCACGCTGGTGAAGGAAGATGGCAAATGGCAGGCGGCTGCCTACGCCATCCACTGATACAGCGTGCCCGCGCCGCCCAACAGTGGCGAAGGCTAAGCGAGGTTTTCTCGAACGAATTCCAACCGCCGGCCCCTCCGATTCAATAGTGAAAACGGCAGGAGAGAGTCTTGCTCGATCCAAGTCAAGTCCTCAAAAGCGGACGATCAAATTCCAAGCTTCTCAACGACAGCCTCGAGAGACATCCCGTCCACGCGCTGGGCGGCCCCTACCGACCGCTGACTACCGAGAGTACTTCTCATTAACGCTCAAAGCAGCCTTATCTCTCCTGTTCTCTCAACCACTTACCCCAACGAACCTGCTCCCGCGACAACTCGGCCTGTTATCAAAGGATCAGATGTATCCCCAAACCGAATTCCTCCTCAACCACTCCGCCACCGCCTCCCCCTTCGCCACCACCACCGGCCAAGCCTTCGTCAGCCTCCCCCTCGGCGCTTTCAGCCACCAGGTCTGCTCCCTCCACTCGCCCCGTTTCCGCGACTGGCTCATCGACGCCTTCTATCGCGAACACAAGGAGCCGCCCACCGATTACGCGCTCCGTCAAACCATCCGCACGCTCGAGGCCCGTGCTCTTTCCAACGCACCGCGCCTGGCCGTCCACCGACGCATCGCCGCCCGCGGCCATCCCCGCCACCCCGACGCTATCCTTCTCGATCTCGCCAACGCCGACGGTGAAATCGTCGAAATCACGCCCGCCGGATGGCAGATCACCACCGACCCAACTGCCGCCTTCCTCCACAGCCGCGGCAACGTCGAGCTCCCGCAACCCACTGCACGCGCCGCCGCCTGCCTCCTTCCGCCTGCCCTCAACTTCGCAACCGACGCCGACCGCCTGCGCCTCACCGTCTGGCTCCTCTCCACCTTTCATCCCAACGGTCCGCATCCCATCCTTGTTCTTGACGGTCCACCCGGCTGCGGCAAATCCACCGCCGCTCGCATGCTCCGCGCCTTAATCGATCCCTCGGCCGCTCCCCTCCTCGCCCTCACCGGCTCCGCACAAGAACTGCTCGCCATCGCTCAGCACAACTGGATTCTCGCCTTCGATCACACCGGACCCGTTCGCCCATGCCTCTCCGACGCCCTTTGCCGCCTGTCAACAGGCGCCGCCCTCTTCCATCGCGAAAGAGGTGACCCGCGCGAGCCTCTCCCCGTCGAACTCCACCGCCCCATCCTTGTCACCACCGCCGCTGGCTGGAATCCCGACGACGCCTTGGCCACCCGTGCCATCACCGTCCGCCTCGCGCCCCTCACAGCCGAAACACGCCGCACCGAATCCGATCTCTGGACTGAATTCGAATCCGCTCGCCCCCAAATCCTCGGTGCGCTCTGCCACGCCACCAGTGCCGCGCTCGCTCAATTCGCCGCCACGCGCCTTCAGTCGACGCCCCTACATGCCGACGCCGCCC
>Ga0070713_100001670_pt1 | contig 14263 bp, 15 predicted proteins | sample LARL82metaG_FD_65465 | JGI IMG/M metagenome (GOLD analysis project Ga0070713, IMG submission 65465) | Corn, switchgrass and miscanthus rhizosphere microbial communities from Kellogg Biological Station, Michigan, USA - LAR L8-2 metaG | ecosystem: Host-associated > Plants > Roots > Rhizosphere ... | reverse complement strand
CCTTCCCAGGGAATTACTTACCGAGGAAGAGGCTGCCGATTACCTGCAGGTCCGTGTGCAGACGTTGCGCCAGTGGCGTAGTGGCTATCACAAGAAGGAAAAGATCCCGTACCTCAAAGTCGGTCGGGCCGTTCGCTATCGCAAGGCCGATCTGATCGCTTGGACGGTAAGTCGCGTTGGCGAAGCGGAGCGGGCCAAAGAGGCCGCCGAGAAGGCGCGGGAGGAGCAGGTGCGGAAGCTCCGCGACACGTACCGGCGGCACGGCGTGATGCAACCTGAGCGGGAACCAGAATCCGTCGAACCTGCCCCTTCACCTAAGACAGACGGCTTACCTTCGAAAAGGGGGCGCAAGCGGAGGGGGTAGGCGTTGCCACCGCACGCGCGTGCGAGATGAGGGCTGCGCGATCGCTTAGAATGTGATCGGCGTTGTGGTGTAACGGTAGCACGCCCGCCGATTAGGTTTCGTACTTCTAAAAGCGGACGGAATAGGTTCGACTCCTAACAACGCCGCATTTGCGGTCTTTCCTCTCGTATCGGTTAAATGCCTGAGGCTACGTGTCTATGGCTACGCGGTCATCGAAACAATTGCAGGATAGCGACTACGCCAACCCTGCATCGTTGGCCCTGCACGAGTTCCTGCGAGTTGCCGGGGAGTCGGTCTTCAACCTCAATACGATCATTGTCGGGCTGGCGGCGGTTGAGGATGGAAAAGCCGCGAAGCCTGAATCTCTGCACATCTCGTGGGATCCGAAGGATCGCATTGCGGCGGCACGCAAGGCACGCAAGGCGGCAATCCATGCGCAAATGGTTGAAGTGGTGGAGGCGATAAACCAGTACGTTCAATCCGTCACAAAGCTACCTAAGTATTCACACTTCAACGACTTGTGGCGCGAGAACAAGACGTCTATGGCAGACAGACTTGGGGAATTCGCGAACCTCGTACTGAGCACGAGTTCCGCCAACCAACTCGATGAGGAATCCAAGACCGAAAGCGCATACCTTATCAGCGGTGCAAAGCTATTGATGCATTGGCGAAACAGACATGTCCATTCGTCGTCGAATGCGTCGTTGGAACACCATGAGCTGAAGGCGCTCGAGAACAGTAAGGAACGCATTGCTGAGAAATACTCCGCGCTCGAGGTCGACCGTTTGCTTATCGATTTCACCAGCGGGCAGCCTTCATTGAAAGACGCGTCATCTCTCATGGCCATGACTGTTAGGCTCATTCGTAGATTGGACAGGTGTTTGTACGACTGCAAATCCTGGGCGGACGTTCAGGCATGGCTGAAAGCCTACGAACTCGACGCAGAGATCGAGAAGGTGTCAAGAGAAACTGCCCCGGATCGTAGGTCCGCATCCATTCGAAAGCTACTCCACACGCGGGCCCCGCAACTTGAACATCTGTACTTCGAATTTCAAGAGTCCCCCAAGGCAGGCGAGCAGCAGAACGAGCTCGGAAGCTACTCGACTCGGTGACCGCACGACATGACGACCGCCTTTATTTTGGGCAATGGTCCGTACTCCTAGGCAAGTAGCGGATTAACCCCGGTCGTCGCATTCACAGAGAGAGCCCTTCCCCAGGAGGGCTCTTCTCGTTTGTGTCCATGTCCGACTTTTTCCAACATGCCATCGGTTTGCTATGCTGCATAGATGCTAAGAATTGTTCGCGATCTCATAGCCAGGCCACTTTCTTGTTGTGACAGAAGCGAACGAAGGAACGCATACTGGCTATTCAAATGAATAGCTGAGAGACAACCATGGCTAGACCTGAAATTTGCAGAAAGTTAAGTGAGCTTCTCGAACATCACAATCCCCTGACTGAGGAGTGCCAGTGCGTATATCTGATGGTTGAGATCCGGAAATACCTAGACCAGCTCGAGGATGGAGGAGTAAATTTCAGATTGCTTCGGTTCTATTGCGATTGGACAGTACACACAAGAAAGGACAGGCACCTCGAACACATCGCTCCAATCATCGGTGAGATGTACACGAACGCCAAGCGAGAAATACAAGACCCTCACAAGTTGGCGTCGGGTTCAGCGACCAAGCTCATCTACTTCTCGGCGTTACGGAGCGAAATGAATGCATTCCTTGAATCGATATGGATTCAGTCCCAGCTCACGAGCGAGAACGATGCTTGGATCGCGTACGTCAAGCTTATGGCGAGCATCCTAGCGGATCAGCCAATCATCAAACCAACGGCCGACGTAACGCTTTTCACATTTGAACCAGCGGCAGAAGATTGTGTGGCCGGCAGGATTGAATTTGCGGAGACACTCGACGGCGCAGATAGCGTTAAGTATTCGTATTATTCGTTCGCGAACGCGTATTAATGTATGCGCACGGCAACGACCAAACATGCCCAAACCAAAAACAAATATTACAAGAACATACGGCCCAATTCACTTCGAGGATCTAGAGCCGCACCGTTTCGAGGATCTCGTACGAGAGCTCATCTATGACTACAAGGATTGGCAAAGTATTGAAGCTACCGGCAGAAGCGGTAGCGACGACGGCTTTGACATCCGTGCGTACGAGAAGGCTGTAGCCACCGACGAGCAGCCGATCGACGATACGGAAGAGGGCGATGTACCCCATCCAATGGAGGGTAACCTTTGGATGATTCAGGGGAAGAGAGAAAAGGAGATTGGCCCGACGAAGATTAGATCAATCCTTGCGGATGTCGACAAGACGAATCCGCCATACGGATACATCCTGGCCGCTTCAGCCAACTTCTCAAAGAAGACCTATGACGTCTTCCGTGAAGACCTTCGCAAGAAGGGAGTAATGGAGTTCTACCTATGGGGCAAGGCCGAATTGGAGGACATGCTTCATCTTCCGAAGAACGACCGAATACTGTTTACCTTCTTTGGTGTCTCGCTCGTCAGCAGGCGTCGGTCGCGCGCGACAGAAATTCGATCTACCGTAGCCGTCAAAAACAAGCTGTTTCGCGTTCTGGGCGAAGGGCAGAACCTTTACAAGCCCGTACTGATTCGCGATTTGAAGGACATCCATTATCCCTTCAAGAGCGAGTATCCAAACTTTGCGACGAAACCACGGTGGAAAGAGTATGTTGCGTTCGCCCATTATCCACATGGGCTGAGAGTTCACTCCCGTAGATATTTCGCGTACGTAGACCGGGACAAGAAGGAATGGGACTTTACAGACGTGGTTGATCTCACAAACCGCCAGGTCGAGGAAGAGGATGAACGAAAAGAAGCCGTGGCCAAGCGAGAGCTCGTGGAGGATGTTTGGAAATTCTTTCCACGGGCTAACCAGGCGCATTTCCACGTTGATGGCTTCGTGCGATACAGCGACGTCGCTATCGTTGATGACAAGGGCGATGTGCTGTACCCATTCCCACATATTTACGTCGACTTTGTCGGGGAAAGAGGCCCTTTCGGCTGGTTCTTTGAAGGATTTCAACTCGGCGAGAGGCGATTCTTTCTCTCCGAAGACTACAAGCGCATCAAGGTATTTCCTAAGTCTTTCAAGAAGTCAAAGCTTGGGAAAATTTATAGAGACAAATCCATTGTGCTTGATCCCAAGACACTCGAGAACCTTAAGAAATATGAACCCGTTGAGGCTCTCTATGAATCAGATGGTCGGTACTCGTACCTGAAGCCCCGGGACGTCATTGCTATTGCAGATTACGGTGAGTTGGCTGACTCGTATATCCAAGTAACTCACGTCACTACGCAACGCGCGAAGGACTATTTGGAACACATCCCCGATGAATTCCGTGCTCGTAGGCACATGCAGCAACAGCTTCAAAGAGAGATCGGCGACGACGAGATTGTTAACATTTACGAATTCACGAAGGTCTACAAATGGCAGCTGGAACAAGGTAAGGAGTAGGTGGCTCGTTGCGCGGCAAGCAAGTTCCTCGTTTACCACGCTCCCCCTTCATGAGTATGCTAGTCAGTAATGCCATTCAGCAACAAAGCAATCGACGACTTCGTCGAAATTTATCAGCATAATTTGGGGGAAACAATTTCCCGAGGTGATGGAGTTGGTCGATTTTGTGGAAGCTTGGTCGCAATCCACTCAGATACTGCCGCTGCAATCGCGGGATCCTGATGGATCGCGCTATGAAACAGGCCACGGACCGCGCGCACTGGCACTTGCCTTATTGTCCAAGTACCAGGAGGCGCTGCTTCGACTGACAAATCCAGCAACGGTGTAAACCAAGAAATCGTCGCTCCGAATGGCAGCTGTGTAAGTATTCTAATGAACTGCGCACCAATCGCGACAAGGACTAGCGTAACCAGCGCAGAGCCAGAGAGGTCCCACTGGACAAGACGCTCGCGTAAATCTGCGAGGTTCCATTGGAAAGGACGTTCGGCTAGTCCGGTTACAAGAAAATATGCACCCACAATCGGCGAAATCATTGCTACTGGTAGTAGAAGTTTTGCGGCTAGACTGTCTGTGAGCCCGGTTAACCATGCAAAAAACTGACCAACCGCCAACGTTGTCGAAGCTTCATCTGCAGGCGCCCGTACAATAAGCATGCGATCAGTTGGCAGCGAAGGGTACTGAAGAGTTTGAACGTACGTCTTTGCGCCCCTGTACAACTCGTTCCATATCCGCTGTACGAAAGACTTCTTGAAGATAAACGTCGCCATTAGTGCCAAAAATGACGTGGCCCCCAAGGCCGCCATAAGTAGTCCGATGCAAAGTAGTCCGGTCCTCAAGAACCAATCCGAGGTAAGTTGCTGCCTCATATATACAAGACCGAAGCCAATAAGGAAGCCGAGCCAACACGGCAAAAACAAAGCGCATTCAAGTAGCAGTTTACGTGCGCTGGATATCTTCGGCTTCGCCCACGCCCTCAATGAGGTATGCAAGAACGGTGTTGATAGACAAACCACTCCAGAGGTACGAGCTAAAATGCTTTCCTCCTTAAGCGCTGTCAAAGCGACGGCGGCGCCATGACTGTGAGCAACGATGACATGTGTCGCCATCGGAAACCGGTCGAAGAGCGTCGATAGCTCCTCCTGTAGTTCAGTAGCGGCAGCCAAACGCGCGGCAACACTGTTCGCACCCGACCACTGAAACCGGTGTATCAGCGTTTTTTGCCAGGTTAATTCGAGCAAGGCCTGACAAATACTAGAATCCGTTTTGTACCACTCGATCGTGGAGCTGAGATTCAGGGGACCTCGGGGCCACGTGCCGTGAACCAGCGTAACCACTGTTGAGACGCTGCCCGAGAAGATCGTTTCGGCATAGCATGTCTTGTCCTTACTGCCACCCCGACGCACCCACCAGGTGAGCGCAATAACTCCAAGGATAGCTATTGTGCCCAAACCTATTGCCCAATGAAGCGTCATCATCGCGCAACCTCCTCCGTGCAGTGGAAGGCTACCTTACCGCACGCTAGTCACTCTAATCAAAGTGTCGTCATCCATGCTCCGCGTGACTAGACCAATCTTGCTGGTTGAAAACGTCTCGCGTAATGCCTGAGCCGCATTTCTCGTATAGACGCACGTGGCAGACTCAGATGTTCCCACATGTCACATTCCCACGTCTTCGTCTTCCGATTTTTTCGCACTAAGCTCCGCCCATACCAGATCGTGCCAGGTCATCTTGCTCCTTGTTCTTTAAACTTTGCCAGATCGCCTCGAACCATTCCTCCATCCATGCTTCACCGGGTTGTCGCGAGATGGGGTCCTTGTCTTCCGTCGTATTGTTGCCAGTCGCGCATGTTTCCGTGGTTCGAGAACTGACCCGCTGTGGTGCACCAATGTTGCGCAGTACGCATCTTTCCAAGTCTAGACAAAAACACCCAGCAATTGCTGGGTGTTTTTGTAATGCTGCGTGCGCCCACCGAAATGACCTTTGCGCTGAGAGCAGAGAGGACTCGAACTTTCACATCTTGAGACTTCGGCGCTCGTTCCTTTTCTTGTCTTCTTGTCAGGAATTCATGGGAAGGAAGAAAGTCCAGATTGTAAAGGCTAGAAACATTACTCCGACAATCAAATATCTAAAGCCCGTAACAAACTTGTCGTAACGATAACTATCTTTTCCGGATAAAAGGTTGTTTGTTGATGGCTTCCATCTGCCTTCACGTAGTTTCTCCACATAACCTTTTTCAAAGAGGAGCCGTGCGCCGAATATAGCGAAATATAAACCTGCGGGCGCAAGAAACAAATCTAATACGAATCCAAAACTCATACGTGATTTCATCGTAGCAAGTGTGCGCAGGGAGTCAATGCAGTGCCGTATTGCTGATGCGAGAAGGTGCAGCTGTTGTGATTAGCCAAAAAAACGGAGCACGAGGCTCCGTTTTTGGTTCAGCGAAGACGGGGTGTCTTCGGCGCGACCGCAGGCGATCATTACGGTAGCACTTGGATCGTCGCGAATTGCACATCGAGACATCTATAGTTACAGGAGCGGGAACCGGAATCCCAATGGAAGTCTTCATTGAGTTCAACTCGCACCGTTTTCGCGCCGGGTGTCGCATAGACATGGGATGCTGTGGGGCCGGACAGATCGGTCAGAGTTGAACCGTCTCCCCAATTGACTCGTAGTCTGGTGTTGCCTAAGTGCGTTCGAATCGGGGGCGAATACATCCCCCAATCGCCCGCCGCCGTAAAGGTGATGGTCCCGTAATTGGTTGCATGGAAGGGTCGCGTGACGGCAATCCGCCCACCTCCATTGCCGCACCACGCATTGGACCTGTCGCAGTTACCCTCAATTTGCACGCAATTAAAGAAACTCGTGTGCCCGTCGTTGCAGTACACCGGATATGTCGGGGTCGTCGAGGGCGGGTCTTGGACTAATACGAGACCTGTCAAAAATGGAGGAGAGGGAGTACCCGTGCCACCGAACGTCGCCGTTCCATATCGGGTCAGCGGCGGCCCAGTAGCATAATCCCCAACTTGAAGTACGACAGACCCGCCTATCGCAAGGCCCGTGGGATCGTGCCTGGGAGTAACGGTCAGATAGCACGTCATCGTATCGGGACAATCGGCTTGAGCCAGAGTAACTGTTTGGCCCGCCTGCCATGTGATCACAATCGGATTGGAGGCGGTCGGTGCAGTACTCACTTGATAGGTTAGCGTCTCCGCAGAAACGCCTTCGCTCGACAAACCAAGAACGAGCAGCGCGATAACGATTACGGTGTTCACAAAACCTTGCCGCATACGAACCTCCCCTAGGTCATTTGTGAAGGAATGCGACCAAGATTGTCTGCAACAGAAAAGGGTAAGTCAACGCGTTTTGCGTGGCGTTAGGAGGCGCCTCACTCGCGGGTGGCTGGAGGCGGGGTGCCTTTCATTTTCGCGACAATGAGCAAGATAACGATTCCGATGATCGCGATGACAATGACCAACCCTGCGTAAACGACGAGGGAGTCAAGTCCAGGAGGTGCAAGCGATGCCGCGCAGGCGAGACCGTAGGCAAGCAAGCCGAGCACCGCCAGCGCAACAGCGGGAAGCGGAGACTTCGTCGCGAAGCGGAAGAAGGTTCTGAGCGTTGAGGTCGAGAAGAGCTTAGCGAGTTCGAGGATCATGAATTTTCCAAAGTTACTTGAGCGGTCGACTCAAGGTGCGCCGGCTACCACCCGAAACGCGCACGCCTGATGTATACGGAAGCCGCCTTTTGCCTTGCTCCAATCGCCCCACCCGACCCGGCCGCGCCAGGAGCGCGGACGGTGGGTTTTCATAGGGGAAACTGCGCTGCCGCGATGGCAGTAGGCCCTGCAGGACCTTTACAAACTCTAGAGTGGCACCGAGAGATACCCTCCGCCGCCGTACGTGCCAACACTGATCACGAATGGCTTTTCGCCGTTCGAAAGGCCAATTCAAAACGCCTAGGACTCGCGAATGTAGAACGGCACCGAAACGGAAACAGAAAACCTTTGTTAGTGACCTCAGCCGAGATGCCGCGCTGGCAAGAAAAAGCCCCCGGACTTCGGGGGCGGAGGTGGGAGCGGTATGGGGATGGGGGATGGGGCGGTGGGTCATGCCCGATCTACAGACTCGTGCTTGGTGGTTTAGGATTTGCGAACATTAGGTAAATTATGAATATGAGATTTACGTCAGGTACCAGAAGCAGAAATGCAAGACGCTTCGAACGCCCCAACGTTTCTAGCCTATTAAGAACGGCTGCCACTAAGAAAGCAATCGCTGGGAGAAAGATCAAAACGAGAATAGTGGGGAGCGCGTCTTGCGGAATCGGCTTGTGAAAAAGTAGTGCAGAGCCAATCGCAAGAATGAGCATAACGAGAGGCGTTCCTACGACGTAGCCGAGAATGATTTCTATGTATGTTGCTCTCTCAAGTGGCACTTTCAGAATGGATATCACAAATATGAGGGCATTAGCTCCTAATGATATTCATCCTACCAAGTGAGTGCAGGGCGTCAATCGAGCGAAGAACGACAGCAAAGAAAATGCCCCCGAGAGACGGGGGCGGAAGAACTGCAGACGTTTACGCAGCTACGGCTGTCACTTCGAAGACAGCTGGTGAGGCGGTAGGTTACAGACGGTGACGGGCAAAGAGAGTACCGGTCCCTACTTAAGGGTTGAGGGCGCGCGAAACTTCCTGAGTATCACGCCTGCGATCGCACCCAATATTGCACCCACAGGCGCAAAGAGAATTACGCAGACCGCGATTAGGTCAGGGAGGCTCCCATGAGCCGACGCGAGGAACCACCATGCGAGGAACCCGATCGTTACGACCGCTGCACCCACTATCGCTAGATTGATTATTTGCTTACGCCTGCCGCTGATTGCGCCGGCAACGGCGGCGCCTGCGCCGGTGACGAACCCGACAACCATCATCTCGGAGTCGCCTCCCAACCCGATCGCGGACGCCCCAAGGAGAGTTCCCAAGACGGCTCCGCGCATCGCACAGACAAACCTCTCACGCCACGTTGGCGTTCCGTCACTGGACGTGCCGACCTCCGAGCTTGCGCTGCGTTGCGTCTCCTGCCTCTCCGTCGTCCTGCCTTGAGTTTCATCTGAAGGCCTTTCATCCAGGTGCTTGGCCGATGCCGCTGTAGCTCTGTCGGCAACGGTGGCGGCGGTCGATACGTTCGTCACGCCCTCCAGCAATTCATCGATCTCCTCCGCAATCGTCGCCATAAGATCGCGCCGCCTTCTTAGCCGATCGAGCAGTGACCGGGCATCATTCAACGTCTCGGGATCACGCAAGCCCTTTTTGAGGTCAACGACCAGCGCACTCTGTTGCTCGTAACTCAACGTCGAACGAGTCTCGATTTGCTCCGCGAGGCCTCCAAGATACGAAATCGGTGCTTCCGGTGACTCCGGCAGAGGATCGGGCAGAGGTCCGGGAGACGAAACTGTGGCGAGCGCTCGCGCCAGTCGTAGCGCCGCACTGCGATCCTGATGTCGATAGTCGATGAACTGTATCTGCGCCAGCGCCGGCTGCAGCAGGTTGGTGCGTACGCCGTCCGCAATCAGAATGGGCAGGATCGCTCGGCGCAGCGCGGCGGCGTAGCCGTACTCGCGCATGCAGGCGGTGGAACTCACCGACTGCGGGGTGATTAAAAAAACTAACACATCGCACTTGCGGATCATTGCAAGGATCTGATCCCACCACGCTTGGCCGCCGGTCAATTCTTGATCGAACCAAACCACATGGCCAAGCGCCCGAATATCGGTCGCCAACGCTTCCGCTGCCGCGGAGCTCTCGCGGCTATAGCTGATGAACACATTCGGCATCAGCTCCCTCCCTGACTCGGTGTCCCCAGATACACTGCCCGCAGTCCCGATCTGCGGATCTGGTGAGACTATTGTACGGCTCTCTTATCAGAAAAACCCCCGAGGGACGGGGCGGAGGTGGGAGAGTATGGCGATGGGATGAGGCGGGGCATTCGATTTATTTGCTTTTCTCCCCTCCAAAGATCCCCAACCGAAACGATATTCGTAGTATCAAAATGATCGCTAGCAACCAAAATACGTGAACGGCAAGACCACTGATAACCTGGATCGTGCTCGAAGGGTGAAGAATGTGTTTTATGTAATAGTCCCACATACTAACGGGAATGGAGACGATGCCAAGCCACATCAACAAACGAAAATCTTTGTGCTTATACTTCCTCCAGAAGTAGTAACCCGTAACTGCTATTACGACATACGTTAGCCAGGCTAGAAAATCAGCGTTCATAGTTTGCAGTGCGTGTGAATTCATCGTAGCAAGTGAGAGCAGGGCGTCAATCGAGGGCCGTAGTTGCTGATCCGAGAGGATGCAGTTGTTGCGAAAAAAACGGAGCGCGAGGCTCCGTTTGTGAATGTCGGAAACTAAGATGCCTTCATTGGCCGTGGTCGTGGGGTACGACGCATATGCCCCCCTTGCACGTCTCCCGATTTCTGATTGTACCGATCACTCCCCCGTTGCCTCCGAGACCGAGGCGCGAACAGGAAGACGGCAAGCACGAGCGCCACCACCAGCACAACCGCCACCGCGAACACCAAGAAGAAAGGAAATAGGGCGCCTGCGATCTCGGGCTGCTGGGCAATGCGCGCGATCACGTCCTGCATTGTGTATCCGAGAACGCCCAACGTGAGAGTCAGGCAAATGAGCCAGACGTTCGGTCGCCTTCGCAGTGCCGCGGCGATCGACTTGAGGTAGGTGAGAAGCATGAGGCGCACTCTCGTTGCATCAACAGGCCGGTGCGGCCCGAGAGTGATATGCGCCGCATGCTGACGCGCGGAGTGCGCATTGACCGTCGGGCCCAACGAACCCTCTATGGCTTAGAGGAAGCGTCAGACCCAACGACAAGATCATACCCACCAGTGCTAGGACAATGTCAACAGGGGTATGCCGCCAAATCGGTCAGGCCACTGGGCCGCTTTGGTCAGGCACTGGATGGGCCTTGAGAACGTGCAGTCCCTTGAATCAGAGACATTTCTTGCCCAGCAATGCGTTGCCGCCCATGGCGGCGCACAAGCGGTCGTATTCGGCCTCCGAGCCGTCGCACCAGACGATGCGCTCCGGGCGGGACCTCGCGGCAATGTCGAGCACCCAGACGATGCGCTCCGGGTGGGTAGCGAGTACTGCCTTCCCACCACACGTCGCCATCGTCGGTGAGCGCAACGTTGGTGAAGATGACGTTGCGCCTGCTGGCGCCTCACTCTATATGTATGGATCATTGCGTCACGGGAAAGTGTTTTATTCAGGGGGTGGGAAAATGGACGAGGGATTGGCAGTGCTGATCAAGCAAATCAGCGATGGCAAGGGAGTACATCGATGAGCAAACGCCTAGCGCGGAACCCGAAGTCGTATGAGAACGAAGCGCGCCAGTTCGCGGAGGCGGCGAAGATGGTGAAAGCGATCGGCTTCCGCAATGTCACTGCCCGAAAGAGCGGCGCGGTGAAGATCATCGACGCGGAAGCTGGGGACGGCGGGCGCGTCTCGTTTTGGGTCAAGCTGGGCTGGTCAACGGCGGAGTACGCTGCGATTCAGTTTGGACTGTTCGCCGGACCCGAAGGCAGCAAAAGGAGTAACGCGGCGTTCATCCAATTCGTTGAGGAGCGCATCGCACATATCAAGGCGCGGGGCGCAACGCATGTGTTGCTCTTCCACCGTGACACGGACGCTATCGCGTTGCCACTCGACAAGATGGGCAAGGCGTACGCGCAGCAGATGCGAAAGTTTCCGGCTCTCGCGAGGAACACCAAGTCACCAACGATGTGGTTCTTCGATCCGCGGCCAACGGCGAAGCCGGAACTCACTGCCATCGTGCGGCGTTACGCCATTCCGCTTGAGCTATTGGCACGGCGCGCGGATGTGCGTACCGATGATCCTGAGGCGCGGAGTCGCATGGCGGAGGTTGAGCTTCGAGTTTCGCAGGTCGCGTTTCGCAACCGCGTCGGGAAGCGCTGTCGCTGGCGTTGCGTGGTGACGGGGTCTGCGATTGGCACAATATTGGATGCGGCGCATTTGCCGGGTCGGGATTGGCGCAAACACAATAAGGGATCCGACGGCATCTTGCTTCGTGTCGACATTCACCGGCTCATTGACAACAAACTTGCGTGGATTGTCGATGGGCGCTTCCACCTCAGTGATGCTGCAAAGAAAGAATATGCACAATACGAAGGGAGCGCTGTTGCGCGGGGGTAATTTGCCGGATTGCGGGGTCGGGCGCGGCGGGAGCCGCGGTGCCGTGATTGCGGGAGAGGCGGTTACGGCTCGTTCTTTTTCTTGTCAGGGCTTCAAGCGCGTTGGCGGAGGTTGGACGTGTAGCACGTGCCGATGAATTATTAATTCGATGGTGCGTCATCGCCGGGCGGCGCACTGCGATTTGAAACCGTTCGATCCGTGCCGTGGATGAAAACGTCTACGCTCTCTCGACGCTCGTGACGAGTCACTTCCTTACCGCTGAGCCAACGCCAAGTAATAACGGAGAGCGCGACCGCGATCGCCACTACTCCGGCCATCACCAGGTATCCGACAATTATCATTAGCGATTCTTGGGGGTCTCCTATCCCCTCAAGCGCCTTGAGAGCAGCAGCTATCAGGACGACACCCCACGCCCACAGAAGAACTAGCTTTCCATAGTGCCAGCGGCGAATCGGCATTCCGGCTCTATCGAGACTTTGCGGGAGTGGCGCCTTGCAATTCAGCCTTGACTATTCCCGCGTTAATTGAAATTTTGATGTCCTTCAGCCCCAGGAATGCACTGCGTGTTGCCTCAAAACTTCGTTTCCACATCAGCCAATATCGCGGCTTTTCTACATCCATCTTAGCTAACTTTCCCGCGCTTAGTTGATCAGTAACGGCACCAAGATAATCAGTGATCTCGGACGGCTTTAGATTGTTCAGTTCGAGGATAATTTCTGGAGCGTGATCACCCGGGTAAGAATCCGGATAGTGCGTTGTGACAATAATATGCGGGCCATGACTGGGACTCAGTCCGTATGCGGAGCAATAGTGGCTGGCCCGATCTACGTCAACATAGCTCGCAAAGTCTTGCGCGACCATTCTCTCAGCTGCTTTCGACGATATTCCGAACTGTTCAGCTACCGACGCTTCTGTCTTCCAGTCAGCGCCCCCTTTCTCGCGCAATGACCAAAACCATACCGCCAAATGCCTTGGGCCAATAGCCCGACCAAACGCACGAAACTGTTCGTAAAGCGATTGGAGTTCAGCCTTCTTGTCAGGAAGAAGCCACTTCGGATTGCAAACCAGGAATAGCGACCAACTCCGGTACTCGACTCTAGTATCGTCCATCAAAGGGATTGATTCGCCACGCATTACGGGTGCCACCTTAAGTCCGGAAGCGTTATAGGAGAACAGCGCCAAGATGAGCACTATGCTGCCTAGTATGACCACCGGCCACACACGCTTCTCGCAATCAAGCAGAATGCGTTTTACGGGGCGTGTTTCCTTAGAAGGCACCTCGGCAAGTGTTCTTCGAAGATGCACGTCAGCGGTCCGGAATGTTGAGGTGGTGTACGTAGCGCGACGGATTGCATTCTGAAGCAGTCAGTCACGCTACGCAATCTGTCTCGGAGCCGAGCAGCAATAGTTGGTATCGGGTGGTCGGGGCTTGCGTTAAGGTGTGACACTCGCCATGGGTCGCTTCACCTCTGAAATGAACTGGTCGGGATTGCTTGGACTGATGTAAATATTCCGCACCCCTCCCTCCTTGAGTGCTTGTTGAATTCGCACAAGTCCCCAAAATCGGTTTGCATATCTGCGTGCCGGAGATGACAAACCGCATAAGGTCATTTCGGAGATTGACGGCGGTGGGGTGTTACAGCAGGTTGGCGTTCGGGTGCGGCGGGAGCCGCGTTGCCGTAGTTGCCGATGTTGCGCCTGCCGACGGCAACTATTACTTCAGCTTATAGGTGCCCGTCTGGTGATTGCAGTTCTGGTACGTTCCGGGTCTTGGTGTGGCTCGTGGTCACGGATGTGCTAACTGGAACCGATCCCTTGGTGTTGTTGGAGGCGGGAAAGATGTGGCGATGGAATGGGGCGGTGGGTCATGAACCTTGGGGTGATTCGATGGGGGGTCCCGCGCCAACTGCTACCTGGAATATTTATTGACCAAGGCGCAGTAGGCCATCGCGTAAACCAAATAAGCAATTGCAACAACTCCCAAGGGCCACATTTCTCCTTTTATGGCGCTCAAATTAGAATTCAGCCAAGCGTCGAGTGCAATTGTGATTACCATCACACTTGGAATTAGGTACTTTGGACGCAGTGAGTTCGTGTTTTTTGTAAACCTTGCAAGCAGCAAGAGCACTATTGAATAGGGCGCCCCGACGATTGCGGCGTAGATAAGCGCGAGTG
>Ga0070713_100001666_pt1 | contig 14278 bp, 11 predicted proteins | sample LARL82metaG_FD_65465 | JGI IMG/M metagenome (GOLD analysis project Ga0070713, IMG submission 65465) | Corn, switchgrass and miscanthus rhizosphere microbial communities from Kellogg Biological Station, Michigan, USA - LAR L8-2 metaG | ecosystem: Host-associated > Plants > Roots > Rhizosphere ... | reverse complement strand
TGTTGATCGAGCGACATGCTCTCGGGCCGCTTGATATCGTAAATCGGCGACTGTGCGTCGGCGCGCATAGAGGTGCCGTTATAAATGGGAGGCAGCCAAGCTGAGGAATGTGCGCGGGCGCCAATGGTCGCTCCCTCACCCAGGGCGATGTACGCCGGGAGGTTCTGATTCTCGGTACCGAGCGCGTAGCTCACCCAGGAGCCGATGGCCGGGAAGCCGGTCGCGCCGCGTCCCGTGACGAACGTGAACTGGGCCGTCGAGTGGTCGATACGATCGGTCGTCATGGAGCGTACGAACGTTACTTTGTCGACGACCTTCTGGAAATGAGGCAGCAGGTTGGAGACCTCACGGCCGCTCTGTCCGCACTTGGTGAACGGCCACGGGCTGGCCATGATCTGCTGCGAGCCGTTCAGCGCGCGTCCTTTGATCTCAAATGGCGCAGGCTTTCCATCGTACTTCAGTAGCGCCGGCTTGGGATCGAACATGTCGATCGTGCTGGGACCGCCGCCAATATAGATGAAGATGACGTTCTTAGCCTTGGGCGCGAAGTGTGGCTGTTTCGGCGTAAGGTCGTACGCCTTCGGCATCCCGGACTCGGCTCCGAACAGGCGCTCGGTCTGCAACATCGAATTCAGCGCCATGGCGCCAAAACCGACCGCTACATCCTGCAGCACTTCTCTACGCGACAGAAATCTTTTCATGGCTTCTATTCTCCCTTATGACTTTCCCTAGTTACTGCGCCCAGAACCTCTAATGACTATACAGAAAATCGTTGGCCCCGAACATTGCCTGAATAAACAAGCGGAGGCCTTCCTTGTGGTCGGACTCGGCTGCGATGGCCTCTTTCGCAATCCCCAACTCCTCTGCGGACGGTGGTCTGTTGTAGGCCTCGTCGAATGCTATCTTCACAGCCTGATCGTAATTGTTATTGCTGCGCTCGAGCACCTGTTGCGTCAAGGCCTTGGTGGTTCGGAATACCAGCGGATTGTTCAACAGTGCCAGTGACTGCGTGGGCAGCGACGCCCGGAACCGCTCGGCTTGATTATCGGAGGTCATGTCGGGGCAATCGAATACGTGCAGGAATGCCACCGACCGGGTGCGCGTCTGCGCCAGATAAAGGCTGCGCCGGCCGGCCCCCTCGCCCTTCTTATCGTCTTCAAGCCACTGTCCATCGGGCCCGCGCTTGATCGGTTCCTGTTTGCCGAACATCTTGTCGTTTAACAAACCGCTCACCTTCAGCATCGAATCGCGAATCGTTTCCGCTTCGAGCCGCACGGGAGCTTTCCGCCACAGCAGCTTGTCGGAGGGGTCCGCCATCATGTTCTGAGCGACTTCTGCCGAACTCTGGCGGTAAACCTGAGACATCATGATCTGCTTGGTCAACCACTTCAGGTCCCAGTTATGCTCCTCGAAACTGACCGTGAGGTAATCCAGCAACTCTGGATGAGTCGGCGGCGTGCCTTGCACGCCAAAGTCGTCGACCGAACGAACGATGCCTTCGCCAAAGTGCCACTGCCACGCGCGATTCACGAAAACGCGCGGTACCAATGGATTTTCCGGTGACACCATCCACTTCGCTAGAGTCAAACGGCGGTTGGTGCTATTCCAATCAGGATGATCCTTCGGATCCGGGAATTTGAGCGGACTTTGGGGATTGTCCAGAACCGTCGGGATGCCGGGCTGCACTTCGGCGCCTGGCGACAGATAATTCCCTCTCTGCAGAATGTAGGTGGGCGATGGGGTCTTTGAAACATCCCAAGCGGCTTCGATGTAATTGGCTCCGCCAGACTTGGATTTGTTCTTGCGGTTGTAGCGCAGCAGCTGAACTTCATCTTTCCACTTCGCCAGTTCGGGATACCGCTTCTCCATTTCCTGATCTGTTATGCCGTCCTTGGGAGCGTTGCGGTCGACGTCGAGATCGGGATCGGCTTCAATGTCTTTCCGCATTTGAGCCCGAAGTTCAGGCGTCATGGGGCTGCCGGTTTTCAATTCGGCGCGGTATCTCTGGTAGGTCGCCTCCAGCAGATCGTCCATGCGGCGGATGGCTTTGGCATCGCTGCTGGTTACGTCCTTGATCCATGCCCCGCGGCTCGCGTCGTCCATGTCCAGGACCATGCGGCTCGGCCAGGGTCCGAAATTCAGAGAGCCCGCCACCCAGTTCTCCGGGTCCCAGACCGCTTGATAGACCGACATCAGCTTGTAGTAATCGCGTTGCAGAATGGGATCGAACTTGTGGTCATGGCAGCGCGCGCAACCAATCGTTACGCCCATCGTCGCCGACAGGCTCGTCTCCATGGCTTTCTGCTGCGCGTCGAAATATTTGTCGACTTCGTAGATGGTCTGATTGTCGGTGATGTCAGCTGTGGTTCTCAGGAAACCGGTCGCAGTCAAAGCCTCGATCTGGTCCGGAGTGGGCCGCGTGCCCGGCTTGTAATTAACCAACTGGTCGCCGGCCATTTGCTCGATTAAAAACTGATCAATCGGCTTGTTCTTGTTGAACGCATTGATCACGTAGTCGCGATATTTCCAGGAAACTTCGCGATCGGTATCTCCGGCGTCCCCACGGGAGTCCGAATAGCCCGCCACATCCAACCAATGGCGGCCCCATTGTTCGCCGTAGTGCGATGAAGCCAGCAAGCGATCGATGAGCGACTCCCAGGCGTTTGGCGATTTGTCGTCGACGAATGCTTTCACCTCGGCGGGAGTGGGCGACAAACCGGTCAGATCGAAATATGCGCGCCGAACCAATGTGATTCGGTCGGCCTCGGGCTGCATCTTCCAGCCTTTTTGTTCCAGTTTGGCGAGCACAAACGCATCGATCGGGGTCCGGACCTGGTCTTTGTTCTTAACAGCCGGCGGGGTTGCTTTTACGGGTTTGCGGAAGGACCACCATTCGCGGCTTTTTGGGGTGATTTTTGCAGCTTCACGCGCCAAAGTAGCAGCCTCTGTGTCGGATGCCGCCGGGAAACGGCCCAGTTCGATGTAGGAGCGGATGAGTTGCTTCTCGCCGGCCGTCAGCTTGCCACCCTGAGGCATTTGATCGTTTTCGACCATTTTCCACAGCATGCTGCGCTCTGGTTTGCCCGGCGCGATCACGGGTCCGCTGGAGCTGCCGGTCATCATCCCGGAAAACGAGCTGAGGTCGAGCCCAGCCATCTTCTGCTTGTCACCGTGACACGCAACGCAGTTCTTTTCCAGAACCGGCATGATCTCACTCTTGAAAAGGGGCGCCCGTTGCGCGGCCGCCGGTCCAGCGGCTACTACCAGCGCGATCCCTAGATGCACCCAGGACGACCGGACCCTTATTCCTGTTGAACGTGACATTAGACGCCTCCCGACACAGGTACTCGCAGCATTCATTTCATCACCTCTTTAGTCAACAAACAAGTTTCAAAGCGTCTGTTGCGGGCTGTTACGTGGCTTTTGGTACCACTATTTACGGCCTGGAGAGCCTCCACCGTCAATTGTTGACACACCACGTTGTTGTGGTGCATCAAATTCTCAAGCGAACGCCCAAATCGAGAGTCTTGCGACAATATGTCAGGCTTCGTTCCATGTGATCCAACTGCTGCACTTTGAGCGCGTCAATGTACCGGTCGCGGACTTCGGGAAGATCCGCCATCAGATGCGGCTTGTCATAAGAACGGCCGCGCCTAGCCAATGCGAGGAAGCGTTCGAAGTCGCGGGAACGACCGCGCGGAAACCATTTAGTCCAAAATTCATCCGAGTAGACCGGAAGAACCACGGGAGGTCGCGCCGTAATAGGCTTGCAGTAGATATGAACCGGTGGCAGGATCTGAGCCGCTCGAGCCACTAAAGCCTTGAAATCAATGGTCCCTTCGCCTAGCGGCACCCATTGAACCGCAACTCCATCCGGGTGCTCGTAGACTACCGAGTCACGGAGGTGGAAGGTAACGGCGTAGGGGCCCAGTTCCTCTATGGTGGTCATCGGGTCTTCCGCTACAAACACGGGATTTCCGGTGTCGAGGTAGGACCCGACGAACTCTTTCCCGGCCGTCTCGATGAGTTGGCGAGTCTGCCACGCCATCAGTTCCTTGTGATTCTCAATGGCGATCTTCATCCCCGCATCCATAACCTGGCTGCGGACTTCGCGGAGGATCTTGACTCCCGTCTCCATGTGCGGTTCCACCGGCCCGTTGTCGGGCATGCTGTACCGATCACTCGCAAGCAGGGCGCGCACAATCGGAGATCCCATGGCTTTGGCGCGCTCGATGTTCTTACGAAGGTCAGCGACCGACCGCGAGTAGTCCGTGGGCTTCTTGGGCAGCAGCGCCCCGCCGCCCGTTTCGAGATGGAATCCCAGCTCTTTCGACCAGGCTCGTACCTCGGCCCAGTGTTTGGGATCCATCACGCCCAGGTCGAGCGAGTCTTGGAGAAAGACCGCGTCCAGCTTCTGTTTGGAGCAGTAATCCATCAATTTCCGGTCGTTCCACTGCAGGAAACGGAGGCAATAGGTGTTGATTCCTAGCGGCCAGCGGCGGGCTGTTGAGGATGCAGCCGACGCCACTGAGGGCGCGAGTGTGGATCCGATGAAGGTGCGGCGGGTCATTTTCTGGCCATTATCTGGGCAAAATGTCGCCATATTTGGGGATTATGACGTCCTTCACGTACTTGTCCTGGTCCCGTAGCGCTTGAATGACGCCTTTGACATCCATGGCTTTGACTGCCGCTTCGATCAGGGCCGCGCCCTGTCGGCCCAGCCGATCGCGCTCCTCAACCGTGATTTTAGTGTTCAATGGCCTGACGCTGCCGTGATTTCCGTCCGGCTCATACGTGCCTACCGCACTGCTCCCCGGTCCGAGCGGCGTTAGTTTCCGGATGCTTTCGGGTGGTTTTGGCAGCGCCAGAGGCGCTGGAAGCGGTATATCCAGGCTGAGCGGAACCTCGTTCAGCCGCCCCACGATTTGATAAGCGCCATAACCTACCGCGCGAAAATTATTGGAGGCATCGGCTTTGGGTGCGGCGCCTGATGCCTGGGCATTTCGCAGAAGCAGGCTGGTTTCGACATACAGGATGGGATCCTTCGTCTCCTCGAAGAACTCGCGAACTAAGGCTCCAACGTATTGATTCGAAGGGCCATGCGCTGACGTGTAGATCTGTCGGCGGAATCCCTGGCGTAGCAGCGAACGTGCGATTTCTTTGAGATAAGCCAGCCCCACCTCTTCCGAAACGTAGACACTGCCTCGGCCGGTGATGGTGACGCCCGGATAGAAGTACATGACGTGCGGCAGCACCAGGCCGTCGGCTTCCTCGGCCATCTTCAAAGCGTAGGCTTCGGCCATGGTGTACTCGAGGTCGGTCGGGAACGCGCCCATCGATTCCACGGTGCCCACGGGGATGATGATTACGTCGTTTCGCTTGAGGTATTCTTCGATTTCGGGATTCGTCAACTGGGTGAAATAGCGTGTACGTATCGGGCGAGGCGCTGGTTGGCCCGAGGCTGTCGTCAGAAACAAGGAACTAGCCAGGACTAAAGCTGAAATGCACTTGAGCATTGAGTGACTCCGTATTCGTCTACTTCCAGAACGTGTCGGGGATGGCCCGAAACGATACCGGCCAAACCTTCAACACTGTATCGCGGTATACCTCGGCTTCAATCACCATCTCCCAGGAATCGGGCGAGCCGCCTTTGACCCACTGGTCGTCCAGGAGTTTCAGTCCATCCAGCGATAGCAGCATGGTGGTCATGCTGGTGAGCGTCCGGCCCATAAGCAGCAGCGAGCGCGTGTGCTCGGGGCGGGTTGGCAACAGAACGATGATGGCCGGAAAGACCTTGCGGTCCGAAGAATAATCGATTTGCCGGTATTCGGCCGGCTCCCCAGGCTTGGGATTCCGATTTCCGACTAGATCGGGCTCAACTTGCGCGATGTAGAAGTTGGTCTTTTTCACGAGTCGATCGAGGTAGACGGCCGTGCGCGGCATCCCTAGGAAAATCGTATTCTGTGCAGCAAAAGAATCAGCGGGAAACCTGCGGGACTCGATCAATTGAACCTGCTGCCCGCCCTGCTGCAAATATTGAAGGACTCGGACCCCGGCGGTCATCTCCATGGCGCCAACATAAATCTGGGCGAGTGTTGGAGGCCCCCACTTCTGTGCCATGTCGCGGATGAACGGCGATGCCTGCCAATTCTCAAATTCAGAGATCTTCAAGTCCCGGACGTACATGTTGTGATCAGGCCAGAAGAAATATAACGGGCTCGGCAGGACGATAACCGTCGGCTTTCCCGGGGCCAGAAAGGACTTCCAGAACCGTGGCAGTGGAGCCGGAGGCGCAGGGGCGCTCGCCCTCAGCGCGCGGTTTTGAAAGAGCAGTGCCAAAGAGAAGAGCAGTAGGACAGCCACCACGCCGCCCGCGATCCAAAAGTAATGCTTCGGGACAGCAGCAAGGGGTGAGACCTGGGCAATCTGGGGCTGCTCGTATGTCCATTGGAGCTCATGACGGCCCAATGGGATGGATAAACGCAGCGGAAAGGAGTCGCCGGCTGTCTCGTAGAATTCCTTCAGCTTGGCGCGGAGCCGAGCAACTTGAACCCGCACGGTGGAGTCAGTTTTGGGATCGAAATCCGGTGATCGCCCAAGCGCATCGACGGCAATCGCGTACTCGCTGATGGGTTCGCCCTGGTGCTTCCATAAATACAGAAGCAGAGTGCGCATCATGGGGGCCGCGCGAAATGTGTCGCTTTCAATGACGCGGGTGATTAGTTCGTCATGCTCACGCGTCGGCACCGAGGCGCGTGTCTCCCCCGCTGCCTGCCGGCTTAGGATGTGCACCGGGTACAATTCTGCAACAATCCGACGTGGTGTGCAAGGGTCTATTTTGCAGGTACGTAGCAAGACCGTAAAGCCACAGCGTTACACCGTAACAGAATAGCTGTAACAGCACGCAACAGGATTTGGTAGCATCCCCATTGATGGAAGGCGCCACTTTCGAAACGCTGGAGCAAGCTTTTCGGTCCGCAGGTCCTGCTGCAGTATTCGATCTACTGATACGCGCAGCCCTTGAAACGAAGGACTACCGGATGTTATTCGGCACGCGAATGATGCAAATCCGGCATGAGCTGAGAGTTCCGCTCATCGAGACCGAACCTACCATCAATCTTTCCGGTGAACGGTTATCGGCGTATGAGGATGCTCTCAAGAAGGCGGCGCGAGAGACGGGAGAACTCTTTCTGGCGGACGGCGATGTCGTGAGCGCCTGGACGTATTTTAAAGCGCTGGGCGATACGGCGCCGGTGGCCGCCGCTATCGAAAAAGTCGATGGAGGAGAGCAGCTTGACCGCGTGATTGAGATCGCCTTCCACGAAGGCGTGAACCCGCGCAAGGGTTTCGAACTGATCCTGGAACATCATGGTATTTGTCGTGCGATTACTCTGTTCGGGAACCACAGGGATTACGCGACCCGCCAGTTATCCCTGCAGTTGCTAGTGCGGACCCTATACAGACAAGTGACGGCCGGCGTGCGAGAGACCATCGTTTCAGTAGAGGGCGCGGCACCCGGTGACGAACGGCTGGCGGAACTGATCGCGGGCCGTGCATGGCTGTTTGAGGGGAACAGCAGCTACGTCGACAGTACACACTTGTCCGTGCTTCTGCGATTCACGCCCGAGCTGGAAGAGAGGGAGAGTCTGCGCGTGGCGGTAGAACTGGCCGACTATGGCCAATGCTTGGCCCCCATGTTTCATTTTCGCGGCGACCCGCCGTTCGAGGACACCTACGCCGATCACGCCGTGTATCTACGGGCACTGTTGGGCGAGAGCGTCGACCAGGCCGTGGCACACTTCCGAAAGAAAGCGACTGAGGCGAGCGCGGCTCTCGGGGACACGACGGCGGCCGAGGTCTTAATCGAGCTGCTGGTGCGTTTGGGGCGGCACGCCGAAGCTATCGAAGCCTCGCTACAATTCTTTCCGGATACTAGCAACACGCCGCTGAGTTGTGCATCGGCCATCCAGCTATGCCAGATGGCGGGCGACTACCGGCAACTCCGAAACCTGGCGCGTGAACGGGGAGATCTGCTGGCTTTTTCCGCCGCAGTGATCCAAAGCTAAGGTATACTTCACCGAGGAAGGTTATAAATGTTTGGACTTCGAGGACGCATGAAAATGATCCGGCGGATGACTCTTGGCGTTACCGCCTTCGTGGCTTTACAGATCGCACCAGTGTGGGGCCAAGTTCGGCCATTGCACACGCGCGATCTGACTCGACTCAGCCAGGTCCAGGTGGCCAACTACCTGAAGCGCAGCGACATTATCTTCGTTCCGATGGGTGCGGTCGAGACGAATGGAATCATGCCTAGCGATCGCGACTACGTCTCGCCGCTGGGCGTGTCGATTGCGATGGCCGAGGAGCTGGATGCATTGTACATGCCGGGTCTGGTTTGGTCCTATCCCGGCACGACCATGATTGCTCAGGCCACGGTCAATATTTCGCCGACACAAGGAATCGATTTTCTGAGAGGAGTCGCGAAATCGCTGCTGCGCCAAGGTTTCCGGCGACAGGTCTACATTTCAATGGGGCAAGGGCCGGCGCCCTTAACGGGCGGGACCCTGGTCCGGGAATTCTATGACGAAGAGCACGTCCCGATTCTATACATTGACATGGATATGTACCTGCCAAAGCTTAAGCTGGCTCCCGACGCGAGGAGCAAACTTATGTACGGCACGCATTACATTGCGGGACGAATCATCGATATCCCATGCAAGGGCGACTACGGCGAAGCAGAGGGCGAACCGGCAGGACCCGTTCCCGAAAATACCGGGTTAGCCGGGTTGTCGAAACTAGGTTATTCGGGAAGTCTCACACTGGGGTCATGGGTTCCCGACGTGATGTCGCATGGCAACGGGAAACCGGTTTTGCCGGCGAACCCAGCCGAACGGGAAGAGTGGGGCAAACAGGGCCAAGCCCAACTCATCGCCATCGTCAAACAGATGCACTTGAAGGAAGCCATGGACGATCTGAAACAGCACGACGACTATACCAATAAGGTGCTGGTTCCCAAGTTTGGAAAGATACTGCCTGGTACGCGATGATGGATTTGAGTTAGTCTCAAAGGAGTGCAAGGAGAGATCATGCGTTTGCGTCATTTCGCCATTACGTGTCTGGTACTGTGTTTTGTATTCTTGTTTGCGCCGCTTCCAAAGGCTGCCCCCCAGGAAAAGTACGACCGCGGGACCTATGCGCGGGAGTATGTCCAGTTTCTGGTCGAGGAGCTTTCGCAGTGGACCAAGGGATTCCCGAACCAGTTTTATTCAGCGTTACTACAGCCGCCGCGGGACTCCAGCAAATTGTCGGAAGGCGCCAAGGCAGGCCCCAGCGACCTCGGCGATGCGGTGAAACAGATGGCGTCGCTGAGCAGCGCCAAAGACCTGCTCACCAACACCGATTTTCGGAGCCAGGTGGATAAGACGCTAGCCGCGGCCAAGCAGGTCAATCAGGCCATGGCCAGCCAGAGGTTTCCGGATCCTTTACAGAGTGATTGGGAGCAGATCCGGACCGCCCTGAACAGCCTCGCTGACATTTATAAATTTGAGACACTCGCCACACTGGAGCCTCCGGGCGCTCCGGGCCGTGGACGCGGGGGACAGGCGCCAGCCGCCGCTGCCGTAGCGGTTGCTTTGCCACCCGGCGCGCTGGCCGGCTACATCGTCGATCAACGCTGCGCGGCCCAAGGCAAGCGGATGTGGACCGACGTCAGTTGCGTGGAACGGTGCGTGCGGGATGGCGACAAACTTGTGCTGGTTACTGAGGAAGGGAAAGTCTTCCAAATCTCCAACCAGGATAAGATCACGTCCGAGACATATGGTCAGAAAGTGATCATCACCGGCAAGACCGAAGGCGAAATAATCACCATCGAGAGCCTCAAGGCTTCGTAGGCTCTGCTGAGGGTCGAATCAGCACAAAGACGAGAACAGTAGCCAGTACCGGCAGAAGGCTCGCACCGATCAACACCGGCGCGAACGAATAACGATCGGTCACGCTGCCAATCAAGAAAGTAGAGATGATAGTGCCGACCCCGGCCGCGGCGCCGCTCATTCCGCTCACAGTTGCCACGGCGTCGTGGGGATAAAGATCCGCAGGAAACGTCAACCCCATGGTGGACCAAGCCGCGTACGAAAACGTCGAGACGGCAAAAAGTGTGATGATCACGGTGAAGTTCGATATAACAATGGTCGGGATCAGCAGCGTCATGCCAATTCCACCGAGCAGAACCACCAGCTTTCGAGCTTTCAACACGGGCCAGCCCCGGCGGATGCAGTAGCTGGAGAGCCCGCCTCCGGCAAAGTTCCCGAGATCGGCGGCTAGAAAGGGAATCCAAAAACCGATGAGCGTGTTCTCGAGTTTGAAACCCTTGGAGACCAGGTAGATGGCGAACCAATCGGTGACGAAGAACCAGACCGGATCGGTCAGCGCTTTGCCGAGCACGATGCCCCAGGTTTCTTTTCGACGCAGCAATAGAGCCCAGGAGTGGCCACTGCCTTTCTCAGGAATCTCTTCGTTGGCGACTTGAATCGGGTGAGGGGGATAAATCAGACGCCACACCGCCAGCCATGCGGTTCCCAAGAGTCCGGTGATGACGAAGGCCGGCCTCCAGCTGCCAAACGCCGAATACAACCAGATCACCAGGACGGGAGCGATGGCGCCGCCGACCGCTGAACCGCTATCGAAAATTGCGACGGCCAGGCCGCGTTCCGATTTCGGAAACCACTCCGAGACGGCTTTGGTTGCCCCGGGCCAGTTGGCGGCTTCGCCGGCTCCGAGCAAGAATCGAAACGCGGCGAAACTTCTGAGACCGGTGGCGAGCGAAGTCGCCACGGCGATCGCCGAGTACCACAGCACCGCGAGAGACAATCCTTGCCTGGTTCCCAGCCGGTCGAGCAGGCGTCCCGAAACTGGTTGAAAGATCGCGTATGCCGCGCGGAAGGCAATGACCAGCAGCGCGAAGTCGGAGTTGGACCACGTGAATTCACGCTTCAGATATGGCGCCAGTACGCTCAGCGTCTGGCGATCGATGTAGTTGATGGTGGTGGATGCGAACAGCAAACTCGCGATCCACCAGCGAAGGCGTACGGCCCTGGTCCGCAATGGCATTGGGACGGAAGCTGGCTAGCGTCCGGCCGCCGCGAGTTGCCTCTCAATGGAAGGTCGTGCGGATGGCACGTATCGCAGGGCATTGGCATAGTAAACCTTGCGAAGCACGTCATCGGGCAGGCCGATACCCGAGATTCTCCAGCGGCCATGCAGGGGAGCGCCAGTTGCGGAACGCAGCTGCGCCGGATGGTCGAAGTGTTCGTCGAAGGTTTCCAGAAATCTCCAATGCGGCACCCAGAACTCGTCGATGCCACGCGCGGGATTGCCATCCGATCCAAATAGAATGCGATCTTGATACTTCAGAAAAAACTTGCGGATCATCAAGGGCGCTCGGCCCAGGTCTTGAACGCTGGCGGATAACTCGACGTCGGCATTGGGATACTTATCCAGCAATGCGGCGACCTTGTCCATGTCGTAGTACAACATCGCCATGTGCGCGTTGATGAAGCGCGTCTTCGGATGCCGGGCGTGGATGTTCTCGCGGGCCTTCTCGATGACTTCGTGGGCCGGATGGCCGGTGTGGTAGTAATTGCCTTCCGGACTGCTGCGCCACAGACCGGCTTCATAGCGCTCGTTCTCGGGTCCGATGGGCAGGAAGCGACCGATCGAATCACTGAGGTGAATCATGACGGGCTTGTTGTAGCGGGCGCACATCTCCCAGACCGGATCGAGCCGCGGGTCGTCGGCCTGGATGTAGCTGCCGTCGCGATTCTTGAATTCGAGCCCCAGATCTTTCCAAATCTTCAGTCCTTGAGCTCCCGCGCGAAAGCAGCGCTCCAGCTCCGCGGTGGTTTTTTCGGTCCAGCCCGGATCGTTGATTCCTTCCCAGTTGATCCTTGCGAATTCAATGATGCGGTCGCGGTAGGGCTCACTCATCTTCATGTTCTGGTCGAAGGCTTTTCCGAAGCCGCCGTCCATATTGCAGATGACGCCGATACCGGTCTTGTCCATGAGGCCGATCATCTTCTGATAGTCGGCAGTGGTCTTGAGAGACCCAGCATGGAGGTGGATATCGAGTACGGGAAACTTGGCGCGAGTAATCGGCGTCCGGGGAAGTTTCATCAGAGCTTTCGGCATGGCCGGGACTTCAGGTGTGGGAGTGAAGGCGGGTGTTTGGGCTGGAGAAATCAATGCGCCTCCCGCGATAAGCAGAACCAAAATGCGGACGTGTCCGAGCATACCGATGATCTCCATAGAGTGTCTGTAAATTTGAGCGAATCTTATCCGTGGATCAACTTATATTGATCAAGATCGCGCTTCACGGTTTCGAGCGGCGTCAATTCAGTAGCGCCGTGCGTCAACAGATAATACTTCAGGCCGCCCACGCTTTCGGCGGTCTTGAAGACGTCCTTCCAAGGTGTGTCTCCTTTGCCGAGCGCGGGCGCGTGGCGGTTCGCATCCAGAGGACCCTCGGTTAGGAGCAGGCATTCGGTCTTTCCGGGGTACTGTTTCATGAAGGCCACAGGGTCGGTCCCGGCGCGGCGGCATACTTCGACGTCGATGTGAAAGACGAGGTTTTTCGACTGGGCCAGGATGTCGATTGGCCGCACGCCGTCTTTGGTCTGAAACTCCACGGCGTGGTTATGGAAACTGCACGCCATTTTGTTTCGCTTCAAAGTCTCAGACGCGCGTTGCAGCACATCCGTCAGCTCTTTCCAGGCATCCGGATCGGACGTTGCTTTGGCGTGGTACCCGATGCCGGTGGGCGTGGTTGCCAGACCTCTGACGCAACAGACTGTTTGCGCGCCGAGAATCTGATTCAGCTCGAGCATGGCTTTCATCTGGTCCCCGGGCAGAAAGAACTGAGGTTCGGTATGAGTGGCGAGAACCTTCAGTTTGATGGAGTCAAGGAGCGACCGGACTTCTTTGGCGCGGACCGGTGTCCAGCTTTCGTATTGGGTGAGCTCCACACCTTCGTAGCCCATCTGTGCAACTGCCTTGAGCGTTCCGTCAAAATCCTTTTTCCAGTCGGCGATGACGGCGTAGATGAGCAGCCCGACCGGGATGTGTTTGCTGTGTTGCGCATACGCCGCGTATGGGGAGGCGGCGGCCATCGCAAGGAAGCCTCGGCGTGAAATCGATTCTCTAGTAGGCATCGATAGGAACAATATCATAATTGATGAGGTGGGCTGTCGTTCTTCGCTCTGTCTGGTTGCGATCCTGGTGCTGGGGGCTTGCTCGGCTCGGCATGAGCGCGACCTGCCCGCCCTGCCGAGCTTGACCGTCGCCAACTTCCGCCCACAGATCCGAGAGAGAGTGCAGAGGGCCTTTGACGATGCCAAAGCGAAACCAAAGGACGCGGAAACGAACGGCCGGCTGGGGATGCTGTTGCAGGCATTCTCGCAGTTCGAGTCGGCTGAGCTTTGTTACCAGCGAGCGCGGATTCTCGATCCGAACCGCTTTCAATGGGCTTATTACCTCGGTCTCACTCAGTCCCTGGATGGGAAGAATGAGGAGGCTGCGCGAAATCTGAGGGATGCAACGCGTCTGGATCCGCAGTATCTTCCGGCACGCCTGAAGCTGGCCGAAGTCCTTTTAGCGTTAGGCCGGTTGGATGATAGCCAAGCGATCTGCCAGTCCATTGCCAAGGATAATCCGCAGGTTGCGCCGGTTTATTACTGGCTGGGCCGAGTGGATTCGGCCAAGGGAGATGTGCAGGCCGCGATTGAGCAGTACCGCAAGGCTTGTCAACTGTGGCCCAGTTATGGGACGGCTCACTATGCCCTGGCGCTGGCTTGCCAGAGAACCGGCGCGAAGGCCGAGGCGGAGCAGCACATGGCTGCTTACCAGAAATACAAAGCGGACGGCGACCCGCAGCCTGAAGATCCTCAACTGGAAGCGGTCCGGTCGCTCGATAATACAGCGCTGGCGCATCTGATGAAAGGAGTGGATCTGGAAAATGCCGGGCAGGTGGATGGCGCCATCACCGAGCATGAGGAAGCCGTGAAGCAAGACCCGAAGCTTGCCCAAGCGCACGCGAACCTGATCGCGCTTTATGCACGCGCCGGCCGCGCCGACAGGGCTGAGGCAGAGTATCGGACCACCATCGGCATCAATCCAAACCTTCCCCAAAGCCACTACGATTACGGTGTCCTTCTGGTGAGCCAGCGGCGCTACCGCGAAGCTGAAGATGCTTTTCGTAAGGCACTAGAGAGCAGTCCGAATTATGCGG
>Ga0070713_100001663_pt1 | contig 14294 bp, 14 predicted proteins | sample LARL82metaG_FD_65465 | JGI IMG/M metagenome (GOLD analysis project Ga0070713, IMG submission 65465) | Corn, switchgrass and miscanthus rhizosphere microbial communities from Kellogg Biological Station, Michigan, USA - LAR L8-2 metaG | ecosystem: Host-associated > Plants > Roots > Rhizosphere ... | reverse complement strand
ATTGCCGGAGAGGCCCGGCGCATCCGCCAGACCGCGTTGGCCCTCGCCGAAGTTGACGTGCTTTCGAGCTTTGCCCAGCTGGCGGCCGAACGCCGCTACTGCCGGCCACAGTTTGACGAAACCGGAGACCTCGAGATCGTGGACGGACGCCATCCGGTGATCGAGCAGCAGGAATTGTCAGGAAATGATTTGCCTGCACATCATTTGTCTGGAAAACACCGCTTTGTGCCCAACGATCTTTTTCTCAACTCGACCACCCACACCCTGCTGTTGGTGACCGGTCCGAACATGGGCGGCAAGTCGACATATCTGCGGCAGACGGCTCTGATCGCCATCATGGCGCAAATGGGATCGTTTGTTCCGGCGGAAAAAACCCGGCTCGGAATTGTCGACCGGGTGTTCACCCGCATCGGCGCGAGCGACAATCTGGCGCGCGGGCGCTCCACGTTTATGGTGGAGATGACCGAGACCGCGGCCATCTTAAATACCGCGACCCCAAGATCTCTGATCCTATTGGATGAAGTTGGCCGGGGCACCGCCACCTACGACGGCTTGGCCATTGCCTGGGCGGCGATCGAGTATCTGCATGCGCGCACTCGGGCGAAGACGCTGTTTGCCACCCATTATTTCGAGCTGACCGAACTTGCCGAACAACTATCCGGGGTAAAAAATTATCATGTAGCGGTAAAAGAAACTGCCGGCGGGATCGTCTTTCTGCGCAAGGTCGAGCCCGGCCCCGCTGATCGCAGTTACGGCATAGAAGTAGCCAAGCTCGCCGGCTTGCCAGATGAGGTGGTGCGACGGGCGCGAGAAGTGCTGGCCGAACATGAGAGCGCGGAATCGCGGCTGAGCGCGCAAATTGCTGTGGACGGAGCCGCTGAGAGGCGCGCGCAACTGACCATCTTCACGCCCTTGTCGCAGCCAGTAGTTGAAAAGATCCGCGAGGTTGATCTGAATACCCTCACCCCCCTTAACGCTCTCAATTTGCTGGCGGAGTTGAAGAAGCAGGTTCAATAGGCATGCGAGCCGGCCCTTTCACCCCGCAATCTTGATATGCTTCTCTTGATCTCGCATTCCTGATGAGCCCCTCACAAAAATTGTCCGCAGCAGCAAGACAGGTGGGCCAGCTTCTCATCATCGGATTTGAGGGAACCGAGCTCTCGCCGGCGCTCGCTCAAATGCTCACCCGCCTTCAACCCGCCGGGGTAATTCTTTTTGCACGCAATATCATCAACGCGCAACAAACTCACAGGCTGCTGAAGGATTGTCAGGGCCGCGTCAAAGAGCGGCTGTTCGCATCGGTCGATCTCGAAGGCGGGCGCGTCGACCGCTTCCGCAATGTGACCGGCCCCACGCCTTCGGCGGCGGAGGTATTCGCCAGCGGTGAGCGCAGGTTGTTTCGCAAGCATGGGGAGATCATTGGGAAAATCAGCTGCGCTCTCGGCTTCAACCTGGACTTTGCTCCGGTACTCGATCTAGCTTTTGCAGCTTCGCGTAAGGTAATGAGCTCGCGGGCGTTTTCAACCGATCCCAAGGCGGTGGTGGCCTACGCCCGCGAATTTCTCGCCGGGCTGCACGCTGCGGGTGTTATCGGCGCCGGCAAACACTTCCCTGGACTTGGCGAGGGCAATCTCGATTCCCATCATGAGCTGCCGGTGATTCGGAAGTCTTTCAATCAGCTTTGGAAAGAGGACCTGGTTCCTTACCGGATGATGACGCGCGAGCTACCCATGGTGCTGGTCAACCATGTTAACTATCCCGATGTCACTGGTGACTCGCTCCCGGCCTCGCTTTCGAAATATTGGATCACCGACGTGCTGCGGCGAAAGATCGGCTATCGCGGGCTGGTGGTCTCGGACGACCTGGAAATGGGCGGAGTGCTAGAGGCTGCGCCCATCGATGAGGCGGCCACACAATTCATCGCCGCCGGCGGCGACCTGTGCCTGATATGCCGCGAGCAGGAGCGCATTGAAAGCGCACATGAAGCCATGTTGCGTGAAACCGAGCGGGACTCGATCTTCCGGCAAAGGGTACTTGAGTCGGCGAAGCGGGTGACGGGCTTCAAGAAAAAATCCGCCGCATTAAAGCGCCGGGTTCCGGCGCCCGCGCCCGAGAAGATCAGCCGGCTCTCCACCCAATTGTGGGAGTTCAGCGAGCAGGTGCGCTTGCAGGCGCTTTCGGTTGCGGCCGTGGCCGGTGTGCGGCGATGATCGTGGCCGGGGTGATGAGCGGGACCTCGGCCGACGGCATCGATGTGGCCCTGGTCCAAATTGAGGAAGCGGTCACTCCCAAGACCCGCCGTGACGGGAGGAACCGCGAAGAAGAGTCTGCCGTTCCGGCCCGTACCAAGTTTCTTGGACACGCAGAATTTCCCTATCCTGCCGACGTCCGGCGCAGGATTTTGCTCTCGATGAACTCGCCGCGAGCCAGCGTGGCTGATCTGGCGCGGCTGAATTTTTTACTGGGCGAGCTATATGCCGAGGCGGTAATCACAACTCAAAAACGTGTGCGCACGCGGGCGGAATTAATCGGCTGCCATGGCCAGACGCTCTATCATCAAGGCGTGCCCGCGCCATTCCTGGGACGGAAGCTCGCCGTCACCTGGCAAACCGGCGAGAGCGCTGTGGTCGCAACGCGGACCGGATTGCCAGTGGTCTCCGATTTTCGCCTCGCCGACATGGCCGCGGGTGGAAAAGGCGCGCCGCTAGTGCCCTACCTCGACTACCTTCTTTATCGCGATCCCAAAATCGGACGCATTGCGCTCAACCTCGGCGGCATCGCCAACCTGACCGCGATCCCGGCTGCGGCCTCGCTGGACAAACTGGTGGCTTTCGACACCGGTCCGGGAAACATGGTCATCGATGCGCTGGCGGAGCAGTTGTTCGGACAGCCCTGCGACCGCGACGGCATCATCGCCGCATCTGGCCGCTTGCTCGAAGATGGGCTCGATCGCTTTCTCAACGACCCCTTTTTTCGCGAGAGTCCACCGAAGACCGCGGGGCGCGAGCAATTCGGACGCGAGTTCGCGCGCGAGTTTCTGCACGCCTGCCGTCCGCTAGGCACTACCAAAGCACGAACCAAGAGCTCCGGTGGTACGTCGGCCATGAGGGCGGTAGAAAAACGCGATGTGATCGCGACCGCAACCGCGCTAACTGTCCGCTCCATCGGAATAGCCATCGAGCGATTCGTTCTGCCCAAGAGCAACTTTAGCGAGCTGATCGTTTCGGGTGGCGGCGCGAAAAATGCGACGCTGATGGCGTGGTTGAGCAACGACATCAGCAAGCTGGGACTGCGCCTGCGCGCTTCAGACGAATTCGGAATTCCCTCGAGCGCCAAAGAGGCGGTGGCCTTTGCGGTCATGGCTTACGAGACCTGGAACCGCAGGCCGTCGAATGTGCCCTCGGCGACCGGCGCAAAACGTGCGGTAGTGTTGGGGAAGATTTCGCATCCGTAAAGAAGCTCTTAGCCTTTCGCCTTAGCCGTTAGCTTTGAAGCGTGTGGTTCCGCTAAAGCTAAGAGCTGCTTTATGCCGGTTTACATTGCCATGCTGCGCGGGATCAACATCGGTCCGCATAAGCGGATGAAGATGGAAAAGCTGCGCGCCTCCTGCGAAGGCATGGGATTAAGCAATGTGAAGACTTACATCCAGAGCGGCAACGTGATCTTCCGCGCTGGAAACTTTTCTTCCGATGCTTTGTCAAAGAAGATGGGCGAATGCATCATGCGTGACTTCGGCTTCTCCGCCGATGTCATCTCCAGGACGCGGGAAGAGATGAAGCGGATCATCGACGACAACCCGTTTACTAAAGAACGCGGAGTGGATGTGTCCAAACTGCACGTTGTGTTTCTGCCGCACCCGCCGACGCCAACAGCATTAAAAAAGCTGCATGGGCTGACCCTCACGCCCGACCGCGTGCAGGGCTCCGGCAACGAAATCTATTTGTATTTTCCCAACGGAGTCTCCGGCAGCAGCCTGTGGAAGCACCCGCTCGACAAAGTATTATCAGTCAGCGGCACAATGCGCAATTGGAATACGGTGAACAAGCTATACGAAATCGCGATGGATCTCGAATGATGGAGCGTGTAGCGCCGGACGTACTCGCCCGCCCGTCAATCATTAACTCCCGGGGATTTCCTCCGGGCGGAACGAACGCACGGACGTGGGCGTCCGTGCCCACATGGTCTCTGTTTATTTTGGTGCTTGTCTTCACTTCCTGCTCCCGAAAGCCCGATCCAAACACGCTGGTCGTGATCATCGAATCCAGCCCTAGCAACCTCGATCCGCGGGTCGGACTGGATGCTTGGTCGCAAAACATAGACGGGCTGCTGTTCGATAATCTTCTCTCCCGTGATGAACATTTAAGCGTGAAGCCTGGATTAGCTGAAGGTTGGGAGACCCCCAATCCTAAGACCTATATTTTCCATCTGCACAAGAACGTTAGGTTCTCTGATGGCCGACCGCTGACCTCGCGCGATGTGAAGTGGAGCTACGATTCGCTGATGGAAGGAAAAATTCGCAGTGCTAAGGGCGCCACCTACAGGTCTGTCGACAAGATTGAGACTCCGGACGTTAACACCGTAGTTTTTCATCTGAAACAACCCTGGGGCGCGCTTCTTTGGAACCTTGCAGCACCGGGAATGGGCATCGTGCCAGATGGCAGCACGGTCGAAATAAGCCAGCATCCGATCGGATCGGGGCCGTTTCGTTTTATAAGCGCCGAGCAGGACAAAGAAGTGATTATCGAGCGCAACAATAATTATTGGGGAGACAAGGCAAAGATTGACCGCGTCCGCTTTGCAGTCATCCCGGATACAACTACTCGCGCCCTCGAGCTGCGCAAAGGCAGCGCAGATTTGGAAATCAACGCTCTCGCCCCGGACATGGAAGTTGCTTTGGAGCGTGAACCTCGCCTGAATATTATTCGACGGCCGGGCACACGACTGGGGTACATGGCATTTAATCTCCGAGATCCCATTCTGAAAGATGTTCGGGTGCGCCAAGCCATGGCCTATGCAATCGACCGCCAGCCGCTGATTCATTACTTAATGCGCGATTCCGCGCGTCCGGCGGCCAGCGTGTTGCCTCCGGAAAGTTGGGCTTATGACGCCAATGTGCGCCAGTATGCATACGACCCTGCAAGAGCCCGCCAATTGCTGGATTCGGCAGGCTACATCGCCACTAACGGCGTACGCTTTCATCTGACCATGAAGACCTCTACCGAAGAAAGCTCGCGCGCTATGGCCGCGGTGTTCCAGCAGCAGCTCAGAGATGTTGGAATCGCACTCGACATTCGCAGCTTTGAAGCGGCAACGTTTTTCTCTGATGTAACTCATGGGGAGTTCCAGGTGTATTCGCTGCGTTGGCTCGGGGCCAACGAGGACCCGGATATTTTTGAATACGCCTTCGACTCTTCGCGCATCATTCCCAACGGCGCCAACCGCCAGTACTACAGCAATCCGCGAGTCGATGCGCTGATTGCCAAAGCCAGCACCGAATCCGACCAGAACGCCCGTAAACAGGACTACGCAGAGATCCAGCAGATCCTCGCCGAAGATTTGCCTTACATCAACTTGTGGTATTTCGATAATGTGATGGTCTACTCGAAGCGGGTGCGTGGGTTAGAACTGAACCCTTCAGGCAATTACGACTTCCTGCGCAGCGCAGAGCTGGCAAATTCCCAATAGTTCGTCTTCGCATTCTCGAAGGATTTTCTTTGCGGCCTCTGTGGACAGGAACAAAAAACCTCCCGATTTCTGCGTGGTACCATCGAAACTGCGTGCGCATTCTTTTTATTGGCGACATCTTTGGCCGGCCCGGACGTACCATCGTCCGCGAACGTCTGCGGAATTTAGTACGCGAGCAGCGCATCGATCTTGTGCTTGCGAACGGTGAAAATTCGGCTGCCGGATTCGGCATCACCCCAGCGCTGGCCGAAGACCTGTTCGATCTCGGCATTGACGTGATCACCACCGGCAACCACGTGTGGGACAAGCGCGAACTTTTCGATTACTACGCCTCAGCCGACGGCGACCTGCACAGCCCGGCGAGGAGAATTCTGCGTCCGGCAAATTACGCACCCGACTTGCCCGGCTGGGGAGTTTATGAAGGACGAAAAAACGACGTTTCGTATGCGGTTATCAATCTGCAAGGCCGGGTGTTCATGGCCTCGAATGACGATCCGTTTCGTAAAGCCGACGAGATCCTGAAACAGGTAAAGACGAAAACTATCATTGTCGACCTGCACGCCGAGGCCACGTCAGAGAAGATTGCGCTAGGGTGGTATCTGGACGGGCGCGTGACCGCCGTAGTCGGAACTCACACTCACGTGCCTACCGCAGATGAGCGTGTGCTTCCCGGCGGGACCGCCTACATCACCGATGTCGGCATGACCGGGCCATACGATGGCGTGATTGGGGTGAAGAGAGAGATGATCATTGATCGCTTCTTGCACAACATGCCGATGCGCTTTGAGGCGGCGACCGGCGATCCGCGTTTATGCGCAGTGGTAATTGAAAGTGATGACAGCAGCGGACACGCACGCTCAATCGAGCGACTCATGCTGAAGTGATTTAACGCCGATGCGAACTCAACCCGTCTCTTCCCTTCCCAATAAGGTCGCGATTCCTGGAGCCGACGCCTACATCTTCGACATCGATGGCACGCTGCTGGTCACCAAGGACCTGGTGCACTGGAACGCGCTGCATCAGGCAATGATCGAGGCCTATGGCGTAGATACAAGCATTGAAGGAATTCCATATCACGGGAAAACCGACCTTTCCATTCTGCGGGCGGCGGTAGCGCGCGAAGGCATTCCCGACAGTGAATTCGAGGCGAAGCTACCGGCCGCACTGGCTGTTGTCTGCCGCGAGGTCGAAGCCAATCATCGCGAGCTCGCGCCCGAGGTTTGCCCCGGCATCGTTCAACTGCTTGAATCGCTAAAGGCAGGCGGAAAGTTATTAGGCATAGCCTCGGGAAATCTTGAGATCGTCGGATGGAACAAGATCGAAGCCGCTGGCCTCAGGAAGTTCTTCACGTTTGGATGCTTCAGTGACCGTCACGAAAGCCGGGCTGAAATTTTTCGTAACGCCCTGGAGTTCGTCGCTGCGCGGCTTGGCCCCTGGGCGCAAGCTTGCTTTATTGGAGACACTCCGTCGGACATTGAAGCTGCAAGGCAGGTGGGTGCGCAGATACTTGCGGTCGCATCCGGAACATTCAGCTTTGCAGAGTTGAATGTCTGCTCGCCCGATCTGTGCGTTTCACATTGCGACGAATTTTTCCCGAAGTGAATTCGCCCAGCTGATCTCGAATCTCTTCTTTGTTCTTGGATGGGAGATATTCGAGCGCGGCTTTCGCCAGTGCGCAGTATGCCGTTTTTGCCGCAGGCGCCTTCGACAGCGCCTCTAAGTGCGCGCGAACAGTTTCCACATCTCCACGCACAATTGGCCCGCTGAAAGCACCCGCCGGACCGAGCTTCTCGTAGTTGCGCAGCGTCTGTTGAATTATCGGCATCATGCGACGACGGGCTTCGGCCTTGGCTAATCCTGCCAGCGCAGCCGCTTTCTCCGAAGCCGCCAGCAACGAAACCAACAGCGGACAGATCATGGTGGCGAAGGCGTGATAAGCAACTTTGTCTTGCTTCCTGATCCCGACTGCACGCCCACCCAACTCATGGGTGATCTGTTGCGCTGCGCGAACCGCCGATGGGTCTCCTTCTATCGCGAAAGGCACGCCCCTAAGCTGCGGTACAGAACCTTTAACGAAAGTCATCAGCGGATGCACCGAGGCAACGCGTGCTCCCTCACGCTTCAATGAAGCAATCACCTCGCTCGTGAGAACGCCGCTGGAGTGGAAGGCAAATTTCCCTTTCCACTCTGCTTTGGAGAAGCTCCGTACAACCGTCAAAACTTCCGCATCCGGAACACAGAACCAAATAACATCTGCAATCAATCGACTAGGGTGCCGACTTCCCCGAGAGTTGATTTTTGAAACTTCGTATCCGGCTTCTGAAAGTCGTTGGGCCAGTGCAGTTCCCAAACTTCCCATGCCGATTATTGCAATTGAACGTCGCTTCACGCCTGGAGCATAGCAGAAGCGCCGCGGCTCTCCAGGTCTCACTCTTTTTAAAAACTAACTGCTTGGGATGCCCCAGGCCTCGTTCGATTCTCGAGACCTGGAGAAACCCATTTACCCTCTTACGACTTTCAGCTGGTTATCGACAGAGAAAATTCCTGGAACGCTATTCGCTCTGATACCGGCGACGTTCCTATCCATTTCATTGTCAACCACGCCCATCAGGATCACATGGCCGTTGTCCACAATAATGCGGATCGGCTTATTGACCCCCAAGGAGTACTTCTGCAAAGTTGGATAGCCGTAGATGGTGCGGAACAACCTGACGCGCAAGCCGTCATCCATTGGAGATACCGGCAACACCTGAATCTCATTGTTCACGCGTTCCACGCCTTCAATTCGTTTCACCACATTAGCCGCATCACTCTTGAGGACGGGATTCGTAACCTGTCCGCTCAGCGTGACCGTGTTGTCTGCATTCACCGCGAATGTCATGTAATCGAAGGCATTCACATAAGGCAGCATGTTCAACTCATGTCTCACTTGTTTCTCAATCGCTTCCGTTCCCCGTAAAGAGGCCATCGCATTCTGAACAGAGAACGATAGCGCCGATGCCATCATTCCTAAACCAAGAACTAACGTTCGTACTTTCATATTCATCGCCTCCGAACCTATTAGTGGAAACCCTGTTAGGAACGAAAAGTTGCGGCAAGCCGCTGAGGCGTAGGCACTTATACGTAAAGAATTGTCAATTAAAGGAGCTCTCCGGCGCTTAATTTAGGTCCAGCGATATTGCCAGTTTTCATTGGACGACAAAAGCTGAACAGAGTAACTGATCGCCTTTTCCCGGGAGGTGACGAAACACGTCTGGAGTCGAAACTGCATCGAAGCGACGAGGTAACTTAAGGAGAACGATGAAAGCGTCCTGGTTACTGCAAATATTCGTCATTGCGGGGACTCTTGCCAATGCGGCACTCGCAAGCGACGACTTGTTCTTGCCCACCCAAACAGCTCCCAATCAACATCTTTTGGCAGAAAACAGTACAGCCGAAGCCGACGCAACAGGAGATGACTCGGGAAGCCCGCCGCCACCTGCGTTAGACCGCCGTGACCGCATCTTTTATCCCGACGATACCGAGCGTCCGAAACCGCTCTTCCGAAAGTTGTTTCTGAATATTGCGCTCGATCAGAAAGACATTTTCACCAGTCCCTTTCACGTTAATCGGCACAACGCCTTGGAATGGTTGGTGCCAATGGCGGTAACCGGAGCATTCATCGCGAGCGATACCCACATCGCGAATGCTTTTGAAAACAGCCGCGGGCAGGTCCGCTGGGGTGGCCGGATTTCCAATATCGGCGCCTCGTACACCCTGATCCCTATCGTCGCCGGCTCCTACGTGTATGGAGCCTGGCGTGACAATCCGAAAGGACGAGAAATCGGTGTTCTCGGAACCGAGTCGCTGCTCGACAGTCTGATTGTGGTTGGAATAACGAAGGAGATCTTCCGGCGTAATCGTCCCGACGAGAAAAACCCCGGAGATTTTTGGGGCGGAGGGACTTCATTTCCGTCCGGCCACGCGATTCAGATATGGACTATAGCTTCTCTGCTGGATCATGAGTACAAGCACAAGAAAATCGTCGGCATAACTGCTTACAGCCTGGCCGGGATAGTGAGCGCGGCGCGTATCGCAGCGCGGAAACACTTCGCTTCAGATGTGGTTGCCGGCGGCACCATGGGCTGGTTCATCGGGCGCTACGTTTATGACACTCACATGAGCCATCTCGCGCACAAACACTCGTCGCTGGTGCCCATGATCGTGCCGCAGGTAGATCCGGTACAGCGAAGCTATGCCTTTTCACTGGTGTTTCAGCCGGGTGAACGATCGAGATAAAAGATGACAAGTTGGGAGCTGCCCCCCCCGAACGTACGATACTAAAAGCGAAGTATCGGTCCAAACGTGAGTCGCAGGTTATTGTGCGCGCCGTGGTTGAAATACACTTCATCGCCAACTTCTAACCGAAGACCTACGGGTCCGAGGGCCGCCTCCACGCCGCCTCCCGGATAGATCGCTGCGTTCAAGTTCGATGTTCGCAAGCCAAGAAGCGTGCTCACCGCATTGCTTATGGGAAGCAGGCCGGGACTGAGGCGAAAATCCATGAAGCCGCCTTTCAGCGTAACGAATGGACGAAATCCGCCGCCCGAGGGCTGCAGCTTGGGCCCGACCAAACCGTGGGTGACGCCCACCGATGTGCGTTCGATGGCAGCTAGGTTTCCGTTAACAATATTGCGATAGGCTTCATCGAAATTGATGCCGTAGTCATAGGCCAGTTCGCCTTCCATCATCAGATCGCGATGGACGCGGTAGCCGAAGCGTGCTCCGAGTCCCAGGTTGTTGGTGCTGGTTTGCGACACGCTGAGGTAATCGAGAAAGACGCCGGCCTCGACGCGCTTCTGCGCAAACAGTGGAGAAGCTCCGAGCAGTAAGAAAACTAGTGAGACCAAGGCAACTTTGCGCATTGGTTCGGTACGATGAGCAACCGAGCAGCAGGGTTGTGAGGTTATCTGTGCTTTCGCAGTTCGTATCGAACGCAGCGCAGTTCTCTCGCACGCCGGGCATGGCAAATGCGGACGATCTACACATTCATGCCTTGTTCATTGAGTAGTTTTTATTACCTAGCGACCGTCCGTGCAAGCAGAGTTTTCGCAACTCGGGAAACTTGTATCCGATCCTGCCCTATGCACCGGCTGTCGATACCCGCTCGACTAGTTGCTTCGCCGGGGCCAACGCGATCAACGCTACTCCGATAATGACGAACATAGCCACTCCTGTCAGCTCGTGGCGCTCGACTATGTGCCGGTAGGCCTGCGTGCCCATAACGGCGGCATGAGCAAAACTCGACCACGCAGTGAAGGCGATCAAGCTGCGATGCGCTAATGGATTACGCGCCGCCAGCAACAGGAAAATTCCGAGCGTGGCATAGAGGCTGAGCATCATCGCCAACGCGGGCTCTCGCGAGAAAAACATCATCAAGGGATAAACTCCGGCCGTGAAGAGCAATCCCACCAGCACTAACACAAGCTTCAGCACTCGTTCTCGACCCATAATGCCTCCTGCTAAATAACGCAATGTGTAGCGGACACGTGTCTCGGGAATCTTAGGGATGGGTGGAAGCAGAAGTCAATGAAGGCAGAAAGCCCTCATTGCCTTTTATCGGGAGGCCGTCATCCCGATGTCCCGCGCTAGGGATGTGGACTGGGGTGGGCCGCCCGCCTACTTATGCTTTTCCGATCTCGCGAAAGCTGACCGTATCGAAATAGACTTTTCGCGGCGTGCCGTTGTCTAATATAGACCCTTCCAATCCTCACCAGCCCCGGGTCTGCAACATCTCGCCTTCATCAATTCCTGACACCGCGAGGCCTTTCATCGCGCCAACCAGGTCTTCGCTGACTTCAAGTAATACTTTAGGGTCGTTGAAGTGGGTGGCGGCTTTCACGATGGCACCGGCGCGCTTCTCGGCTTCTTCGGGATCGGCGAAGCTCTTCGAATCGTTCATGAAAATTCCGGAGCCGACGAACACGGCTTCGGCGCCGAGCTGCATTACAAGCGACGCATCGGCGGGGGTGGCAATGCCTCCGGCGGAGAAATTCGGTACCGGAAGCTTCCCGGTTTTGGCGACCATCTTCACTAACTCGTATGGCGCCTGGTGCTCTTTGGCTTTGGCGTAGAGTTCTTCTTCGCTGAGCACGGTGAGAATTTTCATCTCCTGTACGATCTGACGAATGTGTTTGACCGCGTGGACGACGTCCCCCGTACCGGCTTCACCCTTGGTGCGGATCATCGCCGCGCCTTCGGCGATCCGCCGCAGAGCTTCACCTAGATTTCGTGCACCGCAGACGAATGGAACTTTGAACGCATGCTTATCAACGTGATGGGCTTCGTCGGCCGGAGTGAGCACTTCGGATTCATCTATGTAATCCACACCAAGCTCTTGCAGGATTTGGGCCTCAGCAAAATGCCCAATGCGGCACTTCGCCATTACGGGGATGGAAACTGCGGCCATGATCTCGCGAATTTTTTTGGGTGAGGCCATGCGGGCCACACCGCCCTCGGCGCGAATCTGCGCGGGCACGCGCTCGAGCGCCATCACGGAAACGGCCCCGGCATTTTCCGCGATCACGGCTTGTTCGGCATTCGTCACGTCCATGATCACGCCGCCCTTGAGCATTTCGGCGAGGCCGGTCTTCAAACGTAAGCTGGTGGAACTACCGTTGTTTTGCGACATATTGGACTCTTTTCGGGTCGTTAAGAATGAGCGCGAGGCCGCGCTGGAACCTACTTTCTATTTTACAGCCTTGGGGAAGCATAGGATCGATATTCGTCCGCCAGACGCACGAGACTGATGCGAAGGCGTCGTAAGGTCCCTACTCCGTCCGCGGTCGACGAAGAGATTCGGGATGGCATCGAGAAAGAGGTGTCAGGCGCCGGCGGGAACCGATGCGATCACGGTATTGCGCTTCGCCGCCCAATTCACCTGTTCGACCCGGCCGACTACGAACACCCAGGCGAAGACACCGGCCACGCAGATCGCGGCGGTAATTGCAAAGGGAGCGAAAAACTTTCCAGTGTGCTGCAATACGAACCCGGTGAGCGCCGGACCGGTAATGCCCGCGAAGTTAGCGAAGCCGTTCTGCCAGCCATACCATTTCCCTACCGCTCCCGGGCCAGCCAAGGTTTGCGGGAAAGTGTAGAGGCCGGGGCCCGTCATTCCGCAGCCGAAGCCCGCGGCCAGCAGCCACGGCACATATGAATTTGCGCCGGCCAGTGCGCACCCGATGAGCCCAATCGCTGCCATGGAAAATCCAGTCACCATCGCTGACTTTCGCACCAGCGTCGGAGTATAGCCGCGCAGGATTGCGAAGTCCTGCAGCCAACCAGTGCTGATTGCGGAGAGAGCGTCGACGCCATAACACAAGCCCGCGACCGCGGCCATGCTCTTGATTGACAAATGGCGTTCAAGCACCAGGTACGTCGGCAGCCAGGTGAGCAGAAAATAAAAAAGATAATTTGTAGCGAAGTGTCCGGCGCTAGTTCCCCAAAACGACCTCTGCCGGAGGATGTCCCCGAAGGCTGGGCCAGCTTCGGCCGCGTCAGCACGCGAACGGACCATGCGGGGCATCCATTTCACCCACGCTGGAAGCCACAATAAACTCAGCAATCCCACGGCGATGAAGACCCGGCGCCAACCAAAATCCGCCATTAGAAATCCAGCCCCAATCGTGCCAATAACGTTCCCCCATTTCAAACCTGACATCACGCAGCCGCTGGCGAAGCCGCGATAGTGCTCCGGCAAATGTTCGGCCAGGATTTTTGAACCACATGGTAAGGCTACAGCTTCGCCTATTCCAAGAATGAATCGCACGGCCAGAAGGAAGGCAAAACTCCGTACTATTCCTGTAGTCGCGGTGGCAATTGACCAAAGCAGAAACCCGGCGGCGAGAATACGATTGGCATCGAAACGATCCACCAGCCAGCCGATGACAAACTGCATGGCGGTATAGGTGAAGAAAAATGCTGAGAAAAGTATTCCGAGTTCCGAATCTGAGAGGCGAAAGTCGTGCTTGATCAGTGGACCAGCAACCGAAATGTTTCCCCGGTCGATGTAATTAATGATGAAACTGACGGTGAGCAGGAAAAGTGCCGGCGCAAATTTCGCCAATGGTCGCGATTCGGGTTTCTGAGTCATGTATCGCCCGGTCGCATTCTGCGCCTAAGCCTTAGTGATTACAAGAGCGCCTTCACTCAATGTAGAAGCCAAAAGCCATTAACGGCAGAGCACGCCGAGGAACCACAAGACCACAGCAGAATTCATCTTAGAACCAGAGCTTATCGGGTCTTGAAAACGCGTCGCGGATCAATGATTACGAATACTCCTCGACTGCGAGCGAGCACAATTCCATTCTTATCACGAATCTCCGCAACCCTGATAAGTTTGCGCCCACGCTTGCTGATCTCCCGGGATTCCACCCGCAACGGGCGATATAAAGGCACGGGCTTAAGGTATTCGACGGTCATGCGGGAGGTCGCGGCAATCAGATCGCGAAGCTTGTTCAGCTTGCTCATAGCGTCATCGAGGATTGTGGCAATGATCCCGCCGTGGCAGTGCCTGGGTGGCCCGGTGTAGCGCTTGCTCAAACGAAAATGCGAGACGAAATGTTGTCGCT
>Ga0070713_100001660_pt1 | contig 14298 bp, 15 predicted proteins | sample LARL82metaG_FD_65465 | JGI IMG/M metagenome (GOLD analysis project Ga0070713, IMG submission 65465) | Corn, switchgrass and miscanthus rhizosphere microbial communities from Kellogg Biological Station, Michigan, USA - LAR L8-2 metaG | ecosystem: Host-associated > Plants > Roots > Rhizosphere ... | reverse complement strand
GCGGGCAGTTCCTTCTCCTTGACGGAGCGGACGGTGACGGTGATGTCGGCGGTACGGCCGGCGAAATCGCCCGCGACCAGCTCGGTGGTGAACTCGCGGGTCTCGCCGGCGGAGGCGCCGACCAGGGCCTCGTCCAGGCCCTCCATCATCGACGCGGTGCCGACCTCGTACGAGAGGCCGGTCGTGGAGCCGCCCGGCACCTCCTCGCCGTCGACGGTGGCCTTGAGGTCGATCGAGACGTAGTCGCCGTCCTGCACCGGCCGATCGGTCGCCTTGAGCACGGCGAACCGCTCGCGCATGGCGGAAACCTGCTCGTCCACGTCGGCCTCGTCCACCACGGCGTCTTCGACCGTGACGTCCAGCCGGTCGTAATCGGGCAGCGGCACCTCGGGCCGCACGTCCACCTCGGCGGTGAAGGCGATGCTCTCGCCGTCCTCGAGCTTGGTCAGCGCGATGTCCGGCTGGCCGAGGGCGCGCACCTCGTTGTCCCGCACGGCGTCGGAGTAGGCGCGGGGCAGCGCGTCCTGCACCGCCTCCTCCAGCACCGCGGCCCGGCCGACCCGCTGGTCGATGATCCGTGCCGGCGCCTTGCCCGGCCGGAAGCCCGGCACCCGCACCTGCTTGGCGATGCTCGCGTACGCCTTGTCGAGGCTTGGCTTGAGCTCGTCGAAAGGCACCTCGACGGCGAGCCGGACCCTCGTCGGGCTCAAGGTCTCGACTGTGCTCTTCAACGCGCTCGTCTCCTCGGGCTGTGATGGCATACCGGCCACCGGGGTGATGGTCGGCGAGCTGGTCGGGGTGGCGGGATTCGAACCCACGGCCCCTCGCTCCCAAAGCGAGTGCGCTACCAAGCTGCGCCACACCCCGGCACCGTTCGCGAGTGTAGACGGGTGCCCGCCTGGGCTACCGCTACGCTGGTCCGTGCTGCACGCGGGTGTAGCTCAATGGTAGAGCCCCAGCCTTCCAAGCTGGCCATGCGGGTTCGATTCCCGTCACCCGCTCTCGGAACCCCCCGCAGGTCAGCCGGGGTATCGACCGCTTCCGCCCACGGCCGGTCCCGAACCCTTTCCCGAACTGACCCGGAGGGAGCGGGAGGTGCTCGACCTGATCGCGGCCGGGTTGTCCAACTCGATGATCGCGGACCGGCTGGCGATCGCCCACAAGACGGTCGGCAACCACATTTCGGTTGTCTTCGCCAAAACTCCAGGTGGCGACCCGGGCCGAGGCGATCGTCCGGGCCAGGGAAGCCGGCCTCGGCCACCACTAGCATCCGCTGGGAGGCGTTTGGCAGCGCTGATCGGGTGGCTGCGCGACATCAGGCGGTGTCCGCGCGGACGCAATTGGGATTGACGAGGCCGGCCTAGGGATGGGCGGGAGGGGTATGGGCCGGGGGATGCGGTGGTCGGTCGGGTTGGCGGTCGTGTTGGTGGTGACCGGCTGCACCGGTGCGGGGCCGGTCAACGGGCCGGCCAACCCGCTGGTCCCGGGGCGGCCGGGACCGCTGGTCACGGAGCGGCCGGGAGGTCTGCGACTGGTTCATCCGCATATGGTGGCGGCCGGCGTGAACCGGGACGCGGCGACCGTTGACCTGGTCAGCCGGGCGACCACGGTGACCGTGCGGTCGGCGGACCTCGGCGGTACGGACCGGGTGCGGGCGTCGACCCCGGACGGCGCGGGCGTGGCGCCGGTGCTGGGCACGGACGGTGACACCGTCAGCGTGCGGCTGGTGGAGACCGGGGAGCCGGGGCCGGCCGAGGTGACGGTGCTGCTGGACCGAAGGGTGCGCTGGCAGGTGCGGATGTCCGGCGGCGCAACCAGCCAGCTGCTCGACCTGCGCAGCGCGCGGCTGTCCGGCGTGGACCTCGTGGCCGGGGCGAGCACGATCGAGCTGGTGCTGCCGGTGCCGGATCGCGCGGTGCCGATCAGGATGGCCGGCGGCGCCAGCGAGCTCACCCTGCAGGTGCCGCACGGCGTCGCGACCGCGGTACGGCTCGGCGGTGGTGCGGGCAGCACCGATATCGACGGGGTGCACCGCTCCGGGCTCGCCGCCGGCACCGTGCTCAGCACCGCCACCAACCCGCATCGGTACGACATCGACGCGACGGCGGGAGTCTCCTCGTTGACCCTGGAGCGGCCGTAGGGCTGCCTCAGTCGCCGGGCAGGTCGGCCCTGGGAGACGGCGCTAGCTAGCAGATGCCTATTCGGCGAAGACTTTCTTGGCGACTTGGACGGCGGACATGGCTTTCGGCCAGCCGGCATAGAAGGCCAGGTGGACGATCGCCTCGATGAGCTCGGTCTCGGTGAGGCCGTTCTGCCTGGCTAGGCGCAGGTGGTTGGGCAGTTGCTCGAAGGCGCCCGAGGTGATCAGACTGGCGACGGTGGCGAGGCTGCGGTCGCGCTTGGCGAGCTCGGCCCGTTCCCAGACGTCACCGAACAGGACGTCGTCGGTGAGGTCGACGAGCTTGGGCGCGAAATCGCCGATTGCACGCTGGGCCGGGGTCGCTTCGGTCATGGTGGGATGTCCATTCCGGGCACGATGGTCAGTTGTCGCGAGCGGACTGTGCCGTGCGGGTTGCCGCGAGGCTGCCGAGCAGTTGCAGGCGTTCCTCGGTCGGTGAGCCGGCCGCCGCCGTGTACGCGTACAACACCAGTCCGGGACTGTCGGGTAGTTCGAGACCCTCGTAGGTGAACTCGAGGTCGCCGACGTCGGGGTGGTGGATCCGTTTCGTTCCGGCACGGTGGAAGCGGACGTTGTGCGCCGACCACCGGTAGCGGAATTCGTCTGAGCGGGTGACCAGCTCGCCGATGATGTCGGTGAGTGGCTTGTCGTGTGGGTTGCGGCCGGCCGCGGAGCGCATGGACGCGACGGTGCTGTCGGCGGCCTGCTCCCAGTCGGTATAGAAGATCCGGGCGGCGGGGCTCAGGAAGGTGAACCGGGCGTTGTTGCCGCCGCTGGCCGGGTCGTCGAGCATCGGCGCGAGCAACGCGTGGCCGAGCGCATTGGTGGCAAGGGTGTCCCGCCGCGGGTTCGTGACCCAGGCGGGCGCGCCGGTGATGGCGTCGAGGAACCGTTGCAGCGACGGCCTTATGGTCGTCGCGCCGGCCCGGTTGCGGGTCCGCAGTGGCGCTGGGCCGGCGGCGCGGGCCAGGTCGTGCAGGTGCTCGGTCTCGGCCTCATCCAGTTGGAGGGCGCGCGCGACCGCGTCGAGGACCTCGGGTGAGACGCCGGCCAGCGTGCCTCGTTCCATCTTCGCGTAGTAGTCGGTGCTCACCCCGGCCAGCGTGGCGACCTCCTCGCGGCGCAGCCCGGTCACGCGGCGGCGTCCACCACCGATGACCCCCGCCTGCTGCGGGGTGACGCGAGCGCGGCGTGTCCGGAGGAAATCACGCACCTCGGCCTGGTTGTCCACACGGGTCACCGTACGAGGGGCCGCCCGCGGTTGGGGTGGACTGCCAGTACGTGGATAAGCCCGCCGCCCCACGCGCGGGTGCCAGCGGCTGGAATGGGCATCGACCGAAGCATCAGCCGACGAAGAGGATCCATGACTTCCATCAACCAGGCTCGTGTCGCCGTCATCACCGGCGCCTCGTCCGGGATCGGCGCCGCCACCGCCCGCGCGCTGGCCGCCGACGGCTACCGGGTCGCACTGCTCGCCCGCCGCGCCGACCGGATCAAGGCGCTGGCCGACGAGCTCGGGAACGGCGCGCTGGCGATCGAGGCGGACGTGACGGACCGCGACGCGCTGGTCGCCGCGGCCGACCGGGTCCGGCAGGAGTTCGGCCGCGTCGACGTCCTGGTCAACAACGCCGGAATCATGCTGCTCGGCCCGTTCACCACTGAGCAGCGCGAGGACTACCGGCGCATGGTCGAGGTCAACCTCCTCGGCGCGATCACGACTACCGAGGTCTTTCTCGACATGCTGAAGGACGGCGGCGGCGACATCGTGAACATTTCCTCCGTCGCCGGCCGCACGGCGCGCGCCGGCAACGGTGTGTACGCGGCCACCAAGTGGGGCCTCAACGGCTGGTCTGAGTCGCTGCGGCGGGAGCTGCTGCCCGACGTCCGGGTCACTCTGATCGAGCCCGGCGCGGTCGCGACCGAGCTGCCCACCCACATCACTCACGCCGAGACCCGGCGGGGCGCCGAGCAGCTCTACGACCAGGTCGAGGTCACCGCCGAGGACGTCGCAGAGGTCATCGCCTTCGCCGTCAGCCGGCCACGGCGCCTGGCCATCCACGAAATTCTTCTCCGCCCCGCCGGACAGGAGCTCTGAACCGCATGTCGACCTGGTTGATCACCGGCAGCTCGTCCGGCCTCGGCCGCGACCTGGCCCGGGCGGTGCTCGAGGCCGGGAACAACGCCGTCCTCGGCGCCCGCGACCTCGCCTCCGTCAAGGACCTCGCCGACGCCCACCCGGACACCGCCCTGGCCGTCTCGCTCGACGTCACCGACCACGCCCAGGTGGCCGAGGCCGTGCGGGGCGGCGAGGAACGTTTCGGCGCGGTCGACGTCCTGGTCAACAACGCCGGATACGGCTACCGCGCCGCCGTCGAGGAGGGCGACGACGCCGACGTGGCCACGCTGTTCGCCACCAACTTCTTCGGCCCGGTGGCGCTGATCAAGGCCGTCCTGCCGGGCATGCGCGCCCGCCGGCAGGGCGCGATCGTCAACGTCTCGTCCATCGGGGCGCGGGTCAGCCCGGCCGGGTCCGGCTACTACTCGGCGAGCAAGTCGGCTCTGGAGGGCATGTCCGGCTCGCTGCGTAAGGAGCTCGCCCCGCTCGGCATCAGCGTCACCGTCGTCGAGCCGGGCGCGTTCCGTACGGACTTCGCCGGCCGCTCCCTGCAGCAGTCCGCCACCGTCATCGCCGACTACGCCGAGACGGCCGGCAAGCGCCGCAAGGAGGTCGACACCGCCCACGGCAGCCAGCCCGGCGACCCGGCCCGAGCCGCGCAGGCCATCATCACCGCCGTCGAGGCCGACGAGCCCCCCGCTCTGCTGATGCTCGGCCCCGACGCGCTGAAGGCCATCCGCGGCGTCATCGAGGCCCAGCTCGCCGAACTGAAGGACTGGGAGAACACCAGCCTCAGCACCGACCTCAGCAGCTCCTGAACTACGGACCAGAAGGAATCACCCATGTCCACCGTGACCCTGAACAACGGCGTCGAGATGCCTGCCATCGGCCTCGGTGTCTTCCAGACCCCGCCGGAGGAGACCCGGGCTGCCGTCGAGGCCGCACTCGCGACCGGCTATCGGCATATCGACACCGCCGCCGCGTACGGGAACGAGCGCGAGGTCGGCGAGGCCGTGGCCAACTCGGGCACCGACCGATCCGACGTCTTCCTGGAGACCAAGATCTGGATCAGCGACTACGGCTACGACGAGACGCTGCACGGCTTCGAGAAGAGCGCCGGCAAGCTCGGCGTCGACCGGATCGACCTGCTGATCCTGCACCAGGCCCTGCCGTCGGAGTTCGACAAGACCCTTGAGGCGTACCGCGCGCTGGAGACGCTGCTCTCCGACGCCAAGGTCCGCGCGATCGGCGTCAGCAACTTCATGGTCGAGCACCTCACCACGCTGCTGGAGAAGGCGACCGTCGTGCCGGCGGTGAACCAGATCGAGCTTCACCCCTACTTCCAGCAGCGCGAGGTCCAGGCGTTCGGCGCCGAGCACGGCATCCTCACCCAGGCGTGGTCGCCCATCGGCGGGATCACGTTCTACCGCGACGGCCAGCACACCAGCACCCTGCAGGACCCCGTTATCGGCGAGATCGCCCAGGCGCACGGCAAGACGCCCGCGCAGGTGATGCTGCGCTGGCACCTGCAGCAGGGTCGCTCGGCCATCCCGAAGTCGACCAAGCCCCAGCGCATCGCGGAGAACTTCGACGTGTTCGACTTCGAGCTCACCGGCGAGCAGCTCGCGGCCATCGACGGCCTCGACACCGGAACCCGCGGCGGCCCCGAGCCGGCCGACATCACCCTCGCCAACTTCGGCCGCCCGATCCCCGAAGCCTGACCGACACCGCCCGACTACGGGAGCCACTGTGACGGGCACCGCCGAGCCGCGAGGCGTGCACCCGGTGTCGACCAGGGCGGCGGGGCCGGCCGCGGTGACCGTGCTGCCGGACCGGCGGGTGCGCTGGCAGGTGCGGATGTCCGGCGGCGCCACGAGTCAGCTGTCGGAGCGGCTGTAGGGCTGGTTTCGACGGTTGATGAGCGGTCAGTACTCGCGCCAGAGCATCACGATGGCGCGGTCGTCGCTGTGGTTGGTGGGAACCTCGCGGACGAGCAGCGCCGGCCCGCCGCGGTAGTCCCCGCGCGGCACCAGCCGCTCCGCCGCGCCGAGCAGCCGGTCCACGCCGACCTCGAGGTCGCGGTGGCGGTCCTCGACGACGCCGTCGGAGTAGAGCAGCACGGCGTCGCCGCGGCGCAGCAGACCGATGTCCGGCTGCTGGCCGACCTCGGGCAGCACGCCGAGCAGCGGACCGCGCCGCAGCAGCAGGTGCCAGGTGCCGGTACCGGCGTCGAGGTGGGCGACAGGTGGGTGCCCCGCGCTCTCCACCCGGTACTCCCCCGTGGTCAGGTCCACCCGCAGGTACGCGGCCGTCGCGAAGCCCTCGGCCCAGCGCTGCTCCAGCAGGTAGCGGTTCGCCTCGGCGAGGAAGTCCTCCGGCGGCACCGCGCCGAGCAGCCCGCCCAGCGCACCCGACAGCAGCAGCGCCCGCGTGCCGGCGTCGACTCCCTTGCCGGACACGTCGACCAGGGCCAGGTCGAGAAGGTCGTGCCGGCCGTTCTCGGTCTCGACCGAGTGCGCGCGGGAGACGACGAAGTCGCCGGCCAGTCCGGCGTCGTCGGCCGGCCGGAGCTCGACCTCCATCCCCCATCCGGGCGGCAGTGACGGCACCTCGCCCTGCACCCGCAGCCGCTCCCGCAGATCGAGCAGGATCTGGTCCGGCCGGGCCCGGCGGAGGACCCCGAGCCGCTCCCGCCGCCGGGTCTGCTCGTACGACACGGCGACGACGACCACGAAGATCAGCACCGAGCCCGCGCTGAGCACCCACAGCCCCCGGGCGGCGGCCACGAGCGCGCCGAGCAGGACGCAGCCGAAGACCAGGATCCGGAACTCCCGCAGCGGCAGGCTGAGGCCACCGAGCAGCACCGGCACCGCGAGCACCGTGCCCGGCCGCATCAGGTCCGGGTCGGCGAGGGCGCCGAGCGCGAGCCCGCCCGCGAGAGCGACGAGCGCCGCGGCGGCGCCGACGTCGCCCAGCAGCCGGCGCAGCCGTTGCATGCCGCCGGTGAACCGTGCCCACAGATGCCAGACCATGACCGCGCGCACAGTAGCGAGCGGACATGACCGGCGGGTACGGACTCATGGTCGAATCCCGTCGCGTCGTGTCAGAGGGCGGGAGTAGGAAAGCCGCATGACGGACCTCGAGCTGCGGCCGATCGACCGGACCGAGTTGCCCGCGTTCTACCGGGTGCTCTCCGAGGCGTTCCTGGAGGACCCCAACGACGAGGACCGGGAGTCGCTCGGCTCGGTGTTCGAGCCCGAGCGCAGCCTGGGCGTGTTCGACGACGGGCACATCGTCGGGACCGCCGGGATCTACACCCGGGACATGACCGTGCCCGGCGGACCGCGCCCGATCGCCGCCGTGACGGTCGTGTCGGTGCAGCCGACCCACCGCCGCCGCGGGCTGCTCACGACGATGATGCGCCGCCAGCTCACCGGGCTGCACGAGGAGCAGGGGGAGCCGGTCGCGGCGCTCTGGGCCTCGGAGGGCGGCATCTACGGCCGGTTCGGCTACGGGGTCGCCGCCCGCCAGCTGGCCTGGACCGGGCGCAAGGAGAGGCTGCGGGTGCGGCCGGGAGTGCCGATGGGGACCGGCCGGGTCGTGCTCGCGCCGCCCGAGAAGGCCAGGGCGCACGAGGAGGCGGTGTACGAGGCGCTCCGGCCCACCTCGGTCGGCTTCCTCGACCGGCGCGGCGCCTGGGCCGACCGGCTCGCCGCCGACCCCGAGCGCGGCCGGCACGGTGCCAGCGGCCGGCGGCACGCGCTCTACACCGAGCAGGACGGATCGGTCACCGGGTTCGCGACCTACCGCACCAGGCAGGCGGGCGAGCCGGGTCGCAACGACAGCAGCGTCGAGGTCGGGTCCGTGCACGCGACCAGCCCGGCGGCGTACGCGGCGCTCTGGGCCTACCTGGCCGGCATCGACCTCACGCCCAGACTGTCGCTCAACCGGGCGCCGCTGGACGACCCGCTGCAGCACATCGTCGCCGACGTGCGCGCACTCGACATGTCGATGTACGACTCGCTCTGGGTGCGGCTGGCCGACGTCGACCGGGCGCTGGTCTCCCGGACCTACTCGACGCCGGTGGACGTGGTGCTCGATGTACGGGACGAGTTCTGTCCGTGGAACGCCGGGCGGTGGCGGCTGTCGGCGGACGGCTCCGGAGCGGTCTGCGAGCGGACGACGGACCCGGCCGACCTGGCTCTGTCCTCGACCGAGCTCGGCGCGGCCTATCTCGGCGGCCCGAGGCTGGTCGGGCTGGCCGCGGCCGGGCTGGTCACAGAGCTGCGACCGGGGGCGGTGACGGCGGCGAGCCGGGCGTTCGCCGGCGACCGGTTGCCCTGGTGCCCCGAGGTGTTCTGAGCGGGTTGTGCCGGCCGCCGGTCAGCGGGGAGGGTGAGGGCATGGAGGAGCCGACCCCCTCGCGGCACCGGCGCCGGGAGCGGCGGCGTGACCGGACCGCGCCCGCCGTCGAGGCGTCCCCCGAGCCTGTGGTCGAGAACGCGGCGGACGAGGTGCCCGCCGCGGACCGGGCGCCTGCGCCAGGGGCCGCCGAGCCGCCTACCCGGGCCGCCGACCAGACACGGACGCCCGCCGGGCCACCTGCGCGGGCGGCAGACCAGACAGGCACGCCCGACGAGCTTGCGCGGGCCGCCGACCAGACACGGACACCCGCCGAGCCGCGTGAGCGGCCGGCAGACCAGACGCACACGGCCGACGAGCCGCATGCGCGGGCGGCAGACCAGACACGCACCGCCGACGGGGGGCGGGCGCCGGCAGACGGGGCAGACACGGCCGACGAGCTTGCGCGGGCGGCAGAGCAGGCGCGAACGGCCGACGAGCCGCTCGGGTCGGCAGCGGCGTCGAAGCGCAAGCCGCGGGCCCGGCGGGCCGACGCCGAGCGGAGCCTGCGCGGGATCGTCGGCGCCGGTGCGTCCCAGGTCGGCATCGTCGGCGCGATGCGCGCCCGGGACGCGGCCCGGCCGACCGCGGAGGACATCGCCGCGGCCGAGCGCGAGCTCGTCATCGTCCGCCGGCACTACGTCCCGCCGGACGCCCTCCCCGGCGCGCGCTGAGCGGCCGGCACAAGGCGCCCGCGGCGGTAGCGCGTCAGTGGGTTGCTTCGTAGTCGGCGAGCAGCTTGATGCGGCGGGCGTGGCGCTCGCCGTTGCTGAACGCCGTGGCCAGGAATGTGTCGACCAGCGTCGCCGCCTGGTCCTCGGTGTGCATCCGGGCGCCGACCGCGACCACCTGCGCGTCGTTGTGCTCGCGGGCCAGCGTCGCGGTCTCCTCCGACCAGGCGAGCGCGGCTCGGATCCCGGGCACCCTGTTCGCCGCGATCTGCTCGCCGTTACCGGACCCGCCGATCACCACCCCGAGGCTGCCCGGGTCGGCGAGCACCCGCTCGGCCGTGCGGAAGCAGTACGGCGGGTAGTCGTCGTCCGGGTCGTACGTCTCCGGCCCGCAGTCGACGACCTCGTGACCGGCCTTGGCGAGGTGCTCCAGCAGGTACGTCTTGAGCTCGAAACCGGCGTGGTCTGACCCGACGTAGACGCGCATGAAACCAGTTTCGCAGCAGGGCAAGATGACGGGCATGCCATTGGTCGAGGTCACCCTGGTCGAGGGCCGCACCCCCGACCAGCTGCGCACGCTGATCAGCCGGCTCACCGCCGCCGTGGTCGACTCGGTCGGCGCGCCGAAGGAGAACGTCCGGGTCGTCCTGCGGGAGGTGCCGGCCACCCACTGGGCCGCCGGCGACGTCACCATCGAGGAGCGGCGGGGGTGACCGGCATGACCGACACCTGGACCGAGGTCGCCGACCACGTGTACGTCCGGCGCCATCGGAGCATGGACCTCAACGTCAGCCTCATCGTCGGCGAGGGCGCCTGCCTTGTCGTCGACACCAGAGCCACCGAGAAGGAGGGTCAGGACCTCGTCGAGGCGATCCGGACGATCACCCAGCACCCCTGGGTGGTCGTCAACACGCACTTCCACTTCGACCACACGTTCGGCAACCGGCTGTTCCGGCCGGCCGAGATCTGGGGTCACCGCCGCTGCGCCGAGCAGCTGATCGAGGACGGCGAGCGGATGCGCGCCGCCATCGCCGGCCGTTACCGCGAGCACGGGCTGGACGAGATGGCCGCCGAGATCGAGGCGAGCTCGATCGACCCGCCGGACCAGCTGGTCGACGACCTGGCCACGCTGACCGTCGGCGGCCGCCCGGTGCAGCTTCGTCACCTCGGCCGCGGCCACACGGACAACGACCTGGTGCTCACCGTGCCGGACGCCGACGGGCTGGTGATCGCGGGCGACCTGGTCGAGCAGGGCGCGCCGCCGCAGTTCGGGAGCGCGTTCCCGCTGGACTGGCCGCAGACCCTTGACGCCGTCGCCGAGCTGGTCTCCGGCCGGCTGGTGCCCGGGCACGGCGCGGTGGTCGACCGCGAGTTCGTCACCGCCCAGCGGGCCGAGCACGCCGAGCTGGTCGCGAAGGCCAGGGACGGGCACGCGAACGGTCGCCCGGCCGAGGACGTGGCGAAGGAGCTGTCGTACTTCGGGAACTGCGCGCTGGAGGGCGTCGAGCGGGCCTACCTACAGCTGTAGTGACTTGACCTCGAGGAACTCCTCCAGGCCGTACCGGCCGAGCTCCCGGCCGGTGCCGGACTGCTTGTAGCCGCCGAACGGCGCGACCGGGTTGAACGCGCCGCCGTTGACCATCACCTGGCCGGTGCGCAGCTGCCGGGCGAACGCGACCGCCCGCTCACGGTCGCGCGCGAACACCGCGCCGGACAGCCCGTACGAGGTGCCGTTGGCGATCTCGACCGCCTCCGCCTCGGACCGGTACGGGATGACCGACAGGACCGGTCCGAAGATCTCCTCCTGGGCGATCGTCGACTCCGGCCGGACCGCCGCGAACACGGTCGGCCGGACGAAGAAGCCGCGCTCCAGCGGCGCGTCCGGACCGCCGGTGGCCAGGGTGGCGCCCTCGGCGATGCCCTTCTCGATGTAGCCACGGACCCGGTCCCGCTGCGCCGCGCTGACCATCGGCCCGAGCCTGGTCGAGATGTCCAGCGGGTCGCCGACCGTGTATTTCTCCGTCGCGTCGATGGCGAGCTCCACCGCGTCCGAGTGCAGCGACTCCGGCACCAGCATCCGGGTCCAGGCCGTGCAGGTCTGGCCGCCGTTGAGGTAGCAGTTGGCGACGCCGAGCTTGACCGCCTTGGGCAGCTCGGCGTCGTCGAGGATCACGTTGGCCGACTTGCCGCCGAGCTCGAGCGCCACCTTCTTCACCGTGCCGGCCGCGACCTGCTGCACCCGCCGGCCGGCCCGGACCGATCCGGTGAACGAGACCATGTCGACGTCCGGGTGGGCCGCGATCGCCTCGCCGACCACCGGACCGGTGCCGGGCACGACGTTGAGCACCCCGGCCGGCAGCCCGACCTCCTCCGCCACCACGGCCAGCACGTACGCGGACAGCGGGGCGACCTCGGTCGGCTTGAGCACGACCGTGCAGCCGGCAGCCAGCGCGGCGGCGACCTTGGCCACCACCTGGTGCAGCGGGTAGTTCCACGGCGTGATCGCCCCGACGACGCCGATCGGCTCCCGCAACACGAGCGAGTTGCCGATCACCTCCTCGAACCCGTACTCGCCGACGAGCGTGGCGTAGGAGCGCAGCACCGCGACCGGGAGCCCGGCCTGGGTCGAGGTGGCGAACTTCAGCGGCGAGCCGACCTCGCGGGCGATCAGGTCCGCCAGCAGCGGGACCCGGGCGGCCAGCCCGTCGGCGAGCCCGGTGAGCAGCGCGGCCCGCTCGGCCACCGGCGTCGCGGCCCAGCCCGGGAACGCGGCCCGGGCGGCGGCGACGGCCCGATCGACGTCGGCCGGGGTGCCGGCCGGCACCGTCGCCAGCGGCTCCTCCGTCGTCGGGTTGACCATCGTCAGCGTGTCGGAGCCGGCGGGCGCCGCCCAGGTCCCACCGATGAACAACGCGTCCAGGTGATCGGGCAGTCTGTTCGCGTCGGTCGAGTTCATGTCGCCACGGTACGGCCCGCCCTTGACACTGTCCGTCCCGCTGTGCCATCTTCCCACCACTGGTCTGGACCAGTACGGACCAGTCCACACGGCGTCGCACCAGGTCGCACCAGGAGGATCGCGGGATGCACAGGAAAATGCGCGCGGCGGCCGTCGTCGGCGCCACGGTGGCGCTGTTCGCCGCGGCGTGCGGTAGCGGCAACTCGTCCGACTCGGCGTCGGGCAGCGGAAGCGCCAACACACAGGCCAAGGACATCACCGTCTGGCTGATGAACGGCTCCGCCCCGGACGCCGTCGTCAAGCGGGTCAACGCCCAGTTCAACCAGGCGCACCCCAACACCAAGGTCAACATCCAGATCCAACAGTGGGACGGCATCCAGGAGAAGACGACCACAGCGCTCGCGGGCAACAACCCGCCGGACGTGCTCGAGATCGGCAGCACGCTGGTCTCGAAGTTCGCCGACTCGGGCGGTCTCGAGGACCTCAGCAGCAAGAAGGCCGACCTCGGCGGCGACACCTGGCTGCAGGGGCTCACCGACGCCGGCACGCTCGACGGCAAGCTGTACGGCATCCCCTACTACGCCGGCGACCGGGCGGTGCTCTACCGCAAGGACATGTTCACCAAGGCCGGCATCAGCACGCTGCCCACCGACCGGGCCGGCTTCGTCTCGACGATGGCCAAGCTGCAGGCGAAGTACGGCAGCGACAAGCAGTTCTCGGCGCTCTACTTCCCCGGCCAGTACTGGTACGCGGCGCTGCCGTTCATCTGGGACGAGGGCGGCGAGGTCGCGGTCCAGGACAACGGCCAGTGGAAGGGCGCGCTGGACAGCCCCCAGTCCCAGGCCGGACTGAGCGCGCTCAAGGACATCGTCACCAAGTACTCGAAGGCCCCGGTCAACGGCAACGAGAACGACAACGACCCGGCCGTCCCGCTCGGCGAGGGCAAGGCCGGCATGATCATCGACGCCGGCTGGAAGGTCGGCACGATCGAGAAGGCGCACCCGCAGCTCAAGGGCCAGATCGGCGTCTTCCCGGTGCCGAGCAAGAACGCCGGCCAGACCGCGCCGGTGTTCCTGGGCGGCTCGAACCTCGCGATCTCCGCGGGCAGCGACGCGCCCGGGCTGGCGTACGAGTGGATCAAGATCCTGGCCGGCGCCAAGGCGCAGACCGACCTCGCCACCACCGGCGGCGTGATCCCGAACTCCACCTCGCTGCTCACCCTGCACGCGAAGGACCCGGTGCTGTCGGTGTTCGACCTGGCGGCGAAGAACAGCCGGTCCACCCCGGCCACGCCGAAGTGGGCGAACGTCGAGAGCGGCACGGTCCTGCAGGACATGCTCGTGTCCATCTTCAGCGGCAAGAAGAGCGTGGCCGACGCGACGACGAACGCCACCGAGGCCATCACCAAGACGCTGAACTCGTAGCCTGTCGGCCGCCCGGCTCTCCGCCGGGGTCGGGCGGCCGACTGTCCAACCCCGGTTGGCCCCGGGCCGGAGCCGGCCCGGGGCCGACCCGTGGGCCCCGACCGAGTCGCCCGGGGCCCGGGCCGGACCAGGAGGAGGACGCGTGACCCTCGATCCCCGGAAGCGGACCCGCCGCTCGGCCGGCTCCGCGCCGGACGGCGTCCGGGAACCGGATCGGGCCGGCCGGCCGGGCAGCGCGTCCGCGGACGCCGCCGTCGCCGTCGGCACCCGCCGCCGCGATACCGGCGGGCCGGTGGCCGGTGCGGTCGCGCGGGCCGGGGCGGTCCCCCGGGCCGGAGCGGTCCCCCCGGCCGGGACCGTGCCGCCGGCCCCGCCGGCCGGGGACCGTGCGGTCCGGAGGCGGGCGCGGCGGCGGAGGCCGACGGGGGCGCTGCCGTACGGGCTGCTGGTGCCGAGCGTGCTGCTGCTGCTCGGGCTGCTCGGCTACCCGCTGTTCGTGCTCGTCCGCACCTCGTTCCAGCAGCTCGACCTGCGCCAGCTGATCCGCCGGC
>Ga0070713_100001659_pt1 | contig 14306 bp, 13 predicted proteins | sample LARL82metaG_FD_65465 | JGI IMG/M metagenome (GOLD analysis project Ga0070713, IMG submission 65465) | Corn, switchgrass and miscanthus rhizosphere microbial communities from Kellogg Biological Station, Michigan, USA - LAR L8-2 metaG | ecosystem: Host-associated > Plants > Roots > Rhizosphere ... | reverse complement strand
GGTCGCCGCCGTTTTGATTCATGAAGCAATCGGTGATCAGTTGACCTGCGTGCTCGTCGATCACGGACTCATGCGGCTCGCTGAAGCGCAGAAGGTCGTCGCGATGTTTCGCGACAGCTACAACATCCCACTGGTGCATGTGGATGCATCGGAAACGTTCCTGAAAGCGCTCGCCGGGGTCGAAGATCCCGAGCAGAAACGCAAGACGATCGGCAAACTGTTTATCGACGTCTTCGAAGCGGAAGCGAAGAAAGTCGGTGGTGCCGAGTTTCTCGCGCAAGGCACGCTTTATCCTGACGTGATTGAAAGCGTTTCATTTACCGGCGGTCCTTCGGTGACCATCAAGTCGCACCACAATGTCGGCGGCTTGCCCGAGCGCATGCACATGAAACTTGTCGAGCCGCTGCGTGAACTGTTCAAGGACGAAGTGAGGGTCCTTGGCCGCGAGCTTGGCTTGCCCGAAGCATTCGTGGGGCGCCATCCGTTCCCGGGACCGGGGCTCGCAATCCGTTGTCCCGGCGCGATTACGCGCGATAAACTCGACATCCTGCGGCTTGCTGATGAAATCTATATCGAGGAAATCCGCCGCAGCGGGCAATACGACGATATCTGGCAGGCCTTTGCAGTCTTGTTGCCGGTCAAGACCGTCGGAGTCATGGGTGACGGCCGCACTTACGACTATGTGGTGGGCTTGCGCGCGGTGACGTCGACTGACGGCATGACCGCCGACTTCTATCCCTTTGACATGAAATTCCTGGGCGCAGTCGCGACTCGCATCATCAACGAGGTGAAGGGCGTCAATCGCGTCGTCTATGATGTGACGAGCAAGCCGCCTGGGACGATCGAGTGGGAGTGATTGTGGCGATCGTCATCTACGGCATCAAGAACTGCGATACCATGAAGAAGGCGCGCGCCTGGCTCGACAAGCAGGGCGTCGCCTACGTCTTCCACGACTACAAGGTCGACGGAATTGCGCGCGAAAAACTTGAACGCTGGGCGGCCAAAGCGGGCTGGGAAACTCTGCTCAACCGGGCCGGAACGACCTTCAGGAAGTTGCCCGACAAGGACAAAGAAGGACTAAGCGAGAAGAAGGCCATTGGGCTGATGGTGAAGCAGCCGTCGATGATCAAACGCCCGGTCCTTGAACTCGGCGGCGGCAAACTTCTGGTGGGGTTTGCGCCCGAATCCTACAAAGCCGCGTTTTAGCTGACGGGTTCCGTGGAGCTAGCCGCTCGATGTCCGTGCCACAATTTGCGGCTTGGCGTGCGGCGGCGGCTTAGTCGACAGCGATTTACGGAAGTCGGCCAGAATATCGGCGCTGACAGCGGATGCTGACACCGGCTTGCCGAAATAGAAGCCCTGAACCTGATCGGCGTCGGCGTCATTGAGGAAGTCGACCTGATCGAGCGTTTCCACGCCCTCGACAGTGACGCGCATATGCATTTCGCGTCCCAGCGCGATGATCGACTTTACGACGGTTTCAACGTTTCCGCCTGATTTTTCGAAACTCTCCATAAAGCTGCGATCGATCTTGATCTTGTCGAAGGGGAATTTCCAAAGGTAGCTCAGGCTTGAGTAGCCGGTGCCGAAGTCGTCCATCACGATTGAGATCCCCATGGCCTTGAGCCTCTTGAGGTCGATCATGGTCTTCTCATTGTTGCCGAGCAGAAGCGTCTCCGTTATCTCGAGTTCGAGCCGATGCGCGTCCAGTCCTGTGTCTTTGAGTGCGCCGGCGACACTTTCGACGATGGCGCCGGATTCGAATTCCGCCGGTGAAAGATTTACAGCCACAGTCAAATTGCTTGGCCACGTTTTTGCGGTCTGACAAGCTTCGCGCAGGACCCATTGTCCGATCCGGTCGATGAGGCGCAATTCTTCGGCGATTGGTATAAATGTCGTGGGCGGGATGAGCGCGCCGTCAGGGCCGGGAAGTCGAACCAGCGCCTCGAATCCAATCAGCTTATTTCCACTGATTTCGTACATCGGCTGGTAGTGCAGCTCGAAACGATTCAGCGCGACCGCTTCGCGCAGCAGTTTTTCGAGCATGAGACGCGCTCGCAGTGCTTCATCCATTTCCGGGGTGAAAAATCGGATGCAATTGCGGCCGGCAGCTTTGCCACAGTAAAGCGCGAGGTCTGCACTTTTGAGCAGGCGTTCCGAGGTCTTGCCATCGGATGGGGCGAGGGCAACACCGATGGTCACGTTGGTTTTGATCTCCTGCTCCCTAAAGTACATTGGTTCGCGCAATATCGAAGCGATCCGTTGTGCGAATTCCTCGGCCTCGGTTTTGCTGTTGATTGCGGTTTGGACGACGACGAATTCATCGCCGCCGAGCCGGGCAACGAGGTCTTCCATTCGCGTCAATGCGCTCAGGCGCTGGCCAATCGTATTGAGAAGAAAATCACCGCCGTCGTGGCCGAGAGAATCGTTCACTTCCTTGAAGTGATCGATGTCAATAAAGTGCACGGCGATTTGCCCGCCGAGTGATGACTGTACGGCCAATACGCCATCAAGCCGCTCGATGAGCCGAGCGCGATTCGCAAGACCCGTGAGTGCGTCATGGTGGGCCAGGAATCGGATACGACGGTCGGCTTGCTGCTTCTCCTTGGTTCGGTAGTACCAGGCGACAGCTGGAATGCCGAATGCAGCTCCGGTCAGCAGACAGAGTGATATCGCGGCGACCATGAAGTCATAAAAATAATTCGCTCGCTGCTCTGTTTCGTCGACAAAAGCCGCGACGACCGCAACTGGGCGGCCGCCGACCATGACCGGCACATAGGCTTCGGCAAAATGTGCAGGTTGTGTTGAGCCGGAGCCGCTCTTGATATCGACGACAGGCAGGCCAAGCTGGCCGGCGCGTGCGGCCGCAGCGTTGAATTCGGAGAGATCCACCGGCGCAATCCGGTCCCGGTCGGACACGAGTTGCGAATAGCCCTCGCGGTTAAAGATCAGGTAGCGGTAGACCTGTCCGGCTTTACGTGTGGCGACGAAGAAGGCCAGGCTGGCGCTGGACGGTTGTTCGCCGTTGGCGATCTGTTCGAGGTCGGTAACATTGGCGGCAATGAATTTTGCCCAATCGCGGGCATTGGCCGTCGCGTCGGTGTCGATCAGGTGATCGGTGGTCAGCCTGACGGTGATCCAGGTTCCTCCCGCGAGAATCGCCAGCACGACAAACAGGATGCCAATGGCACGCCGAAAAGAAATGTTCGAAAGTATTGGCATCATTACTCCTTGGGCGCTTCAGCCCGGGATTTTGCGAGCTCAACCTCGCGCACTTTTGCCAAGCTGGCTTCGGTCAGCTTCAGGAGGTCGCCGTTGTGGACGCTTGCGGCTGCCCAATCCTGGGCGATCGCCCTGAAAGTACGCTGCGCGGCCAATTGATCTTGCGCCGACGGAACAACGATGCTGCGCCGGGCGTCTGCCTTGATATCGTCGATCGTCTTTGTCCCGATCGCTTCGTAAGCTCCGCTGAACTGAACGGCGGCCCATTCGCCGCTATATTTGCGGATCAATGCCTTTGCGGCCTCGGGGAGACCTTCGAACACCTTCCGGTTCATCATGAGCGTGAGAGGTGCGACGCTGGTACCGAGAAGAAAGTGATTGCTCGTAAGTCGACCGATGCCGACATCGAACAATTGGGTCACCGGGACAGTGGCGCCGTCGAGCGCGCCGGCGCTGATCGCGGGCGCTGTTTCGTTGAACGCAAGGACGACCGGTAGCGCCCCGAGCTTCGCCAGGGCGATCGCTTCCGTTGGATTGTTCGTCCGAATCTTCTGCTCTTTGAGATCGGCGAGCGAGCGGATCGGCTTGCGGCTGTGGACTGTTTCGGGTTGGGTGGCATAGGCGCCGATCACGAAAAAATCCCGGTAACCGGCGAGCGCGTTTATCGCAACCAACCGGGTGTACGTCAGGCTTGCTTCATATGAATTGCGAAAGAGCCCCGGTAGCTCGACAACAGCATTGTCCTGAAACCGTTCTGGATTTTGTCCAGGGACGATGAATGCGATATCGGCGGTGCCATCGAGCACCTGTTTCGGCAGATCTTTCTGTACCTTACCGAGCGCGCCGCTGGGGTAGACATCAATTTTCAGCAGGCCTTCACCTTCGCTGTTGATGGCGTCGACAAACGGTTTGACCGCGGTTTGATAGGCGACGGAGCGGTCGGACGTGAAAAACGAAAGCTTCAACGTGGTCGGTTCGGCGGCTGCTGCAAATGGCAGAAGCACTGTTGCGGCCATGGCCACGATCCGAGCCACGGCAACGACCGAGGAGCGGGCGGCTGAAACTGGAAGGACAGAACGTTTCGGCATCATTGTCATTAGTGCACCTCAGTCGGATGAACGCAGGTTTTTGATTTCAGCCCTGACGAGCGTCAGAAGCTCTTTATTGTGCGGGCTGAGGGCAGCCCAATCTTCTGCCACTGACCCGGAAATGCGCTGCATGCGTTCCGAGTCTGCGGGTGACAGGAAGATAACTTTTCTCCTTGGGTCCGCCTTCAGTTGTTCAAGAGTCAATTTGTCCAGCGCCTCAAAGCTCGCCGCGGAGTGTTCGGCCAGCCACGGGCCGCTGTACTTGCGAATGATGGCCTGGATGGCCGATGGCAGCGTTTCAAATTTCTTGCGGTTCATGACTATTACGGTTGGTGCGCCGCCGAGCTGGATCATGTAGTGATTGCTGGTGACGCGCCCGACGCCAAATTCAAACAGCATCGAGGCCGGGAAGGTTGCGCCGTCGAGCTTGTCGGTGCTGATGGCTTCGGTGGTTTGGTTTATGGCGAGAAGCGTTGGAATAGCGCCGAGTTTTTCGAGAACCTTCGCCTGCGTCTGATTGTTCACGCGAATGGTGAGGCCCTTCAGATCTTCGTTTGACGCGACCGGTTTGCGGGTGTGAAGGCTTTCCGAGTCCGCCACGAAGGCGCCCACCACGAAAAAATTCTCGTATCCTTTGAGGTCCCCGGCTTCCGTTAGCCGGGTGAAGACGAGACTGGCCTCACGTTGGTCGCGATAAAGTCCGGGCAGTTCCATGACCGCTGTGTCGCTGAATTTCTGAGGCGTTCGTCCTGGCACGATCAGCGCCAGGTCAGCGATGCCGTCGGTGACCAGTTGCGGCTGGTCGGCCTGTACACTGCTAATGGTGCCGCTGAAATACATCTCGATTTCGACAAGTCCTTTGCCCTCCTTGTTGATGGCGTCGACAAACGGCTTGATCGAGTTCTGGTAGATGTATGAGCGGTCGGACGTGAAAAAAGAAAATTTGAGCTTGATCGGTTCCGCCCTTGCCGCGAGTGGCAGTAACAGCGCGATAAGCACCACCGTAGTGCGCATTGCGACGCTCAGGAGCGCGCGCGTGGCTGGGATGAGAAATGTCTGCATTTTTATATTCATTGCAGCACCTCAATCGCCCGTATGAAGTTTTGCAAGTTCGGCTTTGACAAGCGTCAGGAGCTCACGGTTGCGGGCGCTCGACGCTTCCCATTCCGCAATGATGGCCGTGAATGCACTGTGTGCAATCTCTTGGTCCCGCTGCGACGGGTTGACGATCGTTCGCTGGGGATCGGATTTCAGCATCTCCAATACAGTCTGGTCGGAGATGGAATAGGCCTCGATGAAGCGCTTGGCTGCCCATTCTCCACTGTGCCTGCGGATGATTTCTTGGGCGGCGTTCGGCAGGGCTTCGAAACTCTTTCGACTCATCAACAGCGCGAGTGGTGCCCCGTTGATTCCCAAAAAATAGTGATGAGTTGCGACGCGTTTGATGCCGTAGTCCGATAGCGGCGTCAGCGCGACCGCCGCGGCGTCGATTTTATTGCTGCTGATGGCCTCGGAGATCTGATTGATCGGTACCGGAACCGGGATGGCACCAAGCTTTTGGAACGCGACGGTCTCGCTCTGATTGTTGACACGAATTCTCTTGCCTTTCAGATCGTCGATCGAATTGATCGCAACTTTGCCATGAATTGTTTCCGGGTCGGTGACGTAAGCACCGATCACAACGAAATCGTTGTATCCGCGCAGAGCGTTGAGCGCGATCAGTTGGGTGTAGACAAGGGTGCCGTCGCGCATGTTGTGAAACAGGCCTGGCAATTCAATGACCGTATTGTCGGGAAATTGAGCTGGTGTGTATCCGGGAACGACGAATGCGATATCAAAAGCGCCGTCGAGCACTAGCTGCGGCTGTTGAGCGATATCTTTTCCAAGCGCACCGCTGAAGTAGACTTTGATTTCGAGGATGCCTTTCGCTTCGGCATTGACCGCATCGACGAAAGGCTTCACTGCGGCGAGATAGCTCATCGACAGGTTTGAGCTGAAGAACGACAGCTTGAGCGTAATTGGCTCGGCCGCCGCAATGCGTGGCAGCAGGACGAACAAGGTGACAACAGCGCGCACCACGAAGCGAAGCATTTTTGACTCGTCGATTGCCCGCGTTAGCCAACCTGCGGGTGTGCGCCAGCATTGTTAAAATCCAAACATTTATTTTTGGGTGTTCGGTTCTGGAAAAATCGGCGGTATTTGCTCCGTATTGTTCCTAAGTATTGTTACGGAACAGACGAAGCGTGGGTCGCCACGTGCGTTCCACGTGTCAGGGCACAATGTAAATTGGCTTGATTTTGCGGGCATTTGCAGCCACATGCAGGCGATGAACAGGCCGCTGAATACCTCCGATTCGATCCCCGTCACGCCAATTGCCAGGGAAGTCGAGCGGCGGCGCACGTTTGCGATTATTTCCCATCCGGACGCCGGCAAGACCACGCTGACAGAAAAGCTCTTGCTGTTTGGCGGTGCGATCAACCTCGCCGGCCAGGTGAAGGCCAAGCGTGACCGGCGTTCGACGCGTTCGGACTGGATGGCGATCGAGCGCGAGCGCGGGATTTCCGTTGTCACCTCGGTGATGACATTCGACTACGATAGCCGTGTCTTCAATCTGCTGGACACGCCGGGCCACGAAGATTTTTCTGAGGACACCTATCGCACGCTGACGGCGGTCGATTCCGCGGTGATGGTCATCGACGCTGCCAAAGGTATCGAGGCGCGCACACGCAAGCTTTTTGAAGTCTGCCGCCTGCGCGACATTCCCATCGTCACCTTCATCAACAAAATGGATCGCGAGAGCCGGGATCCTTTCGAACTGCTCGATGAGATCGAAAAGACGCTTGCACTTGATACCGCGCCGATGACCTGGCCAATCGGCCGGGGTCGCGATTTCGCGGGGACTTACGATCTGGCGTCCGGCGAGATGCGCTTGATCAGCGACGACGGCAAGACGGACGAGCGGCAACCGCTTGACCTGGCCGCGCTTGGTGCAAAAAATGCGATGCTCGACATCAAGGCGATCGCAGAGGAGCTGGCGCTCGTCAAAGATGCCTGCAAGCCGTTCGATTTCGCTTCATTCCGCGAAGGGCATCTTACGCCGGTGTTCTTCGGTTCGGCGTTGAAGAACTTTGGCGTCAAGGATTTGCTCGACGCGCTGGCTTCATTTGCGCCGGCTCCGCGGGCGCAGGTCTCGAACCTGCGGACTGTCGATGCCCACGAAAACACCATGACGGCTTTTGTCTTCAAAATCCAGGCCAACATGGATCCGAACCATCGCGACCGCATTGCGTTTGCACGCCTCTGTTCTGGCAAATTGCGACGCGGCATGAAGGCAACTCTGGTGCGCACCGGCAAGCCGATGACATTGTCAGCGCCGCAATTCTTCTTTGCGCAGGATCGTTCGGTGGCTGACGAAGCCTATGCCGGCGACGTGGTCGGAATTCCCAACCACGGCACTTTGCGCATCGGCGACAGCCTCACAGAGGGTGAAGAGATCGCGTTCCTGGGCGTGCCGAATTTCGCGCCGGAAATTCTCAGGCGCGTGAAGTTGGGCGACCCGATGAAGGCCAAAAAACTGAAAGAGGCGTTGCAGCAAATGGCGGAAGAGGGGGTCGTGCAGGTATTTCGTCCGTTGGACGGTGCGCCTGCGCTGGTCGGCGTTGTCGGCCCCTTGCAGCTCGATGTGCTTAAGGTGCGGCTCGCTGAAGAATATGGCCTCGAAATTGGCTTTGAGCAGCCTGAATTCCAGCTTGCGCGCTGGATCGCATCCGCCGAAAGCAAGAAACTGGATGAGTTCGTGCAGGCGAATTATTCAAGTTGCGCGGAAGATCTCGACAACGACAAGGTCTTCATGGCGCGCAACCAATTCGTGCTCGACTATACGCGAGAGCGCGCGCCGGGAATTGAATTCACCGACATCAAGGATGTGAAGGACAAGGCGGCCTAGTTCACTTTCACATTTGCCGCTTTGATCACCGGTGCCCAGCGTGCGATCTCGCCGTCCATGCGTGCGCGCAGTTCCTCCGGAGTTGAACCAACCGGCTCCATCAGCTGCGCTGCCAGTTTTTCGCGTACCCCCGTCTGCATGATGATGTCGGCAACGTCTTTGCTGATTTTGTCGATGATTGGTTTGGGCGTGGCGCCGGGCGCAATCAGCCCGTTCCACGCGTCGGCTTCAACGTCGATGCCGGACTCTTTCAATGTCGGCACGTCCGGCAAAAAGGGCGAACGCCTGGCGGTTGAGACCGCGAGGATTTTCACCTTGCCGGCGGCGGCCTGGGGCACCACCGAAATGGCAGGCAGGCAGGTGATCTGGGCGTCATTGCGGATGACGGCCGTGATCGCCTGCGGCGAGCTCGTGTATGGAATGTGCACGAGTTTGGCGGCAGCCTTGATGGCAATGGCTTCCATCGCAAGCTGTGACAGGGAACCGTTGCCGATAGATGCAAAATTGTACTTTCCGGGATTTTTCTTCAACAGCGCGACCAATTCGGCGACCGAATTGACGCCGAGGTCCGGATTGACCGCGAGCACGCTCGGCTGGGTCACCAGCTGGGTGACAGGCGCAATGTCCTTGCGAGGGTCGTAAGGCAGGTTCGCAAACAGCAAAGTGTTGATGGCGAGCGGGCCTCCGATGCTTACGCCGAGTACCGAGCCGTCCGTTGCCGCCTTTGCAACCGCGTCGGTTCCGATATTGCCGCTGGCACCTGGCTTATTCTCGATGACAAATGCGCTGCCGGGATATTTCTGTTGCAACCCGTCGGCAACCAGGCGCGCCACAATATCCGGCGTCGACCCGGGCCCGAAGGGGACCACGATCCGGACGGTTTTTGCGGGCCAGCTCTGCGCCAATGCGTGTGTGGCCGCTCCCAGCAGCGAAAGCACCACCACGGTGCATTTGAGCAATCGGTTTGTCGTGGTGACCTCCATCTTAGGCTATGCTCCACGGGGGGCGCGGCTTGCATTGATGGCCGCTATCCTCTACTGCGGCGACACAATGGTGCGAGTGTAACATGGGCTTAGGTATTCTCGTTCTCGGCTTGGCCGTTTTTCTCGGCTCGCATGTATTCGTGTCGTTCCGCGCCGCGCGCGCCGATGTCATCGCGCGGTTGGGTCTGCATCCGTATCGTGTGCTTTTCGGTCTGGTATCGCTCACTGGCCTTGCGTTGATCGTCTGGGGCTACGGTCAGTACCGCGCGCATGACTTGATACATGTGTGGTCGCCGCCCGCGTTCATGCGGCACATTACTGTCGGCTTGATGCTGTTTGCGGTGATATTCGCTGTTGCCGCCTTTGTCCCAAGTCACATCAAGACGCGCCTGAAACATCCGATGCTCGCCAGCATCAAGACCTGGGCCTTGGCGCATCTGCTGTCGAATGGCGATCTCGGCTCGATCCTGCTGTTTGGCGGGTTTCTGGCCTGGGGCGTCTATGCGCGCATCGCCGCCAAGCGGCGCGGTGATCTGGGGCCGAAGAGTGCGCCCGCGGGCTGGTTCAATGATGTCCTGGTAATTGCACTTGGTATCGTGGTCTATCTCGCGCTCGGTTACGCGTTCCATCCCGCTGTGATCGGCGTGCCAGTGTTCGGACAATAACGATGTCGATCCAGGATGAAATTCGGCGGCTGACCGCCCCTGACATTCACGCGCGCAAAGGCGGCGAGCCGATCGTCTGCCTGACGTCCTATCACGCCCATACCGCGCGCATCGTCGACAAGCATTGTGATGTGATTCTGGTTGGCGATTCCCTCGGCATGGTGATGCATGGGCTCGAGACGACCGTGCCGGTGACGCTCGACATGATGATCCTGCAGGGCCACGCCGTGATGCGCGGTTCGCGGCGCGCGTTGGTGGTTGTCGACATGCCATTCGGATCTTACGAGGCCTCGAAAGAGCAAGCCTTCATGAATGCCGCGCGCGTGTTGAAGGAAACCGGTTGCGGCGCGATCAAGGTCGAAGGCGGAAAGCGCATGGCGGAAACCATTCGCTTTCTTGCCGAACGTGGCGTGCCGGTCATGGCGCATGTCGGATTAACGCCGCAGGCCATCAACACGATTGGATCCTTTAGAGCACAAGGACGCGACGAAAGTGATTGGGCGCGCATCGAGGATGACACGCTTGCCGTATCTCAGGCGGGAGCCTTTTCGGTCGTGATCGAGGCGGTGGCGGAACCGCTTGCGCGCAAGCTCACCTCTGCGGTTCCCATTCCCACCATTGGAATTGGGGCCAGCGCTGCCTGCGACGGGCAAATTCTCGTGCTCGAGGACATGCTCGGCCTGTCTCCACGTGTGCCTAAATTTGTGAAGCGCTATGGCGAACTTGGGCCCGGCATAGAAAAAGCCATAGCCAGCTATGCCGCTGAAGTGCGATCGCGCGCTTTCCCGGGTTCCGACCACGTCTACCCAATGAAGAGTAAAAAGGGCTAAGCCCCTGAAATATTAACGATTGGGGGCTTTGGCTTTGCCTTAGGCACGCCACATCGTTAGGTTACGGCGCAATTCGGCCCGGGGTGGGCCAACGGGCGGGTCTGGAGCCATTTGTGGCCGATATTTTTCACGAAGTAGACGAGGAAGTCCGGCGCGAGCAGCTTAAGAATCTGTGGGATCGCTACAGCATTTATCTGATAGCGCTCGCGGTGTTGATCGTTGCCGGTGTGTCCGGTTGGCGCGGCTACGAATATTGGGTGGCCAAGAAGGCCGCGACGGCGGGTGCCGCTTTTGAAGCGGCTGCAGCCTTGAGCGACCAAGGCAAATATGCCGAAGCGGAAGCGGCTTTCGCCAAAGTCGCTATCGAAGCGCCGGCCGGGTATCGCGTGCTTGCGCGCATGCGCGCTGCCGGGACGCTGACGCAAGTAAAGCCAGCCGACGCAATAAAAGCCTATGATGAACTTTCGGCAGATGCTTCGATAGGGACGACCTGGCAGGATCTCGCGGCCGTGCGCGCCGGCATGCTTTTGGTCGACACAACATCGCTCGCTGAAATGCAGCGGCGACTGGCGCCTCTTGCGGAGCCCGCGCGCAGTTTCCGTCACAGCGCGCGTGAACTTCTCGCACTGTCCGCCTGGCGCAATCACGACCTCACCACGGCGCGACGATATCTCGACATGATTGCCGCTGATGTTGAAACGCCGGCCGGCACACGTGCGCGCGCGGAAGTTCTGTCGGGGCTGATCGCCGCCGATAGTAAAAGCTGAGGATCGATAAATGCGAGCGATGCAACGTGTTGTTCTGCTGGCCGCGTTCGCAGCCTTTGCATCCACGCTGACGGCGTGCTCGAATTTCGATCCCGACAAGCTTGACGTCTTCGGGCTCAATGAGAAGAAAAAGCTTCCGGGAGAGCGTAAAGAGCTCTTCCCCGAAGGCGTGCCAGGCGTAACCCAAGGCATTCCGCCCGAATACATGAAGGGTAATCAGCCTGCGCCGGACGTCGCTCAGACGCCGGCAGCCGAACCGGGTAGCCCGGCGGCCGCCGCGGCGGAGCCCGGCAAGAAAACGGCCGCGGTCGAACCTGAGCCGCAGCCAAAACCGAAACGGAAGCCCAAGCCGCGGACAGTTGCGTCGCCGCCGGCGCAGAGCGCGCCGCAAGGCGCCGCCCAACAGCAACCGGCCCCATGGCCGCAGCAGAACCAGCAGCAGGCCCCGCAGCAGGCCCAGGCACCCTGGCCCGGGCAGGCGCAGGGTCAGAGCACTGCAAGCGACCCCTGGCCATCGTCGCCGCCCAGCACCGTTGCGCGCTGATTGGACCGGTCATGCGCGGGCATACGTCGCCCGCCTGTGACTTGCGCATCCATCTGCTAAACACTTCTTTGAATTTCGCTCGATGGATTGCCGGGCCTGACCCCGGCAGTGACAACCCATGAGTTTCACGATCGCCATTGTTGGACGGCCCAATGTCGGCAAATCGACGTTGTTCAACCGGCTCGTGGGCCGTCGTCTGGCTTTGGTTGACGACCGGCCTGGTGTCACACGGGACCGCCGGGAGGGCGAGGGCCGGCTCGGCGATATAGAATTCGCTGTGATTGACACGGCCGGATTTGAGGAGTCGGCGCCTGAGAGTTTGTCCGGCCGGATGCGCGCGCAGACCGAAGCCGCCATCGAACAGGCTGACGCCATTTTCTTCATGATCGACGCGCGTGCGGGTGCAATTCCGGCTGACCACGCCTTTGCCGACGTTGCACGCAAGTCCGGAAAGCCAATCGTTCTGGTCGCGAACAAGAGTGAAGGCACGGCCGGCGAAGCAGGTCGGCTGGACGCCTATGCGCTTGGCCTTGGTGAACCCGTGTCGATTTCGGCCGAACACAATGAGGGTCTATCCGACCTCTATGATGCGCTGCGTGCCGCATTGCCGGAAAAAACCGCGCAGCAAGCGATAGATGACGCGCCGGACCAGGCGCGGCCAATCCGCGTGGCCATTGTTGGCCGTCCGAACGCCGGCAAGTCGACATTGATCAATCGGCTGATTGGTGAAGACAGGCTGCTCACGGGCCCGGAAGCTGGCATTACCCGTGATGCGATTGCGGTCGAATACGGATGGCATGATCACAAGTTCAGGCTTTACGACACCGCGGGGATCCGCCGTCGCTCGCGCGTTGAAGAAAAGCTCGAAAAGTTGTCGGTTGCGGACGCGCTCAACGCTGTCCGTTTCGCCGAAGTCGTTGTGGTGCTGCTCGATGTGGACAATGCCTTTGAGGAGCAGGACCAGCGTATCGCCGACCTGGTCGAGCAAGAGGGTCGCGCCATCGTTATCGCGGTCAATAAATGGGATTTAAAAGAAAAAACCGCGGGCGCTATCGGCAAGCTGCGTGTGCTGGCGGACGAGAAACTGACGCAGCTCAAGGGCGTGCCGCTGGTGGCGGTTTCCGGCCTCACCGGTGAGGGTCTTGAGCGGTTGATGCAGGCAATCGTCGACGCCTATGAGGTGTGGAACAAGCGCGTCCCCACCAGTGCACTCAATCGCTGGTTCGAGCATGCAACCAGCGCGCATCCGCCGCCGGCCGTGTCGGGGCGATCGCTGCGGCTCAATTACATTACGCAAGCCAAGAGCCGGCCACCGAGCTTTGTTGTTTTTTGCACGCGCGCTGACGCGGTTCCCGACGCCTACAAGCGATATTTGCTGAATTCGCTGCGCGAGACATTTGACTTGCCCGGCACACCCATCCGGCTTGCTCTACGCGAGAAGGCCAACCCTTTCAAAGGGCGGGCAAAGCGAAAGCATTAGTATCTTCCGATCTGACATCGGAACAGGAACAAGCACCAATCTTCGGCGTTAAACGAAAGCGCTAGAAGCGTGCCAATACGGCGCGCTGATGAGTCGCCGTATTGGAGGATTCGCATGGACAAAAAGATTGCTGGCTTGCTCGGCGCGGTCGCCGCGCTCACCTCTGTAGATGCCGCGCAGGCGGCGACAACACCCCCACTAAACCCGACCGAGACGATGCGCGCGGCATCCTATGCCGACCTTCTAACGCCCATTCCGAATGCGGTAGCGCTTTTGGACGCTGACGACGCGGCCCGCTCGCAACGGCCCGCTGCCGAAGGCACCGAGGGCGTTCAAGTCGCTCAGTATCATCACCACCACCACCATCATCACCATCGCCGTACGATCATCATTCGCCGGCACCACCATCACCATCATCACCACTATCGGCGCCACCATCACCATCATCACCACCACAGTCAGTACATGGCGGTGCCGCGCCGCGAGGCATAGACACGGCGCACTGGACAACGGGCCTGGCGAGAGCGCAGGCCCGTTTTCATTGCGGTGCATGCAACGTGGGGTTCTGACCTACCGGGCCTTCGCTTTCGCTGCGCGCAGGATATGGCGATAGGTGCCGTCGAAAACTGTATTGGTCGACGAAGTCCACTCAGTTTCTTTTGATAATGTATCGCGGCTGGCGTGAATGCGTCGGCCGCGCATTTCGCGCTCGGCCGCTTCTTCTTCGTTCATTTCCGCGAGTTGGAATTGTGATTCAGCGGGTACGAAGATCATCTGCATG